>Ga0209027_1000359_pt1 | contig 15721 bp, 13 predicted proteins | sample GraSoi013_1_20cm_3_FD_185821 | JGI IMG/M metagenome (GOLD analysis project Ga0209027, IMG submission 185821) | Grasslands soil microbial communities from the Angelo Coastal Reserve, California, USA - Sample 09_27_2013_1_20cm (SPAdes) (version 2) | ecosystem: Environmental > Terrestrial > Soil >...
CACTGGCAATTTCCGGCAACTGGGCCGGGATTCTCAGCGGCTACGGCGATACCGATTTCTTCCAGTTCTCTGCGCAAGCCAACCGATCTCTCTCAGTGATCGTGAACGCAATAGATGACGCGCACGGCGTTTCGGAATCAAAGGCTGCACCGGTAATAGGCATGTGGGCCCTTGCTGATCCCGGCAATTCGCCAGCTCCTGCGGACACACCGTCAGCATTCAACGCAGCAGTATTTGGCGAGACCCGGCTCGACGCGCAGATTTTGCAGAGCACCGTCTTTCGACTCGGAATTGCAGATTATCGCGGGGACGGCAGGCCGGACTATCGATATAAGGCAAGAGTGCTCTACGGCGACAGCATTAACCCTGGACGGGCCAGCGTGGCAGGCGGCACTCCGCTGACAATTCAGGGGCGCGGCCTTCAACGCGATACGGCAGTGCAGGCGGCGGGTCGTGTGGCTTCAGTATTGGCTTCTTCCGCAACTCAGTTATTGGTTAATACCAAGGCTGTGCCGGACGGAGTCTACACTGTGCTTCTCCAGGATTCGAGTTCAGGCGGAAAATCGAAGATGACGAATGTTCTGACTGTTGGTGCAGGTCCAAGCGACACAATCAAGATGATCTCCGGAGCAAATCCCGGCACTCCCGTTGGTGGACAGGCGCCCTCGCCATTCGCCGTTCTGGTTGTAGGCGAGGACGGCATCACGCCCGTCGCCGGCGCTAGCGTGCAATTCAGTTCTTCCCCGTCGGTCGGTTTCTCCGCGTGTTCGGGAGCCGCCAGTTGCACTCTGCTCAGCGACCAGAGCGGCACGGCGACTACATACATCACTGTCTTATCTGCGGGAGTGCTGACACTCACGGCGAAACTGGCGCCAGAATCCTATTCCAATCCGCAACAGGTACAGACGACACTACTGGGAACATCTTCGCAGCTCGATCTAGTTTTAATTACGCCGCCAATTTGGATAGCACAAGGCGCGACTGTAAGTTTGCCAGTCGCCGCCCGTGTGCTCTCCAACGGCGTTCCCATCAGCGGAACAATGCTGGATTACCAAATCACTTCGGGAAGCGGCACTTTAAGTGCTGCATCGGCCGTTACAGATTTGAACGGCAATGCCTCGGTGAATCTTCAACTGAATTCCATTGCAACACCGGTTCGCACCTCTCTGTGCGTTGCCCCAAGCGACAGTCCATGTCGAATTCTCAGCGTAACTTTGGCGCAAACATCAGGCCTCCGATTGGAGCCAGTATCCGGGACATTGCAAGTCGTCGGGCCGGGCCAGAGCTTCCAGGCAATCGCAATGCGCGTCGTCGATTCGTCCGTTCCCGCGCATCCCGTGTTGGGTGCTAGCGTAGACTTTCTGGCTTATCTCGGCCGAACACCTGGAAACGAGCCCATCATTTGGAGCGGCGAGACTGGCATTTCGCAGCCAGGTATGCCGGTCATCCTGGCGACCTCGCAGGCTACGATGCATTCCGACATCAATGGCATCGCGAATTTTCCTCTCTCGAGTGGCGGAATTTCAGGAAACGTCGCGATAGTCGGAACGGCTACAGCAGGAACCAGCAGTTTGGAATTTCAGGCGCAGCAGCTAGGGCCGTGAGGCGCTACTTCACTCTTGAGTCTTAGGATCCCATGCACTCCCGTATTTCCGCCTCGCTCAATGTATGGTCCGAACTCTTTGCGCGTTTATAAATGCGCTCCACTAGACCCTCTGACACTGCGATCCCATGTCGCTCCAGCCAGAAAAGCACATTCGATTTGCCGCTCATCGGACCGATGTCAATTACCTGCTGCATGCCGAACAGTTGCGATGGCACGCCGGAATAAACCGCATTCGCCAGCTCGACGTCATTTTTTTTGTATGCCTTTATCACAGCAGCCGCATGGACCCCAGTTGCGGTTCGAAATGCGTCTTCGCCCACCACTGGATAATTGGGCGGAATCGGAACGCCAGTCGCGCGCGACACCGTTTCACAATAATCCCGCAGCTTGGTCAAGTCTTGCGTGTCCCACGGTGGGATACCCATCAGCTTCAGGTTGACCAGCATCTGGTCCATCTGTGTATTGCCAACGCGCTCTCCCGTGCCCAGCGCACAAGCGTGAACACAATCCGCCCCAGCAGCCAGCGCAGCTACTGAGTTCGCCACGGCAAATCCGCGATCGCAATGCCCGTGCCAATCGACCCGAATCTTCTCGCCCGACGGCTTCACGATCTCCTGTACCACATACTTCACCAGCGCATACGCGCCCATAGGAGTGGCGTGCCCAGCAGTATCGCAAACCACAATGGTCCGTGCTCCGCAATTGATCGCAGTTGCGTAAAGCCGCTTCACCATCTTCGGATCGCAGCGGCTAGTGTCTTCTGTGACATACATCACATCGAGACCAAGCGACACCGCAAATTTGACGGCCTTCTCAGTTGTCTCGAGCAAAAAATCTTCTGTCCAATCTTCCGTGTATCGGCGAATCGGGCTCGAACCAATAAAAGTTGCCGCTGCGATCTTTAATCCAATGCGCTGCATAATTTCGGCGATCGGACGAATATCATTCTCATGCGTCCGCGCGGCGCAGTTCGCCTGGATCTTCATCCGCTTGCTTGCGATCTCGCGTGCCAGCGCTTCAGCGTGTTCAACCGCTCGCTGGCCGGCCCCAGGCAGCCCAATATCCAGTGAGTTGATCCCCAGAGCTTCCATTAAATGAAGGATTTTGATCTTTTCCTCAATTGAAGGATCGCGAACCGAAGGCGACTGCAGCCCGTCGCGAAGGGTTTCGTCGTTCAGCAAAACCGCCCGATTTGGCAAAAGTTCAAATGGGAGCGCCCGGTTCCAGTCGTATATGAGTTCAGACGCCTTCATATCTGGCCGAGCACATTTTACTCGATGAAGATGCTCTCGCCGTCGACGACTTTGCTATGCTCAATCCTGATATGCGGATTTTCGTTGCGCTCGATTTAGATCAGTCGATTCGGCAGCGAATTGAGACTTTCGTTCAACAGATTCGGAGCAATGCCCCAGACGTGCGCTGGATAGGCTCCGATTCGTTGCATGTGACTCTGAAGTTTATTGGCGAAGTGACTGAGGACACCATTCCGCGAATTGAAGGTGCGCTCGCTGCAATCCATACCGAGTCATTTCAACTTCGATTCGCCGGCACTGGTTTTTTCCCGGCACCGAGGTCCGCACGCGTTTTTTGGATCGGTATCGCAGCATCAGACGCACTCAGTAATTTGGCAGGAAGAATTGACGACGCGCTGGCGGAAGTCGGCATCGAGAAGGAAGGTCGCGCCTTCAGCCCGCATTTAACGTTGGCGCGAGCACGTGGCGGATCGGGCGCGCCGGGGCCGCGCAAGGGCGACAAACCGAATCGCCAATTTGCGAAGTTGCAAGACTTTCTCACCGCACATCCTGCGCAGGATTTTGGTACCATGACCGCCCGCGAGTTCTTTTTGTATAGAAGTCAGCTTTCAAGCAAAGGCTCGCAGTATACAAAGCTTGCGCACTTCGACCTGGAGCCCACAACCGCTTAAACATGGACGCCATTCTGATCAGCGCTGCGGGCGGATACTTGTTAGGCTCGATTCCATTCGGCTATCTGCTCATGCGTTCTTTTCGGGGAACCGATGTGCGCACCACCGGAAGCGGAAATATAGGGGCCACGAATGTCGCGCGTACTTCACCGCGTCTTGGGCTCCTAACACTGACATTAGACGTTCTCAAGGGAGCAGCCGCGGTTGGGCTGGCGCTCACACTTTTCCCGGGCAACAGAACGCTTGCGTTTATCGCAGCATTGGCAGCCATAAGCGGCCACATTTTTCCCGTATGGCTGCATTTTCGCGGAGGTAAAGGTGTTGCCACTGGATTGGGTTCCCTAGTTCTTCTTACGCCTAAAGCAATTCTGCTCGCTATGGCGGTGTTTGTGGTCGTGGTTGCCGCGCTCCGATATATTTCGCTCGCTTCCGTAACCGCCTCGGCGGCCTTACCGGTGTTTGCGCAACTGCTACGTGAAGCGGCCAGCTTCGCACAGATTGTCCTGGTTGCGCTCGGGTCGGCTCTTATTATTCTGAAGCATCACCAAAATATGCGGCGACTGTTGGCCGGCATAGAGCCAAAGTTCAAGGCAAATCGCAAATGAGCAGGATTGCAGTCATTGGCGCCGGAGCATGGGGAACCGCCATATCAATCGTCCTTGGCCGCACTGCGAAACATGAAGTAAAGCTATGGGCATACGAAACAGAAGTGCGGGACTCGATCCAATCTGCACGAATGAATTCGCTTTTTTTACCCGGCCAGCGAATTCCTGACGGTGTTCACTCGACTGGTGATTTCGCGGAGGCTCTAAACGGGGCCGAGATGGTAGTGAGCGCGATGCCTTCTCAACATTGCCGCCAGTTATTCGAGCAAATGGCCCCGCATCTCCACCCCAACACACTGGTGGCGAGCGCGACCAAGGGCCTGGAACAAACCACTCTTTTACGCATGAGTGAAGTAATTTGCCAGGTCGCGAATGACAGAAAGATTCAGTGCCGAGTTGGCGCGATCAGCGGGCCAACTTTCGCTGCCGAGGTTGCGCGGGGCGATCCAACGGCGATCACCGTCGCGTCCAAAGATAGCGAGTTGGCCAAGGTGATCCAGCGGGCATTCAGCGATCCTACATTTCGCGTTTATACCAACGACGATGTAGTCGGAGTCGAACTAGGCGGGTCGCTGAAAAACATAATCGCCATTGCTGCCGGGGTGTGCCATGGATTGAATCTTGGCCACAACTCTGTCGCGGCGCTCATTACTCGCGGATTGGCGGAGATCACACGGCTTGCAGTCGCTTGCGGCGGCCGCCCGGAAACTCTCTCAGGACTAGCTGGTCTCGGCGATCTCGTCCTCACGTGTACAGGAGATCTCTCCCGGAACCGCAGCGTTGGAGTGGAGCTTGGGCGCGGCCGGAAACTTCCGGAAATTGTCGCCGGAATGCATGGCATGGTGGCGGAAGGTATCTTCACCACCAATGCGGCAATGCAACTAGCCAAGGCAGGTGGCGTCGAAATGCCAATTACTGAGCAGATGTACGCTGTTCTGAATGAAGGCAAATCGCCGCGCGATGCAATACAGTCGCTTATGACCCGGACCTCAAAACCAGAAACGGAATCCACGTCAATCTGATCTGGTAACCAGTAGTAATCGCCACCACTCTCAGGGCTAAAGTACTTCGGTAATGTCTCTCGACCAGCAGAGTGCCCCTTGAATTCCATCCTGCACCGTAAAATTCAAAGTAGGATGCCGTCCGTGGCTTTGTTGCACGCACGGAGACAGATTCGCTTTGGGCGCCAAATTTCTTCCAACTCGCATTCCAATTCTGTATGTAATCCTAGGTGTGCTGGTACTGATCAGCGTAGTGCCAATGTATTTCTACTCGGCCCAGGTGCAGTCAATAAGTCGCGATCCGCTCATCAGCAACGAACGCCTGCTGCAAAACACAATTACAAGATCGATCGCGGACGACATCTCGCAACACCAGGACTCATTTCGACTGATGCAGGCAAATTTAGCATCAGCCCTGCAAATTGCCAGCGGTGGAGATTTAACCGGAGAACATGTACAAGCGCCCGAATTGCGCGCACTCCTCGAAAACTTCGTGTCTTCCTCAGAGGATCTGGATTACGCCACTCTGCTGAACTCCGAAGGAAAGGGAATCTCCGCTGGACGGATAGAGCCTGATGCCTTCCTACAGCGCGAACTGGAGCAAGGCTATGCGGCTGCTAGAGAATCGCGGGCCTTTAACGGCCAGCCGCTGGTGGTTGGCAGCGGCCAGTCGGCTAGGACGGTGATGCTGGTCAGCACACCTGTCATGTACCAGGACAGGTTCCTGGGAATGATCGCCTCTGTGGTTAATCTTGGATTTTTAATTCGCCGTCTTAAGGAAATCGAGGGCGGGGGATTGAGCCCGTATGTTGTGGACAGCGAGGGCCGCCTCGTCGCCGGCACCAGCTCTCAATACGCAACCGGTCAGGACATGACCAATCTTGAAATTGTGCGCAACTTTGTGGAGCAGGGCGGCAAAGCGCAAATGCTGGCTGCCACCCATGAATTCACTGTTGGGTCCGGAAAAGACCGCACACTGATGCTTGGCACTTATAGTCCGGTCACCACCTTGGAATGGGCCGTGATTGCGCAAAAACCGCGCGACGAAGCTTATAGCAGCGTCTATGAAATGCAGCGCTCGGCTCGAAAACTGGCAATCTTCGCCATTGCATTGAGTATCGGCGTCGGTATCATTGCCGCTCGCCGCATCACGAATCCTCTTGAAATTCTGACCGAATCCAGCCACGCCATTGCTCGCGGCGACTTTTCGCAACGCGTGCAGTTGAAGAGCCGCACAGAGATTGGCGAATTGGCATCCACGTTCAACTTCATGTCAAGTGAACTGGAGCACTTCATCCTTGATCTAAAGCGTGCAGCCGCTGAGAATCGCGAGCTGTTCATGAATTCGATTCAGATGCTGGCTGGAGCAGTCGACGAAAAGGACCCATATACTCGCGGCCACTCTGATCGTGTCACGAAATATTCTTTGCAAATCGCCAAAGAAATGGATCTGCCTGAAGATTTTTGCGAAATTTTGCGGGTTTCAGCACAGCTGCACGACGTTGGCAAAATTGGAATTGAAGACCGCATCCTGAAGAAGCCAGGCGCCCTGACCGAAGAAGAATTCACAATCATGAAGACCCACACCACCAAGGGCGCTAACATTTTGCGCCCGGTCGCGCAGCTCAAGGAAATGATTCCCGGAATCGAGCTTCATCATGAATCTCTTGACGGACGCGGTTATCCTCACGGGTTTAAAGGCGACCAGATTCCGCTGTTGCCTAGAATCATTGCCGTTGCGGACACATTCGACGCATTGACCACCAATCGTCCTTATCAGAAGGCACATGATAGTCAAGATGCCCTGCGTATTATCCATTCTCTTTCTGGTAAACGGCTTGATCAAGATGCAGTGGCAGCCCTCGACGCGGTATTCCAACGCGGTGAGATCCAGATTCCACGCGCTGCCGCAATGGCTGCAGGCGCAACGAACGAAGCAGCTCCGGCCAGCATGGTTTTCCCGCCAGCTAACGCTCTGATTGAGATGGATCGCGCATAGCGGCTTGTCTCCTGCGAACTCCGGTCACTCCGTCGCTATAATAAAAGCGTGTCTTTCCTAAGCTGACGCATTCATGATCCAGACCCTATTTGGTAGCACCGAGAATAAGTCAGGCCTATTTGACCGCATGAAAGAGGCCGTGGCCCGCACTCGGGAGAATCTCAGCGAACGAATCGACGAAGTTGTTTCTTTCAATAAGGAAATTGATCGCAACACACTCGATGATCTTGAAGGGACATTACTCGGCGCGGACCTGGGTTCGGCCACAACTCACCAGGTAATTACGAAGTTGCGGGAGAGAGCGGATCGCAAGCAGATCAAGGATGCCGCAGAGCTTAAGCGGTTGCTCAAAGAGGAGCTGCTGAGCATTCTGAATTCCGCCAATACCCCACCGGTGGATAGGCCTGACGGCGTTCCGGAAGTTGTGCTCGTGGTGGGAGTGAACGGCACCGGCAAAACTACTACCATTGGCAAGCTGGCGCAGAGTGTGCGCTCTGACGGTAAAACTGCACTGCTGTGCGCTGCCGATACATTCCGGGCTGCAGCCATCGAGCAGTTGGAAATTTGGGGACAGCGCACCGGGACCGAAGTCATTCGCACTCGCGCCGGCGGCGACCCAGCAGCTGTGCTCTACGATGCGCTTGAGGCCGCAAATGCGCGTCATGTTGACTGTCTCATCGTCGATACCGCAGGTCGTCTGCACACGAAAACAAACTTAATGTCGGAACTGGAGAAGATGCGTCGCACTGCTCAACGCTTAGTCCCGGGCGCGCCGCACGAAGTTTTGCTTGTGATTGATGCGACCACTGGGCAGAACGGCCTTCAGCAAGCGCGCCAATTTACCGATGCAGCCGCCGTTACTGGCGTCGTGCTTACCAAACTGGATGGCACTGCCAAGGGCGGCGTAGTGGTCGCGATCGCGCGCGAACTCGGGCTGCCGGTGCGCTATGTTGGCGTGGGCGAGAAATCTGGGGACCTGTTGCGGTTCGATCCGAAGGAGTTCGTGGACTCGCTCATCTCCTGATTCACGAATGCAACCTCTGAACCAATCTCTTGAACTGGATCATAAATATTTGCGGCGAGCGCTGGAGCTTGCCCAGAAGAGCTTTGGTTTAGCATCGCCGAACCCCAATGTTGGCGCGGTATTAGTGGACTCTAGGGGCGAAGTTTTAGCCGAGGGCTTCCATACATACGACGGAAAGAAGCACGCCGAAATCATAGCTTTGGAACAGGCGGGAAAGAATGCGCGCGGGGCAACGCTTTACATTAATCTTGAGCCTTGCTCACACCACGGCCGCACTGGCCCATGCGCCGATGCTCTGATTCAAGCAGGGATTAAGCGTGTAGTGGCCAGCACTCCCGACCCCAATCCTGCAGTCAGCGGACGTGGATTTGCGCGACTGCGGCAAGCGGGAGTACAGGTCGCATCAGGCCTTCTCGAAGAGGAAGCCCGGCCTCTGAACGATGCATTCGCCAAGTACATCCGCTATCACCTGCCGCTCGTCACTTTGAAAGCCGCGATGACTTTGGACGGTAAGATTGCGCCGCCCGCGGACGATTTGATCAGCGCTCCGGCTCAAGGTGCCGGTGGCCCAACAGGCGGCCCAACCGGTGGATGGATCACCAGCGAAGAAGCACGCGCTCATGTCCAGCAGTTACGGCATCAGCATGATGCAATGCTGGTAGGCGTCGGGACCGTCATTGCCGATAATCCTTTACTGACCGACCGCAGCGGGCTTCCGCGCAGACGCCCTCTCTTGCGCGTTATCGTTGACTCTCATCTGCGTCTGCCGCGCGAGTCTCGCATCGTCCAGACTGCAAAAGAGGACGTCCTGGTGTTCTGCTCGTTTGCCGAGGAAAAGAGAAAGCAGCAGCTCCAGCAGCAAGGCATACTGGTCGAGCAGGTCGCTTCTGCGGGTCCGGATGGTAGGCCTGATCTCCAGGCGATCTGCGGTCGTCTCGCGGACCGGGAAATCACCGGCGTTATGATTGAAGGTGGCGCGATGGTGAACTGGGCAGCATTGGCTTCGGGAACGGCTGACAAAGTGTTCTTCTATTATTCGCCGAAAATTTTGGCGGGCACCGGTTCCGTGCCATTCGCGGCCGGAGCAGGCTTTCGTAAGATGACTGAGGCCGCGCACTTGAAATCGTTCCGCCTGCATCGCTTTGGCGAAGACTTCGCTGTGGAAGGATATTTGAGAGACCCGTATCTAGATTGAAAAGTGCAATTTGAAAGTTTCAACGTTTCAAGGTCGCAACGTTTCAAAACCTGGAACCTTGAAACTTTCTAGACCTTGAAACCTTCTCCTATGTTCACTGGAATTATCGAAGAACTCGGCCATGTAGCTTCAATCGAAACCAAAGGCCAGCAACGCCGTCTGACGGTCTTGTCCTCAAGGCTGGTTAAGGAATTGAAGAAGGGCGACAGCATTTCTGTAAGCGGCGTTTGCCTGACAGCTGTCGATATTTCCAGCAATTCCTTCACCTGCGACCTCGCGCAAGAGACCTGGCTGCGAACATCATTCGCCCGGTTAAAGCCAAATGCCATGGTCAACCTCGAACTTCCAATGCGCGCCAACGGGCGCTTTGACGGACATATAGTGCAAGGTCACGTCGATGGCATTGGCAGCGTGATCTCAATTTCGCCAGTGTCCGCCGGCAATGACTTCATATTGCAAGTTAATGTTCCATCTGAAATTACTCGATACATCGTTGCCAAAGGATCGCTGGCAATCGAGGGGATCAGCCTGACGGTCGCAGCGATCGATGGAACACAGGTGCGCGTGGCGATTATTCCTCACACCGCGGAAGTCACGAACTTGCGGTCACTCAAGCCTGGCGATCCCGTCAATTTGGAAGTGGATGTAATTGCCAAATATGTAGAAAAGATGATTGGAACAGAAACAGCAAAGAGTCCGATCACGCTAGAAAAACTGGTCCGGGCTGGGTTCTAGAATTTCTCAAGCGCCCAAATCCAATTCATCCAATCTCAGAAATTCCTGCACAATCGGTTCATCGCACTTTTCCATGTTGGCGTAGGTCCCGAAGAACAGCACTCTGCTCTCGTGCAGAAACACGATGCGGTCCGCAAGCTTCTTCGCCAATCGCATGTCGTGCGTGACGACCACGCTAGTGAGATGTAGCTGGCTCTTGAGCCTTTTCATCAAGTCGCCAAGAAGTTGTCCCATGAGCGGATCCACCATGGTCGTGGGTTCGTCATACAGCACGCACTCCGGTTGTGAAGCCAATGCTCGGGCAATCGCAACTGAGCGCTTCATGCCGGTCGAAAGCTCAGCCGGAAGTTGATCGGCCATTTCCTTTACGCCAACCATGTCCAGCAAGCCGGAGACGATTTGCAAAATCTGTTCCTCGAGTAAGTCCCCGCGCTCGCGCAAAGGAAAAGCAACATTTTCGCCGACGGTGAGCGAATCGAACAATGCTCCATTCTGAAAAACCATCGTGACTTTTTTTCTAATTCTTTCCAGCTCTTTTTCCGGATAGCCGGTGATGTCCTCATACGCAACAATGATGCGGCCGGAGTCAGGCTTTAAAAACCCAAGAATGTGTTGTAACGCAACCGACTTCCCTACCCCACTGCGGCCGAGGATGCATACTGTCTCGCCGGTGTTTACTTCGAAGCTGACGTCACTCAGGACATGCTTGTCTCCGAAGGCCTTCGAAACGTGTTGGAATTGGATATAAGGACCCTCTCGCGTTGGGCTCTCAAGTGGCGCACTGTCAGGCTCGGGACTGCCCCGGGTTATTTCCGCGACGCGGCTTTCGGCCGTTTCATCTTCCATACCAGTTGTGCCCATCATATATGCCGAATGCGATCTCAATGTTTAGTCACGATTCTGGCGTGAAATCGTGAACCGCTTGTTCCCAATCCTCGGGAGTATTCAGATTGCGAAAAATTGAGGAGTTAAAACCACTCGCCACCATATCCTTTTCGGAAATGGCACAAAGCATAACTTCACCAAAGAGTTGGTCGATTTTGTTCCGGCCCTCTGCCAGCGCCCGCTCAGCCGGGCTCAAGAACTGCTTGCGGTACACGGCGCATAGCGGCTGGAAATATCCAGCCAGGCATGGCACGGTGACTGGCGCATTCGAGGATTCCGCCCGCGTCAAGAGATATTTAAGAAACCGCGCAGGAATATACGGCAGGTCGACCGCCAGAATCAAATTCAACTCGGCTTCAGACTCCCTGAGCGCAGCGTGAATTCCACCCAACGGTCCACGATCGCGATAAACATCTGCCACAACGGCGGCATAGGCAGCGAATTTCTCCGGCTCACCGACAATTTTCACGTTTCCTGTAACTTCCTGCGCCAACTCTACCGCTCTCGCGATCAGCGGCTTGCCCGCAAGCTGCAGGAGAGCCTTGTCTCTCCCCATCCTCGAGCTTCGTCCCCCCGCGAGGATGTACGCAACCACCGTTTTCATTTTGCGATCATAAATGCCCGCTCAATCCCGCCGCGGCGCTGCACGAAAGTAACCTACCGCATTCCTAGAATTCATTGGATCATGGGTTTGCCTACGCTTGCCAGTTAGGCTTGATTTTTATGCCCCAGAAGATTCTCGATGTTCTCCTCCTAGGCCGTTGTTCGCATGAATTCTCCTGGCCTCGGCGTGGTGCCGACGGCGAGTACTACCAGGTTTGCCTCTTGTGCGCCTCCGAGTACCGCTACGACTGGACTACCATGCGGCGGACTGAGCGACTTAAGAAAGATCCCGAACCTGGAACCGCGTCAAAACGTCGCTCACACATATCCAAGCCAAGCTGGGTACCCCGCGCGCGCCGCATCAAAATGGATTCGCCGGTCCGCTATCGCGTGAAGAACCTGGGCACGTGGAACGAAGGAGTGATTGAAAATCTGAGTCAGTCGGGCGTATTGCTGGCTGGTCATCAGCGTTTTCCCGAGAACACATTGGTGGAGATGGTATTTGAGATGCCGGAAGCAATCTCGGGTCAGAAGAACAGCAAAGTTTTGTGCCAGGGTCGCATTATTCGCATGAAAAATCCAGGCGAAAAAGAGCCAGAGCCTCAATTCGCGGCCTCAATTCTCGATTACAAATTCATCCACTAAAACCAACTTTTCGAACGCCTGAAACCCGCTGACGAATTTTTGGCGAAAATCCGGCCACTCTGCATCTAAACTGGGAGTAACCCCTTTAGCCTGATTCTTGGAGTTAATAAAATGAAAGCAAGACTTTCCCTCTTTTTGCAAACAGCCTGCATTGCGCTGCTGGCGTTCTCTGTAGCATGCTCGAAAGCACCGAATGATGCGCAGGTTGTGTCGAACGTTCAAGCGAAACTGGCGGCAGACTCAGGGCTGCAGAATAAGCAACTCACGGTGCAATCCTCGAATGGAACGGTGACTCTTTCCGGTACCGTGGACAATGACGCCGAGCGCGAGGCGGCCACGAAATATGCGGCTGCTGAACCCGGTGTGAAAACTGTGATCAACAACCTGCAGGTAGCCGCAGCAGAATCCACGAGAAAGCCATCCTCAGAATCAAGAACCAATTCTGCAGTGACTAAGGCTTCCGCGGCTCGGCGCCACAAATCACAATCGCAGCCCGAAATGGCGCAAAATACTTCGCCTGCTCCTGCTAGTGATCAATCGCAACCGTCCGTCACTGATCCGCCGGTACAGGCTCCCAGCGCTCCTGCGCCACCGCCAGAGCCCGCAACGGTTACCGTCCCTTCGGGAACGGCAGTTGTCGTGCGCCTAGTCGACACCATCGACAGCGCCATCGCACAAGTTGGCGACAAGTTTCACGCCACACTGGATTCTCCGCTCGCGATAGATGGCGATGTCGTTGTTCCCGCGCATTACGATGTAGAAGGGCACGTGGTGAACGCGCAGGCTTCTGGAAAATTCGCTGGGCGCGCACTCTTAGTTTTGCAGCTCGACCGGATGAAGGTCGGTGGCAAATCGTACGAAATCCAGACTGACCAGTTCTCTCAACAAACAGGTTCGCGTGGCAAGAACACCGCTGAGAAAGTGGGGGCGGGCGCTGTTGCCGGCGCAATCATCGGCGGCATCTTCGGCGGAGGCAAAGGCGCGGCGATCGGCTCCGCTGCTGGTGCAGGCGCCGGCGGCGGTGTTCAGGCCGCCAGTAAAAAGCCGGACATCAAATTATCCTCTGAGAAAGTGCTCACCTTCACGCTGCAAGCTCCGGTTACTTTAGTACCCACCACCAAGCCTGCGCGCGAGGGCACTAAGCTCGATTCTTCTAGCGCGCAGTAAATTTTTGCAGCTTTGTCGCAAGTTGTGAAGCGCGGCCGCAGGGCCGCGCTAATTTTTTGTCCTAATGTGTGTAGATGATTTCAGAATTCATGCTAAATTCGGACTACAGAGTAGGTTGTACCAGCCGCCTCTTCATTTGCCCGCCACTGTCACCCGGGTCCATGGAAAACCGCTATAACTCGATTTATGCCTTTGAACCGCGCTGGTCAGACCGTGTGGCGTGGTATGGCTCCGCTCTGGCTGCATCCGCGCTTTCGTGGTGCATTTGGTGGCTCTCACCTGTGATGCACCAGGATCCTTTCGTCATCTTCATTCTCGCAGTTGTTTTCATCGCACGCTTCTTCGGATTTGGCCCCGCTGTACTCTGCACATTTAGTTCGGCAGTAGTTCTCGACTACTCCATGTTCCGCCACACTTTCCGAGCAGCGGTTTCGGGAAACGAATTCCAGCGCTTGGGAGTGTTCATTCTGATTTCGGTTTTGGTGGCCGGCCTTGCCCGGCAGCGGTCGCGAGCTGAAACTCAGGCGGATGAAGCCCGCCGTGAAATGGCAGCCATTGTGGCTTCCTCAGAGGACGCAATCGCAAGCTTCACCGTTGACGGCATCGTCACCAGTTGGAATCGCGGAGCTGCGGCTTTGTTTGGGTATACCGCCGAAGAAATCATCGGTCGCCCAATTTCGGTGCTGGTTCCTCCCGACCGCCTGGAAGAATTCGCCAATGATCTTGCCCGTCTCAATCGCGAGGAGCACGTGCCGAGTTATCAGACCGAGCGGGTGGACAAGAATGGTATTCGTGTAACTATTTTGCTTTCACTTTCTCCACTGCGGAATGAGCAAGGCAGGCTGATGGGTGCGTCGGCAATCGCGCGCGACGTCAGCGCGCAAAAGCGGACCGAAGAAGTTCTTCGCCGCAACGAACGTCTGGTTACGGCTGGCAGACTGACCGCAGCCATCGCTCACGAAATCAAAAATCCACTGGAAGCCTTGACCAACCTGATTTATCTGGCCCGCCAGGATACCGCTGCGCGAGAAGAATATTTAGAACGCGCGGAACACGAAATTGGCAGGCTGGATTCCATCGCTCAGCAGGCCCTCGGTTTCGTTCGTGAAACGTCATCCCCCGAGCGAATGGACACCGGCAAAGTTCTAGATGAAGTAGTCCAGCTCTATCTGCGAAAGCTACAGGCCAACCGCATCACGATCGACAAGCGAAGCGGAGATTATCTGGAAATCGTTGGCTATCCGGGAGAATTGCGCCAGGTCTTCGCAAATTTGATTCTGAATGCCATGGATGCTATGCAGAACGGGGGCAGGCTCCGGCTGCGAGTCGTACGGGCCCGTGAATGGTCGGGTGATCGGCGTTCGGGGGTACGCGTAACCTTCGCAGACACCGGAAACGGGATCAGCGCTAAAGATCTGCCGCACATCTTTGAGCCCTTTTACACCACTAAAAAAGACCAGGGCACCGGCCTGGGCCTTTGGCTGGCATATGGCGCGGTGCAGAAGCATGCCGGCTGGATGCGCGTATCCACCCGTACCACTCCCGGAATCAGCGGCACCGTATTCGCCGTTTTTCTGCCGGATTCTCCAGCCCAGGCAAGCTCCCGGGCGGCCTAGCCTCTTCACTGTCCCTAAGGACAGTGACTTATGTACCCAATGCCCGCCTCGCCTAACCGCATATAATCAGGCCAAATCGCTTATCTTCCGCCCTCGGGCGACGGCGTTTGGAGAGTGAGTGGAAACTGTCATTTCAGCAGGAATTTTTGTGCTTGGGCTGCTCTTTGGCAGCTTTCTGAATGTGTGTATCTATCGTATTCCACGAGGCTTGTCCGTAGTTCACCCGGGATCGGCTTGTCCCAAATGCGGCAAGGCCATCCAGTTTTATGACAATATTCCCGTACTCAGCTGGCTGATTTTGCGGGGAAAATGCCGGAATTGTTCGACGCCTATCACGCCGCGATACCTCATCGTTGAACTCTTGACCGGCTGCGTTTTCCTTGTGTGTTATTGGCATTTTGGTTTGAGCCTCGCGACCCTCAAGTGTGCAATTTTCGGCTTCCTCTTACTTGGACTAATTTTCACCGACGCAGAAACTCGTTTGTTGCCGGACAAGATGACATTGAGTGGCCTGGTGATTGGACTGATCTTCAGCTGGTTTGTTCCGGTGAACGATTTGCTATCAGCTCTGTTACCGGGAGTCTTGCAAGTACCGGTCAGTCTCCACTTTTCTTACAGGCTGTATTCGTTCCTCGATGCGACTCTCGCCGCGCTAATCGGAGCCTCATTTTTGTATGGGGCAGGGGCCATTTATCTGCGGGCCCGTGGCGTTCAGG
>Ga0209027_1000361_pt1 | contig 15703 bp, 12 predicted proteins | sample GraSoi013_1_20cm_3_FD_185821 | JGI IMG/M metagenome (GOLD analysis project Ga0209027, IMG submission 185821) | Grasslands soil microbial communities from the Angelo Coastal Reserve, California, USA - Sample 09_27_2013_1_20cm (SPAdes) (version 2) | ecosystem: Environmental > Terrestrial > Soil >...
ATCGAACTCGCAACCTGCTGATTACAAATCAGCTGCTCTGCCAATTGAGCTACGTCAGCAACAAACAGCGATTTTTCATCGCAAGCCAAGTAGAATAGCAAACTTAGGGTGCTCAGTCAACGTACGCGGAGGGCCACGACTCACGCTCTATCGGTACGTCGAAGGAGACCTAACCGTTCGCGTCCTGGCTCGTTGCTGCCTCAGTCAGATACCTGGATCTATACGCCGCTCTGAGCCGGATGAAGCACACCCAAATCATGAGGATTACCAACGGCACCAACAGGAATCCAATCGAGAATCCCGACAGAATCGCAGCGGTTGCGAGCGACACCGTCGCAATTCCTTCGGCAACAACACGCCAACGCGACTTCCACAAAATCGCCGGCAGTCCGCAAAACAGAATTGCGACGGTGAATGCGGCCGCCAGCGGCGGAAAATCCGGCCGAACCGTACGGAACGACTCCACCAGCCCCAACAGGCCCAGCGCGGCGACTCCGCCGCAAAGCCCGACGGCCAACCGCTCAACCAGCCCGCCATCGAATCTCGTGCGCGGGTTGCGCAGCAGGAACCGGATTGCTGTGAACAGGCCGAGCGCGATCGCCAGAATGCTCACCGGCAGATCCAGAAGCTGCAGAACGCGCACGACGTAGACTAGCGGACTGCTTTCCATTTTGTCCCCTGCGGGGTGTCTTCGATGGCGACTCCCTTCGCCTCGATTTCTGCTCGAATCTTATCGGCGGCGGCGAAATCCCGACGCGCTCTGGCGTCTTTGCGCGCACTAATTCTTTCGTCGACCCATCGCTCGAGTTCCGGGTCGGGGCCAGTCGCTTCGGGTACGATGTCCAGCACCGAATTGATGCGCGCGAAAACCTCACGCGCCTTGTCGAGAGCGCGCTTGTCGACACCGAGCTTGTCCAACTCCGCATTCGCCTTGCGCACGAAGGTGAACAAGGCGCCAACGGCAATCGGAGCGTTGAGATCATCGAAAAGCGCACTCAGGACATCCGACTCGGCGGCCTCCGCGATCTTCTCGAGCTCCGGCGTCGCTGCTTTTGCTTCGCGCAGTCGTTCGGCGAAGTCTGCGATGCGCCGCACTCCTTCGATCGATGCCTCGAGCGCTTCACCGGACATGTTCAGCTGCTTCCGATAATGAGTCGAGAAGACGAAGTGACGAAACGCGGCGGCGGACACGCCTTGATCGCGAAGATCCTGCACGGTCGCGACATTGCCGAGTCGCTTCGCCATCTTGGTGCCCTCGGTGAGCAGGAACTCACCGTGCGCCCAGAACCGGGAAAACTGTTTACCGGTTGCTCCCTCTGATTGGGCGATTTCGTCTTCGTGGTGCGGGAAGATGAGATCGATTCCGCCGGTATGAATGTCGAGGGTTTCGCCGAGGTACTTCATCGCCATCGCCGAGCATTCGAGATGCCAGCCGGGGCGTCCGCGTCCCCAGGGCGAGTCCCAGGCGGCGCCGGTGGCTTCATCCTCCTCCTTCGCCGCTTTCCAGAGCGCAAAATCCTGCGCGTTTTCCTTGGAGTAATCGTCCTGCGCGACGCGCGCACCTGCCTTTACCTCGCGGGTGTCGAGGCGCGAGAGCTTACCGTAGTCTTTGAACTTGTCGATCGCGTAATAGATCGTCCCATCGTCAGCGAGATACGCGAGCTTGCGATCCATCAGCTTCTGGACGATTGCTATCATCTCCTTGATGTGATCGGTCGCTTTGGGATACAGCTCAGCGTCCTGGATGCGCAGAAACTTTCGATCGTTGTGAAAGATTTCGCTGATCGGCGCCGTCGCGTCCTTGATCGTGATGCCGCGTTCGGCGGACGACTTGATGATCTTATCGTCGACGTCGGTGAGATTCATCACCTGAAATACTTTCCATCCACGTAGCGCGATGACGCGGCGCAGCAGATCGCCGAAGAGAAAAGTGCGGAAGTTGCCGAGGTGGGCGGGGCGATAGACAGTCGGACCGCAGGCGTAAATGCGGACGGTTTCGCCGTCGGCGGGAGCGAAAGACTCGATCTTGCGGGTGAGAGTGTTGTAGAGACGAAATTCTGGTTGCGGCATTCGGGTAAAGATGCCACTGCTGCGTGTTGCGAGCCAACGGATCAGTCCGAGATGCGAGCTAGGTCCGAATTGCGAGCCTACTGCGAGGTGCGAGCTATTGTTCGGCGACTCGCTTGGGCGCCGGGGTCTCGAAGGCCAGCTCGGCGTCCTTTGCTGCGAGCTGAAGTGGATAGCGCGCCGCGGAGACGAGGCGACCCTGCACAAGATTGACTACACGCGCAGTAATTCGATGCAGCTCGACTGGGTTCGGGGCTGCGAGAATGATCGTGATGCCGCGACGAGTTAGCCTCGTGAGCAAGGAAACGATGTCCGCATCGAAAAGAAGTCCTTCGCCACATACTGTCTCGTCGAGCAGAATCGCGCGGGGAGAGCCAATCAACGACTGCGCGAGACCGAGACGCTGCAGCAGGCTGGACGAGAGGCTGCTCACGCGACGGGTCGCATGCACGTGCAGGGCGACATCGCGCAGGGCGGTCTCCACTTGCGCTGCCCGATTCGCAGAGGAGAGATCGTGCAGCGTCGCGTAATACTCGAGCGCCTCGCGAACAGTCAGGAAAGAGTAGTATCCGGAGCGCTGCGGAACGTAGGCGAGTCCAGGCGGCACGTGATGACCCGTCACCTGCTCACCAAACCAGCTGATGGTGCCAGCGTCCGGTCGCAGCAGTCCCGCGAGACAAAGCAGCAACGTGGTCTTGCCGGCGCCCGGTCGACCGACGACACCAACGGTTTCGCCGCTGTAGATGTCAAGCGAGACGTCACGCAACGCGGGCACGATCGTCCCGCGAGCTCCGCTGCGAAACGTCTTGGTGAGAGATCGAACCGATAGTACGACGGATTGCACGCAGATCCTCCGTTGACGTGCATGCACAGTCGCAGCGTCTTGCGCGCGATCAGCAATCGTTGCGAGTCGCGCGACACCGTTGTGTCTCCGATTGGCGTGATTCTTCCAGCCGAATCGGCTAACTTCACCTGCCCTCGAGGAAGCAAAGGATGAAGCGATCAGCGTTCGCTATCGGCGCAATTCTGGCCTCGGCCACAATCACCGCTTGCGGCAGCGACATGGGTCCGACCAACCGTGGCGGCGGTGTCGGCGCTTCGATAACGGGCAATTACACCGCAACGCAGTGGGTGACGACAACCAGCTCGGGACAGACTGATCACCTACTCGCGGGCAGCACGCTGACAATCACGCTCAACGCCAACGGCACCACCACCGGCCATATGCATCTGGTCGCGTCCGGCAACAATCCCGCGCTTGACGCCGACATGGCGGGCACGTGGAGCCAAAACGGGGGCACGGTCCAATTCAGCCAGAACGCCGACACCTTCGTGAGGGATATGCAGTTCAGCGTAGTCGCCAACGGCTCGAAGTGGGCGCTCGAGGGCGATCAGCCTTTTTTTGGAACTCAGATAAAGGTCACGCTCACACAATCGTGAGCGGAAGCGTTCAGGCCGACTTCTTCAGCGGTGTCTTCTCTCTGATCGTGATCAGATCCGGCGGCGGGGTCGTCGGAACAAGTACGCCGCCATCAGGCACCGGGACGCGTAGGAGGAAAATTCTGTCGCGCGTACTCTTCCTGAATCCTTTGCCTTCGTAGATCCGGTTGATGAGGATGCGTCGCACGATCACCATCACCGTCACCAGGGTCGGCAGCGCGACGACGAGCCCCAAACCACCAAGAAGCTTGCCGATGACGAGCACGGAAATAATTGTCAACACCGGAGGCATGTCGATCTTTTTCGACATTACCAAAGGCGAAACGATGTTGCCTTCGATGAGGTGAATGACCACGCCCAGCAGCAGCACGTAGATCGCGCGCGTGCCTCCGCCGGGACCGCCGAGGACAAACAGCGCGGGCAACGTCGTGGATAGCAGCGTACCGAAGAACGGAATCACCGCGACAAGGCCGGTAAAGACGCCGAAGGTCAGCCAGTACGGAACGTTCAGGAGATAAAGTCCCGCCGCCGTCAGCGCAGCGAGGACCGTCATCGTCAAAAGCTGTCCGACGATGTACGCGCGCAAGGCTTCAGCGAGATCGCGAAGAACATCACGCACAAGGTCGCGGTGAATCGGAGGAAAGAGCGCGATCAGCCATTCGCGATAGACGCCGGGTTGCAGCGCGAGATAAATGCTCATGACGCCAACCGCGAAGCAGTCAATCAACACGTGAACGAACCCGAACACGCGCGGCACGACGCTCTCCGCTTGCTGTGACAGCTGCTCGTAGACGGCGCTGATCAGCGGGTGCTCGCCGGGCTTCCACACATCGGCCATCGCTGGAAAGCGGGTGACGAAAGTGTCGATGCCATGTTCCCACGTCTCGATGTACTGGGGAAGTACGGTAATCAGTGAGCGCGTTTGCTCGACGACGGGCGGCAGCAGGATTGCGAACAAGCCGACGAGCAGCGCTCCCGATCCAACCACCGAGATGAAGAACGCGAGGCGCGGCGGGACATGTGCCCTGTTGACGAGCAGGTCTCTCACCGCCCCGAGGTAGAGCGAGAGGATGATCGCGATGAAAAGCAGCAGGAATACGTCGGCGGTGGCGCCGAGCATCCAGAGCAGCAGGAGCGTGAGGATCACGCCCGCCAGAATGGGAGCGACCCTCGTCCTTCGTATCGGTGCTGCTGCGCTAGCCAATGCTACTTCTGCTCGTCGTGAATCTCTTCGACTTCGACTGCCTCTTCTTCCGGCTGCGCGCCCGCGCCGAGCGCCTTGTTCGTAGCCGGCGCGCCTGCGGGCAGAACTCCCATCTTTTGCTTCAGCTGGATGAGCAGCATCTCGGCAGATTGGTTACCGCCCGCTGCCTCGAGTCGCTTGAAGTCGTTGGCGAGTCTGTCGCCTGAGAATTCCTCATCGATCTCAACGCTTGCTTTGACCTTCCGCTCGTTTGACTCGATCTTCTCCTCCATACGCGCGAATGCCTCGAACGCCGACTTCTCCGAGATGTGAGACATCGTCTCGTTGATGCGCTTCATCGCGTCAGCGCGACGTTGCTTGGCGAGGAGAAGATTCTTCTTGCGATTCGCTTCTTCGATGTTGTCATTGAGCGTGCGCAGGGATTCCTTGAGTCGGTCGGTTTCGACCTTGTGCGCCTGCCAGGTGAGATTGAGCTGATCGCCGCGTGAGATGTGCTCGCTGCGACGCATGAGTGCCTGCTTGGCGAGGTCGTCCTGATTCTGCTGGACGGCGAGCATCGCTCTGCGCTCCCAATCTTCCGCTTCCTTGAGCTCCTGCCGGGTCTGATCCTGCAGGCGCTTCTCGTCGGCGATTGCCGCGGCAACCTGCTGCTTCGCCTTCACCAGCTGCGAGCGCATGTCGAGAATTATCTGATTCAGCATCTTCTCGGGCTGCTCAAACTCGCCGATCGCCGCATTTACGTTGGCGCGGAACAGCATTGCAATTCGATCGAAAATATTCATATGCGTTTGGATGAATTCCTTTAACTGCCTTTCTCCAATCTATAGCTCCTGCTGAGCCCCACTAGGACTCCGACCTCTTGATCTGGTACAATCTCTCCTTCGCCAGCTTCCTGCCCGTCGGAGTCGCGGCCAGTCCCCCGCCCGCCGTCTCCCGGTACCGAACATCCATCTCGCGGCCGATTTCGCCCATCACATCGATCACTTCGTCAACCGGAATTGCGAAGGTGATTCCCGACAGCGCCATCTCGATTCCCGCCAGCGCGATCGCTGATCCGGTTGCGTTGCGAAAAACGCACGGTAATTCGACGAGTCCGCCCAACGGATCGCAAACAAGTCCCAGCGTACCCTGCATCGTCAGCGCAACGGCGTGACCGACCTGCGATGGAGATCCGCCCAGCATCTCTGTCGCTGCACCAGCTGCCATTCCCGCAGCGGCACCAGTCTCCGCCTGACAGCCTCCTTCTGCACCCGAGAGTGAAGCACGCTCGGCGACAACAGCGCCGATCAATCCCGCGGTCGCCAACCCATCGACGACATTTTCGTCGGACACATTCCGCGCCTTTGCCAGACCAGTGAGAATCGCAGGCAGAACGCCCGCCCCTCCCGCCGTCGGTGCTGCTACGATCACTCCCATCGCCGCATTTACCTCCTGCACTGCCAGCGCACGCGTCAGAATGTCGCGAAATGGCGTCTGCGCGAGCGGCCCGTTCTGATTCTGCTGCAGCTTCGCGGCGTCGCCGCCTACCAGCCCGGACGCCGATCTCATGTCACCGGTCAATCCTTTGTCGATGGCGGTCCGCATCACGTCGAGTGCGCGCTTCAATACTGCGCGAATCTCCTCAACCGGCCGGCCCTGATCGCGCGATTCCGCAGCGAGCGCGATCGCGGCCAGCGTTTTCTTTTGACTTTCGGCGTCCTTGATGGCGTCGGCCAGCGCCTTGTACAAATCAGCCCCCGCTCACTTTGTCGAGTCGACGCGTCCAACGGACCCAATCGAGCGCGCGCAATTCCTCGCCCGCCTTCTTGTCCGGCTGTTCATCGCACTCGATCACCATGAAGGCGTCGCCCCCTTTTTCCTTTCTCGTCAACCTCAGCGTCGCAATGTTGATGTCGTGCTCGGCGAGGATTCCCGTGATTCTGGCAATAGAACCCTTCCTATCCTCAGCTACGAGAACGATGGTGTGTAAGTTTCCGGTGACTTCCACCGGGTAACCATCGATCTCCTGTACGAGCACGCGGCCCGCGCCGAGCGAGGAACCGAGCATAGTGGACTGGGTGCCGTCTCGCTCGAGATTGATTCGCACTGTGTTCGGGTGTGCAGCGTCAGCGACAGTGGTTTTCTCGAAACGGTAGTCGAGACCTTCGCCTTCAGCGATGTGCAGCGCCTCGCGCAGTCGCTCGTCGTCGGGACGGAAACCGAGAAGGCCACCCACCAACGCCTTGTCGGTGCCGTGGCCTTCGCCGGTCCGCGCAAAGGAGCCGTGAAGTTGGAGAAGAGCGGATTGAGGAGTGCCGCCAACCAGGCAACGCGCGAGCAGACCGAGGCGGCAGGCGCCGGCGGTATGAGAGGATGACGGGCCGACCATGACGGGGCCGATTATGTCGAGTAGACTGACCATCCTCTGGATCCTCTGCGATTGAATAACTGAAAACTACGCTGGCGGCTGGCAGCCGTCGGCCGGCGGCCCGCAGCGGCTGGGAACCTTTGCGAAATTCGCAGTCAGCCGCGCGCAGCCAGCTGAAAGCCGCTAGCCGCTAGCGCAGTTCCGCCTATCCTGCCTTAAGCGATACCCGCCCATTCGTCTTGCTCTTCGCCTTACCAAGCAGCGGCCGCAGATACTGCCCCGTGTACGATTCCTTGACGTTCGCGACATCTTCCGGCTTTCCCTCGGCAACCACCTCGCCGCCACGCAGCCCGCCTTCCGGTCCGAGATCGACGATCCAGTCCGCCGTCTTGATGACGTCGAGGTTGTGCTCAATGACGAGCACCGTATTGCCGCGGTCAACAAGACGGTGCAGCACGGTGAGCAGCATGCGCACGTCCTCAAAGTGCAAACCAGTCGTCGGCTCGTCGAGGATGTAGAAGGTGCGTCCGGTATCTCTCTTCGATAGCTCGGCGGCGAGCTTCACTCGCTGCGCTTCACCGCCGGACAACGTCGTTGCCGACTGACCGAGGTGGATGTAACCGAGCCCTACATCGTAAAGAGTCTGCAGCTTCTGTCGCACACGCGGCTGGTTCTCGAAGAACGCGAGCGCGTCTTCGACGGTTTGCTCGAGCACGTCGGCGATGCTCAACCCGCGGAAGCGAACTTCCAGCGTCTCGCGATTGTAGCGCTTTCCTTTGCAGACATCGCAGGGTACGTAAACGTCGGGCAGGAAGTGCATCTCGATTTTGACGAGGCCGTCGCCTTCGCACGCCTCGCAGCGACCGCCCTTCACGTTGAATGAGAAGCGACCCGGACCGTAGCCGCGAATCTTTGCTTCCGGCAGCTCTGCGAACAGCTCGCGAATTGGCGTGAACAATCCCGTGTAGGTGGCGGGATTCGAGCGCGGTGTCCGACCGATCGGACTCTGATCGATGTCGATGACCTTGTCGAGATGCTGGAAGCCAGTGATGCGATCGTGCTTCCCGGGAATGACGCGCGCGCGATAGAAGTGTCGCGCCATCGAGCGATGGAGAATGTCTTCAATCAGCGTCGACTTCCCACTGCCCGACACGCCGGTAACGGCGACGAAGAGACCGAGCGGAATCTCGACATCCAGGTCCCGCAGGTTGTGCTCGCGCGCTCCTTCGATGCGAACCACCCTGTCCGCATCCGCGCGTCGCCGCACTTCCGGAATGGGGATCTCGACCTCTCCGCGCAGATATCGGCCGGTGATTGACTCCTGGTTGTCGCGCACCTCGTCGACAGTGCCAGCTGCGATGACGAGTCCGCCGTGCTTCCCCGCTCCCGGGCCGAGGTCGATCAGGTGATCGGCAGCCTGCATAGTCTCTTCGTCGTGCTCGACGACGATGACGGTGTTGCCGAGATCGCGGAGCTGACGAAGGGTGTTGAGCAAGCGGGCATTGTCGCGCTGGTGAAGACCGATCGATGGCTCGTCCAGGATGTAGAGCACGCCAACGAGTCGAGAACCGATCTGCGTTGCCAGTCGAATTCGCTGCGCCTCGCCGCCGGACAAGGATTCCGCTGAGCGTCCGAGCGTCAGGTACTCGAGACCAACGTCGTTCAGGAAGCGCAGACGCTCCCGCACCTCTTTGAGAATCGGTCCGGCGACTTCAGAATCGAGCCCGGGCTTTCCGTCTCCACGCACCGGAATCTTCTCGAAGAACTCTTGCGCTTCGGTAATCGAGAGCGCGACGACGTCACCAATGTTTCGTCCCGCGACCGTAACAGCGAGCGATTCTGGTTTCAGGCGACGGCCGCCACACGTCGTGCAAGGCCGCTCCTGCATGTACTCCTCGAGATCGAGTCGTACGGCGTCGGACTCGGTCTCGTCGTAACGGCGCTGAATGTTGGAGACAATTCCTTCCCAGTGCGTGCCCGTGCGATCGTACAACGTGCCACCTTTACCGCCGGTACCGTAGAGCAGCTTCTCGCGGACCTCGGGAGTATGCTTGCCCCAGGGCGAGTTCGGATTGAATCCGAATTGTTTCGCGAGTCCGGGTAGAATGACTTTCTTGAGATAGCCGTCCGGCTCGCCCCACGGCAGCACGACTCCCTCTAGGATGCTGATGCTCGGGTCACCGAGAATCAGCTCTTCGCTCACTTCACGCCGTGAGCCGAGGCCACCGCACGCGGGGCACGCGCCAAATGGCGAGTTGAATGAGAAGTGTCGGGGCTCGAGCTCGGGAAGCGAGATGCCGCACTCCGGACAGCCGTACCGCTCCGAGAAGAGATGCGTCGTGCGATCGTCGGCGCGATTCACCTCGACGACACCTTCGGCGAGCTTGAGCGCGGTCTCCAATGAATCGCTCAAGCGACCGCGATCCTCGCCACGCACGATCAAGCGATCGACGACGACGGAGATGTTGTGATTCATGCGCCGATTCAACTTCGGTGGATTGGCAACCTCAACCAGCTCGCCGTCGACGATCGCACGCACGAAACCCTGTTTGCGCGCGGCGTCGAACAGCTCGCGGAATTCTCCTTTGCGACCACGCACCAGCGGCGCGAGTATCTCGAGCTTGGTCCCTTCCGGCCACGTGAGAATCGAATCGGCGATCTGGCCCGCGCTTTGGCGATCGACTGGGCGGCCGCAATTGGGGCAGTGAGGCGTACCGGCGCGGGCATATAGGAGGCGCAGGTAGTCGTAAATCTCGGTGACGGTGCCTACTGTCGATCTGGGGTTGTGACCGGCCGTCTTTTGCTCGATCGAAATCGCCGGGGAAAGCCCCTCGATGGAGTCGACATCGGGCTTTTCCATAAGGCCGAGGAACTGTCGGGCGTATGCGGAGAGGGATTCGACGTATCGGCGCTGGCCTTCCGCATATATGGTATCGAAGGCGAGCGAAGACTTCCCTGACCCGGAAAGCCCCGTAATGACCGTCAACCGATCCCTTGGGATGGTGACGTCGATGTTTCGAAGGTTGTGTTCGCGGGCGCCGCGGACGATCAGAGACTCTTCCGGCATAGCCTTGTAAGGTCGCGGATTGCGCGCCGAGACTCAAGCGGGAGGGTTGCGGCGAAAACAGGCGAAGGTTGTTATCTATCTGTCACTAGAGCAGATAGCTTAAGCTCAGGCGCCCATTTTGCATTTGGAGGCCGCATGCTTAGACAGCTCGTCGACGTTCTAACACTCAAGTCGGACCGCCCGGGCCGACGCCTTACGGCCTACTACGCCATCCTGGCCGTGGTGGTGGCCCTCCTTTACTACTTTTTCCCTGCCACGATTCGGGGAATCGCCGAAAGAGGTTTGGGTGACGTCTCGGAAGGACCGATGGTCCTGACCGACGCCCTGACAGGCACCGCCGCACGCACTGGCGGCCCATTCGGCGCCGGCTCGATTGGCGCGTTGTCGGCAACGACGGTGACCATCCTGTTCGGGACCCTGGCTCTGATGCTGCCAGTGAGTTGGGTTTACATGTCAGCGAGGCCGGCGGTGGGACACAATCAGGCAGTCGTACAGACCCTGATCATCCTGCCGATCGTCGTGGCGGGCATCGTCTACATCGTGCAGAACAGCCTGGCGCTCGCGTTCAGCCTGGCGGGTGTCATCGGCGCGGTGCGATTCAGGTCGAATCTTCGCGACACACGCGATCTCGTCTACATCTTCCTGAGCATCGTCGTTGGGTTCGCCGCCGGCGTGCAATCCATGGTCGTCGGTGTCATCGTCTCGATTGTTTTCAACTACGTGATGCTGGTGACCTGGCGCTACGACTACGGCCGTAACGTGCTCACCCCCACGGCATCAGCACAATGGGCGTGGCCGCTCCAGACGCTTGCCGGGCCAACCGGTGAGCGCGAAATCCCGGATCGCGATCTCGTTTTGTCATTGACGCCGGAGCGCGCACAGGCACTCGCTGATCGCTTCGATCGCGTGCGGACCGTCCTCGGCAAGAAGAACAAAAAGCCCCGGTTCAACGCGGTTCTCAGAATCACAAGCGACGATGTGCCCGGCGCGAGACGAAACGTGGAGATCGTTCTCGACAAAATGACCAAGCGCTGGGATCTCGACGAAGTGGTGACGCACACAGGCAAGCCGTGCGAGATCTACTACCTCGTCAAGCCGCTGAAGAGCGTGCCGACGGACGAGCTGTTGACGTCGATTCACGCGCACGCCGCCGACACCATCACTTCGGCTGATCTCGAGACTGCGCAGCCAGCCAACGACAACAAGAAGGATGGCTCGAAGGCATGACCGTGTTCGCCAAACTGAGTCTGATCGCCGCTTTCGCGCTGTCGATTCAGGGTTGCAGTGACACGCCGCAAGCACGCGCCGCGCAAGCAAAAGCGGTCGGCGCGCAACGTCTGCAGGCGCTGCGAAAGCGGATAGCCGCCGCCGACGCTGACGCGTCGAAATGGATTCCTGTTGCCGAGTGGATAATGCCGTCGCAGCTGCGAGAGATATCGGGGTTGGCGCTCACTCAGCGCGGAACAGTGTTGGCCCACGATGACAACATGGGTCGGGTCTCGGAGATCGATCCGCGCACCGGAGTACTTCTAAAGAGTTTCGCACTGTCCGGGCAACAGAAGGGCGATTTCGAGGCGATCACCATCGCCGGCCAGGACATTTATCTGCTCGAGAGCAGTGGCAAGCTTTTCAAGTTCCGGGAAGGAGCCGACGGGACGCAGGTTCCCTTCACCGTCTATGACACCAAACTCGGAAGGGAATGTGAATTCGAGAGCCTGACGTACGAGGCCGGTAGCTCCCGGTTGCTGATGGCCTGCAAGAGAATTCTGAACCAGGCTGAGGGCAAGGTAAAAGAGCTGCGCATTTATGCGCTGCCGTTGCCGCTTGGCGATCGATCGGCGACGACCGCGATGACGATTCCGATCGACGAAATCAGAGGGAAGAACAAGTGGAAGAATTTCCACCCCTCCGACATGACTATTGATCCGTTCACGGGCAATTACGTCATTATCGCTTCCCGTGAAAAAGCATACGTGGTAATCACGCCAGACGGTGATCTCGTACGAGCGGCTTCTCTGCCCGGGGACCATCGGCAGCCCGAAGGCGTCGCGATCACCAAGGACAGCCTTTTTCTGGTGAGCGACGAATCCAACGTCAAACCACCAAAGATCACGGTTTACCGATGGCGGCCATGAGGGGTTCACCCAGCAGGTTCAATAGTCGCGGCGTCTTTCTCGTTGCCGCGTTTTCGTTTCTGATCACTGCCCCAATGTCGGCGCAGGTGAAAACCGTCGTGGTGCGGCGGATTGGAAATGACACAGTCATCGTCGTCCCCGGTGAAAGTTTCCGCGCAGGCTCGCTGCATCGGACCATTCTTGGCGACAACTGGCGCGACGAGTGGACGACGCCGATCAAGGTTCCGATTCTCAACCTGGCGACCGTTCACGGCGGATTGAAACCGACGAAGGAGGGCGGCGGATTCCAGGCGCCCAATCTCCGCTTCGAGGCAGCAGACGGATCCGAGTGGGTGTTCCGGATGGTGAAAAAAGTGCGGACGATACTTGGCCCCGAGTACGACCACACCCTCATCGAGTACATCGTGCGCGATGAAGGAAGCGCGTCGCATCCAACCGCTCTGCTGGCGGCTGCACCGTTGGTGAGCGCGGCGGGAGTGCTCCACCCAACGCCTAAGCTCTATTACATGCCCGACGATCCGGCGTTGGGCGAGCATCGAAAGACTTTCGCCGGGGTGCTTGGTGAGCTCGAAGAGCATCCATCAGTGCCAGACAAGGGACGCGCGTTTGCAAACGCCGACAAGATCATCGAGACCGACACATTACTGGGAAGGATCAATACTGATTCGAAGACTCGCATCGATGCGCGTCAGCTCCTGACTGCCCGGTTGCTTGACCTGCTGATGGGCGATAACGATCGCCATCCGGATCAGTGGAAGTGGGCACGGCTCAGCAAAGACGACAACGCCCTGCTGGAGCCGATCGCGACCGATCGCGACAAGGTCTTCGTGAACTACCAGGGACTGCTACTAAACATCGCGCGAATGGCGGTGCCGAGCCTGGTGAGGTTCAGCGCGAATTATCCGGATCCCTCGGCGTTATCCACCAACGCGATCGAGTTCGATCGCCGCCTGCTAGGCACGCTCGGCAAGTCGACGTGGGACTCTGTGGCAACCAGTCTGATCCAGCGCATTACCGATCCCGTGATCGACAACGCAGTCGCGCAAATGCCACCCGAGTACGCGAGATACAATCCGGGAATCGCGGCGCGGCTCAAAACACGTCGTAATGCTTTGCGCTCAGTTGCGGATCGATACTACGCGGAGCTGTGGCGAGTCGCCGATGTTCACGGAACCGATGCCGACGATCAGCTCAACGTCATGCGCGTCGGTGATGGAATTGTCGATGTCGTTCTCCAGTCGGGAAACGACGCTCCATATTTTGCGCGGCGATTCTATGCGGGTGAAACGAAGGAGATTCGCATCTATCTTCACGGTGGCGATGATCAAGCCGTCATCGATGGTCACGTGCGCAGCAGCATCGCGGTGCGGGTGATCGGCGGAAACGGCACCAACACGATTCGCGACATCTCGACGGTAGGTGGCAGAGCGAGCCCGACGCGGATTTACGATCAGGGGCCGATCAACAATGTGAAGTACGCGCGCGATACGCTCGACGAGAAGGCAAACGTCGACATGGCGTTCAATCACTCCTTCAATCGCCGTCCGTGGGTTAAAGCGTACGGCACTTTGGTTCCGCCAATTCAGGATCGAGGCGGATCGACGCGGCCCATCCTCGGAATTCATTCACAGCGCGGTCTGGGCATTTATCCGGTGATTGGCCTGGCGCGCTACCAGTATGGCTTCCGAGATGTGCCGTATGCGATGAAGGAGCAGGTTGACTTCTCGTACGCGACGTCGGGCCGCATCCGGGTTCGTGCGGCTATCGACAAACGATTCGAACAGTCCGACACGCACATTCCCGTCACCGCGCATTTCTCGCAATTCGAGGTCGTGCAGTTTCACGGCTTCGGCAATGATGCGCCTGATTTGAGGGGACTGTTCTACAGTGTCAGACAAAAGCAGTGGCAGTTCTATCCGGCGATCGGACACTCATTCAATCCGGCGAGCGAGCTCTCACTTGGCCCGGTGCTGCGCTACACCGGTACCGACAGCGTCGTGAACCGTTTCATCACGCAGCTGCATCCAACGGGGTTCTCGACCTTTGGACAGACCGGATTGCAGTTGAAGCTGCACCTCGATAGCAGGTACTATCCCGACACGTTGAAGCCACGATTGGTGTTCGACCTCACGGGTGCTGGTTATCCGGCAATGTGGGATGTGAACAGACCCTACGAGTCAATGGACGGATCGGTGGCGGCTTTCTTCACGATTCCGGTCGGAAACAAGCCAGTGCTTGCGGTGCGTGGCGGCGGTAAGAAGCTGTGGGGCGATTTCCCGTACTTCGACGCGGCGTTCCTCGGCGGCTCAGAGACGTACCGCGTTGAGGAGAAGCAGCACTGGGCCGGCGATGCGTCGGTGTACGGATCGACTGAGTTGCGCGTCCCGATTGCCAAATTCCCGCTCATTCTGCCGCTCGATGTCGGCGCGATCGGGTTCGGCGACGTTGGACGGGTTTACTATCAGGGAGATTCACCCGGCGGTTGGCATACTGCAGCGGGTGTCGGATTCTGGGTCGGCTATCTCGATCCAGGCCGCAGCCTGACGGTGCTGTTCACCAATCGCGCTGGTCGTCGACTCGTCACGAGCTTTGGCTTCGCCTTCTGAGAACACGTCATAGCAGCCTCTCGCCGTGAACAACGGTGGTGTGACGCGCCTTGGGCAAATCGGATCGGCAGCGCTCGCGATGATCTTCGCTGGGTGTTCTGGAGAGAAAGCGGCCAGCCCAACGCCCGCCGGACCATCCGAACAGGAGCTGACGCTACAAGGAGCGCCGGTCGTGCTCGCAGTAGGCGACATCGCTGTCTGCGGTAAAAGCGGCGATGAGGCAACTGGAAAACTCGCCGACAGTCTGGTGCGCGCCGCTAACGCACAAGGCGCACAGACCATCATCGTCACGATGGGTGATAACGCGTACCCATCCGGCGATCAGGGAGTCAACAACTACTTCTCACGCTGCTTCAAACCGTCGTGGGGCGACGCGGCGATCATGAACGCGATTCGCCCCTCGCCTGGAAATCACGACTACGATAGCGGGAGCGGACTTCCGTATTTCGATTTCTTCGGCTCGCGTGCCGGGCCAAGTGGCAAAGGTTATTACAGCTTCGATCTCAACGGCTGGCACCTGATCTCGCTTAACAGCGAGCTGTACTTCGGCGCTGGTGATGCGGGCGAGCAAAAGACGCAGGAGGAATGGCTGCGCGCGGATTTAAGGCAGCATCCAAGCGCGTGCGCGTTAGCGTACTTCCACCGGCCTTATTTCAGCTCCGGCGTCTACGGCCCAACGCCGGAGGTCAACCGGCTCTGGCAAATTCTCTATGACGGCGGAGTCGATCTCGTGCTCAATGGTCATGAGCATGATTACGAGCGATTCCTGCCACAGACTTCAGCTGGCGCGGCGGACTCGATTAAGGGAATGGAGGAGATCGTCGCGGGCACTGGCGG
>Ga0209027_1000362_pt1 | contig 15699 bp, 10 predicted proteins | sample GraSoi013_1_20cm_3_FD_185821 | JGI IMG/M metagenome (GOLD analysis project Ga0209027, IMG submission 185821) | Grasslands soil microbial communities from the Angelo Coastal Reserve, California, USA - Sample 09_27_2013_1_20cm (SPAdes) (version 2) | ecosystem: Environmental > Terrestrial > Soil >...
CTCATGCCTTAGAACTTCGGACGAGCAAAATGTTTGGCGAAGGTAAGCGCAGTGGGCAGATGATGGATTATCGTTTCCCCTATCTTTAAGTTCCATAATACGAGTGGAATTATGGTCATCTCTGAACTGCTGTCCGACAGTTGCCTGTATCGGACAGGCTATATTGAGGTTGGACAAAGATCCTGTTGCAGTGATCAGGTTGAGCGAGTCAGCGACGGGGCGGTGCGCAATCCCTGCACATGATTAACTACTTTCACCTGCCCACGCCGACCCATTGGGATATGAGTAGGCCGCAATCGACGCGGGATGCATCGTCACACTGTACCCTGGCGCGTCTGGGGGCATGTAGCGCCCACCTTTGACGATGACCGGGTGTACAAAATGCTCGTGCAAGTGGGGAGCGTACTCGATCATGCGGTTCTCCAGCGAGCCGCTGATCGCGATGTAGTCGAAGAGCGAAAGATGCTGCACATATTCAGACAAGCCAACGCCGCCCGCATGTGGACAGACCGGGATGCCGAACTTGGCGGCCATGAGGAGAATCGCCAGGACCTCGTTTACCCCACCGACGCGGCAAGCATCGATCTGGCAGATGCCAATGGCGTTGGCCTGAAATAGTTGTTTGAAGATGATGCGATTCTGTACGTGTTCACCGGTGGCAACGCGAATCGGCGCGACTGCACGCGCGATCGCGGCATGTCCAAGAATATCGTCCGGGCTGGTAGGCTCTTCAATCCAGAGGGGGTCGAAAGCCGCCAGGTGCTGCATTGCAGTAATAGCCTCGTTCACCTCCCATACCTGATTTGCATCGAGCATCAAGACGCTCTCCGGCCCGATCTCTTCGCGCATGATGCGTGCACGGCGCAGATCGTCCTCCAGGCCCAGGCCGACCTTCATCTTGAAGTGCCGCCAGCCATTAGCCAGCGCTTCGCGGCAGAGCTGGCGCATCTGCTCATCGCTATAGCCTGACCAACCGGCGCCGGTTGTATAGGCGGGGAAGCCATGCTGGAGCATCTCTGCCTCACGCTGCGCTTTAGCCGGTACCTGGCGTCGCAGCAAATCCAGCGTCTCGTCAGGGGTCAGGGCACCGGTGATATAACGAAAGTCGATGCAAGACACCAGCTGTTCCGGTGACATATCCACGAGCAGCTTCCAGAGCGGCTTGTTCTCTGCCTTAGCATAGAGATCCCACACTGCGTTCACTACGGCAGCAGTTGCGAGGTGGATGACACCTTTTTCCGGTCCGAGCCAGCGCAACTGGCTTTCCCCTGTCATCATTCGCCAAAACTGCGCCATATCTTCTGTCAAAGACTCCAGAGTTCGTCCTATGATGAGCGGCGCAAATGCATTAATAGCTGCCACACAAATCTCAGTACCACGCCCGATAGTGAAGGTGAGGCCGTGGCCAGCCAACCCCCGAGGGCTATCCGTATTAAGGATGACGTAGGCCGCTGAGTAGTCTGGCGCAGGATTCATCGCATCAGAACCTGCAAGAGACCGTGATGTGGGAAAGCGAATATCATAAGCTTTGAAATCGGTAATAGTGATGGGCATGGCTTCTTCTCCTGTAAAGCGATAATCCTCTAGGTCGAGATAGCCCAACGCTACGAGGAAGTTTCCTGCTCCTCAAAAATATCGGCCAAGACATGCGCCTTGGCATGGGCGATATGCTCAGCTAGAAATCCTGCAGCTTTATCAATGTTTTCCTCGAGCAGAGCCAATAAGATCTTCTCATGATCATCAAGTGCGGCCTCCATCCGCTGTGGGTACATGGTATCCTTTATCTGGAACATGCTGAACTGACTGCGGAGCGTGGAGAGGTAATTAATAAGCCGGCTATTGCCCGAGGCGCGGATGAGAAGTGTATGAAGGCGGAAGTCACATTGGAGGAAGAGCGAGATAGGGCGCTGATCGAGCTGATCACGCACATTGTAAAGGAGATCGAGCTGTGATCTGAGATCCTCAGGATCGAGCCGGGGGGTAGCGAGGCGTAAGGCCAGAACCTCCAGTGCACTACGCAAATCGTAGATCTCATGAATGTCCTGTACAGTAAATACACGCGTCCAGAAACCGCGACGTGGGTCAGAACGCACTAGCCCATCCTGTACCAGGCGCTCTAATGACTGGCGAACCGGGGTGCGGCTCACGCCTAACTTTTCGGCTAAAGTAACATCGGAAAGCCTCTGCTCTTTTCGCTCATTAGAGAATACCAGTTGCTTCCAGATTTGCTCATAGGCATAATCTACCGCAGTAGGAATGGCAATGCGGTCGTGCCCCCAGAGAAGTTCAAACACCTCAGCGCTCAAGTTTTCGTCAATTACATGAGCATTCGAGTTTATACTCCCCTCTGCTGGTTCAACCGATGATTTTGCCTTCATTACTTCTCCATTCTGCTTAACTTAAGGATAGATGGGCAGATCCACTCCCAAGCCGACCAGGAACCTATCTTCATCGGAACTAGAGTAGCCTCGAGAGTATTTTTCTTCTAGCTCTTGACTTTTGCCCATGCATAATGTATTCTGAATTTTGTATACAGTATATTATTTTTGCCAGAATTTGTCAATCCGAGACCCGGGAGGAGAAAACCATGAAATCGAAGTTCGCTAGCCGTCTTCGAGCGCTGGGTGCGCTCGTCTTCGTCGCCGCGACAATCCTGGCGGCGTGCGGAGGCACGTCAAGCACCTCATCGACGTCAGGAAATAAGCTCGCACCGGGCGCGAATTTCAAGCTCGGCGTTTCGCTGACCTTCAACAACACCGACTTCTGGACCAACTACATCTCGTATGAGACAAAGTTCGCGTCTCAGTACGACGCCACGCTGATAGGGCCGCTGGTCGCCAACAATGACGCCGCCAAGCAGATCACGGACATCCACACGCTGATCCAGGAAGGCGCCCAGGCGCTGATCGTCAACCCGGTGGATAGCGCCGCGATCGCACCCGCGCTCGATTACGCCGCCAGCAAGAATATTCCCGTGGTCAGCGTGGACGTCGCGCCAAGCAGCGGCAAGGTTTTCATGATCGTGCGCGCCGACAATGTGCAGTATGGCCAGAACTCCTGCAAGTTCATCGCCACGCATGCAACTGGCACCAGTGGCCACATCGCAATCCTGGAGGGGGATCTTGCCTCCGTGAACGGTAAGGACCGGACGGACGGCTGCAATCAGGTCATCAAGTCGAGCTATCCGAACTTCCAGACTGTCGAGTACGCAACGAAATGGGACACGCCGACCGCCGTCAGCGACGCCAAGACGGCGCTGAGCACGTACTCAGACCTGCGGGGCATCTACGTCGAATGGAGCGCACCCGAGGACGGCATTCTGGCGGCCGAGCACGCCGCTAGCAAGTTCAGCCCGGTGGGCAACTCATCGCACATCGTCCTGATCGGCAACGACGGCACGCCGCATGAGCACGCGCTGATCCGCGCCAACCAGCTCGACGCGAGTATTTCGCAGCCGGCCAACTCCTACGCGCAGTATGCAATCTTCTACGCGCGGGCGGCGCTTGAGGGGAAGACCTACTCAGTCGGCCAGAGCACTGACCACAAGAGCACGATCGTCAATCTGCTAGGCAATCTTGAGGACGCGCTGCCGGCGCCCGTCGTGGACAAGACTAACGTCAACGACCCGAACCTTTGGGGCAACGCGAAGTGAAACTCCCGAGAGAATCGCGCTCGGGATCGTGACGGAATCTGTGAATGGAGGGATCGTGACGGAACCTGTGAATGGAGGGCCAGCCGCAGTCCAGCTCTCCGTTGGCATGGCGAAGGGCGTCTGGAAAGCCTTTGGTGAAACTCAGGCACTTCGCGACGTATCACTCGACGTCGGGGCCGGTGAGTGCCACGGACTGGTTGGGCGCAACGGCGCCGGGAAATCCACCCTGGTGGCGGTCTTCACTGGCCTGATCCGGCCGGATCGCGGGGTTGTCAGGCTCGGGGCTGAGGCCGCACCGGCTCTGGCGGATCGCGCTAGCTGGCAACGCCTGGTCGCATGCGTTTACCAGAAGTCGATGGTAGTGCCCAGTCTTACAGTGGCCGAAAACGTCTTCCTCAATCGCGCGACAGGGGATGACCACGATATCGTCAACTGGCGTGCCATGCGATCTGGCGCGCGCCAGGTCATGCTCGACTGGGGCTTCGACCTGGACGTCAACCGCCTCGCACGGGACCTCACCGTTGAGCAGCGCCAGGTGGTCGAGATTGCCCGTGCACTTTCAGTTGGCGCGCGCTTCCTGATTCTCGACGAGCCCACAGCATCGCTAGAGAAGGCCGCCATCGAACGCCTGTTTGAAAGGATCCGCCGTCTCAAAGGTAGCGGGGTCGGTATCCTCTACATCTCCCATCATCTGGAGGAGATCTATGACGTGTGCGACCGAGTCACCGTGCTGCGCGACGGCGAGCGCGTGCTGAGCACGTCGGTCGGCGAGATCAAGCAGGACCGCCTGGTCGAAGCTATGGTCGGGATTGCCCCGCAGCAAGTGACGGAGATCATCGCCCCGATGCGAGTCAACGCGTCGACTCGGCCGCGGCTCGAAATTTCACACCTGAGTGTCCCGGCAACGCTAGGCCCCGTGCTGGACGTGAGCTTTTCGGTGAGCCCGGGCGAGTGCGTTGGCCTGGTCGGGCTGCAGGGCTCCGGCACCGCGACTGTTGCAGACGCGGTGGTCGGCCTGGTGAAGCCGGTATCGGGCGAGATCAGGCTGGATGGCAAACCGATCCACGGGGGCAGGGTGGATGCAACCCTCCGACAAAGCGTTACGTATGTGCCTGAGGACCGTCATGCACGCGGCTTCGTTCCTTACCTCGGGGTGGGCGAGAACCTGACTTTATGCATCCTCGACCGTCTATCGAACTGGGGGGTCGTTTCGCGCTCTGGCCGCGACAGAGTCGCGGCTAGCCTGGTGGAACAGCTGGGTATCGTCACTAGCGGCCTCGACCAGCAGGTCGGGCAGCTGAGTGGGGGAAACCAGCAGAAGGTCGTTGTCGGACGAGCGCTCGCCGGGCAGCCAGCGGTCCTGGTCGCGGTCACGCCGACCGTCGGCGTTGACGTGGCCGCCAAGGAGTCGCTCCTCAACGTGATTGACGCGGCGCGCGATGGTGGCACGGCGGTGTTGCTGGTCTCCGACGACCTTGAGGACCTGCGCATCTGCACGCGGCTGCTCGTCATGGTCAAGGGTAGACTGGTCAAGGAGTATAGTCAGCCGCCCTGGGACCGGCATGAGCTGATCGCCGCGGTCGAGGGCCTCGAGACGACCTCCACGCGAGAGGGATCGGAATGAGAAAGGGGAATCGTGATGAGTAAATCGGCAGTAGATCGTCCGGTCGACCAGCAAGGGCAAACAACCGCCGGGACGCTGCGGCGCCAAGGCAGGCACATTATGGCCAACTGGATCCGGGAACTCGCCCTGCTTCCAGTGATCGTCCTCCTCGTGGTCATCGGCGCCTTTGTAAATCCGTCCTTTCTAACTGCGACCAACTTCATCAATGTCGCGCAAGAATCTGCTGCGTTAGGCGCAGTCGTGGTAGCAGAGACCCTGATCCTGCTGACTGGCAAGTTTGATCTTTCCCTTCAAGCGACGTACGGCCTTGCGCCGATGGTGGGAGCATGGCTGATCGTCTCGAAGGACGGCCAGGGCCTGGGCACCAATTGGAACCCATTTATCGGGATCGCGATCGTCCTGCTGGTCGGACTTATCGTCGGAGCCTTTAACGGCTTCATGGTGATCAAGCTGGGCTTCAATGCCTTCATCTTCACGCTGGCTATGCTGATCCTGCTGACCGGCATTCAGGTGGGAATTGTGAGTGGGCGCACCATCTACCACCTGCCCGACGCGTACATCTATTTGGGCTCGCAGTACCTTCTTGGTGTGCCCGTCTCCGTTTGGGTCACCGGTACAATCTTCTTGTTCTCGGCGCTCTTCCTGAGGTATCACCGAGTCGGACGCGCCATCTACGCCATCGGTGGCAATACGGAAGCGGCACGGGCTGCGGGCATCCACGTGGACCGGATCCGCATCGGCGTTTTCATAGTTGCCAGCCTTCTGGCTGCGCTCGCCGGTCTGATGACGGCGGGGCAGGTGGTGGCGGTCACTGCCGGCCAGGGCAATAACCTCATCTTCTCAGTCTTTGCGGCTGCCGTCATTGGAGGGATTTCCCTCGAAGGGGGCCGCGGGCGGATGGTGGGTGCCCTCACCGGCGTCATCTTGCTGGCGCTGGTCCAAAACATCCTAATCCTTTCGCAGATCCAGACGTTCTGGATCGATGCCGCCACCGGGCTCATCATCCTGATTGCCCTGGGACTGGCCCGGTTGATCGGGACCGAGCGCGCCTAGGGTGCGACTCTTGTCAAGTAATGTCGATACTCATCACCTTCCGTCGGACAAGAGCGCACTAGATTTCTGAAAACTACAATATTTCCCTCAAGCTCTGGCCGGTGTACGAACCGGGGGCCTGGGCGATCTGTTCGGGAGTTCCCTCAGCGATCAATTTGCCGCCCGCTGCACCACCTTCCGGTCCAAGGTCGATGACCCAATCGGCTGCCTTTACCAATTCCAGGTTATGTTCTACGACCATCACGGTGTTGCCTGCATCCACGAGGCGCTGGAGCACCCCCAGCAAACGGGCGGTATCGGCCAGGTGCAGGCCGGTGGTAGGTTCGTCGAATAAATACAGCGTGCGACCGGTGACACGGCGGCCCAGTTCCTTCGCCAGCTTTACGCGCTGGGCTTCGCCGCCTGAAAGCGTGGTGGCGGGTTGCCCGAGCTGGAGATAGCCCAGGCCGACGTCGGATAGTACCTGGAGGCGGGAGAGGGCGGCGGGAACATCCTTGAACAGCGCCAGGGCTTCTTCAATGGTCAGATCGAGCACCTGGGAAATGTCATGATCATGGTAACGCACTGCGAGCGTCTCGCGGGTGAAGCGGCGTCCGTGACAGGCCGGGCAGCACACTTCCACGTCAGGCAGGAGTTGCATTTTGACGGTCAGGACGCCGGCGCCTTCACAGCGCTCGCAGCGCCCACCCGGGACGTTGAACGAGAAGTGCCGGGCGGATAACCCACGGCGGCGAGCTTCAGGAGTAGCTGCAAATGCTTCGCGGATCGGGGTAAACGTGTCCGAATAAGTCGCGGCGTTCGAGCGCGGGATGCGCCCGATGTGCTCCTGGTCGATGGTGATGATCTTATCGAGATATTCGCAGCCTTCGATAGCGTCGTGTTCACCAGGGGCGTCGCTAGACCCATACAAGCGCCGGCGGATGGCGCGGTCGAGGATGTCGAATACAAGCGAGGATTTTCCGGACCCGGATACACCCGTCACGGCGACCAGCAAGCCCAGCGGTAGGCGCACGGTGACGTCCTGGAGGTTGTGCCGGCGAGCGCCGTGGATGGTAATGGCTTTGCCATTTGGCGCGCGGCGGCGCTGCGGGACAGGGATGGATGCCCGCCTGGCCAGGTAATCTCCGGTGAGCGACCCGGGCTGCCCTGCAACTTCAGCTGGTGTACCGGCAGCGACCACCAGCCCGCCGTGCTTGCCGGCGCCTGGGCCGAAGTCGACCACGTAATCTGCGGCGACGATCATTTCCAAGTCGTGTTCGATGACGAGGACGGTGTTGCCAAGATCGCGCAAGCGGCGCAAGACGTCGATCAGGCGGCGGGTGTCGCGATGGTGCAGCCCGATGGTCGGCTCGTCGAAAACGTAAAGAACGCCGCTCAACCCCGAGCCGAGCAAAGAAGCCAGACGCAGACGCTGGGCCTCACCGGCTGAGAGGGTCGGCGAAGAGCGTTCCAGGGTCAGGTAACCGGCGCCGACTTCGACCAGCCGGGTGATGCGCTCGCTCAGATCGACCAGGATAGGTTCGGCGATGATCATTTCATCAGGGCTGAGAACGGCAGGGAGACCGCCCAGCCAGGCGCCAAGATCGTTGAGCGGCAGGCGCGAGACAGCGATGATGGTCTGCCCGTTGACGGTCACGACCCGGCTTTCAGGACGCAGGCGCGTGCCGGCGCAGTCGGGACAGGTTTGAGTGACCAGGAATTCTTCCAGCTTGTCGCGGTAATCGGCCTCGTGGATGTGTTCGTGGATGTGTTCAGCGTAGCGGCGCAGGAGATTGGTGGCGATGCCTTCGAAGCGTCCCTGGCGGACGGTGGTTGGCGGCTCGATATTTGGGAAGTGGCGGCGAAAGAGGGGGCTGTCTACGCCAAAGAACAACAGGTCGCGCTGCGGCGGGGTGTAGTCTTTGACCGGAAGCGAGAGGTCGAATTCAAACCCGTAATGGGCAGCGGCTGTTTGCAGGGGGGAGGTGTAGTAGTTGATGTGAAAGAGGTCCCAACCAGCAACGGCGCCATCCGGGATGCTCTTTTGCTCGTCGACCAGGCGTTTGATGTTGGCCTGATGGACGCTGCCCAACCCGGTGCAGGTTGGACAGGCCCCGGCGGGTTTATTAAAGGAAAAATGAGCCATGCCGATCTCTGGAATAGGCGCGCCACAATGTGGGCAGGGAAAGGTTTCTTCCGGAGCGGAGGCATCGTCGTCCGTGCTGGATTCACTCTCCCATTCCGCGTTGGAAGGGTCGAAGGAGGGCGGGACGTCTTTTCCACAGGCCGGGCAGGGGCGGTGACCCAGGCGAGCAAACAACACGCGCAGATAGGTATAGACTTCGGTGGCAGTGCCAACCGTGGAACGCGGGCTGCGGTTGGTGAGATGTTGGTCCACGCTGATAGATGGGGAAAGCCCGGTGATGGCGTCGACCGGGGGCTTCGCCAGCCCAAAGGCTACCAGTCCGAGCGATTCCAGGTATTGGCGTTGGCCTTCTTTATGCAGGATGTCGAACCCGAGGGTGGATTTGCCCGAACCGGACACACCGGTCAGGACGACGAGCTGGTTCTTGGGGATCGTAAGGGTGACATTTTTCAGGTTATGCAGCCGAGCGCCGCGAATAGTGATTTGAGCAGTCATTTGGCTTCCAGTGACCTCCAGGGTAGATAGATTGGAGACGGAGTATGTGCCGTTTCCATATTGATTCTATAACCCTGGTGTGTAAGGGGAGGGTTGATCGCGGTGGGATGGGAAGGTCAGCAATTCCCAATAGTCTGTTTTTGGATGATCTCTTCAACCAGGGCAATGATCGTGTGGGCCCGTTGCTCCTGGTCGGTGAGGGTTGAGATCCAGCGGTCGGAGGCCATGTAAACGTCTTCGTCGGGGCGAGGGGTGTCGAGCGCGCGGCGCAGATCGGTCTTTTCACCCCGGTCGAGTTGGATAAGCATGCGCAGGATGGCAGACAGGCTATAACCAGCGCGGGAAAGCATACGGATGACGCGCAGACGGCTAATTTCCTGCGCCCCATAGCGCCGGTAGCCGTTGGAAGGGTCGCGCGGGATGTCGATTAACCCGTTGCGGTCCCAGTTGCGCAAAATGTCGATCGTAACGCCCAATAATTGGGCTATCTGCCCGATCTGGAGCGGCTGGATGGTGGCGGCGGGCGCACCAAAAGCCCAGCGCTCGAGCAGACCGGCGGCAACGTCGGCCTGGGCACGCTCTGATTGCACGAGTGCCAGGTGACTGTAGGCAAGCTCCAGCGCGCCTCCCAGGTCGCCGCTGACGGTGGCCTGGATGATGCGAATTCCTGATTGATGGATAGCTTTGCCAGGATATTGGTTGCAATAGACCTGGCGAGCCAGGCGCAGGCAATCGAGGTGGCGCTGGGTGAAACGGCGGTAGCCGGACGGGCTGTGCTCGACAGGAGGCAGTAAGCCCCAATCCACATAGCGCCGCACGGTATTGGGATGGACGCCAACGGCTTTGGCCAGATCGGACGTACGCAGATATTTCATGCTGGACAATCTCCAGGAGGATTATAACACCAGCGCCAGGAAGCGCTCGACATCATAAAGGGCAGCCTGAGCTGACGGGGAGATCTGGGGGGCCAGGAGATCAAAGGCGTGCTCGACTTGACCCCTCTCGAGTTCTTTCCTCAGCATCTCGAGGCGAGTTTGCATCTGTTCTCGCATCGCTTGTCCTTTCTGCTCATTGTACTATATAACTCTTATTATGGCCTATTAGGCCCGCCGACGAAATTTACAACGCTAAAGATCAGGTAAGGTGCTGCTTGGAAACGTTGCGTCTGCCCAGGTTCAAGCCGTGAGCGATTGGGCAGGCGTGACCGGGAGCGGTTTGCCGCAGTCCGAGGGGGGCTGCTGGCCCGCGACGATCCCGGCAAGCCACTGGATGTACTGCGGTGCTGCCTGAATGGCTGCTTCGGCGTGTCCCACGCCGGACAGCCAGTCGGTTGCGAGGGCGGTGCTGTTGGCACAGTACCGAGTCACGAGCCACGCCGAGAAGGCCGGGGTGATGAGCGTGTCCGCCAGGCCATGGCCGATGAAAGCGGGGATACCCTTGGGGACGAGCGGAGCCTGGTTGGCCACGAATGCCTGGCGCCAGGTCGGGTCAGTACTCGGGTCTTTCGACAAGAAGTCCCCCATTTGGCCCTTAAGTGTTTTTTTGACGGGAGGATACAACGTGCGGTATAAGTAGCGGCCTTTGAGAACTAACTCTGGACCACGCTTCTTCCGCTCATCAGTGGTCTGAGCTATGCGTTTCTCCTTTGGTGTTTGGTCACTGCACCTCTGTTTTGGAGGCTGTTGTTGACGAGTTTGGCTTTGCTGTTGTGGGGAGTGGATCTGCTGCCTTCTGGCCTCATTGGTTGCGTGTACATAAACTGTTACCCGGGGCAGGGTAGCAGGCAATACGAGCATCTCTTGCATACACCTTCCTTCCCCGTGTGATCCTCTTCGGCTTTTCTGGATGTGCCGATGAAGAGAACTAAACCGACATGGTCAGCACATATGGGGACAGTGGTCTGTTGCGTGAGGCAGATCATGTTCTGGCTCAGCGGCCAGCGCTTGCCAGCGCCCCTTCCCGCAGGCGTTGCACATCGTGCATGGGGGGGACGCCGAAGAGGCTTTTGTATTCCCGAGTGAAGTGGGAGGCGTCGGAGTAGCCCACGCGAGAGGCCGCTCTGGCCGCGTCCAGATTTTCGCTTAACATCAGCCGGCGGGCCTCCTGCAGCCGCAACTGCTTCTGGAATTGTGAGGGACTCATCGCTGTGACGGCCTTGAAGTGCTGGCGCAACCCTGAGACGCTCATGCCCATTTCACGCGCGAGTCTCTCGATGCGCAGGGGCTGGTCGAAGTCGTGACGGAGTCGCCCGACCGCTCTGGCGATGTGGGGAGTATAGCGCCCCAGAATTGCCAGGTGCCGGAGCCGGACACCCTGCTCTCCCATCAAGAGACGGTAGACAATTTCCCGCGTGATCAGCGGCAGGAGCACCGGCGCTTCGGCAGGAGCATCCAGGAGCCTCGTGAGCCGCACGAAGGCGTCCAGCAGGGGCACATTCAGCGGGCTGACATCGATGCCCCTCACATCAGCGCGGCTTGGAAGCGAGGAGTGAGAGGGGTGACCGGCCTCAAGCAGGACTGAGCCAACGAGGCTGGGAGCGAGTTCCAGACGAAGACTGAGGTAGGGTCGCTCCTTAGAGGCTTCGAGCACTCGGCGGATGGTGGGCAGCTCGACGGTGGCCAGCAGATACTGTGACGGGCCGTAGCGGTAGCGGTTCTCGCCCAGAAGGACTTCCTTACTCCCCTGGGCAATCACGGCCACGGATGGCTCGCTCACCCCGTGAAGCAGTTGCAGAGGCGAGGAGCGGCGATACGAGGGAGGACTAGGATCACTGTAAAAACCACTCACAGAGCAATTTGTTATATCTTCGGGAGAAAGGGACCCCTGCCAGGGAGGATCTGGCAGGAGTTTTCCCGAGAGACGTGGTTTCCTGTCTGGTATTCAGTCCCCTTGAACGGTCTCAATGGCCGAAGGGTCTGAAGGTGGCTCAAGGGTGAAGGTCAGATCGTCTGCATTGAGCGTGGGAACGGCTTCAAAATCGATCTCATAGTTGCCAAAGCGCTTAATGTGTCTGGTCTGATACGGTGAGAGTGCCGCGACTTCATCAATGGAAAGGAGGTATCCTTCTTGAGCAAGTGCATTGAGTGCAGCACTGATCTCAACCGTGTTGTCTAAAATGACGCAGTTGGTTAATAGGCCTGTGTATTTGACCTGTTTCTCCTGTTCGTCAAATGCATGCTCATACATGACCCCTCCTCTCGCAAATCGTACCCAATCCTCAAGGGCGTTGTATTGTTCCATTTTATTGGTTGCGCGGTGAATCACTTCACGCAGTTTCACATCGGAAATCATCGTCAGCAAAAAGACCGTGCGCACCACACACCCCAGCGCGTAAAATGCCTGGTAGAGACGGTTTTTCCGGCTAGAGGTGCCCAACTTGCGCAAGAGCATCGATGGCAACACGCGCCCTTCCTGGATCGAGATGACCACTTGGAGCAAGTCTTGCCAGTGGGTCTCAATCAGGTTCCAGTCAATGACGTTGTCGTGAAAGAGGGAATCGATATGCTCGTAGACGACCTCTTTGGAGGGGCGATAGAACCTGAGGTCCTTCCAGTTGCGGATGCGTGGCATCAGCTCAATCCCCAATAAGAACGACAGTCCAAATACGGGTAAGTTTTGCCCATGAGTATCTGCATGAATCACGGAGGGTTTGATGTCCGAGCGATTGCGTATCAGGCCATCGAGCAGGTATATTGCCTCATGCACACCACATCCAATAAAGTGGCTGAACAGCAGGATATACATGTCGCTCACATGATGATAGGCGATGCCTCCAAAACCGCCATACCGAATGTGCTTCTCCGCGAGTAAATTCTCCTCCGCCAGCTCATATTGTGTTCCATCAGAGGCCGCCCGTTTCTCGTCGCCCCAATAGTGAGGGAGCGTGTATCGATTGAAGCAATTCTTCACATCACGCAGGGCTGCATCGAGCTTTTCCGCGGTGATATGACGCCGATTGATATGCGCAATCTGATCGGCATTGAGCGTGCCTCGCAGGTGCCTTGCCATCTGGTGCGGACCTAAGTTCGTCCCGTACGCGAAAATCGCGAGTATTTGCCGTTCCCAGGCATCATCAGCTTTCGGTTCATTGCCAGAAAGAGGACCGAGATGGCGACCAAAGCCGGTCAGGCGCTCGATACGGACGACCACATCGAGCAGGTACCGCTCCGGGATCTTGGCGTGTAAGGCTTCTTCTAACTCGAGCAGTCCGGCGGGCTGCGCTTTGGCCTTGAGTCTCTTGAGCGATGGTTCCCCCTTCTCATTGATCATGAGTTCCTGATTAGCTGGTCTGGTTCGATCGACTTCGGCGGCCACCTCCGTCAACCAGGTGCGCAGATGCTCGACCAACCCTTCGGCAGTTGCGGGAAGGCTCAACTGCTGACAATACGCAGCAACTTTGGGTTCGCACATCTCCCAGGGAAGAAGCTGATCCCGATAGTCGGCAAACTGCTCTGAACCGATGACACAGATGTCGCCCGATTTCAGTTCGTCGGCCAGGGAGGAAAACACACACGTTTCCAGATGTTGACGTCGGTACCAGCTTTTTCCTTTGCGCCGCACCAGGATGGTTCGCTGCCACTTCTTGTTTGTAAACGAAAGATCAAGCGTCGCCTCCAGATATTGCTTGGGATTGTGCTCATTGGCCATGATGAAGTTCATGGCATCAACCAGCGTTTGATCGGACGTCGTCGAGCGCAAATCCAGCGTTTTGATCACGCGAAACAGGGCCTTGCGGTGGCTCCCGTAGAATTTCTTGAGGAACGGCTGATACCGATCCCCATGATGGGCACTGACTTGTTCACACTGTTCTAAAAGCGACATCTCGCCTCCCTCTCGATCCAGAACCTCGCGGATGTGCATGCCCCGGTCGGTTGGGTCTTGCGCGTCGGTACTGGCTTGCACCACATCTGCGAAGACCTCAATCAGGTGCTCGGTAATTGCTCGTTCCTCTTCGCGCAGTCGGAGGAGCTCCTGTTTCGCCTTCTCCGTGAGCTTGCTCATGCGTTTGAGAAACATCTGGATGATCTCGTCCTTGGTTGAGACGGTCGCTTGAGAAAGCAGGCAGGCTAGAAGGGTCAACCGCCTGGGAGCAGAGAAATCCAGGAGATCAGACGGGTACAAACTCCGCGCTTCTTGTGCCAAACGCGTGATCTTTGAGGAGCGCACTCCTTCGACGAAGCGCTCCGTCGTTCCCCAAGACTGAAGCCAAGAGAGGCGATTGAGCCATTCATCCAGATGAGTGAGGGTGGCTGATTTGGGGGCATCTTTGATTCGATCGAAGGTGGTGAACGGAGACGATTCATCAGGCTCAAGCAGGCGCGACAATGCCTGCTGTTCGGCTTCAGCAATCCGAGCAAAGACACGCTGGTAGATCCCTCTATTCACGAGACGACGAATGCGCCATGCTATGCGGTCCAGCGTACTAAAAGCGGGAAGCTCGCAGTGTGCGACGAGCAATGTTTCGATAGCGGCATTGATCAGATCGGCCGGGTTCTCCATCACCTGGGCTGCTGCATGCATGGCCTGTGCGGCGACATGTCGAGCATGTTTGCCCTGGCTATTGAGTTCCAAATGCTCCCGCAGCACCCCGTAATAGCGATAGAGGGTCGCTGGGGAAATATCGGGGACCAAGTCGTTGGGCAAGTTCATGACCGCGCGGATATGACTGATCAGCGCTCCCGGAATGCTTTGGGGATCAGGAAAGTAATGGAGACGCTGATAGACCTTCAGCAAAATCTTCAGTGCAAACTTCTGGGCTGGTCCGCGTGCCTTTGTTGCCACAAAAGCAACATCGGTGGGGGTAGGGGTATAGATCTCACGTAACTCTTTGACCGAAGGAGCACGCGTAAAGCGGGGATAGACGGTTCGTTCAATGGATGCCATGAACCAGTTCCTCCTGCCCACAGAAAATGCTACGGCCCATGCGTGGGCCATAGAGGTGGGTCAATATTGCATCCTAAAGGGAGCAGTGGGTAGAGAGCAAGCGAAGAGCACAACGCTAGGACATGTGTCTATTCCTGCACAGCATACCCCCTGATCCTCTTGCCCCGGCGCAAAGCCATCCGTTGTAATTCCTGCGACTAATACTTGTTATTAGAAGTCTATCTATGATAAACTTCCACTAATGCGAAATGTGGCAAGTGATAAAGCGCTAAAGGTACTTCTACTAACAAGGAGTAATGATGACAGAGTCCCTGGATGTAAATTTTGAGATTACCCTGCTGAAATTTTGCCCTTTCTTCTGTTGAGAAACGGTTTTCGCAGCAGCGGGAAGACGGGCCAATTGAGGATATAGGAAATAGCTCATCCACAGAATAATCAGCAAAATTTCGCCAGGATAATGCCAAAATTTACACCGGGAATGGGTGATACCTGCATAAATGGGAGCTATGAGCAGCATGGTTTCCCCAGGAAAGACCTGCACTCGGGATCAGCATACCTGTTCCATTAGCGAGTCTCAATGGCTGCTTCGGGGGTCTGTGGACTCACGCCAAATGTGGTCGTCGGCTCTGGCTTCTGAGCGCGACGCTGCGTCCTCAGGAAAAACGCGAGGACAAGGATGGGGAGCGTGAACAGAGCCGAAAGCAGATACACATCCTGATAGGCCAGAACTTGTGCCTGTTGGGCTACGGCCGCGCTCACTGGCCCATTGTGTGCAAGTGCTGCCTGATGGACAAGACGTTGTGCTTGCACAAGATTGACCAATCCGGCCACGGCCAGGGAGGAGACCGCCGCACGCGAGACACTCAG
>Ga0209027_1000364_pt1 | contig 15653 bp, 13 predicted proteins | sample GraSoi013_1_20cm_3_FD_185821 | JGI IMG/M metagenome (GOLD analysis project Ga0209027, IMG submission 185821) | Grasslands soil microbial communities from the Angelo Coastal Reserve, California, USA - Sample 09_27_2013_1_20cm (SPAdes) (version 2) | ecosystem: Environmental > Terrestrial > Soil >...
GTTCTCGTGTCCTTGCAGACATGATTCACACACCATGCAGGTGCCTGCCAGCCAACCCACACCAACCCGGTCTCCTCGCTTCAGCGATTTGACCGCCGATCCTACCTTGGAAACTTCACCCACCGCCTCGTGGCCCGGCGTCAGGGGGTAAGAGCTCACACCCAAGTCATTGTTGATCAGGTGAATGTCAGTGTGGCAAATTCCGCAGTGGCTGACTTTGATTTCGACTTCATTGGCGCCGATCGCGCCGAACTCGAAAGTGTGCGGTTCCAATCGCTGGCCTTTGTCATAGGCGGAGTAGGCATGAACCGTCACAGCTGCCTCCAATTGGTGGGGTAGCCAACATGGGGAGCGTAGATCGCCTCCGCTAGGGTGAATCGAGGTGCGTGAGTGAAGGGACCGAGGGCGGGCAAACGTGAATGGATCGGGTTGGCGGTCATCGCGCTGCCGTGCCTGCTGTACTCGATGGACCTCACGGTCCTGCACCTCGCCATCCCGCGGCTGACCGAAGATCTAAAGCCGAGCAGCGTTCAGCTGCTGTGGATCATCGACATTTACGGATTCCTGGTGGCGGGATCGCTGATCACCGCGGGGACGCTCGGCGACCGCATTGGCCGGCGGAAACTGCTGCTGATCGGCGCCGCATTCTTTAGTGTGGCGTCGGTGCTCGCGGCATTCTCCAAAAGCGCCGCGATGTTGATCGCGATGCGCGCGCTGCTTGGCGTAGCCGGCGCCACGATCGCGCCGTCGACGATGTCGCTGATTCGCAACATGTTCGTACATCCGCGCGAGCGCACGGTCGCGATCAGCATCTGGATCATGAGCTTTTCCCTCGGCGGGGCAATCGGTCCGCTGCTCGGCGGAGTGATGCTGGAGCACTTCTGGTGGGGATCCGTATTCCTCATCAGCGTACCGGTCATGGTGTTGTTGCTGATCGTAGGACCGATTCTCCTGCCGGAATACCGCGATCCGAATGCGGGGAAACTCGATCTTCTAAGCGCGGCGCTCTCACTCAGCGCCGTGTTGGCGACGATTTATGCCTTGAAGCGGATTGCTCAGGACGGCGTCAGCGTCGCCGCGGTTGCATTAGGACTTGCCGGAGTCGCGATCGCGATCGTTTTCGTGCGCCGGCAGCAGACGCTGGCTGACCCGTTGATCGATCTGCGGTTGTTTCGGATACCGGAATTTCGTGCATCGCTGCTGATGTACGGCGGCGGCATCCTCGTTCTGTTCGGCGCATTCCTGTTCATCCCGCAGTACCTGCAGCTTGTGCTTGGGCTTTCACCGTTGCGAAGTGCATTGTGGATGCTGCCGTGGGCAGTCGGGTTCGTCATCGGTTCGCTGGCGACTCCGATCGCAGCGCGCTACATCCGCCCCGCCGTGCTGATGCCGTGCGGACTGGTGGCGTCGGCAATTGGCTATTTCATGCTGGCCACCCTCGATACGACCGCGCAGCTGCCGATGTTCGTGTTGGCAACGTTCATCATGACGCTCGGAGCGTCGCCGCTCTTCACGCTCACGAATGACATCATTATCAGCTCGGCGCCGCCGGAGCGAGCAGGCGCTGCCTCGGGAATCTCGGAGACGGCCGCAGAGATGGGTGGGGCACTCGGCATCGCCATTTACGGCAGCATCGGAGTTGCCATCTATCGCGGCACGCTCGCCACGTCGTTGCCAGCCGGGTTGCCGCCTCACGTTTTCGACGCCGCGCGCTCCACGCTCGGCGGAGCAGTCGCGATATCCCGTGAGCTCGCGGCGCCGGTAGCCGAACAACTCGTCGGCGCGGCGAGCGAAGCGTTCGTGCGAGGGCTGGTGCTGTGCACCGCGATCAGCGGCGTCGGAACACTCGCCCTCGCAATTTTTGCCGCAATCAATTTCCGCGGCATCCGGAGCGCCATGCAGCGGACGGCGGAGCATCCGATCCAGGGCGCTGCCTGACGTCCGCTATTTACTCTACGCTAAAATTCAAGGAGTTGTTGCTTTCGGGGTCGCACCGGCTTGAGGCGAAGGTGCGCGGCTGTTGAGCACGCAGCCGACCGACTCCTTCGCGCCCGCGGTCTCCATCGTGATCCCCGCCGTCGAAGCGTCGCCTGCCTGCGCCCACCTGGAATATTTCTTCGCTTGCGGCGACACCGACCATATCAGCCCCGGTTTCGTGACTTGCGTGGTGACCCAGGTGCCCGGGACCGCTTCACCATTTGGCGCGATAATGTCCGCCGACAGGAAATACGCCGGGAACTTCACGCCACTCGAGTCGATCATCTTGTCCGACTTGACCGCCCAGGCATTTGCAATCCTGAAATCCTTTCTGGTCAATCCGCCCGCGAGATCCGGCATCAGATCAGAGGAGAATTGGAGGCATGCACTCGGTGTGGAAGACGTTCGGTTGCACGCCGTCGCGAATATCATCGCCGGCACCACCAACCCGATTCGAACCTGGACAGCCCAAATCTTCATGCTGCTCCGCCTCTAAGTAGAAAGGAGAGATGCCCGCGCAGGGCGGTGCTGTCAATGTCACCTCATGCACGTCAGCTGTTACAACATAAATATCCGGTAAAACATCGCAGCGTCGGGGGAATCTGCGTTGCTGCCACCGTGACCGGCCTTGATATTCGAACTCCCTTTAAAGGAAGGCTACCAATGCCTCGCGTTCGACTTATCTACAGCGCTCTCGCATTCCTCATCACGGGAGCATTAAACACTACCATCACCGCACAGGCGCCGGCCGCCATGGTTTCGGCGCCCGTCTGGCATGCCAGCTCGATCGGCACCTCTTCGGCGGCCGCGCGCGATGAGTTCTATCAGGGATTGCGCGACCTGGATGCCGAGCGGTTCATCGTCGCGCGCACACACTTCAACAGCGCTGTCGTCGCGGATCCAAACTTCGCAATCGGGCAGCTCTACGCCGCATTGAACGGTGCATCGCTAGCCGACTACAAGACGCATCTCGATGCGGCGGTTCTCGCGCTCGACGGTGCGACGCCGGCCGAGCAGCTCTGGATTCGCGCCGAGCGCAAGAATGCGGACAATGACGTAACGGGCCAGCTCGAGCTCGCCGAGCAGGCCGTGCAGGGGATGCGGGAGAATCCGCGCGTCTATCTGTATCTCGCCGGCGCGCAGTTCAATGCCAACAAGCGCGCCGAATCACGTGCGACGCTCGAGCGGGCAACGCAGATCGACCCCAGTTACGCACAGGCCTGGATTCAGCTCGGAAATTCGTATCTGGTGACGGAACCGCGCGACATCGCCAAAGCTGACGCCTACATTCGAAAAGCGGTCCCGCTGCAGCCGAACGAAGCCGTGGTGCACGATTACATGGGTGACGTGTACCGCGCCGAGAACAAACTACGGCAAGCCCGCGCCGAGTACACTCGCATGGCCGAGCTCGCGCCGAATCGCGGTGAAGGCTTTCAGCAGCGTGGGCACGTCAACTCGTTCCTTGGCAACTTCGCTGAGGCGCGTGCCGATTATGATCGGGCGATCGCGCTGTCGGACGCGACGCTAAAGCCGCAGTACGCGGTATTCAAGGCGCTGGTGAGCGTATACGCGAACGATCCGGCTGCCGCCGAATCCGAGCTCGAAGGTGTCGCGAACAGCGTTGACCCGGGCATCTCCAACGCGAGGGGCGCGCAGCTCTTTGCGCTCGCCTCGGAGGCGAGAATTGCGTTGCACAATCGCCATTTCGATGTTGCGGAGCGTGCGATCGGTCGGTTGCGCGAGATCACTCGTCAGCAGGCGGCCGAAGAGGGACGTTCAGACGCGTTCCGTCGCAATGGTGAAGTCACCATCGCCTACTGGGAGGGCATGCTGGCGGCGCGTCGTGGCGACTACGAAGCGGCGCGAGCCAAGGCGCAGCAAATGATGACACTCGTCGCTCAGGATCAAAGCCCGCGCAAGAACGAGCTGGCGCACGAGCTGCTCGCGCTGACTGATTTCCTGCAGGGCAACTTCCAGGCGGCCGCCGATCATTACGCTGAAGCGAATCGAGATGATCCGTATCTCTGGTACTATCGCGGACTCGCGCTGGATGGTGCAGGACGCAAGGCGGAGGCGAAGGAGTTCTTCCAGCGCGTGGCAGGCTGGAACTTCAACGGCGCTAACGCCGCGTTGGTGAAGAACGACGCGCGAAAGAGAGCAGGCTAGCGAGAGGCGAGAGGGCGGGAGGCGAGAGGCGGGAGAAAGAAAGGCTGGCCGTTAGGCCAGCCTTTCTTTCTAGGCCGCGTTGCCTCCAGGGGCTACGGCGGTCGCCGTTAGTTCTACTTTCTATACGAGTACCCGAGGTTTACAACGCCGCCCTGTGCGCGAGTGAGAGCCGTCACGTCGGTACCGTCCGGGTTCATTGTGAAGGTTTCGGCGTGCGACCCGCTCGCGGTACTGAACATGATTCGGGCGCCGTCGGGAGAAGGAATGGGTAAAAAAGTCGCAAATGGATTATTCGTGAGTTGGGTCCTGCCTGTCCCATCGGTGTTGATGGCGTAGATGTTGGTTGATCCCGAAAGATCACTGTCATACAGAATCTTGTTCGCGCCGAGGAAGACCGCTCGAAACGCCAGCGCGCCATCAGTGGTGATGCGTGTTTGTCCCGACCCGTCGACTCCCATGACGTACACTTCCCACTTGCCATAAGGTGGATCCACGCTCGGCGCATCCCGATTAGTCATGAAGACGATCTTTGTTCCGTCGGGAGAGAAACTCGGATCGTTGTTGCCGGTGGAGCTGGTGAGAGGCGTAGGGTTCGAGCCGTCAGCGTTCATGATGTAAATCTCACTACTGCCAGCCCGGTTGCTCTCGAAGACGATCTTGGAGCCGTCCGGAGACCAAACCGGGAATCGATCCTGTTTCGGCGCAGCAGTAGTAGTCAGACGCACGACGCCCGACCCGTCCTGGTTCATTACGTAAACGTTGAGAGGGCCATCGCGGTTCGATACGAATGCGATTTTCTGACCGTCAGGGGACCACACCGGAAAGGCGTCGTAGAAACCGTTCCCCTTGATGAGTGACACCACCGATCCGTCACTGTTCATCACGCTTATGTCGTACGAGTTGGACGCTCCGGTCGGGTCAGTGTTGGTCATGAATGCGATGCGATACGACTTGCCGGGAGTTGCAGTACAGACCACGTGAAAAGCGGCGGTCGCCTGCTGGCCGGATTGAACCTGCACGGTGACAGGATTGTCTCCCGTCACCGCGCAATTGGGTGCGATACCGCTCAGAGTCACTGAGACTGCGCCTGTCGCCAAACCGCTGACGGTTACCGCGGCGTTGGCCTGCAAGGCAGTGGGCGTGCCCGCGCCCACCTGTACACTGTAGCCATCGGCGTCGATCTGCGTGCCTTCCGTTTGAGCCGTCACAGTGAGATGGGTGTCCGGTCCCGACGGAGAATCTCCACCACAACCGACAACAAGTAATGAAAGGGCAATCCCCGAGCTCAAGCGACCAAAGCGAGCCAGGCTTAGCATTGAGTTTTCCATCATTTTATCTGCGCCAGGCGGCGTCGGTGACGAGGGTATATGGGATCCCACAAAACGTATTCCTGTGACGCCATTGCGCGATCGCGCACCGCGAATGCCGCGGTGTGATTGCCGAGCTGAAACTCGCAGTCTGCGCGTGTGACTCGCATCTCGAGCGATGCGCTGTCGGCCTGCGCGATCTCGGAGCGCGCGCGAGCACATTGGTTGGCGGCAGCCAATGCGACTGCGCGCGTGTGATGGGAGTAGCCCGCGCTCCATGGTACCCCGGAGACGGTCGCCAACCGATCACTATATGCCATCGCGGAGTCGAGTTGACCTAGGTAGCCAAAATTGAGGGCGTTATTCGCGAGGAAAATTGCCGTGTCGTTGGCTGTGTACAGCCGCAAACGTCCCATATAAGATCGAGCGGAGCTTGCATCGCCATTGAGGGCACTTGCTTCGGCGAGGACGTAATCGAGTGGCAAAGGATTCACCCCGCCCCCGACCGTCTCACTCTTTTGACGCGCCTGCTCGAGAAGCTGCATCGCCTGACGATTGTCACCACTGGCGAAGTAAGTTCCCGCGAGGTCCGTCAGGTAGAACGCGCTATCGCCCGCATCGGCCGCCCTGGACAGCGCCTCCGTTGCTACTGCGCGTGCGTCAGCCGTTCGTCCACGAACGAGATACATCTCGGCGAGCGCGGTGGACGCATCGTTGCCGTAATCTGCATGAGCAGGAAGCAGCTGCATTCCCTTGCGATATTGGGCCTCGGCCGCGTCATATCTGCCGAGCTGTTGCAGGAGACTGCCGTAGTATCCGAACGCTGCTGGTGCTCGCGGCGCGATCCGCGTCCATTCTTCCGCCGCGCGTAGTGCGCCGGCAGTGTCTCCCGCGCTCATCGACAGCACTGATGTAACCGTCGCGAGCGGCGCGTAACCCGGGAATCTTGCGCGATACGCGCGCGCAGAATCAGCCAGCGATTTGGCGTTAACCCCAGCATCTAACCCTGACCACAGATACTCGACTGCTGGCCCCGGCTCGTTTGGCATTAGCTGCATCGCGGCGCGTAAAAGGATTCTTGCTTGCGCGTTATGTCCGAGCGCCTTCTCCCGCCACCATAAAGCGAGAACGCCTTGTTCGGTTGATTGCCGCGCTGCGTCGGCGAGAGCAGTCTCGCGCTCTGCCGACATCGCAGAGGTAGTCATCCCGCCTGTAGCGAGTAAACGAGCGAGCGCGAATCCGTTATCGAGGGCGTAAGCGCGTCGGAAATGTCGCTGCCCGCTGGAGTAGGAGAAGCTTTGCCAATCTTCAAGTCCTTTCCAGAACTCCGACCGGGCCTCGGAAGATTTCGTCGTCAGCGCCAGCTTTCCTGTGGTAGTGGGCGCGGGTTGCGGTGCTTGTCCGCTTGCAAGTGCAGGAGCGACGGTTGTCGCAAGTCCGAGCGCGATGAGAAGGGCAGGCGCGCGAGCGCATCTCATAGAGACCTCCGGGTCTTCGATTGTCGCTCCACGTACGGGCAGATTCCCGTTTTGGTCAATGGGGAGTTTTCGAGCCTCGCGCCGCTCAGTTGATACTCATAGCAACGCGGTATTTGTCACTGTTTGGGCTTGGTTAACTCGGCGAACGAGGAGAGATCGCGTAGTGGTTCGAGATCGGGATCGCGGTGGATCGATATTCCAAACGGCTGACCCTCATCCAGTGATCGATGCAGCAGCGAAAGTGCGCCGTTTAAATCGCCGAGCTGGGCGGCTAGCCGCGCACGCCAGAGGCTAGTGCGCCCAAAGAGATAAGCGTCGTGCACATTCGCAAGCCATTCGGTGCTCGCGGTCGCAACCGAACCACGACTCTGATGCAACGCGATTAAGCCGAGATATCCTCGATAATCAACGTTGCTCGGATCACGCCCCGCGAGCCGTGTGAAGACGCGACCAGCGTCCTCCCAGCGATTCGCGGCGTACAACGCTTCAGCCAATCCTTCCTCAAGTAATTGTGAATCCGGTTCAGAGTTCAAACGCGTGCGATACCAGTCCACTGCATGTCCGAGAATCTCTCGTGACTCTGCGAGATGGCCGTGCGCACGCAACTCGAGCCCGGCCTCGATCATGATGAACCCCGGACTCAACCCACGCAGAGGTGGCAGTGCAGGGATGAGTCCCGATTGCGGTGGCAGCGCTTCACTCTCGACGATCAGCTTCCTTAGTTCGTCGACTCTGCCTAATGCAGCAAGGGCGCGTGCCTCATAAAGTGCCGTGCTCAGAAGCTCGGGCTGCTTCTCACGTTGGAGTCGAGCGAGCTGCAGCTCGCGAATGTGCTCGCCCAATACGTGATGCGCCTCGGCCATCACGCCGCGGTATGCTGGGACTCCTTTGAAGAACCCGTCGTCCGGGTTCAGCCCGCTCATCAACGCGGCGGCAACGCGCGGACGGCCCGCACTCAGAGCGTGATAGCCGGCCGTGAATTCCCACACGACTCCCGGCAGCCGCTCAACGGCGTCACGCGCGATCTCATACGCTTTGCGGTGATTGCCTGCGTTTCGTGCCTGCAGCAAGTCGAGAAAATCAGTTTCCAAAACACTCATCCGCTCACGAGAGGCATTCGCCCGACTGATGACCGATTCCGCTCTCCGCCATTGCTCGAGACTCTGCTCGATGATGGCCATCTCGAACAACGCGTTGATCTCCGTGCTGTCCACCGAATACGCATAAGCAAAACGCTGAATCGCCTTCTCATAATCCGCCGTGGATTTCGCGCCCAAAAACAGCTCAAACCCCTCCGACGACGCGCGATAGACTTCGTTCGGAGTTGGCCGCGACCAACCTTTCTGTTCCATGTAACGTGACAGGCGCGGTTCTACCACGCGCGCGACCGAACTAAGCGCTTGCGAACTGACGGCCACAATTCCATTTGACGGTTTCGCAACGGCTGTGGAAATCGGGCCAATCACTGCCAGCAGCCTTTGTTTGTTAGCGTCCGCTATTTCGACGCGCAGCAGAAGACTGTCGCCCTCGATGGTGTAAGCCCCGGTTACTACAACGCGAGCGCCAGTCGCTTTCGCAACGTTGTTTGCCTGGTTTGGTGACGTTGCTGTTCCGGCTTTTTCCGGCGGTAGCGCCGATAGTGTGACGAGATCGCCGAGGCCGCGCTCGCCGATCGCGTGCGCTATCTGGTCGGCAACGGCGCCACCCACATAATCGAGATCACGCCGACCAGTTTGATTCTCTAACGCCACAATTGCGATTCGCGGTCGCGCGCTATCGCGCTGAGGCTGCCGCCACAGGAAACCGGCTGCCGAGGATATTCCAACGAGAGCGAACAAGCCTGCAGTCAGCATCGCCGCGTCGCGGCGGTTCGGCCATCGAACAGTCAGGGCGTCGGCCGGTGCGGAAACCATCGCGGGTGGCGCTGGGGAAGTTGAGGGTTCGACAGGACTCCGCGATCGCGCTCGAATTCCCGCGACCAGCGCGCGGGTCTCGGATGATGGCGTCGCGTCGAGCTCCGCCACCATCCGCTCGGCGAACGCCTCGTATGTGCGCAACGCTCCACTGCGGTCACCAGCTCGATCGAGATGTGTGATCAAACGCTGAACGACCATTTCGTCATCGGGCGCAAGGTTGAGCGCAAAGCGCAGCCATTTGCCAGCAGCACGGGAGTCGCGAGTGCTTTCCGCGTTGGTTGACAACTTCAGCGCGGCGTCGCACGCCTGTCGTTTCAATCGTTCACGCTCCGCGTCGAGCCACCGTTCGAACTCAGGCGACATCGAGACGTGCAGTCCCGGCAGCAAGTCTCCGTGATAAAGCGAGAGTGCCTTCTCGAGGTCGCCGTCGTTCAACGCGGCTTCGAATTCGATGGCGTCGCAGTACACGTGATCTCGATCGACCGCGACGTCGTCGCCCCGCGTGATGATTACATCGCCCAACTCGCGCCGTAGGAACGACAGGCCAATTCGCAATCCGGATCTAGCGTGGTCATCGTCAGCTTCCGGCCAGAATAGCGCAATCAGTGTATCGCGACGATGGAAACCGCGTGGGGTCGCCAGCGTGAGGTAAGCGAGCAGAGCAAACCGCTTCGGCTGAGCGATCACTCGCGTTGCCGGCACCTGCGTGGTCGTTAGCAGGTCAATGGATCCAAGGCAACGGAGCTTGATCATGAGATACGCTCAGGATACAGCCAGGATACGCCCCCGCCCCAAGATGGTCTCCAAATAGGCAAGCGCAAGTTCCCGGTCCACCATCCATGCGGAGGTCTTATGCGGCCCGTCCTACTCCTTGCTCTCCTTCCCGTTGCGCTAACAGCCAGTGGCTGCGGTAGCGACATCACCGGCGCAAGCTACTCAAGCGAACGACTCACAACGCGGGCCGACACCCGCACGGGCGCGACCGTTACCGTGCCGTTCAAGGCGCACTATTTGGCGAGCGTCGTCGGAGTTGGGCCAGGGCTCGGATGCGACGCCCGATTGTTCCTCGAAGGCGCCGGCGAAGGAACGCACCTCGGCCGATTCTCAATCACCCTCGGGTTCTGCGGTCGGGCGGATGGAACGCTCGATAACGGAACAGGAACCTTCGTCGCCGCGAACGGCGACCTGCTCTACATCACCTTCCACGGCATCTCAGATGGCGGTCATCCGATACTTCACTTCACATCCTTCGTGACGTTCACCGGCGGCACGGGGCGTTTCGAAGGCGCGACGGGTAGCGCCACGGTGCAGGGGATTTTCGATGCGAACACTGGCGCGGGTCCGGCTGACTGGGATGGCACGATCACGCTCAAGGGATAAGAGTGGACGACTGCCGGTGGCCCAAGCGAGTGGCAGCACTCGCTAGAGCGCATTGTTCTGACAATTTTCTGCCAGAATGTACGATGCCCCAGACGCATTCACGGCGAAATTGTCAGAACCGGTGCGAGAAGGCTGCATGAAGAGATCTAGTTGCGTTGGGTGCGGTGCTGATTGCAATCGGGGTCGCACGCTCGCGGCGCGAAGAGCCCGAGAAGCGACTACGTGAGTACGTGGTCGTTGCGGCGGCCATCTTGCTCTAATATGATTTGCTGACCCTGCAAGCGAGGGGGTCTGCAGAAATCAAAGAGAGATAGCGCGGTATCTACCCCACATTGCCATGGCGACCAATCCAAGAGACAGCAAGACGATCCGGTTGATAGTCATCGTAGTCCTGGCTCTGATCGTCGCCTATCTGCTCTATTCGGTGTCGTAGATAATGCCGCTACCCAAGTTCAAGCCTGTCGCGAACGCGTCCGAGGGCACGAAAAAGATCATCAAGCCGGTTCTAATCGGCCTGCTCACCATTCTGGCCGGCGCGTTCGGCCTAGAGGTCACCAACAACGACTGGGACCTGGGAAAGATCTTCAAAGGATCTTCGCCGTCCGACGCCAAGATTCTGCGTGACAAGAACGGCAACATCAGACGCGATGCGAATGGCCAGATTGTCACCCGAGTAATGCGCGACAAGAATGGCAACGTCGTCCCCGACGGTACGGCGGGAGCGAAGTACACCGACGAATACAACTGCGCTGACTTTTCGACACAGCCCGAGGCGCAACGCTTCTTCGATAGGGCGGGCGGTGTCGGGCACGACACCAACAGGCTGGATGGCGACAAGGACGGAGTCGCCTGCGAGGATCTGCCGAAAGGCGCGCAGCGTTAACACTGTAGCTTATAGCGACCAAGGCCCCGCGCCCTGTATGGGCACGGGGCCTGAGCTGCGAGCTCGCTAGTTGTTGGACTGCTGGTAGCAGGCTACGTCGTATTGCGATACTGCGTGTGAGTTACCATTCGCCTGAGAGGGCGTGCCATCGCTCCCAGCGTAATGGGCTTCGGCGTTCGCAAACCCACCGGTACTAAACCCTTTCGGTTCCGTCGGGGCGGTGGCGGATCCGCAACTTTGGTTCGGCTGGCCAGTGCCTGCCGGATTTCTCGCTTCGCTCACCGTCCCGGACGGCACGGTCAAGCGGTTCGCGCGCGCGTTGGACTGCGCTAACGGGGCAGTGGGGCTCTCAGCGCATGCAGCGAGCACGGCCAGGGTCAGAAGAAGTGGCAATGCTTTCATAACGACTCCGTTGTAATGAGTGGAAAGCTGGACGGCATGATAGCCGCCTTGATTTCGACGCAGAGCCGGGGAGCGCGCATTTTGGAGGCCATTCACCGCCGTGAGCGCGTGGCATTAGTCCCGCGCGAGAATACGTTCACCGCAGCGGCCGCGCCGTGACAGCGTGATTAAACGAACATGAATGCGCCGTCATAAAGTCGAGTTCTCACTGCATCAGGGTTTTGTCTGGTGTCGGACATGTGCGGTCACGACACTGATGTTCGTCTTTAGAGAGTGTGATTCACTCACTAGATACTGACATTCATCGAAAGAGAACTCGATCAAAATGCAACCGATAATTGGTTTGATTTCTTTAGCACTCGCGGCTTACGGCTTTACCCAGGACGGAGTGCTGGGCGTTCTTACTGGACTAATAGCGGGCTTCGGCGTTGGCAGCGGTTTGGCAATCCTCGCTGCGACGAAGTTCAGCGAGGTCTCGAAGTCGCCGTCCGAACGCGCCGCCCAGCGTCTCGGTGGACTCATCTCCGCCGTCGCGTGCGCTGCCGGCGTTTATTTCGGAGGATGGGCGCTCGGGTCGGTGCTTGGAATGGCAGGCTACGCACTCGGAATACTGGCGACGCTTTTATTCGCAGCTATCGCATCCCGACGCGCAGCCAATCGGCCGGCGGCAGTGAATCGCGATAACTAGCGATTCTTTCAGTCCCGTCGCCGCTCCCGGGCGTTTAGCGGACGTGCTGGCGCAACGTCAGCCCCTGCAACGCGTGCTGTAGAAGGAGCTTTGCGGCGGCGGGATCCTCAGTGTCCAGCGATACGCCGTCCGCACTAACCGGAATGCGCGATTGTGCCGGCAACGCTTCGCCATAGATGATCATCAGCTCGCTTCGATGGTCCGCGGTCGGAAGGTGGAACATGCGCACGCGCCCGAACCGGAGAGGGACGGCGAGGTGGTGTTTCGCCAACAACGCGACGACCGCGGCACCGTCGGAGCGAGGATCTCGCACCGCGCCGCCGTAGTTGCTGAATCCCTGCACATCGTAAATGAACTGCAATCCGCCCACATCTACCGTTCGGTCTGCGCGATAACTGTACGTGTGCGAGTTCGTCGGAAGGTAGTGCTCGAACTGAAACCAGTAAACGCGCGACACCGGACCGGAGGTGTCCGGTGTGGTGAAGATGTGCTGCTCCGCGTCGGCGACGCCGTAGAGGTCGACGACCTGCGACCCGACATACCGGAAGTCATCGGAAACGGTGAGATCGGCTGCTGGCAGCTGGTTAGAAACGATGGTCTGCCCTTTTACTTCGCGTTCAACAGCTGGCGTAGCCGGAGCGGGCTTCCGCGCACAAGCGACATTGCACGCGACAACGAGCAGGGCAGTTGCGAGTCTGCGCATTTCTCACCAATTGAGCAGGACAACCCCTCGGACAGTGGCTGGCCTCAAACGGTTTGGATGGCTCTCGGACTACAGTACCGAGCTCGTATCGTTCGGTAGCAATAGCCTTCTAACCATCTTGATCGGCGGCGCACCCTGCTTCACGAAGGCATCGTGAAATTCTCGCAGCGAGTAGCTCGACCCACGCGCCTTCTGATAGTCCGACCGTAGCTTGTAGATCTCCAGCTTGCCCAAGGTATAGTAGAGATACGTGGGATTGTACGCGCCGCGGCGCGCCTCCTCGTACGCGTTGGCCGGCTGCTGAAAACACTTTTTCGTGAAATAGTCGTCGGCACCCCGCTGGACTGTAAGTCCCATAATGTGTTCGCGCATCCCCACTACCCACCGACAATCACGCAGCAACGCCTCTGACAGTTGCGCCAGACGAGTCTTCGGATCGCGATTTCCGAATCCCTCCTCCACCATCATCTGCTCACCGTAGTGCGCCCAGCCTTCCGCGTTGCTCGAGGCGCCGAGCAGCTTGCGCGTCTTCGTCGGAAACTGCGGTGCGTAGATGAACTGGAGAAAGTGACCGGGGAAGACTTCGTGCACAGTGATGATGTCCATCACGCTCTTGTTGTAAAGCTTGAGATGCTCCTCAATGTGCTTGGCGTCCCAATCCTTCTCCGGCGGCGTCACATAGTAAAAGGCTTCCTTCGCTTTCGTCTCATACGCACCGGGAGTGTCCATGCTGGCGAAGCTTCCGCTACGCGCGTACGGCGGAGTCTCAGTCACGATCGGCCGCACATCAGAGGGAATGTCCACGATCTTCTTGTCGATCAGGAATTGTCGCAGACCTTCCACTGTCGATTTCGCCGATGGAATCAGATTCGCCGCCGTCGGATGGTCGGCGTTAAGTGTCTCCATTGCCTCCTGCGGCGTTTTGCCCGGGGCCACTTCCTGCGCCGTCGCCACGAACGCCTTGTAATCCTTGTCCAGCTGCGCCTCGCCAATCTGCAGGAGGCGCGGTAACGGTACGTCCGTCATTTCATCGTAGCGCAGCTTGTCGGCGAACGCCTTGGCGCCGATCGCATACTTCCCGTTCGACTTGGGGAGCAGCGTCGTTTTGAGCCAGTCGGCCGCGGCCTGCATCGAGGTCGCAACTGAGTCGTTCACTTGCGTGAACTCGCGCAACGCGGTCGAGTCGCTTCCTGCCGCTCCCTTCGCCCACTTGGCGACATCGTCCTTGAAAAATCCCACTGATCCGGCGGCAATGCGCACAGCCAAATCCGTGAACTCCTTCGGCGGATTGACGACGTTGGTCCGCATCTCCGCCAGCACTTGCGGCATTCCACGCAAGCGCGCGGTCACCGATCTGAGTCTCTCCACCGGGGAGGCAAAGTTGCGCTTCATCAGCAGGTCGACGGCATTGCCCGGCAACCCGACGTAGTTCATCGGATTCTTTTTCCAGTTGCCGATCTCTTCCTCGTCCTGCAGCTCCGACTTGATTGAGCCGTCGATCATCGCCGCGTCGATCGAATCGTCGAGAACCAGCTGCTTCGCGCGGATCGAATCCAGCTGCCGCTGCTCGGCGTGGAGCGTCGCGATGCGCCGGTTGATGTTCGCGGCCGAGAGGTCCTCGACCTTGTTGTCGTACTGGTGGAAGCCGGCGGCGGTCCCTGCCGATGGTGCGAACGAATAGAGCGAGTCAAAGTACGTGTCGACGAAGCGGGCGAATGCCGGATCCTTTCCGGATGCAGCAGTCGACGACGCAGTGGTCGACGCCGTGCTCGACGCGGTCGTGCCTCCCGTATCGCCGGTGCAGGCGAAGAGGGCCGCGCAGGCTGCGATGATCGTCGTCAGCCGGGCAACTGTGGAGAGACTTGAGCTCATAGCCTGGAGATGTAGAGAGGAATAAGATGCCGAATTGCCAGGGCATCGGCAGTGCATGACCGTAAAGCCTTTGTGAACACACTCAGCCTGGGGCTGAGACAAAAAAAAGGAGCGTCTTTCGACGCTCCCTTTCCCTTTCCCAGATCAGCTAATTACACGCAGGTAATTACGCCGTTGGTCATGTCGCAGGTCTTGGCAGACTGCGAGTGCGTAGCGGTCGCGCTCCATGAAGGCGGCGGGCCAGCAACGTTCGTCGCGACAATCGTCACGTTCTGCGAAGGCGTGAACCCCTGGAGAGGCGCAGCCATCGTCGCGGTACCACCGAAATAAGCACCACCGTTGTCGGCAGCGTACTGCTCTTCGTAGGTCGCCAGGTTGCGAAGGTCAGACTTCATCGCGGCGACGTACGCCTTGTCCTTTGTATTCGCAAACTTCGGAATCGCGATCGCGGCAAGAATGCCGATGATGACGACCACGATCAGAAGCTCGATCAGCGTAAAACCCTTTCTGTTGCTCATTGTTGAATCTCCATTTGGGTCCGGCGACACTTCGCCGTTCATGCATTGGACTAGACGTCCGTCAGAACGGCAACCAACAGAGTCAAAAACTATGCGTCAGGACACCTGTTTCCCAACACGTTGTGCCACAATGGCTTAGGTAGCTAGGGGTTCGTCCCTAATCGGACGGGTTTGCCGCAAAATGCAAATCTGGCGCGGTCTGCAATTACACCACGATTACGTCCTCGCGCCTCGCGGACGGCCAGATCTATGCATGAGCTCTGTAGTGTCACCGCTAGTCGGTCTCAAGCGTAAGGACTTTTATGGCCAGCCTTTTTACTCGCTCGACCTCGTCAGAGGTCGCCAACGGCGCACGCTTCGGCC
>Ga0209027_1000367_pt1 | contig 15612 bp, 16 predicted proteins | sample GraSoi013_1_20cm_3_FD_185821 | JGI IMG/M metagenome (GOLD analysis project Ga0209027, IMG submission 185821) | Grasslands soil microbial communities from the Angelo Coastal Reserve, California, USA - Sample 09_27_2013_1_20cm (SPAdes) (version 2) | ecosystem: Environmental > Terrestrial > Soil >...
CCCGCCGTGCCGGCATTAAGCCCTGAAGAAGCATTCGCGCCCGCCGAGTTCATTGCACTCGAGCACACCACCCACGCTAAACTTTTCGAGAATCAGCGCTTCATTTGGGATGCGCTCAAACAAATCGCGAGCTATCTGCAATTTCGTTTGAAACCGGCGGTGTTGGGACAGTTGATGGGAAAACCGTTCATCAGCAATACCGTCTTTATTGGCAGCGGCACCATTGTCGAACAAGGGGCGGTCATAAAGGGGCCGGCCTGGATCGGGGAGAAGTGCCATGTGCGCAGCGGTTGTTACGTACGCGAAAACGTCATCGTGGGCGACGGCGTGGTGATGGGGAACTCATGCGAGTTCAAGAATTGCATCCTGTGCGATGAAGCGCAGGTACCTCACTTTAATTATGTGGGCGATTCCATTTTAGGATTTCGCGCGCATTTGGGGGCGGGCGTGATTTTATCGAATGTAAAACTCGATCATCGCGAAATTTCTGTCGTTGCCGCCGACTACACCATCCCGACCGGACTGACCAAATTCGGCGCCATTATTGGCGACCGGACCGAGATCGGTTGCAATGCGGTGCTTAATCCCGGTACGGTCATCGGCCGAGATTGCATCATTTATCCCGGGGCGAACATTCGCGGCGTGGTGCCGCGCGCACACATCGTAAAGTTGCGGCAGGATTTGCAGACAATGAGCAGGCGCGATCTGCGCTGATGCCGCGATTACGATTACAATTCCGAGCACGAGCGGGAGTAAAATAAAAGAGGAAACGGATGGGAGGGGATTCGAACCCCTGGTGCCTTGCGGCACACACGCTTTCCAGGCGTGCACAATCGACCGCTCTGTCACCCATCCTTTCAAATCATGCTCGTAATCGTATTCGATCGATCGATTATGAGCACGAGCACGAGTTACAACTGCAGCCGGCGGAACAATTCATCGAGCGGCAACTGAATGCCGACAAAAAATTCACCAAAATCCGCGTACTCCGCGCTCACTGGATCAAAACGCATTTCGTAAACGATTTTCTTAATTTGGAAAGTATCGCGCGCGAAAAGCGTTACGCCCCATTCGGCATCGTCCAATCCAGTTGAGCCGGTAATGAGCTGTTTTACTTTGCCGGAAAATTCGCGACCAACTTTGGCGTGACCGCCCATCAATTTGCGGCGTTGATCAAACGGCAAGGCATACCAGTTCCGTTGGTCGCCGCGCCGTTTGCTCATGTTATAAAAGCAGACCACCGGCCAATCGGGTAGTGTCGGATAAACGCGTTCCTCCCGATAATGCGCCATCCGTTCCGCGAAAGCTTTCATCGCGGTATCGAACTCCGGCGTCCCGGGTTTTAGATTTTGCTCCCGTGTGAGCGTCTCGGCGTATTGCTCGGCCGTGGTTGTGTATTCGCTTTCTTCGGTCAACGAGAGATAACTGTAAACCGGCTCGAGCACGCCGGCGCCCAGCGAAAGATTGAGGCGTTTTTCAAAAGAATTTGCCGCGTGCAGGTCGGGCGTGATTAGCATGAAGGCGATGTCCGCTTTCGGCGTAACGACGCTCAGCGTAAGCAACTGCGTCTTTTCGGTAGCCCGGATTTCCTGCACCATCTCGGAGAGCGCGATCTTGGCCGTGCGCTGTTCATCGCTAGTGAGCAGCTGCCATTGTGCGAAATCGATGCGGTAGAAAAGGTTGAGACAATGCCATCCTTGTTCGGGAATAAGCGGAGCGTTCTTGTCGGCCATCGCGATAGCTTCCGCCGTCAATAGAGCTGGTCAAGATACCGTGGTGGATAGCCTTTTATTGCCTGGGCGAATGAGTCAGCAGCCGCGACTTTCCTAACAGCGAGGCGCGGTTTACAATTCGGACATGAGTCTCTTGCAGGCCGAGGTTGAGCGACGCGGCACCCAAATCTTTGATCTGGTCGATCGCCATCCGGAATCGATTTTCAGCAAGGCCGGATTCTATCAACGGATGATGGAGTTTTCGATGCGCGACGAACATTTCAAAGTGCAAATGTTCCGTTTCGTCGATGTGCTCGCATCGCTCCGCCGCGGCTCCGACATCGTGCAACATCTCGATGAATATTTTGCCGACATGCGCAATGGTTACACCCCGCTCATCCGCACCGGGGTATCGCTCGCGCGTATCGCACCATTCATCAGTGGAAAACTCCTGCGCTGGAATGTCTCGGGGATGGCGCGGCAGTTCATCGCCGGGCGCAATCCGGATGACGTAATGAAAACGCTGCGCAAAAAACGCCGGCAAAAAATTGGATTTACCGTCGATCTGCTGGGCGAAGCAGTAGTCAGCGAAGAGGAAGCTAACGAGTATGCGACGCGCTGTCAGCAATTACTCGAACATCTGGCCCGGGAAACGCGCCGCTGGACCGATCCGCTCGGCAAAAACGCCGAGCTCTTCCCAGTCGTAAATGTGTCGGTAAAGATTTCCGCCCTCTATTCGCAGATGAACCCGGCCGATCCGGCCGACGCAATTGCGCATCTGGCGCCGAAGCTCCGCCCGATTTTACGCCGCGCCAAGGAGCTCGGCGCTTTCATCAATTTCGACATGGAAAGCTACGCGCACAAAAACGCGACCCTCGAACTGTTTCGAACGCTTTTCACCGAGCCGGAGTTTCGCGATTGGCCACACGCCGGCATCGTCATTCAAGCTTACTTGCGCGACGCGGAAGAGGATTTGGTTGATCTGATTGCGTGGGGACGAGCGCGCGGGACGCGTTTTACCGTTCGTCTGGTCAAAGGCGCGTATTGGGATTACGAAAAAATCAAGTCCACTCAAAACGGCTGGGTTATTCCGGTATGGCTGCAAAAACCGGAGAGTGATGCCAATTTCGAAAGGCTCACTCGCATTTTGCTCGAGAACGAAGCGATTGTGACGTCCGCCTTCGGGTCACACAACGTCCGTAGCATCGCGCACGCGCAGGCATTGGCGGAAGAACTCGGAATCGATCGCAGCCGTTTCGAATTCCAGTTGCTCTACGGAATGGCGGGTCCAATCAAGCGCGCGCTGGTCGAGATGGGTTATCGCGTCCGGGAATATTCGCCAGTGGGCGAATTGTTGCCGGGGATGTCGTATTTGGTGCGTCGCCTCCTTGAAAATACCTCTAATGAAGGATTCTTGCGCGCGAAGTTCTCCGAGCAGGTTTCAGGAGCCCAATTGCTGCGCGATCCGCGTGATTTGGTAAATGGCGCGGTCGCAACTTCCGTCATCCCGAGCGAAGTCGAGGGATCCCGTAGCAGAACCTTTGAGGTAACTTCCGAGGAATCCATCGGGCTGAGTTGGACTGGCATTTTCGCTCGGGATGATGGAACAGGTCGAAACGGCGCAACGCGCGAGACGCTACCCGCCGACACCTACGGAAATGCTTCGCTGACAAACTTTGTTTATCCGGAGTCGCAGGGAAGAATGCGCGTCGCCTTGCGCGACGTGCGCGCGCGTTTCGGACAGAAATACCCGCTCGTGATCGATGGCAAAGAGAGTTGGACCGACAAATTGTTGCCGTCACTCAATCCGAGCGCGCCGGATCAAATCATTGGGTTCATCGCCGAGGCCGGGATTCCAGAAGCCGAGAGCGCAGTGAAAGCGGCGCGGCATGCGTTTGAATGTTGGAGCCGCACGCCTTTCGAACAGCGCTGCCAGTTGCTTGAGCGCGTGGCCGCGATTCTCGATCGCCGCCGGTTCGAGCTTTCCGCAGTCGAAGTCTTCGAGGTCGGCAAAGCCTGGGCCGAAGCCGACGGCGACATCCGCGAAGCGATGGATTTTTGTCTCTTCTACGCGCAGCAAATGCGGCTGCGCGGAAATCCGCGTCTGACTCAACATGTTCTTGGCGAGGAAAGCTACCAGCATTACTGGCCGCGAGGCGTTGCTCTCGTCATCGCGCCCTGGAATTTTCCGGTCGCGATTCTCTGCGGAATGGTCACCGCCGCGCTCGTCACTGGCAACACCGTGATCATGAAACCGGCCGAGCCTTCAGCGATCCTCGGCGCGCTGTTGATGGAGATTTTCGAGGAGGCGGGAGTTCCGCCGGGCGTCTTGAATTGCCTACACGGTCGCGGGTCCGTTATTGGCGCCTACCTGGTGGATCATCCCGATGTGGAAATGATCGCGTTCACCGGTTCGCGTGAAGTTGGCCTGCGGATATGGGAGTCGGCGGGCAAAACCCGACCGGGCCAGCGCGAACTTAAGCGCGTCGTCTGCGAGATGGGCGGCAAGAACGCAGTCATTGTCGATTCCGATGCTGATCTCGACGAAACGATCGTGGACACGATCTACTCCGCCTTTGGTTATCAGGGACAAAAATGCTCCGCCTGTTCGCGCCTGATTGTGCTTGAAGAAAATTACGACCGTGTGATGGAGCGGTTGCTCGCAGCCGCTGCGAGTTTGCGCGTTGGCAATCCCGAGGAGCCGGGGATAACCGTTGGGCCCGTCATCGACGAAACCGCCTATCGCCGGATCCAGGAAATTATCGAGAGCGGCAAAAGCGAAGCGACTCTCGCTTTCCAGGCAACCAAAATACCGGAGAAAGGTTATTTCATTCCCCCAACCATTTTCACCGGTGTAAAACCGGAAATGACGTTAAGTCAGTGTGAAATTTTCGGGCCGGTGTTGAGTGTGTTGAAAGCGCGCGATCTCGATGACGCAATCAGAATTGCTAACGACACCGATTACGCGCTCACCGCCGGATTCTTCTCGCGCAGTCCGGCTAACATTGAACGGGTGAAGGCCGAGCTCGTCGCCGGGAATGTTTATGTCAATCGCTCCTGCACTGGCGCGGTAGTCGGCCGCCATCCTTTCGGCGGATTCAAAATGAGCGGTGGCGGCACCAAGGCCGGCGGCAGCGATTATTTGCTGAACTTCCTCGTTCCGCGCGTTGTCACCGAAAACATCATGCGCCACGGCTTCGCCCCCGAAGCCACGCCCGAATACCGCGCCGAATTCCTGCCCCGACGGTGAGAGGCGCCATCGCCTACAAAATGGCGGGCCGTGATTCCGGATAGCGCGATAATCGCCGTTAATCGAGCGGGTGACCTTTGAGCAACAGTTTCACAACAGTCACCACCATGTAACCGACCGGCCAGGCGGCGGCGAGAACGACGAGGGCGAAAACAAACATCTCCTTGGCTCGTTCACGCTCGGACTCGAGCAAAAACTCGCGCGTGAAATCGTAAAACCTGCGCTGATCGGATTCCCCCTCGTCGCCTGGAGTTGGCCAGTAGCCACGCCACTCGCCCATGTCCGAGCGAAAGAAATGATCCGTTTGCGGAAACCGGCGCTTTCTGCTTTCGCACAGACTTTTCGGTTTCATCGCCTGCGATCCTCAGCTTAAATTATTCCAATAATATCACATCGCGCGCAGCTTTAAAGTTGCGCGAAGGGGAGCGGGGGTCGCGAAACGATCAAAAGCGCGGCGCGCGGTAAAGTTCAGTTGTTCATCCAGCGAATGATCTTGTCGTGGGCCTCGGACAAGACGCTCACATGGTTCGCGCCCTCAATCGGAAAGAAGTCGATGAAAGGAAAGTTTTGGGCGAGCTCGCGGCCCATCCGCACAGGGATAACCTCGTCCTTTGTCCCGTGGAAAATCGCGATTTTCGCTTCCGGATTCCGTTGGCGAATCTCAACAACGCCAGCGCGGTTATCGTAGTTCTCGATCAGCAAATATGATAGCGGACCAGTGATAACGCGGGCGGCCTCCTCGCGCAGAGTGGTGAACGGTGCGATTGCGACAACTCGCTGGACGCGATGACGCCTTGCGAAATCGATCGCAACGGCGGAACCGAGGGAATGACCAATGGCGCAGAGTCGGGGCTCCATTTCATCCTCGGAAAGAGCGAGTCGTTTCGCCAACGTGTTTAGCGCGGCATCAGCGGTAGCTCGCGTGCTCGCAATGCTGGCGTAGCCCTGGCATTTTCCGTAGCCGGGATAATCCACGAGCAGGAACGCATCATTAGGATTTGGATAGCCGGCAAGGATTGTCGTCCAATCGAGTGCCAGTGAGCCATTGCCGCAAAACGCGACCCAAAGCCGGCTGGGCAATTGCTCATTATTGCGCGCCGGAATGTAAAACGCCGTTTGTTTGCCGAACGGCAGAGTGTAAAAAATTTCCTCGCCATTTGTCGGCAAGGCTTGTGCGTATCCCGCGCCGTACGGCCGCGGATGATAAACCATCGAGTGCTGCTTGAAATAAATCAGCGCGATAAAAAGGGAAAGACTCAGCGAGACCGTAACGAATCCGCGAATGACAATTCGCTTCAGCTTGTGGCGGGGCGTGAAGGATCGATGCACCTGAAGGCAAGAACGCCTTCACGGCAACGTCGAGCAAATCGATTCCTTTTGCGATAAAATCGATTTTATCGATGGCTTGGAATTCTTTTACTGCCAGTGACCCGCCACCCAGAGCCAGCCGCCTGGTCGTCGCACCCAGTGGCCTTCAACCCAAACGGCGGCCGGGCGTGGGCGCACAATCCAATGCCCGGGCACCCATGCGTAGCCCGCGCCAGTCCATTGCCAGTAGCCATTCGTCCAAACGTAGCTCGGCCCTGGGGCAACCGTTCTCGTCTCTACCCGAACTGGTGGGGGCTCTTGAGTAACCAAAACCTCTCGTGTAACGGGTTGCGTCGCAACGGGGCCATTTGTCACCGTCCGTGTGACTTCAGTTGTCGTAGTCGTGACAGGGGTTTCCGCGACGCAGCCAGCTAATCCCAACAGCGCCAGCAAACAAAAAGGCATTCTCATATCATTCCTCCTCCCTAGGTTCGTTTTGCCCGAGCAATCCGGCTCTGTTCTTAGAAGCGAAGACCCAAAGCAGATAGAGCGATTCGCCGAATGAGAGCCGCACAAATGGAAAATTTGTGTTCCTCGACTCAGCGGCTGCGGCACCGTGAAGCGGAACACAGACTGGAGTGTCTGTGTTCCTCGGCTGACGGGACGGCGGAAAGAAAAAGCAATGAAAGAAGCGCAGCTACCGACTAGATCCGATGGCACAAAACCAAATCCCATCCGATGCTCGCGCAATGCTCTACATCGTTGCCACGCCGATCGGAAACCTCGGCGACATTACTTTGCGCGCGATTGAAGTATTGAAATCTGCCGACGCGGTCGCGGCGGAGGACACCCGATACTCCGGAGTGTTGCTAAAACATTTTGGAATTAAAAAACCGCTCGTCAGTTTTCATGAGCACAATGAGGCGATGCGCACGGCGCAATTGATCGAGCGTCTCGCCGCCGGGGAAAATATCGCGCTGGTCACGGACGCCGGGATGCCAGGATTATCCGATCCCGGGACGCGGCTAATTCGTGAATGCATCCGCCGCGACGTCCCCTTTACCATCGTTCCCGGCCCGTCTTCGATTCTGACGGCAATCGTCGGGTCGGGCTTCTCGACTGAGAAATTTTTCTTCGCCGGCTTTTTGCCGGTAAAAAGCGGCGGGCGCGAGCGCGAGTTGCGCGGCGCCGCCTCGCGCGATGGGACCACGGTTTTCTTCGAATCGCCTTATCGATTGATGAAAACGCTCCGTGCCGCCATCGGCATTTTGCAAGACCGGCAACTCTGTGTCGCTCGCGAGTTAACCAAAAAGTTTGAGGAATTCCGGCACGGGAGCGCAGCGGAGCTTCTCGCGCATTACCAGGCGCATCCGCCAAAAGGCGAGATTGTGCTGGTGATTCAAGGAGCGGCGGAGTGATTATTTTTTTGTAGCGGCCGCTGTCCTCAGCGACAGACCTGAAAAACTCTGCCGCCAGAGACGGCGGCAGCTACATCGGCTTGGACTTGCGACCTTGGCGCTTCTGTGCCACGTTGCGCGGCTTTTTCCCCAGAAAGAACTCACTCGTATGGCTTTTGCAATCATCAAGACCGGTGGCCGGCAGTATCGCGTCGCGGAAGGCGACACGATCGATGTTGATTTGCTGGAGGCCGAGGCAGGTAAGCAGGTCGTGCTCGCCGACGTCTTGATGCACGCCGATGGCGAGAAGGTCACTCACGGCGCACCGATCGACGGCGCAAAAGTCACCGCTGAAGTGGTGGAGCAACGCAAAGATAAAAAGGTCGTCGCCTACAAATTTCGACGACGAAAAGGTTATCACCGCACGGTGGGGCATCGGCGCAAGCTGACCAGGCTGAAAATTAAATCCATCAGCGTCGGCGGAAAGAAAAGCGCGAAAAAAGAAGCGGAATAGGATTAAGAATGGCTCACAAAAAAGGACAAGGCAGCGTAAAGAACGGGCGCGATAGCGTTAGCAAACGCTTGGGCGTGAAGAAATTTGGGAGCGAGCTGGTTGTCGCCGGTAACATTATCGTCCGGCAACGGGGAACAAAATTTTTGCCGGGGAAGAATGTCGGACTTGGTCGCGACTACACCATTTTTGCGTTGGTCGATGGGAATGTGCGCTTCGATCGGGCGGGACGGCGAGTGAACGTCGATCCGGCGGCGGCGAAGTAAGCTTTAAGGTAGCGCAACGGGACTCCTCGACGTAGCTCGGGATGACCAAGGAGTACGGGACAATTGTTGCCCAAATTGTGCTGTTTGTTTTATAAAAGAAAGGTCCGCTCATGAAATACAAGACGTTCATTCTCTTTGGCGCGCCAGGCAGCGGCAAAGGCACACAGGGTAAAACGCTCGGCAGTATCCCCCGTTTTTTCCATTGTCCCTGTGGCGATGTTTTCCGCTCAATCGACACCCGGACCGAGGTCGGCAAAGCTTTTCTCGAATATTCCAGCAAAGGCCAGCTCGTACCCGACGAAATCACGGTCGAGCTTTGGAAAGAAGCGATCGACGCCGCCGTCGACGCTCACAAATTCAAGCCGGACATCGACACTCTCGTGCTCGATGGGATTCCACGAAATGTGAGCCAGGCAAAAATCATGGACCAAATGATCGACGTGGAAAAAGTCTTCCATCTCGCCTGTCCAAACCGCGAAACCTTGTTTGTGCGATTGAAGAAACGCGCGCTGAAAGATAACCGGCTCGATGACGCTAACGAGCAGGTGATCCAAAAACGGCTCGACATTTACGAAAAAGAATCGCGTCCGGTATTAACCTACTATCCGAAGAATTGCATTACCGTGGTTGACGCAATGCAGCCACCCGCGAAGGTTTTGTTCGACATCCTCGCCAGCGTAAATGGCGTCGATGGGCATCGAAATGAGTCAGTTTGAAAACTTTACCGCTTCCAGTCTTTATTGCGACAAATGCAAAGCGACCATGCCGGTGCGCGAACGGCTCCTGCTAGTTTTGCCTGACAAAGAACTTTACGATTATCTCTGTACCGGTTGCGCTTCTTCGGTCGGATCACGCGAAGTCACGGCTGGTGAAAAAATGATGGCACAATCGATCGCGGCGCAACAGGCGCGCCGAGGAAGGCGAGTTTCAAGCTCCCCGCATTCCTAACAAGAATGCGGATCCTCTTTATCGGCACTGGCGAAATCGGCCTGCCGACACTCCGGATGCTCTCCAATTGGCCTGAGCACAAGTTGGTCGGCGTAGTCACTCAACCTGATAAGCCAGCCGGACGTGACCAAAAGCTCACGTCGCCCTCGCCCAAACAAGCGGTGCAAGGTCTGGGTCTTGACCTGCCGGTATTGCAGCCGGCACGGATCAAAAGTCTGGAATCGGTTGACGCAATTCGCCCGCTGAAACCGGATGTGATTGTGGTGATGGCCTACGGACAAATTCTTCCGCGCGACGTGCTCGAGATTCCGCGGGTTGCTTGCCTGAATTTGCACGCCTCGCTTTTGCCGCGTTGGCGTGGTGCGGCGCCAATTCAGGGCTCGATCGCGGCGGGCGATCGCGAAACCGGAATCACGGTCATGTATATGGATGAAGGGCTCGATACCGGTGACATCCTGCTTCAGAGAAAAATTGCGCTCGCGTCTAATGAGACCGGCGGCTCCTTGCACGACAAGCTGGCCCAAATTGCACCCGAAGCATTGGCTGAGGCGATCTTGTTGCTCGACAAAGAAAAGGCCCCTCGCCTTCCACAAGAAAACGAGTTCGCCACTTACGCGTCCAAGCTCGAGCGCAAACATGGCCGGATCGATTGGAGCGAATCCGCCGAAACAATCGAACGAAAAATCCGTGCATTCGATCCGTGGCCGGGCGCGTTCATGGAAATTGATCATCGCCATTTGAAAATTTTTAGCGCGACGATTGCCGATCGTAAGGGCAAGCCCGGCGAAATTTCGCAAATAGAAAATGAATTAATTGTCGCTGCCGGAGAAGGCGCGTTGTCATTAGGCGAAGTTCAGCTTGAGGGAAAAAGGCGAATGAGCGCGGCGGAATTTTTGCGTGGGCATTCCCGGATCGCTCAGTTGTAGCCGTCGTCGCGGGCCACGGCCCTTCTCCCCATCAGCGGCTGCCCAAGCCGCGGCCAGCGACCGCGGCTACAGACATCGCATTTTTGTTTTCATTACCCGCACGTTGCGGCATCTTGACGCCCCATGCAGACGGAAGCCGCCGCTTATCAACGCATCGTTCTTAAATTGAGCGGCGAAGCGCTTCAGGTCCCCGCTGCGCGGGAAAATATTTCGCCGCAGATCGTCCTCGCCATCGCGGAGCGAATTAAGGAAGTGCGCGATCTCGACGTGCAGGTCGGTGTCGTGATCGGTGGAGGCAACATCTGGCGCGGAACTTCCGCGGCACATCGCGGAATGGACCGCACCACCGCTGATTACATGGGAATGCTCGCGACCGTGATCAATGGCCTGGCCTTGCAAAGTGCCTGCGCCCAAATCGGCGTGGAGACACGAGTGCAAACCGCGATTGAAATGAAAAACGTGGCGGAGCCTTTCATTCGCGGACGCGCCATTCGTCACCTCGAACTCGGACGCGTCGTCATTTTCGTCGCCGGCACCGGCAATCCCTATTTTTCCACTGATACCACCGCGGCGCTGCGCGCGAGCGAGATTGGGGCGGAAGTACTTCTGAAGGCAACGAAGGTCGATGGCGTTTATGATTCCGATCCGAATAAAAATCCGAATGCGAAGCGCTACGAACAAGTCAGCTACACCGAAGCCCTGAGCAAGCGGTTGCAGGTGATGGATTCGACCGCTTTTAGTTTGTGCATGGACAACAAAATTCCCATCGTCATTTTTAACATGAACGAGCCAGACAATATTCGCGACGCGGTGCTGGGGCGAAAAATCGGCACCCTGGTTTGCGATTAGAATACGGCCGCGTCAAAATCTTTTCATGAGCGCCGACGACATTCTTCTCGAAGCCGAAATGGCAATGGAAAAAAGTGTCGATTTCATGGTGCACGAATTCGCGGCGGTGCGGACTGGGAAAGCATCGCCGGCCCTGGTCGAGAATGTGGATGTGCAGGCTTACGGCTCGGCCATGAAACTCAAACAGCTTGCTCTCATCACCACGCCCGAACCGCGCTTACTCGTGGTGCAACCATTCGACGCCGGAACCGTCCGCGACATCGAAAAAGCACTCAACGAATCGCGCATCGGCATAACCCCATCGGTCGATGGGAAAATCATTCGTCTGCCCGTTCCGGAGTTGTCAGAGGAACGCCGCAAGGATCTGGTCCGTTCACTGGGCAAGATGGCGGAGGAAGCGCGAGTGCGCGTGCGCGCGAACCGGCGCGCTGCGCTGGATGAAGCGAAAAAGCTGAAAGCCTCGGGTGGCCTGACCGAAGATGGGATGCGCGACACGGAAAGCGAGGTGCAAAAATTGACGGATCGCTTTGTAAAATCGATCGATGATCACCTCGCACGCAAAGAAGCTGAGATCATGAAAGTGTGAGCCCTCTTTCTCTCTGGAACGAAGATTAAGAGGAAGAGTTACAACCGCATCAAATCGAGCAGGAACTGGCACCAGAGATAGATCATGCCGCGCCAGGAGTATTTCACTTCGTCATCCGCTGCCGGCTTGAGTACCCCCGCCCGAACATTGTGCGCAATCTGGTCGCGCAAATCATTTTCAATGTCGGTTTGCATTCGTTCTTCATCGAGAGGGTCGAGCGAAGTTGTTTCAACGGAATGATTTCGCAAAAATTCGCGGTGGCTTTGATAAAGCTGCCAAAATGTCTGGTCCGGCCGTTGGCGATTAATTCGAAATTGCGGCGTTAACTTCAACCCGTAAGACAAGGGGTAATTCCACGTCGTCCAGACGATGCCGTCCTTCGCGCGGGAGGAAATGCGCAAGTAATAAAAGGAAAGATCATGCTGTTCGTTCAGGCAGATCGTGGCCTGAGCGCGATCGTCGGTCTTATAGAATAATCTGAAAAATTGCCGGTAGTCTTCCCAGTCCCAGCCGGCGTCATTAACGTGGGCGAAGCCTTCATTTTCGATTTCCCGGCTGATCTCGTCGAGGGCAGGAAACAGGCTGTTGGAGGGCGGGTTTTTAGGTCGCAAACGTTTTTCTTTGGGCAGCCGCAAAGTGCGAATGCGGGTGAGGATCTCCAGCCACGGCAGAAAAAGCCAGCTCGCCGCCCCTGCCACCCCCCAGGCGGCATTTCCGGTGATAAAATAAACGGCCAGGAATGACGCGATCAGGACTCCAAGCGCACCGAGCTTTTGCGCGAATGCAGTTTGATAACTGCGCAAGGCGACACTGAGAACAGCAACGCCGAGGGTGAGAAGAAGCCCGAACAGCATTTACGGTTCGATTTGATGCTCGTCTAAGAATTTCTCGAGCTGATCGACATCGAAATTTGCCAGCACTTCTTGGCCGGCTACCAGCGTCGGGACATAACTTTGATCGGAAAGTTCCTTCATCTCTTTGTAGGCGACACGATTCCGCCCAACATCGACCTCAACGAATTTGTAGCCGCGCGCTTGCAGAAAATCCTTTGCGTCGATGCACCATGAGCACATAGCGCGACTGTAGAGTGTGAGGTCATTGCTCATAAACAATGGTAAAACAACGCCTTTACCGGCGTCAACAAACCCGCTAATAAGCTTTGGACCATACTACTCTTTTTTTACTCGCCTGGCCTGTGAAAATGCAGCGCCCGGGTTCAGAATCGGATGATGGAATGCACCGGATAGTGGCTTTGAGGTCGTTTTTGATTTTTTCCTCGATTTCACGCGAGCCGTTCCAATGCGCCAAAGCAAAGCCACCGTGAATTTCCGGTTTCGCCGGATTCTTCGGCGTGAAGAAGGCGTAAAACTCTTCCTTGTTGTCGATGGTGCGGGTATTGGCATCGCGAAATTTCAGCGCCCGCTGGTAAAGATTTTGTTGGATCGATCCGAGAATCTCCGAGGCGCGGGAAACGAATTCGTTCGTTGCCATGGCCTGCTTCTCTTTCACTGACTGATCGCGTCGGCTTACCGTCACCGAATTTTTTTCCAGGTCGCGCGGACCAAGCTCAATTCGTATTGGAACGCCCTTCTTGATCCATTCCCAATTTCTCACTCCGCCACCGAATTGGCGTCGATCTATTTCCACCTCAAGCGCGAGATCGGCGTATTTATTTGCGCGAAGCCGGGCCGCGAGTTTGTCACAAGCTTCCAATACCTGGCTCCGCGTTTCTTCCTTCGGCGTGATCGGTAAGATCACAATCTGGGTTGGTGCGATTCGCGGCGGCAAAATGATTCCATCGTCGTCGCCATGCGCCATCACCACCGTGCCGACCATGCGCGTGGTCATGCCCCAGCTCGTCGTCCACCCAAACTCTTGTTTGCCTTCGCGGCTTTGGAATTGGATCCCGCTCGCCCGCGCAAAATTTTGCCCGAGAAAATGTGAAGTGCCGGCCTGGATCGCCTTTCGGTCCTGTACCATCGCTTCGATCGTCATTGTTTGCACGGCGCCGGGAAATTTTTCGCTCTCCGATTTTTCGCCGGCAAAAACCGGGATGGCGCAATGATCGCGCGCAAACGTTTCGTAAACACCGAGCATGCGCTGAGTTTCTTCGCGCGCTTCGGCTTCGGTTTCGTGCACGGTATGGCCTTCCTGCCAGAGGAACTCCGTTGTGCGCAAAAACAGCCGCGGCCGCATCTCCCATCGCACCACGTTGCACCATTGGTTGAGGAGAATTGGCAGGTCGCGATACGACTGGACCCACTTGGCGTAACTCGCGCCGATAATCGTCTCGCTCGTTGGCCTAACCACCAGCGGTTCGTTCAAGGGACTGGCCGGTTTCATTTTCCCTTCGGCATCGACCTCAAGCCGTGAATGAGTCACGATCGCGCATTCCTTGGCGAAGCCCTCGACGTGTTCAGCTTCCTTCGCGAAATAGCTCAGGGGAATAAAGAGCGGAAAATAAGCATTACGATGTCCGGTCGCGCGAAACATGGCGTCTAGTTGCCGCTGCATGTTTTCCCAAATGCCGAAACCCCATGGGCGGATAACCATGCAGCCGCGTACATCGGAAGGCTCGGCCAGCTCCGCCGCTCGAATGGCCTGTTGATACCACTCCGGGAAATCCTCTTCCCGGGTAGGCGAGATGGCGGTTTTTTCAGCTTTTGTCATAATTTCGAATGGTATTAACTAAGATCGAAGGACGAAAAATGATTCTTCGATTTGCCCCGGAATTAGAGGAGAGCAAATATCATCTGGCCCGCAACTTTGCCAGGGCTTTTGGGTTTTACTTCTCGGTTATGAAACGTCTGGTTTTGGTCACGGCTTTGCTCGCCGTTTTCCTACCAACGGTCGGGTTTGCCCAAGGACAACGAACGGTTGACTTCAGACGTGAACGCTTTGCTGGGCTGTCAAGGGATGAGCAGACGAGATTGCGCACGGCGCATGACACGGCAATGCGTGATCCGGCGTTGGCAGCCACGCGGCAGCGGTATGAGGCAGCGCGTAAAGAGTTTCGCGACAAATTGCACGACGCACTGCTCAAGGCTGATCCTTCGGTGCAACCGATTCTGGAAAAAGTGCGCCGTCAGCGACAAAAAGATCGGTAATTAAAAGGAATTCTGTGCGTCGCTTCCCGCGCGCACTAATCTGTTTTCCGCGTAGCCACTGGCGAAATCGATACTGCAAACGCTGCCGAATCTGGCGTGCGAACCGTAGGCTGCTCCAGCCACATTGTAAGTTGGGTTGAAAATGTTTTTGCGATGGCCGCGACCACGCACGCCGTCGTCGACAATCAACGCCAGCACAATTTCACGCGCAGTATGGCGACCATACGCAATGTTCTCCGCCCAGCCCTGGCTTACCACGCCATAGCGACTCATTCGATTCCCGGGATCGCTGCCATGGTTGCCGTAATGTCCCGTTGCACCGCCAGCCTGCTCGCGACAATGATCAGCCGCAGCCAGACAAAGACCGGGCGAAAGCGCGAGTGGTGGTTCCGGCTTCGCGCGATACAAAAATCGTATCGCGTCATCCAGCGCGCGAACACCTTCGTGTGTGTGCAAGCGAATATTGCCCGGCAACAAACAAACCCCACCGGAATAATTCTGGCGCCTTTGTTGGAGGAGCGTCGCATAAAGCGCCGGATTTTGTCGGGCCAGGTTCATTTCGTGGATGATTGCCGGGGCTGTGACATGATCGGGAATTGCGGCTGACGAGCTTGGGTCGGCAGCTAACAAAAACGTGGCAAAGAGCGAATAAACGATGGGTAAAAGGACGGCGAGACGCATTATAATTTCTAGAAAGCATCCCAGGTGCCATCCTCCTTTGTCGCTGCCGCGACCGCGACGTCGATTCAGCC
>Ga0209027_1000368_pt1 | contig 15608 bp, 14 predicted proteins | sample GraSoi013_1_20cm_3_FD_185821 | JGI IMG/M metagenome (GOLD analysis project Ga0209027, IMG submission 185821) | Grasslands soil microbial communities from the Angelo Coastal Reserve, California, USA - Sample 09_27_2013_1_20cm (SPAdes) (version 2) | ecosystem: Environmental > Terrestrial > Soil >...
GAAACGGTGTAACAAAGCGTAGCGGTTATCCAGATCGAGAAAGAAGAGGGAAGCTAAAAAGTATGTCACGCATCCCGCCCGTTGAGAACAGCGACCTATCATTGCAGGAAGGGCCGGGGACTACCACCATGGTGACCCTCTTTCGTGTTATGGCGCATCGTCCTGACGTAGCACGGCACAGTATGCAATTGCTAGAGACGACGATGAGAACAGGCACGGTCGATCCGAAACTCAAAGAATTATTGGCGATCCGTGTTTCACAGGTCAATCACTGTTATTACTGAATGGCCGCTCATACTGCCTTGGCAAGGCAGCTGGGGGTCAGTGAGGCGTTGTTAGACGCCTTGTATCGCATTGACGAGTTTCGTCATCTCTTCACAGAACGCGAATTGGTTGCGCTGCGCTTTGCTGAGATCATGACGACGGGTGCTCGTGATGTTGACGAATCTCTCTGGGATGAACTACAGGCGCACTTTGATGATGGTGAGATCGTTGAAATTGCCACTGTGATAGGCTTGTTCAATTTCTTCAATCGTTTCGCGGACGCGCTGCAGATTCTTCCGGGGTCGGATAGCGAGGTAAAGGAATAATCCGTATGACTACAGATGGTGAGAAGTTTACCGCTTTATTAGAAGATTTACACCAACTGGCCGCATATTTACATAACCGGGGAGATAAAACGCTGAAACTTTCTCAGCAGTTTGCGGAGAATGCGCGCAAGGATACTTCGAATAAAGAGTATGATCTGCGCCAGGCCACTATGTTGGATTATCAACACTATATCTGGCACGAGATTGGGAACATGGTGGAAAAGTTGATTAAACAGCACGAAAAATAGGGCCGCGTAACGCGGTCCTATTTTCGCATTGAGGTAATAAATACTTTATAGCTCGCCAGATTTTGCCTTAGAATAGCGCTCGCTCAAATCATCTTTGGTGCGGGAATAAACTTCGCGGCCCTGCTCTATAGCGTCATTGGCACGGGCACGAAGTTGTCCAGTGACAGTATTGGCACGAGCACGAAGTTCATCGGGCAATGTACCTGAGCGGTCGCGCAACATAATGCCCTGCTCACTGAGTTGCGCTCGCGTTGCTTCACCTGATTGAGGTGCAAGGAGCAATCCGGCAGCTACACCGAGGGCAAATCCTAGGAGAAGCCCCCACACAAATTTCATAATACTATACCATCCTTTCCTACTAGTCGAAATGCCAATGCACGTTACCGAAAGTAACTACATCAGCATGCAAAAAATTACCGGAAGAACACATCCCGGTAAAAAACTCCCTGATCTGATGAACCAGTTAGCTCACAGGTTCAGTCAGTACTTGCTGCACTAAGGCCAGGAGGCTCTCCAGTTCAAAAGGTTTTTGTACGACATGCACGCCTTGATAGCGAACTGGATCACCTGTCACGAGCTTGCTCACCTCTCCAGCCTCGAGTACAGCGGCAGTGTAAACGATGACAGGAATATCTTCAGTGACGTGGTCATCTTTCAATTGCTTTAAGATGTCTTGCCCTGAAACATCTCCCAATTTCAAGTCAAGAATCAACAAATCTGGCAGTTGACTTTTGACACGAGGAATGGTGTCTCTACCATCTTGTAAAATAGAGACTTGATACTGCTCGTCTTCCAGAACTCGACGCATCAAATGAAGGAGTTCGTTTTTATCATCAACAACTAGTATTCGTTTTGTCACTTACAACCGGCGCGATAACCCACGTACCAGGGTCGGGGAGAAGACGCCGCCTCCTGTCATCACTATGCCAACTTTTGATTTAAATACTAGCAGTAGTTTATCACGTCAAACGTCAACAAACAAGATCAAAACGATGATATTCTCAGCGATATTCAATAAATCTGTGAGGAACTTGATACTACCCTAAAAGATCACTTCACGCGCCGGTAGCCCCATATTCTCTCTTGACAGCTCATGGTAAACTAGGGTCATGACCGTGTAGCTCAGTGGTAGAGCACGCGCCTTTTAAGCGTGTGGTCGTGGGTTCGAATCCCACCGCGGTCATTTAGCGTGTGCTCAATCTCGCTTAATATATCTCCCTCTCTTGCTCCTCTTTTCTTCTTCTAGTGATGGTCCACCTGGCATGTTAGCACCGCGAATCAGGAGATTTGTGGCTCTTGCGCCTTCGCAAAAGGCCTGGTGTACTTTCTTTCTGCTCTTTCCTCATGTAGAATATAGTCAACTTTATAAGGGATTACTTGAAGTAAAGAGGGTCAAACTCCAATGGTCATTAAAGCTCGCGTCAAACGCAATACCTATTTCGATTCGATTACCCTCATGAAAATTGCACGCGCACTTACCAGTATGAACGGGATTGAGGATGCCGCAGCCATTATGGCAACAGCAGCAAACTTGCATCTTTTGGAAGAGGCTGGGCTGACACCGTTCGAAGGTAATGCTGGGGCGGATGATGTTTTACTCGTTGTACGGGCCAGCGACGAGAGCAGCGCTGATACGGCCCTGGAGTCTGCCGAAGAGCAGCTGACACAACGTCCGGGTGTTAGCTCTGTTGATGGTGATATGAGTGGTCACAAACAACCGCGCTCACTGGAGCAAGCGATACTACTCCAGCCGGAGAGCAGTTTAGCAGTTATTTCTGTGCCTGGACCGTATGCGGCCCTGGAGTCTGATCGTGCGTTGCGTGCAGGTTTACACGTTTTCCTTTTCAGCGATAATGTGTTGCTAGAGGATGAAATTGCCTTGAAACACCTGGCGCAAGAGCGTGGGCTGCTGTTCATGGGACCTGATTGCGGTACAGCGATGTTGAATGGGGTTGGGCTGGGTTTTGTCAATGTCGTTCCATCTGGGCCAATAGGTATCGTGGGAGCCTCAGGTACGGGCATTCAGCAGGTAATGTCAGTGATTGCACGCCTGGGAGGTGGGGTCTCACAGGTGATTGGTTGTGGTGGTCGCGATCTTTCCGAAAAGGTAGGAGCAATAACCACTTTGCAGGGACTACGTCTTTTACAGGAGGATGAGCAGACAGAAGTTATTGTGCTGGTCTCCAAACCACCCGCACCTGCCGTAGCCGAACGAGTGTTGCAAGTAGCCGTCAAGGGGAAAAAACCTGTGATTGTCATTTTCGTTGGCGCGGATCATAGCGCTTTAGAGAAGCGCTACGGGCATCGTGTGGTGGTGGCTCGTACATTAGCTGAGGCCGCGCGAAAAGCGGTCAGCGTGGGTGGCGGTAGTGACACGATGACGGGAACCTGGCGAGTCCACGAGATGAAGCCGGTTTCCCCGGTTAAGACGCATGGCGCGGGCGGTCAATTCCTCTCAGCCCTCTTCTCAGGTGGGACACTCTGTGATGAGGCCATGCACCTCTGGGCGAAACCGCTTGGCGCTATTTACTCCAATATTCCGCTCAAACCAGAATGGCGGCTGGTAGAGGAGGGAAAGCGCGTAGAGGGGCATTGCGCAATTGATTTTGGCGCCGATGAGTACACACGTGGGCGCCCCCATCCGATGATTGACCCGGGTCTGCGTTTGAAGTGTCTCCAGGAAGAGGCGATCAATCCCAGGGTAGGCGTCATTTTGCTTGATATCGTACTGGGCTATTGCTCGCATCCCGACCCTGCTGCGGTATATTGCCCGGCTATTCTTGCCGCTCGTAAACAGGCAGTTCGCGAGGGCAGGTCGCTCGCCTTCGTTATTTCGCTCTGTGGCACAGAAGGCGATCCGCAAAGGCTTTCTGTACAGACGAGGCAGCTGCGCGAAGCGGGGGCTGAGATTTTTACCAGCAATGCCGACGCGGCCCTGCGCTGCATCGAGATTTTGAGGTGATACTGTGAATACTATTACAAACACGAACAGAGGTCTCACCGTTGTCAATGTTGGTGCCGATCTCTTCGCGGATGCCATTGAAGCCCAGGGTATTGCTGTTACTCGCGTGGCGTGGCGGCCGCCTGCTGGTGACCAGCGCACGTTAATGGCTCTGCTGGCTGATCCGAAGATAGAGGAAGCCAACAAGGTCGCGATTGAACGCATGCTTTCCGCACACCCTGTTATCGTTGATGTACGGCCAGCACACGAGGCCATACCAGCTTTGCAGAAACGCAAATTGCTGCATGCAGGTCCTCCAATTGGCTGGGAACGTATGTGTGGCACAATGCGTGGAGCGGTGATCGGAGCCTGTATATATGAGGGATGGGCCAGAGACGAGTCAGAAGCAGTGGCGCTGGCCGAGTCGGGAGCGCTCGACTTTGAACCATGTCATCACTATAACGCGGTTGGACCTATGGCAGGTATTACCTCACCATCGATGCCTGTATTTGTTATTGAGGATAAGACGCATGGCAATCGAACATACTCGACATTGAACGAGGGGCTGGGAAAGGTACTACGTTTTGGGGCTTTTGGTCCTGAAGTTATAGAGCGGTTGCGCTGGATGCAGGAGGTCCTTGGCCCGGCGCTTGGCCGCGCTATAAGAGCGCTCGGAGGGATTGACGTGCGGGCGATCATATCCCAGGCTTTGCAGATGGGCGATGAGTGCCACAACCGTAATAAGGCCGCAACGTCACTCTTTGGGCGCCAGGTAGGTGCCGCGCTGGTAGAGACCGGCACCTCCAGGGAGGAGACCGCTTCTGTTTTGCGCTTCATCGCGGGAAATGATCATTTTCATCTCAACCCCTCAATGGCGGCGGCGAAAGCGATTACCCTGGCAGGGGCTCATGTGCCTCGCAGTAGCGTTGTGGTGACAATGGCACGCAACGGGGTCGATTTTGGTATTCGGGTCAGTGGACTGGGAGACCGTTGGTTTGTTGGGCCTGCACAGTATATCCAGGGACTTTACTTCGCTGGCTTTGGGCCAGACGATGCCAATGCTGATATTGGCGATAGCGCTATCACTGAGACGAGCGGGGTGGGCGCTTTTGCGATGGCAGGAGCTCCCGCTATTGTGCAATTCATCGGGGGTTCTCCGGCCGATGCTCTGCGCTATACGCGCGAGATGTATGATATCACGGTGGCCAGCAATCCGTTGTTTGGCATACCTTCACTTAATTTCCAGGGTGTACCTACGGGTATCGATGTCCGGCAGGTATGCCGGCTGAATATGCTGCCGGTGATCAATACAGGTATCGCTCACCGGCTCCCCGGTGTGGGCCAGGTAGGCGCAGGCGTGGTCTATCCCCCTATGGAATGCTTTGAAAAGGCGCTGGCGGCGCTTAAGGAAGATACGTACCATGAGTGAACAGGATGCAGTTGATAATGCGCCGCTGCCGCGCACTCGCCAGAGTCTTGCCAATGATCTGCGTGTACTGGGTGTAGAGGCGGGCATGACCTTGATTATGCACTCCTCGCTCAAGTCACTGGGCTGGGTATGCGGTGGTCCTGTAGCGGTGCTACAAGCTTTGATGGATGTTGTTACGCCATCGGGAACGATTGTGGTACCCACACAGACAGGTGAATACTCTGATCCTGCTCAATGGCAGCATCCCCCTGTACCCGAGAGTTGGTGGCAGATCATTTATGATACGATGCCAGCTTTTGATGCGTATATAACGCCAGCACGTTACATGGGGGTTATTGTCGAGACGTTTCGCACCTGGCCAGGTGTACTGCGTAGTAATCACCCAACGGTCTCTTTCGCTGCATGGGGACGTTACGCTGAACAGATCATTGCTGGACATACACTGGAGTACGGGTTGGGAGAAGGTTCTCCGCTCGCTCGTATCTATGATCTGGATGGGTGGGTGTTGTTGTTAGGAGTCGGATTTGGTAGTAATACGTCGATGCATTTAGCGGAGTACCGGGCTCCAGGTTCCAAACAGATTATGCTGGGAGCGCCTGTACTTGAAGATGGCCAGAGGGTGTGGAAGAAGTACAGGGATATCGAGATCGACTCCGACATCTTCCCCGAGATCGGGGCTGACTTTGAACGAACTGGCCAGGTACGTGCGGCAAAGGTTGGATCTGCTGATACGCGGCTTTTCCGGCAGAGGCAGGTGGTAGATTTTACGCAAGAGTGGTTGACGGCCAGGCGCTCGGCAAAGCCAGTTTAAGTGTTGTCTCTGCATCTTCTCCTTCGCTCAAAGCGTGTATTACCTAATTGGTGCATTCGGGAAATGCGTGGATGAGAACCAGGGCCGATAAATCGGCAGTGTGCGCGATAAATCGGCACCTACGGGTTTCCCAGGAATGAGCGAATGCTCCACTAATGGACCATGTTAGAGAAAGGAGTCAACGATGGCAGAGGAACAAAAGAAGCAGGTGAAAGTAGGGGTATCGGTTCTCGTCATGAACGGTGACCGGGTACTCCTGGAGAAACGGCAGCACACGCATGGCGCCGGTACGTGGGGACCGCCCAGTGGACACATAGATTTTGGGGAAGCCCCTGAAGAGACAGCGGTACGCGAGACAAAGGAAGAGACGGGTGTAAGCATCAGGGATGTGAAGTTCCGCGTGATTACGAATGATGTTTTTGTGGCGGAACAGAAGCACTACATTACGCTCTGGTTCGATGCCAAGTACGTTTCGGGTGAGGCAAAGGCTCTGGCTCCGGAAGAGGAGTCGGAGGTGGGCTGGTTTACGTGGGATTCCTTGCCACAGCCACTCTTCCTGCCTCTTCAACACCTGCTTGAGGGGAAAACTTACCCGTCGCAGACCACTACGGATAAGATCGGGGCGGCGATAGAGACTTCAGGAGTTCTTCCTCAAGCGGAAGCGTTACAATAGAGGTTCGCTAGATTGAAGACGCTGCTGGTTGATAGGGGGGTGTACGGTTCCTTCACTTGATAACGGTGCTTGCCGTTTGTCGCACTTGTCGCACTTGTCGCACTTGTAACAGGTGTGCTGGCAAGTGCGACAACGAGTGCAATCAGCCGCTTGAGTTCGACCAGGGTGATCATAAGGGATTTTGTTGGGAATGAAGCCCCCTGAGGGCCGATCAATCGGCGATGTGCGCGATAAATCGGCACCTACGATTGTCCGGATTCATTTGTTAATCTGCATAATTGGGAGGGGGCATGGATTGGCTCCCCAGGAGGGCACAATGAATTGGGCACTGCGGTGCGGCCCCTACATTATACTTCTCCGTAGACTACTTTACCGCCGAGGATGGTGGCCTGAACGGCGTTTTCTGCTATCTTCTCCTGAGGGGTTTCCAGGATGTTCTCGCGTAGCACTACGGCATCTCCTAATTTGCCGGCGGCCAGGGAGCCTTTCCTCTGTTCTTCACCTCCTGCGTAGGCTGCGCCGAGGGTGTAGCCCCATAGGGCATCGGCTATGGGGAGGGCCTGGTCTGGCAGCCAGGGCGGTCGCTGCGGGGTAGCGTTGTCACGACGCATAGTGGCGGCATAGAGGATACGCAGGGGATCAAACACTTCTACGGGAGCGTCTGAGCCGAGGGCGAGAGGAATGCCCATCTGTTGCATTGTGCGATAGGCATAGGCACGGCGGTGGCGCTGGCCCCAGTAGCGCTCGGCAATGTCGCGGTCGGCCACGGCGTGGAATGGTTGAACGGAGGCTACGACGCCGAGACGGCGCATGCGTTCAAGGTCTTCGGGGGTGATGAGTTGCACGTGTTCGAGGCGATAACGGAGCTCGGAAGCCTTGCGGGAGGATTTACCTTTCGCGCTTACGTGCTGTTGCGCCTGCTCAATAGCGTTAAGCGCCACGTGGGCTGCACGATCTCCGATGGCATGAATGGCTACGCTGAGGCCCATTTCCGCTGCGGCGCTCACCTCTTCGTTCATTACCTGCTCAGACAGGGTGAGAATGCCCCGGTTGTTGGGATTGTTCTCAAAACCCTCGAGCATGGCTGCCGTCTGTGAACCCAGCGTGCCATCGGCAAAGATCTTGATGCCACCTACGCTCAGCATGTTGTCGACCCTGGAACCCTGGCCCTTTATATTGCGCCTGTGTGGAGTCCTTTTATTACGTAGCTCTGGCAGCACCTGGCGGGGGAGAAACATTTGTACGCGTACGCCCAGTTTGCCTTCGTCGCGCAGTTCTTGAAAGAGACGAAGGGCGTCCGTACCTTCGATATCATGGATGGTGGTGATGCCGCTCTTCTGCAATGTTGGCAGCAGGCGCTCTACAAGGGCGCGGGTCATTGCCGGGTCTGACTCGTCGATCACATCATAGACAAGTTGTGTTGCCTCGTGCTCTTCCAGGATACCTGTGGGACTTCCTGAACCATCGCGCAGGATAGCGCCGTTGGCTGGATCAGGGGTCTCTGCCGTGATATGTGCTCGTTGTAGGGCGAGCGAGTTGACCCAGAGCAGGTGCCCGTCTTTGCTCCAGAGGGCTACAGGATGATGGGGGGCGGCGGCATCAAGCGAGGCTTTGCCTGGAAAGTTTTGACCGGGCCATTCGTTCTTGTCCCACTGGCCGCCAAGTATCCACTGACCTGGCGGAGTCTGTGCGGCGCGTTCGCGTACCAGCTCTGCCACGTCATCTTCACTGGTACAGGCTCTGGCGTCGATATAGTGGGAGCGATAGGCCGTGCTGAGAAGGTGAATGTGGGCGTCAATGAAACCGGGAAGTACGGTTCTGCCACGCAGGTCTACCAGCTCGGTATGCAGGCTGCCGTAGCGACGTACCTCGTCATTGCTGCCAACAGCCAGGAGATAGCCTGTCGCGCTATCAATGGCCATAGCCTGTGCCACTGGCTGGGCGGCGTTCATCGTATAGATCGTACCGTTCACATAGAGCATGGTGCTCATTCTTACGCTACTCCTTGACAAAGCTAGTAATGGCTGCCGCGAGACGCTGCGGGCGATGGAGCTGGATATCGTGAGCGGTGTCGGGCATCCATAGAACGGCGCAACGGTGTATGGTGCGAGCTACCTGCGCGGCCATATAGCCCTTGGCGGCGGCAAATTCGCTGGCATTCTCTAGTCTTTCCGGTGGAAGTCCTCCGGGAATTGGTGGCGCGGCGGCAGGTACAAGCAATACAGGGCAGGACACTTTGCCGTAATATGAAAGCGCATGGTCCTCCCATAGCGCTTGCCGGATTAATCGCTGATGCTCAGGTTTGAGACGATCTTCTATGCTGCCATCGGGTAGTTCACGGACGGTTGCAAGCAGGATAGACTCTACCTCGGGAGACCAGAAATCGGCCATTTCCTGGCGCATCACGTCCAGAAAAGCGGTACGCGAGGCGTACATTTCAGCCGGCGTCGTTTGGCGGAGGAAGCGTTCGCGAGTCATGCCGGGCCAGTGCCTCGGTTCAACGTGGGGGCAATCGACCAGCACAAGATGGCTGACAAGGGCGGGATGCCGTACTGCAAGCACAAGGGCGACCCTCGCGCCCCAACCATGCCCAACCAGCGCAACCTTGCCAAGGCCCAGAGCCGCCATGGCGTGTACAGCGTCCTCGGCGATGGTCACAAAATCATAGCCATCGTCGGGTTGATCACTGAGCCCATGCCCACGTTGATCGAAGGCGACAACGCGGTGTTGACGGCTACAATAGGGCGCTGCCAGACGCCAGGTATCGGCTGTGGCGGCTAAACCGTGTAACATGACCAGGGGAATTTCATCGCTATATGGCATCCTGTCCTCGTGCTCTTGAAGAGAGGATGGTTGATTATCTAATTGGCTGGGATCCCATTCAAGACAATGCAGGTTTACTCCGTCGGCATCGACGAATAGCTCTCTCAGTTCTTCATGATCGCTGATGCGCGGCTCGACCATTGGTGTTCCTTTCTGTCTGGGTTGTTATCTATGTTCTTATTGGATCAATTCCTGGAAATCAGGTAGACACTCACGATAATAAGTATACCGCCGACGACCGTCATGGTTGTAAGTTGATCGTGCAGTAGGACAATCGCCAGGAACGTGCCGAGCAGGGGCTGGATGAAAAGGGTGGACGCGGCGGCGGAGCCATCTACTTTGGCCAGTCCTTTGAACCAGGCGAGATAGGCAACTACGGTAGACATGATCGCCATCCAGGCTATACTGAGCCATGCTACAAGGCCTATGGGGTGCCAGCCCGTACCGAGTATTTCCCATGCGGCGATGGGAGTCCAGAAAAGCATACTGACGACGATGGAGGCGGAGGTGATGAGAAAAGGTGAATGTTTGACCAACATTGATTTGGCACGAACGGTATACAACGACTCGACGAGAAGGGCCAACAACACCAGGAGGTCACCGATGATACGCAGCAGGCCACCGCCGGAGGGGATATTGGGAATGAGGCTGCGCTCGACGATGAGGTAGACGCCTACAAAACCAAGCAGTAGTGCAAAGCCCGTCAAGGGTTTGAAACGCTCTCGCAGCAGTAGCCACGAGAGGGCCGCGGTGAATATGGATTCGCCGGTTATGAGGAGGGCGACGTCAGAGGCCGTGGTCAAGGCAAGGCCGCCGAATTCCAGTAGTTTGTTGATGACGAAGCCAATCAAGGCGAGGGCGAGCAGCTGCGGGATGAGCTGGCGCGTCAGGTGCAGTTGGCTGCGCCTGGCAATGAGGAAGGGGAGCAATAGCAGCGCGGATATACCCATTCTCAAGGCGAGCATGACGTTGACTGAGGTGTCTTGCAGGGCGAGTTTGGCTGCGACGTAGCTGGCGGCCCAGAGGGTGTTCGCCGTGATGAGCAATAACCACGAGGTTGTATTGCGCGCGGTAGGCAGGTGGTTATTTGTCGGCGAAGGCATGAGGCACTCCTTATAGGTTTGATAAGAAAAGAGTTATCTCTATTATACAAGAATTGTCGTTATGTCGTTTGGTCAAGGTGCGGGTGTATTAAAAGGGCAAACGAGCGTAAGTGCAGGGCCGATCAATCGGCGGTGTGCGCGATAAATCGGCACCTACGGCCGATTTGTGCCTTTTTATGGCCGGTTCGGTTTGGTTGATTAGCTACAAACGATTCATACACGCAGGGCGAGGAGGACTTTGAAACGGGTGTTGCCTCCGACTTCTGTGACGTTGTTAAAGTGCGCTTTCAAGGTGGGTTCGTATTTCAAGAAACGGTTGGCGACGAGGTAGAAACGGCCTTGCGGGCGCAGGACGTGGGCGGCTTCGCGGATGAAGCGTTCGGCGATTTCGGTTGTCTGAATGCCTCCTTGATGAAAGGGGGGATTGGTTACTACCAGGTCGAAGTGTTGTGAGAGTACGGCCTGGGCGCCGTCGCTGGGCAGTACGTTGATGTTTGGCAGGCCACTTTCTGTTATGTTGCGCTGCGCGAGGGCGACGGTGGCGAGGCTAGCGTCGACCATGGTGACGTGTCCCCGGTTGGCCTGGCGGGCGATATGGAGGCCGAGGTAGCCAGCGCCACAGCCGATGTCCAGGGCTTCGTCCGCTGGTTGGACTTGCAGGGCTTCTATGAGGAGGCGGGTACCTTCGTCCAGTTTCCCCTGAGCAAAGACTGAGGGGCCATAGAGGGTGTCCAGCAGGGAGCTTCCGGCGGGCGCATTCGCGGCATGCGATAGAATTTGGGGGAAATGTGTCCGATTTTGCGACAGAAAAATTTCGTCTTGCGAATTGTTGGGATTATCTTCTGTAGAGAGCGAAGGATTAGCACGCGATAGAATTTGGGGGAAATGTGTCCGATTTTGCGACAGAATTTTTTCGCTTGGTGAGTTGCTGGGATTATCCTGGGCAGTGGGCGATGGAATTTGGGGGAAATGTGTCCGATTTTGCGACAGAATTTTTTCGGCGGTCGAGTGGGTGGGAGTATGGTCTATTTTGCGCGAAGATACGACGCGATGCCCTTTGCTGATGAGGAGAGTTTCGACGTTGCCAAAGATTTCTTGCATGTGTTTGGCGATGGAGAGTATGCCACGGTCTTTGGCGCCGACGACGTAGAGTTGTCCGCCAGGTTTGAGGGCATAGGCGGCTACTTGCAGGCCGTAAAGTGTCCATGTTTTGGCCGGTTGATAGAGCAGGTTGATGATGGCGATATCTATGGTTGCCGGTGGTTCTTTTGAGACGTATTCATGAAAGGGGATGTGACGAAGGTTGTGGGAGGGTGAGGCCTGCTGTTGTGCCTGGCGCAAGGAGGCGATATTGTCTTCGGCGAGGGTGATGGCCCCTGTGGTGATGTGTTGTGCCGCTGTGGATACGAATGGGTCGGCGGCGGAGTTGAGGAAGAGGATATGGTGATGCGGGGTAAGTTGTATGGTGTTGTTTAACAGGTTTTTTTGGAGTGTCATGGGTTGCCCTCTATGTTGATTGTGTTTGTGTTGATGATATCATGAATGTGATGTGGAGTGTATCACTTCAGGTGGTGTGACTTCTAATGTGAGAATTCTTTTGGGGGGATGAGAATGCGGTCATGTTAGAGGTGTTATAAAGCTTGTTGATTAGGAGATTGCCAGTATGAGCCCCTCTCTCAGGGTAAATTCGATCCGGAAATTCTGGCGAAGCGGGTACCACCAACAGCGCTGCGATATCTGATCCATGCGATCCGCCCAGGGGCTACCTTAGCTCGCCGAGCGGAGATCACCTTTCATGGCTTTGTCCGACTGAAGCCGCGCTTGCCGTGGCTGTCCTTTCGAGGCCGAGAGACCATTGAAACCGGCCGATCCTTCCACGTGACCGCACGCGCCTCCCTGGGTCCGCTGCTGGTGACAACCCGGGATTGGTATGAACAAGGGGTTGTTACCGCACAAGTCCGGCTGTTCGGCTTGATTCCGGTGATGAGCCGTCACGGCCCAGATTTAGCCCGCTCAGCTCGTGGCCGCCTCGTCGTCGAGTCCACCTGGCTTCCTTCCAGCTTCTTACCGGAATTCGGAGCACACTGGTCCGAAGAAGGAAGCCTTCTCCAACTCACCATGTCGATCGATAACGAAGACGTGAGGGTGACGATGCGGGTTGAATCCGATGGTCTGTTGCGGGAGCTCAGTTTACAGCGGTGGAGCGATCTCACTGACGATGGAAGTTACGCTTGGATCCCTTTCGCTTCTCACACTGAAGAGGAGCGGACCTTCGGCGACTACACGGTTCCCTCACGGCTGCGTGCGTCGTGGTGGGCAGGAACTGACCGCGAATTTGAGTTCTTCCGGGCTGTGGTGGATACCATTCACTATTCGCCCTGACCATGTCATCTCATGATCGGAGACAACAACCGGTATTGCCGCCCAAGTTGTGGGAGGTTCGGGGAGCGCTCCCCTCACCGCTTCTCCTGTACTGCCCGTGATCGTTTCCAGTCAGGCAACTCTTCAGCTGATGGGTCTCTATCACGGGCGCAGAACGTCCGTAGGCACCAAATCATGGCAGTGCCCATGAAGGAGCTATCACCTCCTTGCCCCTGGTGGCACGCTCGCCCATCCCACGCGATGCGCAACGAGATGTACATTTGGTGAAGTAGCTTCACAGGCTCGTTCAATTTCCTCGCTTGTTTTTTTAGAAGAGATCAGAAATACCTCTCCCTTATGGAAGCACAAAAGGAATGAATGATGTTCTTATACCGCTCTACTGAAGAGGTAAAGCTCGTTGCGCATCCCGTGAGTAAAGTCGCACACGCCTTGGCAATGAGAGAGTGCTGGTTATGCTCGGCGATAGCACACGTGTTGAGACACCTGGATATACTCCATCAGAGAGGAGTATCAGCGATACGTTTGATAAAATCTTTGCCAATGCCCCTGGGTGTATTCTGATTGCCAGCTTTGCATCACTGCTGTCGCGAGTGCAATTGGTCATTGATACCGCTTCCCGCTATGAGCGCGTGTTAGCGCTGGTCGGGCGCAGCATGGTCAATAACGTACAGATGGCGATAGAGTTAGGATACTTAAAGATGCCTGCAGGCATGTTGATCCGTGCCGAAGATATCAACAAGTTCCCGCCGGATCGTGTGGTTATCATGTGTACGGGCAGCCAGGGAGAACCAACTTCGGCGCTGACACGCATTGCAAATAACACCGGCTGGTACGCATCCAACCAGGCGATACGGTCATTCTCTCGGCCACACCTGTGCCTGGGAACGAGAGAAGTGTGAGTAACACGATCAATAGCCTGTTCCTTCAGGGTACGGAGGTCTATTATCAGGGCATCGCGAATGTCCATGTTTCGGGTCACGCCGCCCAGGAAGAGCAGAAGTTGATGTTGAACCTGATCCGGCCAAAATTCTTCATGCCGGTTCATGGTGAGGCCCGCCAGCTCGTGCTGCATGCGAAGATGGCGCACTCGTTGGGTATTCCTGAAGATCACATCGTCGTCGCCGAGGATGGAGACGTTGTTGAGGCCACGCCAGAATCGATTCAGATGGTCGATCACGTGCCTTGTGGTAACGTCTACGCCAAGCGCTAGAGTGCGTCTCCCTAATGCCCGCACCTCGTTGGCGACCCTCTCCGCCAAATCACGTTGGAGATCAGCAATGACGACATCCATGCCATCACTTGCTAGGCGCAGTGCAATATCCCGTCCCATTCCTTGCCCTGCTCCTGTAACAATCGCAACTTGACCTGTCACTGGAGGTTCCATCTACGCTCCTTTGCATTAATTTTTTTCACCATCTCTATTACCTGAAAAGAAAGACATCTGAACGAAGCAGCGTGAGGAAAGAAGGAAGATGTATAGACATTGTATCACAGATGGCCGACACACCCGAACGCTATTGCTTGACAAAGAGATGAAAGCCGGATATACTTTGTGTGTCATCGATAACATACGTGAATTTTACCGGATACATGCAAAAAAAGAACAAAACATTGAAAGACGTTGCGAGAGTTGCTGGCGTTTCTACTGCGACCGTTGCACGCGTCTTACATAACAAAGGCTATATTGCCGGTGACACGAGAACCCGCGTAGCAGCGGCCATTCAAGAGACGGGTTACCGCATAAACGCGGTTGCCCGCAATTTACGCAAGCAGCGCACCGTCTCAATAGGCCATATCGTCACAAGTATTTTGCCGAACCCATTCTATGCAGGTGTTGCCCTCGGAGCGGAGCAGGAGGCCAGCAGACAGGGTTGGAGTATCTTGATGATCAATGCGCAAGACGATGCCCAGCGGGAACGCTTAGGTGTCGAAACATTCATTCAGCAGCGGGTGGATGCCATTCTCTTCACTACGCCGACGAGCGAAGCGAATGTGCGCCTTGCTCTTGATGCTGGCGTAACAGTCGTTCAGGTTGAGCGTCCGACATCGCTCGCGACACACACCGTGGTCGTCGACAACTACGCAGGTACAGTAGGGGCTGTCGAGCACCTGATCGCCTATGGACACCGGCGCATTGCCTTCGTGGGTGGGGATCCGGCCCTCTATCCTGAGAAATTTTTTGGCCGCTATGTCGAAGAAGAACGTTTTGCTGGCTATCGGGATACACTAGGAAAATATTCTCTCCCGCTAGACAAGCGCCTCATTATCCTGGGGCTCTATAGTTCTTCCAATGTTGCTGCTCCTTGCGAGCATTACATATCTCTGAAGCCTCTGCTGCAAAGTGATGACAGACCCACGGCAGTGATCATCAGTGACATGCAGGCAGTATGCTTGTTGCAGGAACTCTATGCGTGTGCGCTCAGAATTCCAGAAGATATCTCTGTCATCGGTTTTGACGACACGTATGCCCCATATTTTGCGCCGCCTCTGACATCCGTCCAACAGCCGATGCTGGAGATAGGTAAGGCAGCAGTGCGTCTTGCCTTGAAACATTCCCTGGAAGAGGCGGCTAGCGACCACCGCACTTTTGAACAGGTGAAACTCTCAA
>Ga0209027_1000372_pt1 | contig 15558 bp, 17 predicted proteins | sample GraSoi013_1_20cm_3_FD_185821 | JGI IMG/M metagenome (GOLD analysis project Ga0209027, IMG submission 185821) | Grasslands soil microbial communities from the Angelo Coastal Reserve, California, USA - Sample 09_27_2013_1_20cm (SPAdes) (version 2) | ecosystem: Environmental > Terrestrial > Soil >...
AGCGGCCAGCTCGCTGCTGCTGCCGCGGCTGGTGGGTCAGCAGCGGGCGGCCGAGCTGCTGTTGCTCGGCAAGCCGTTCGATGCCGCCACCGCGGAGAGACTCGGCCTGGTGAACCGCGTGGTCGAGGAGGCCGTGCTGCTGTCCGAGGCGCACGCGCTGGCGCGGGCACTGGCACAGCAGCCCGGCGGCGCGCTGCTCGCCACCCGGCGCCTGCTGCGCGGTGACCCGCAGCAGGTTCGGGCGCGCATCGAGGCGGAGGCGCGTATTTTCGCCACCCAGCTGCAGTCGGAGGAATTTCGTGCCGCGGTGCGCGCCTTCCTCGCGCGGGGGCGTGCGGGCTGAATGCGCGCGCGCTGCAGGTAGGCCTATGCCGGTGTACAGCCTGGGGGGACTCATTCCGGTCATCGACCCGACGGCGTTCGTGCATCCGCAGGCGGTGCTGATCGGCGATGTGATCGTGGGGGAGCAGTGTTATGTCGGCCCGGGCGCATCGCTGCGTGGCGACTTCGGCCGCGTCATCCTGGGCGCCGGCTCGAACGTGCAGGACTGCTGCGTGCTGCACAGCTTTCCGTCCCGGGACACGCTCCTGGAGCAGGACGCCCATATCGGGCACGCGGCGGTGCTGCACGGCTGCACCGTACGCCGGGGCGCACTCATCGGCATCGGCGCGACCGTCATGGATGAGGCGCTGGTGGAGGAGGAGGCCTTCGTGGGCGCCGCGAGCCTGGTACCCGCCGGCTTCGTCGTGCCGCGGCGCACACTCGTCACCGGCGTGCCGGCGCGCGTCGTGCGTACGCTGACGTCCGAGGAACTCGCCTGGAAAGCCACCGGCACGCGCGAATACCAGGAGCTCGCCGCGCGCTGCCTCGCGAGCCTCAGGCAGTGCCAACCACTCGCCGCTGCCGAAGCCGGCCGCCCGAGCCCGGGCGGCTCGAGCGCCGTGCCGCTGCACAGCATCGGGCGTCCGAAGGATCCGCGACGCTAAGCCTCCGCCGACGGATCGGCGGCATCGGGGTTGATCACCCCGAACAGCGCCGGAACGCGCGCGTAGAACAGGCGGATCTTTTCCGCCTGCAGCAGCGCCAGGAGCCTGCCGGCCTCCTCGTCGGTGACGATGAACTCCACTTCCACCGTGAGCGTGCCGGCGAGCTCGAAGAAGTGACTCTCGTGCAGTACATGGTGGCGGCCGAAGCCGGCCATGGCGCGAAAGGCTGAGCCGCCACGGATGCCGAGCCCGTTGGCCTGCTCGAGCAGCCACTCCCACACCAGGCGCCGCCGATGCCGCTGTCCCTCGTGAACGTAGAATCTCAGGAATGAGCCTTGCATAGAACGACCGTGCCGATGCCGGCGAACGTCATGAGGATCGATCCGGCCAGGTGCGCCGCGGCCGCACCCAGCGCCCACAGTGCCCGTCCCTGTTGCATGAGCGTCACGACCTCGGCGGAGAAGGTCGAGAAGGTCGTGAGCCCGCCGCAGAACCCGGTGATCACCAGCAGCCGCCACTCGGGCGGCACCGCCGAGTAGGTCGCGAAGAATGCCACCGCAACCCCGACGACGTAGCCGCCGACCAGGTTGGCGGCCAGCGTGCCCGGCGGGATCGCGGGGAAGTGCGCATTCAGCTTCAGACCGAGCCACCAGCGCAGCAGCGCGCCCAGGCTCGCCCCGAGGCTGATCGCGGCAATCGACTTCCACATAAGCCCGTTGCTTGTACCTTATCGCGCGAGCGGCGCGCAACGGTTCGAGTATGCTCACGCTCCTCGTGAGTGCGCCCGTCGCGGGCGTGGAGAGAACCTCATGCGCAGCTTGCTGGTCCCCGCGGTGGCCGCCGCGCTCGCCGCGGCGCTGAGCGGTTGCTCGCAGCAGTCCCGGCAACATGCGGCCGACGAGCGCCTGGCCGCCATCTACAACAGCGAGTGGAAGTGGCGCACCGACCAGCTGCCCGACGACGAGGACAGCACCCGCCCGGTCGCCGATCACCTGCCGAAGGTGGACGCGGCGACGCAGGACATGCGCCGCGAGTACTGGGAGGACGTGCTGCGCCGGGTCGAGGCCATCGCGCGCGCGAGCCTGTCGGCGAAGGAGCAGGTCAACTACGACATCTACCGGGCCCAGATCGAGGTGCTGATCGCCAACCAGCGTTTCCGCGACTTCGAGATGCCGGCCAACTCCGACACGACCTTCTGGACCAATATCGGCTACACCGCGCGCCGCCCGTTCCGCACCCTGGTGGATTACCAGCACTGGATCGCGCAGATGCGCGACATCCCGCGTTACTTCCACGACCAGATGCAGGAGATGCGCGCCGGCATGCGGCGCGGCTTCACTCCGCCGCGCGTCACCATGGCGGGACGCGACACCTCCATCACCGCGGTCACGGACGCAACCCCGCAGGCCAGTCTCTTCTACACCCCCTTCAGGGACATGCCGGGCATACCGGCCGCGAAGCAGGCGAGTCTGCGCGCGGATGCCCTCAGGACCATCGGCGAAGTGGTGCAGCCGGCGTACGTGGAGCTGCTGAAATTCATGCGCACCGAGTACGTCCCGGGGATGCGCACCACACTGGCGGCGGCCGACCTGCCGGACGGCAGGAACTACTATCGCGCGAAGATCCGCCAGTTCACGACGCTCGACCTGGATGCGGACGCGATCCATCAGCTCGGCGTCGCCGAGGTGCAGCGGCTGCACGAGGCGATGCTCGCCGCCATGCGCGAGACCGGCTTCGGCGGGGACTTCCCGGCGTTCCTCAGATTCCTGCGCACCGACCCGCGCTTCTACGCCAAGTCGCCCGAGGAGCTGCTGATGCACGCCGCGTGGACGGCGAAACGCTTCGACGGCAAGGCGGCGCAGTTCTTCGGCTACCTGCCGCGGGCGCGCTTCGCCATCAAGCCGGTACCCGAGGACCTGGCGCCCTTCTATACCGCGGGGCGCGGCGGGGCAGGGATATATCTGCTCAATACCTACGAGCTGCCGAGCCGGCCGCTCTACAACCTCACTGCCCTGACGCTGCACGAGTCCGCGCCCGGGCACGCCTTCCAGATACCCATCGCGATGGAGCACAAGGACCAGCCGACGTTCCGCCAGCTCACCTACCTCTCCGCCTACGGCGAAGGCTGGGCGCTGTATTGCGAGCAGCTGGGACTCGAGATGGGACTGTACGACACCCCCTACGAGCGCTTCGGCATGCTCGGCTACCAGATCTGGCGCGCCGCGCGCCTGGTCGTGGACACCGGCATTCACGCCCAGGGCTGGACGCGCGAGCGGGCGATCGAGTACTTCAGGCAATACACCGCGCTCCCCGAGCGCGAGATCGACACCGAGGTGGATCGCTACATCGCCTGGCCGGGGCAGGCGCTGTCGTACTACCTGGGCGAGCGCGCGTTGCTCGACGCGCGCGCGCGCGCCGAGCAGGCGCTCGGCGAGCGCTTCAACGTGCGCGCCTTTCACGATGCGGTGCTGGAGCTCGGCTCGGTGCCGCTGCCGGTGCTGCAGGCGCGGATCGACCGTTTCATTGCCGAGGGCGGTCGCGGGCCCTATCCGGACATGGAGTAGGGCCCGCGTCCGGGTTACGATATCTGGGTTTCCTGTTCGCGAAAGGAGTCGATATGAGACACACGACATGGCTGGTGGCGATGGGTGCGGCACTCACGATCGTGGCCGCTCAGGCCATCGCCCAGGCTTCGCACGAGAACAGCCAGCAGCACAGGATGACGAGCTGCAACGCGGACGCGACAGCCAAGGGATTGAAGGGCGCCGAGCGCAGGACCTTCATGAAGAGCTGCCTGTCCGAGAAGAGCACGGCCGCCACCACCGGCGCCACTGCCGCGGCCTCGGGTGAGACCGGCTCGGCCGCCGCGAAGGGCAGCATGCAGCAGGAGAAGATGAAGAGCTGCAGCGCGGACGCCAGGAGCAAGGGCCTGAAGGGCGCCGACCGCAAGGCATTCATGAAGGATTGCCTGAGCGGCAGCACGGCTCACTAGCGCGCGCGGCACCCGCCCGCGGTAGGAATCGAAGGGCCGGGCCCGGCTGGTCGGGCGCGGAGTTCAGGCGCGGATTTTGATATAGAATAGCTGCATAGCTGAACGGCAAAATACGATTATTCCTTGGGTACTGCCCGCCCCTACAATCCCCGCGGGATGCCCACCGAAGTCCACCCATACCCCTTTACCGGCCGCCAGCTCCCCTGCCTCGTCGGCGGGGAGTTCGTGCGCCAGGGGCGCACGTTCGAGAACATCAATCCCGTCGACGGCGCCGTCATCTGCACGGTCACCGAGGCGGATGCGGCGCTCGTCGACCGCGCCGTGCAGGCCGCACGCGGCGCGCTGCGCGGGCCGTGGGCGCGCCTGTCGACGCCCGAGCGCTGCGCGCTGCTGCGCAAGGTGGCGCAGTGCATCGAGCAGCGCTTCGCCGAGTTCGTGAGCGCCGAAATCGCCGACACCGGCAAGACGCTGCAGCAGGCGAGCTCGCTCGACATCCCGCGGGGAGCCGCCAACTTCCGCGCCTATGCGGATTTCGCGCTGGCGCGCGGCTCGGAGTGCTTCGAGATGGGCACGCCCGATGGCCGCGGCGCGCTCAACTACTCGGTGCACAAGCCCGTGGGCGTGGTGGCGGTCATCGCGCCGTGGAACCTGCCGTTCCTGCTCATGACCTGGAAGGTCGCCCCCGCGCTGGCGTGCGGCAATGCCGTGGTCGCCAAGCCCTCGGAGGAGACCCCCTCCTCGGCGGCGCTGCTCGCGGAGGTGATGCAGGAGGCCGGCGTGCCGCCCGGGGTCTTCAACCTGGTGCACGGTTTCGGGCCCCGATCCACCGGCGAGGCGCTGGCGAGCCACCCCGATGTGAATGCCATTGCCTTCACCGGCGAGTCGGGCACCGGAGCGGCCATCATGAGAAGCGCCGCCGCCTCGGTGAAGGCACTGTCTTTCGAGCTCGGCGGCAAGAATGCCGCCGTGGTGTTTGCGGACGCGGACTTCGAGGCGGCCGTGAGCGGCACCATGCGCTCGGTGTTCTCCAACTGCGGTCAGGTGTGCCTGTGCTCCGAGCGCGTGTACGTCGAGCGCCCGCTGTTCGAGCGCTTCGTGGAGGCGCTCGCGCAGCGGGCGCGCGCGCTCAAGATCGGCGGGCCGTACGAGGGCGCGGACCTGGGACCGCTGATCTCGCGCGCACACCGCGAGAAGGTCCTGTCCTACTACCGCCTGGCGCGCGAGGAGCGCGGCGAGATCGTGTGCGGCGGCGGCGTGCCGTCCTTCGGCGACGAGCGCGACCGCGGCGCCTTCATCGAGCCGACCATCGTGTGCGGCCTCGCGGAAGGATCGCGCTGTGTGAAGGAGGAGATCTTCGGCCCCGTCTGCCACGTGGCACCGTTCGACTCCGAGGATGAGGCCGTGCGGCTGGCGAACGACACGCGCTATGGGCTGGCCGCTGCCGTGTGGACCTCGAATCTGCAGCGCGCGCATCGGGTGGCGCGCCAGATGGAAGTGGGCATCGCCTGGGTCAATGACTGGTATCTGCGCGACCTGCGCACGCCCTTCGGCGGGGTGAAGCTCTCGGGCATCGGCCGCGAGGGCGGGGCGCACTCGCTCGCCTTCTTCTCCGAGCCCATGAACATCTGCGTGAAACTCTAGGCGCGGGTGGCGAGATGGCGCGCATGAGGGCAGACGAGGCAGGCGGCGGCGCCGCGCGCGCGGACAGCGCCGTGGTTGCGGGCAAGGCGCGGCCGCGCGGGACTTTCCCGCACTTTCGCCGCGCCGGCGATTTCATCTTCGTGTCGGGGACCAGCGCCCGGCGGGCCGACGATTCCATCGCGGGGGCGCAGCGCGATGCCACCGGCCGCACGGTGCTCGACATTCGCACCCAGACGCGCGCGGTGCTCGAGAACATCCGCGACATTCTCGCGAGTGCGGGCGCGAGCCTCGCCGATGTGGTCGAGGTGAGCGCCTATCTGGTGAGCATGGGCGACTTCAACCTCTACAACGAGGTCTACAGCGAGTTCTTCGGCTACCAGGGTCCGGCGCGCACCACCGTGGCGGTGGCGCAGCTGCCGCACCCGCAGCTGCTGATCGAGATCAAGGCGGTCGCCTATCGCCCGGCGGGCGCGACGGGTGAGGCGCCGCGGGGAGAGCCCCTCGAGGAGATGCCATGAGGATGGTCGACATTCATACCCACTTTCTGCCGCGCACCTGGCCGGACCTCGCCGCGCGCTTTGGCACGCCGGACTGGCCGTGGATGAGGCATGGCGGGGCTGGCCGGGCGATGCTCATGGTCGGTGAGCGGGAATTTCGCCCGGTCACGGCGGGCTGCTGGGATCCGGCGGTGCGGCTGGAGGCCATGGATCGCGACGGCGTGGACGTGCAGATCATGTGCGCCACGCCGGTGCTGTTTTCCTATCAGCGGCCGCCGGCGCAGGGGCTCGAATGCGCGCGCCTGTTCAACGACGCCGCGCGCGAGATCTGCGCGCACGCGCCGCGGCGGCTGAAGTCCCTGTGCCAGGTGCCGCTGCAGGATACCGAGCTCGCCTGCCGGGAGTTGAGCCGCGCGATGGCCGAGGGCCACGTGGGCGTGCACATCGGCAACCATGTGGGCGAGCGCGAGCTCAGCGACGCGGGGATCATCACCTTCCTGCAACACTGCGCCGCCGAGGGCGCGGCGGTGTTCGTGCATCCCTGGGACATGATGGCGCCGGAGCGCATGTCCAGGTACCAGCTCCCGTGGCTGGTGGCCATGCCGGCGGAAACGCAGCTGTCGATCCTGTGGCTGATCCTGTCGGGGGCCTTCGAGCGCCTGCCGCGCTCGCTCAAGCTGTGCTTCGCGCACGGCGGCGGCAGCTTTCCGTATCTTCTCGGGCGCGTCGACAATGCGTGGCGCAACCGCGATGTAGTGCGCGAGGACTGCCCGCGTCTGCCGTCCTCCTACCTCGACCGGTTCCACGTCGACGCGGCCGTGTTCAGCGCCGACGCACTCGCGTTCCTGGTCAAGACCATGGGCGAGGACCGCGTCATGCTCGGTTCCGACTATCCCTTCCCGCTCGGGGAGCAACAGGTCGGCAGCCTGATCCGCTCCCACGAGGCGCTGCCGGCGCCGACCCGCGAGAAGCTCCTGCACGAGAACGCCAGCGCTTTCTTTGGCCTGGATGCCGGACGGATCGGGATGAGCGGCGCAGCGGCCGTGCGCCGCAGCGCCTGAAGCCGCGCCGGCGCTGCGCGCTGGTCGTCGCGAGCGCCTATTGCACGCGCAGCGTCGCCTTCATGGTCGGATGCAGCACGCATGCGTAAGCGAATTCACCGGCCTTCCTGGCCGTGTACTTCCACGAGTGTCCCGGCGCAATCTCGTGGGAATCGAATGACTTGCCCTGCGCCGTCACGGTGTGCGGGAACGGATCGTGGTTGACCCAGACAATCCTGTCGCCGGCTTTGACCGTGAGGACCTGCGGATCGAATCGCAGACTATCGATCAACACCGTATGCGTCGTGCTCCTCGGGGCCGCAGCAGCCGCAGCCCGGCCCTCGCCGGGCGGCAGGCCGAGCGTCGAGGCGGTCGCGAGCGCAATCAGGAACGGCCTGACGGTCGCCCTCGGCACAGCCTCAACTCTTGCCGGCAAGCGCTGCCTGAATCTTCTTTGCGTGCTCGAGATGCGCTACGAATGCCGGCCGAACCTTGACCAACAGGGCGTCGAGTTCGGCGTTCTTCGCGTTCGGGATCAGGACCTTGTCCATGGCGTCAAGAACCTGCTCGTGATAGGCGACCTCGTGATCCACGTAGGCCTTGTCGAACGCGGCGCCTTCCAGGCCCTTGAGGTTGCGCAGATTCTGATCACCACCTGACTTCAGGCTCTGGCTGGTCGGATTGTCCTGCGGCGTCACCTTGAGCTTCGTTACGAGCTCGACCGCCGATTTGTTGACTCCGGTGTGATCAACGACCATGCGCTTGGCGAACTCCTTGACGTCCTGGGTGTGCGACCTGGAGGCGGCAAGCTTGCCCGCCTCGATGTCGACCTGGTTCGCCGTGACCACGATGGCGGCGATCTGTGCGTCGCTGGGCGCCTCGGCGGCTGCCGCAGCGGTCGTGAGGCACAGGCTCGTCGCAATAACGACACCCATCATTCTCATGATCAAACTCCTGACTTTGAATGGCTCGGGCGATGCATACGCCCCTACGCGTATTAGAGGCGGCGGGGCTGTGCTGCGTTCCCGGCCGTTGCCGCGGCCGCGAGCGCCCGGCGCTGCGCGAGGACTGCCGCGACGACACGATCGCACCGATCGCCCCCGAACTTGAAGACATCGCCGGTCGCCATGTCGAGCTCACCCGCCAGCGACTCGCGCAGCATCCCGCGGGCCCGGAACAAACGCGACCGCACGGTCGCTTCGGGGATCGAAAGACACGCCGCGGTCTCGGCCACCGACAGCTCCTCGAGCTCTCGCAAAGCGAACACACTACGAAATGCCACCGGCAGTTCGTCGATCTTGCGCTCCAGCAGGCGCCGCATGTCCGTTCGCGTGGTGGACTGCTCCGGCGACTCGGCAGATTCCTCGGGCACCGCGTACGCAGCTTCGCGGGGCGCGTCGGGTCGCACTTCGTTCAGGTGCACGACGATTCTGTCGCGGTGACGCTTGCGTCGAAGCGCGAGCGCCTCGTTGATGACGATGCGCGTCAGCCACGTCGAGAGCTTCGCGTCGGCGCGAAAGTCGGCGATGTGGCGATACGCGGTGAGATATGCTTCCTGCAGAACATCCTCGGCGTCAGTGGCGTCCTTGAGAATGGCGCGCGCAACACGAAAGAGCCTGCCGTTGTTGCGGCGCATCAAGGATTCGAACGCGGCCTCGTCGTCACACCCGATGCGGCGTGCAAGCTCTGCATCGTGGACCGAAGCGTCTGACAGGAGGGGCGGCGAGGACATGGTGACTTCCCTGTGGGAACCGCGCATTAGATGCGCGAGCCGGCGCCGGCGTTCCGGCGTGGCTGTTAATTTCGTCGGTCATACCCGAGCCGCGATTCAAGGACTCCGGCGTGCTCCCGGCTCGGTGCCCGGTGCATGACCCCGGTACGACTCGAGCGCTGGATCGCGCGCAAATTCCGCCTGCGCCACGTCGAGCTGATCGCCGCCCTGTATGAGTGCCGCAGCATCCTCAAGGCCTCCAGGCGCCTGAGCCTCACCCAGCCGACCCTCAGCAGGGCGTTGCAGGACGTCGAGGCGACGCTCGGCCTGTCGCTGTTCGAGCGTACCAACCGCGGGCTCGAGCCGACGCCTTACGGGGAGATCTTCGCGCGGCACGCCAAGATCGTGCTGGCGCAGCTGCGGCACGCGGCCGAGGAGCTGGAGAGCCTGCGCGCCGGCTATAGCGGCAAGGCCACGGTGGGCACGCTGCTCGCCGCTTCCGCCAGCATCCTGCCCGATGCCATTGCGCGGCTGAAGAGCGAGCGGCCCGGGGTCACCATCAGCGTCGTGGTCGGCACCTACGACATCCTGGTGCCGTCGCTGCTGGTCGGCGATCTGGACATGGTGCTCGGGCGCCTGCCCGAGGAGGGCCGCAGCAGCGCGCTGCTGTACGAGGAGTTCTACGCCGAGCCGATCTGCCTGGTCACGCGGCCCGGGCACCCGCTGTTGCGCAAGCGCCGGCTCGGGCTGCGCGACCTGGTGAACGAGGCGTGGCTGCTGCCGTTGCCGGAGACCACGCTGCGGCGTCAGGTGGAGCGCGCGTTCCTCGAGGCACGCGCGCCGCTGCCCAGGAACGTGATCGAATCGGTATCGATCCTCACCAATCGTGTGTTGCTGCGCAAATCCGACTCGATCGGCGTCATGCCCTATCACGTGGCGCTGGATGACGTGCAGCACAAGCTGCTGGCGATCCTGCCGGTGAAGCTCAAATCCATGGAAACTCCGGTGGGCGCCATCCTGCGTGCGCCCGGCAACCTGCCGCCCGCGGCCACGGCGCTGCTCGAGTGTCTGCGGCTCGCGGCCCGGGACCTGCCATCGCCGCGGCCGCGAGCCTAGTGCGCGATCGGGCCCGGCGGAGCGTGAAGTCCATGCAGCGAGCGGGGAGCGGCGGGCCGGTGATCGCCTTCGTCAGACAGGTCGCGCCGTCGCTGGCGAGCTGTGAGCTCACCTATCTCGCGCGCGCGCCGATCGACGTGCCGCGGGCACGGCGCCAGCACGCGCAGTATGTCGCCGCGCTCACCACGCTCGGCTGCCGCATCGAGTGGTTGCCGCCGCTCGCCCAGCACCCCGACGGGGTATTCGTCGAGGATACCGCGGTGCTGGTGCCGGAAGTCGCGCTCATCACGCGGCCCGGCGCCGCCGCGCGTCGCGATGAAGTCGAGAGCGTCGCCACCGCGCTCGCGCGGCACGTGCCGGTGCGCCGGGTGACGGATCCCGCGTGCCTGGAGGGTGGCGACGTGCTGCGCATCGGCCGCACGCTGTACGTCGGGGCAAGCGGGCGCACCAATCCGGCCGGCGTTGCCGCGCTCGCGGAAGGCTTAGCACCCTTCGGCTACGCGGTGCGCGAAGTGGCGCTGCGAGGGTGCCTGCACCTGAAGAGCGCCTGCACCTTCATTGCGCCAAACGTGCTGCTGGTCAACCCTGCGTGGACCGATCCGGCGGCGTTCGATGCGGGCGTCGTGATCGCGGTGGATCCGCGCGAGCCGTTCGCGGCCAACACCCTGACGCTGCGCGGGCTCACCCTGGTGAGCAGCGCCTATCCGCGCACGCAGCGCGCTCTGGGGGCAGCCGGAATCGCCACCCAGGCCGTGCAGGTGGGTGAGCTGCACAAGGCGGAAGCGGCGCTCACCTGCATGAGCCTGCTGTGGGAGCCCGGGGGCGCTCTCAACTCGCCGTGATGGCGCGCAGCGCGTCGAGGAACGCACTCACCTCGGGCTCCGTGCCGATCGTGATCCGGCACCAGTTCTCGTAGGGCGCAAAGAGCCTGCCGACGAGAATGCTGCGCGCGCGCATGAGCCCGGTGAAACGCGCCAGCGGCATGCCGGTGTCGAAGAACACGAAATTGCCGTGCGGCTCGGCGTAGCGCCGCCCGAGGCGCGTCAGCTCGGTGGTGATGCGGGTACGGCTCGCCAGGATCCGCCGGCGGCAGTCGGCGAGGAAGACGCGATCGCCGAGGCTGGCGCGCGCCGCGTGCACCGCCAGGATGTTCGGCGTGGACATGCGGGTAGCCGCCAGCGCGGCAGCCAGGTCCGGCCGGGCGATGGCGTAGCCGCAGCGCAGGCCCGCCATGCCATGGATCTTGGAGAATGTCCTGAGCACGACCACACGGTGGCTGCCTGCGACCAGATCGGCGACCGAAGCCACGTCGGCTCCGACCGCGAAGTCCATGTAGGCTTCGTCGACGATCGTGATGAGGCGCTCGGGCAGCGCCGCCACGAACGCGCGTACCTCGCTCGCGCTCAGGGCCGTGCCGGTGGGGTTGTTGGGATTGCAGATGTAGATGGCGCGCGTGCGCTCGGAGAGCGCGGCGTGCATGGCCGGCAGGTCGTGACGCAGCCCGGCATCGACCGGCACGAATTTCAGGGTCGCGCCCCGCAGGCGCGCATAGTCGGGCAGCTCCGCGTAGGTGGGTGCGGCCGCGATGATCTCCCCGCCGTCGCGCCCGCACAGCAGCCCGAGCGCACGCAGCAGCTCACCCGAGCCGGTGCCGGTGACGATGCAGTCCGCGCCGACGCCCTCGTGTCCGGCGAGCGCCTCCACGAGTTCCTGGATCTCGGCGTCGGCCGGATAGCGGCACCCTTGCGCGATCGAGCGGCTCACGGCGAGCCGCGCCGCCGGGGAGGGTCCGTAGGGGTTCTCGTTCCAACACAGCACCATGGGCGTCTCGCCGGGAGCCCCCTCCCTGGCGGCGCGCAGCGCGGCTCCCGGTCCGGCAAGCAGCAGGGCCGAGGCGGTCAGCAGATCACGGCGGCTCAAGCTCATGGCGGTGCTCCCCTTAGTCAGGCAGCGGAAAATACACCGCGGGCGCCGGCACGGCTACAAACGCCCAGCCCCGCCGGGGTGAGTGCGGCCGGCGCCGCGGACGGGCACGCCGAGCGCATCCGCGCCGGCGTGGACACAGCTCGAGCCGCGACGCTAGACTGGCGCTCGTGTCCGCCAAGCAACGATCGCCGACTCTGAAGATGGGCGGCCCCACCGAGCTGGTGTTGGAGCGCGCCGACGGCACTCAGCACTCCATCCATCCGCTGTGGCTGCGCGAGCGCTGCAGGGATCCGGTCAGCATCGACCCGCAGACGCAGCAGCGGCTGCAGGATCCGTCCGACTTCGACATCGATCTGGCGCTGGTGGCGGTGTCGCAGCCGCTGCCGGGTACTTACCGGATCAAATTCAGCGACGGACATGAAGCGAGCTTCAACGCCGAGGAGATCCTCGCGGAAGCGGCGCTCACGCCCACCAGCCACGATTGCCCCGCGCCGCGTCTGTGGGACGGCACGCTCGCCGAGCTGCCGCGGGCGCGCTGGCGCGCCGACCCGGGCGCGGCCGAGCTGAGCGCGTGGCTGGACGCATTCCTGACTCTTGGATTCGTGATCTTCGAGGGCGTGCCCACCGAGCCGGGCATGGTGCTCGAGCTGGCGGCGATGTTCGGCTTCACGCGCGCGACGAATTTCGGTGCGCTGTTCAACGTGCGCTCGACACCCAATGCCAACGACCTCGCCTACACCTCGCTGGCACTCGATCCGCACAGCGACAATCCCTATCGCGCGCCGGTCCCCGGGATCCAGCTGCTGCATTGCCTGGCGAATGAGACCAGCGGCGGTCTGTCCACGCTGGTGGACGGCTTCGCCGTGGCGCAGGCCTTGCGCGAACGCCATCCGCAGGCATTCGCAATTCTCGCCAGCACGCCGGTGCGGTTCAGATACGTCGACGTCGACACCGAGCTGACCGCGAGCGCAGCGCTCATCGAGCTGGACCTCGGTGGTGACCTGAAGGCCATCCACTTCAGCCCGCGGCTGGATTTCGTGCCGCTGTTTGCGCGCGAGCGCCTCGACGCCTACTACCGCGCGCGGCAACTGTTCGACCACCGCCTGCGCGCGCCGGATTTCGAGATCCGCTTTCTGCTGAAGGCCGGCGATCTGGTGATGTTCGATAATTGCCGGCTGCTGCACGGGCGCACCGCCTTCGATCCGTCCGAAGGCTTGCGTCATCTGCAGGGCTGCTACATCGATAGCGACGGACCGCGCAGCCTGTATCGCGTGCTGCGCCGCCGCCGCGCGCTGTCATCCGCCGTGAGGCGCAGCGCGTGAGCGGGATCGTCAGCTTCCGGCGGATGCAGGACGGCACCAGGGAGGACTATCTGCTGCTGGATGAGTCCGAGCGGGCCTATGCCGTCGGCCTGGGCGGGCGCGTGCTCGAGAGCCTGCGCAAGCTCGATCATTCCCTCGAAGGTTATCCGGTCAGCCGGCTGCGGCATTGCCTTCAGGCCGCCACCCGCGCCATGAAGGACGGCGCCGACGAAGAGATGATCGTGGCGGCGCTCATTCACGACATCGGCGATGAGCTGGCGCCCTACAACCACGCCGAGCTCGCGGCGGCGATACTGCGCCCCTACGTGCGGGCGGAAGTGACCTGGATCGTGGCGCAACACGGTCTGTTCCAGAACTACTATTACGTGCATCACTTCGGCGGTGATCGCAACGCCCGCGAGCGCTGGCGCCACCATCCGTGGTACGAGGCCTGCGTGCACTTCTGCGCCGCCTGGGATCAGTGCTCCTTCGATCCGGACTATCCGACCGAGGACCTCGCCACCTTCGAGCCCGTGCTGCGGCGGATTTTCGCGCGCGCGCCGCACGACCCGCGCTACTTCAGCGCCGCCTGAGGGCGCGGCTCCTGCCGCAGTGAGTGCCGGTAAGCGCGCGCTGCGCTTCAGATCGCGAGCGCGATCAGCAGCACATTGGCGAAGGGAGTCCCGTGGCTCATGGGCTCGGCGCGGCTGTCGAAGCGGCACTCGTACAGCAACTCGCGCCACTGCTCGATGCTGCGGCAATGCAGAGCCACCGCGGCGCGCCCGCGCGCCCGCAGCATCACACTGTCGACCCAGCGGGTGAGGCGAAAGCGCACGCCGCCGCTGGCATCGCCCACGCGTAGCAGCAGCAAGCCCCCCGGCGACAGCGCGGCGCGCACCCGCTGCAGCACCTCGCGCTGCGATTGCGCGGGGAGGTAGTGCAGCACATCCAGCATGACCACCGCGTCGGCGCTGCCGAACGGCGCGCTGCGGATATCCGCCTGCAGCACGTCACAGTGGGGCCCGAGCGCAAGGCGCGCCCGCGCGACCTCGTCCGCCATGAGCTCTATGCCGCGCATCGATTGCGGGCGGGGCGCCGGCGGCCAGGCCGCCGGCCAGATGCCGTGCTCGTAACAGTGCGCGGCGGCTTGCAGCCAGGCAGCCAACAGTCCCTGGCCGCAGCCCAGGTCGAGGATGCGTGCCCGTCCGCGCAGCAGGCCCAGTTCCAGCAGCGCGCGGAATACCGGGTCAGCGCGCAGCTTGCCGCGTGCAAAGTAATACGCGAAGCGGCCCGCCCGGCGATACGGTTCGCAGGCCCGATCCAGCAGCAGGCCGCGCAAGGAGCCCCAGTCACGGCTCGCAACTGTAGCGCTCAAGCCACTGTCTTCATAGGTGAGTCCATCCGAGCTGTTTTTGGCGCCGTTCCGCGCGCGTTGCTTTTGTGAGGATACTCCTTGCGCCAGAACGGCCTTCTGCTATGTTCCCGCTTTCGGCTGGGATCAGGCATCCGGCCCGCCCGAACCGCCGTTTTTGACCACCCGCCGTAAGCCGATCCGGCAGCGCCCAGTGGGGGGGTGGCCCATCCTGGAGCCTGCTGATGGAAACACAAGTACGTGAGCGCCGCAGGCGCAAGTCCAATGGCCGGCTCGGGCTGGAGGCGAAGAGTTTCGACCAGCGCAAGCTCCTGCGGGTACTGCAGGCGGTGCGCGACGGGGATTTCTCGGTTCGGCTCGCCAGCGATCAGACCGGGCTTGCGGGCAAGGTAGCCGATACCTTCAACGAGATCGTGGCGTCCAATGAGCGCCTGGCGCGCGAGCTCGAGCGCGCCGGGCAGATCGTCGGCAAGGACGGCAAGCCCCGTCACCGCATGGCGAGCGAGCGGCGCTCCGGTGCCTGGGGCGCGATGGAAGCTTCGGTGAATACCCTCATCGACGACCTGCTGTGGCCGACGGCGGAAGTCACGCGCACCATTTCGGCGGTCGCCAAGGGCGACCTGCATCAGACCATGAATCTGGTCGTGGATGGGCGCCCGCTCAAGGGTGAATTCCTCCGATCCGCCACCATCGTCAACACGATGATCGAGCAGATGAGCGCCTTCACCTCCGAGGTCACGCGGGTCGCGCGCGAAGTGGGTACCGAGGGCAAGCTCGGCGGTCAGGCCGCAGTGCCCGGCGTCGCCGGCACCTGGAAGGACCTGACCGACAGCGTGAACTCGATGGCCAGTAACCTCACCGGCCAGGTCCGCAACATCTCCGAAGTGACGATCGCGGTCGCCAACGGCGACCTGTCCCGCAAGATCACGGTCGATGTACGCGGCGAGATCCTGCAGCTGAAGGAGGCCATCAACAC
>Ga0209027_1000374_pt1 | contig 15532 bp, 19 predicted proteins | sample GraSoi013_1_20cm_3_FD_185821 | JGI IMG/M metagenome (GOLD analysis project Ga0209027, IMG submission 185821) | Grasslands soil microbial communities from the Angelo Coastal Reserve, California, USA - Sample 09_27_2013_1_20cm (SPAdes) (version 2) | ecosystem: Environmental > Terrestrial > Soil >...
TCAGCCGAGAGCGCAGTAGACGGCTTACAGTGTGAGCAGTGAGCTGTCGGCTAAGCTCACAGCTCCCTGCTAATGTGCAAGTGTGGTAGGCCGCTCTTGGCTAATCAGCTCGCTCAGCTTGGAGCTCGCAGCTTCCGTTTTGTGATTGGCTGCTACTAGTCGAGATCCCTACGCCGAGCTGGTAGGCCGAGCTAGTCTTTCCTCTTCGCCGGCGGCAACCACGGCCTGATCTCCGAGCTCAATCTCTTCATCGACCCGGCCAGACCCTCGCCCGCCTCGCGGGCATCGAAGAGCTCGTCGGTGATCGACAGCGCGGCCAGGATCGCCGCCTTTTGAGTCTCCACGATGTTTCCCGCGCGCATCGTCTCGCGAATCACTTGATCGACGTGCTCGGCTACTGCGCGTGTGCGCTCGGGGCTGGCATCACTGCGGATCGAGTACTCGTCGCCGAGGATCGTCACTCTGACGACATTCTTTTTCGAGCTCAACGGGCGGCCGCTCCGTCGTGCTGCTGCCGCAGGAAGCGAACGCGATCGATCATTTGCTGGGTTCGGGTTCGCGCGGCCTCCAGCCGTTTGTTGAGCCCGGCGTTCTCGCGCTCCAAGTGCTGCACGCGCTCCGGTGAGACGACGCCCTTCACTCCCGGCGACTCGAGGGACTTGAGTCGAGCTTCCGCCTGGAGCGCGCGACGACGAAAGGAAGCGAGCTCATCGCCCAGGTGCTTCACGAGCTGCTCCAGCTCCGCAAACGCGGTTCTTTCAGGACGTGCGCTGTCTGACACCCAGTTCTCCCTCGAGGGCCTTCACGATTTTCGCGGTGCGTTCCTGGACTTCTTTGTCCTTTAGTGTGCGCTCAGGGTCTCTGAAGGTCAACGCCCACGCGAGACTACGCGAGCCTTCAGGAATTCCCTGCCCGATGAACTCGTCGAACAAAGTAAGTGTCTCCAGTAACTCGCCCGCTTCTCTTCGAATGACTGCCTCGATTTGCGCAGCCGTCACTCTGGTCGATGCGATTAGCGCGAGATCCACTTGAGCGCGCGGCGTCGCCGGGATCGCCTGGTACTTGTGGGCTTTCGTCGCCTCCTGCGGCAGAGCTTCGAGATTTATCTCGAGTCCGAATGCCGGATGCGCCCAGACTGGAGCGTCGAGAGTCAGCCGTCGCGCTGTTCCAACTGAACTTCCATTGGCCTTCACATCCCAAAGAACGTCGGCGCTTCCGGGAACGAGCTCAATCCTGGCTTGCGGAAACGCTACGGACACCGCGCGTTCAGCGAGGAATTTGATGTCCCATTCGTCGTAGCTTGGCTGAATCGCCCTCGTAAAATGGGTGGGTGTACGCTGACCCATGACGAGTGCGGCGACATGCATCTCTTCATGCGGCAGCGCAGCCAGCTTCGGCCCAGGCGCGGCCGCGTTGGTGTCGGAGGCAAAGAACGCAGTACCGATCTCGAAGAGACGTACGTTGCCCTGCATGCGTGCGAGATTGTACTCGGCGCGGGCAATCAGGGTCGTGATGAGATCGCCGCGCAGATAGGCTTCGTCCTCGGCGAGAGGATTGCTGACGCGTACCGTTCCACCCTTGCTGGCGCTGACAAAAGGCATTGGGCGGACTTCATTCAGTCCGGCGCCGACGAGCGCATCCTGCACTCGTTTCGTAACAGCGACAAGCGGCGCGTCCGGAACTGCACTCGCCCTGAAAGGTCTGAGGTCGGCTGAAAATGTGTCGTAGCCGCGCAACCGCGCGATCTCCTCGGCGAGGTCGACGTCGGCTTTGACATCGTGACGCCAGCTCGGTGGCGTAACCTTGATGACCTCCTTCGCCTCGGGCGCGATGCGGAAGCCGACCGAGCGCAGATTCTTTTCGACTTCGCCCATCTCGACAGGTTCGCCGAGCAGTCGGTTGACGCGCGACAAACGAAGGGACACCGGCTGGGGACGCCTTGGGAGCGGGTAGAGATCGATCGGGCTTCCCTGCGGAATTCCCCCGGCCATCGAAAGAATCAGCCGGACTGCGTAATCGATGAGTCCCGGAATCGCATCGACATCGACGCCACGCTCGAAGCGATAGCTCGCATCGGTTGTCACGTTGAGGCGGCGACGTGTCGCGCGAACGCGAGCCGGATCGAACGCGGCAACCTCGAGAAAAATCTCCGTCGTCTCGTCGGTGACTTCACTGCCGCTGCCGCCGATGATTCCGCCGATCGCCTGAGCCCGCTCGGCATCGCCGATCACGATGGCGCCTGGTGGGAGCGTACGATCGATACCATCAAGCGTCCTGATCAACTCCTCGCCGCGCGTCTTGCGGACGACAACAGTGTCGCGCGCGAGCTTCTCGAGATCGAAGGCATGCATCGGTTGACCGAAACCGTGCAACATGTAATTCGTGGCATCGACGACGTTGTTGATCGAGCGAAGGCCAACTGACTGCAGCCGTCGAACGAGCCAGTCCGAACTTGGCCCAACCTTCAAGCCGGTGACAACGGCTCCCGCGTACCGAACGCAGCCCTCAGTGTCTTCGAGACGGACCGTAACGTCGCCGACCTTTCCCGACGTCGCTTTGACCGTGTGGGTGCGGATAACGAAGTTTTTCTCCTCAGCTATTTCCGGACGGGTGATTGCGCCACCGGTCGCGGCGGCAATTTCCCTGGCCAGACCTTCGTGCGAAAGCAGGTCTGGCCGATTCGGTAGCACGTCGATCACAAGACGAGTGTCGCCGAGCGGCATCGCGTCGAGGAAGCGCGAGCCAGGCTCGGCGGCGACGGAGAGGGCCATGATGCCTTCGTGGTCCTGACCCAGTCCGAGCTCACGCGCCGAGCAAAGCATTCCCTCGGAGGTCTCACCGCGAATCTTCCGCTTCTCGATTTTCACGCCACCCGGGAGCGTGGCACCAACGGGCGCGAACGGATAGAGCGTGTCGGCAGTGACGTTCGGGGCACCACAGACGACGTCGCGAATCACGCCTCCGCCGGCATCGACCTTCGTCAGCCAGAGGTGATCCGCGTTTGGATGCTTTTTCACTTCGACGACGCGCGCGACCAGAATCTCCTTCAAGTCTTCGCGCAAGGAAACGAGATCGTCCACCGTCGCGCAGCGCGAAGTGAGCAGATCACGCAGCTCGGTCGCCGTCAGATCGAACGGCACGAACGTCCGCAACCACTCGTACGAAGCGTTCATCGGGAGATCTGGTAGAGAAACCGAACGTCAGCATCGTAAAGAATTCTGATGTCCGGAATGTCATAGCGGAGCATGGCGATGCGCGCCGGCCCCATTCCAAAGGCCCAACCCGTGTACTTGTCGGCGTCGAGGCCGGCAGCATTGATCACGGAGGGATGGACCATTCCCGATCCGAGAATCTCCATCCAACCGGTGCCCTTGCAGCCAGCGCAGCCCGAACCGTGACAGAGCTGGCACTCGACATCCATCTCCGCCGAGGGTTCCGTGAACGGGAAGTAGCTTGGCCGGAAGCGCGTCTTCGTCTTGCCGAAGAACCGATTCGCGAAATGCGTGAGCGTTGCCTTGAGATCGACGAAGCTCACACCCTCGTCGATCGCAAGACCTTCGATCTGCGCGAACATCGGCGCGTGCGACGCATCGAAGAAATCGCGACGATAGGCATTGCCTGGACTGAGGATCCGGATCGGCGGCTTGTACTTCTGCATCGTGCGGATTTGCACCGGCGATGTGTGAGTGCGGAGCAGCACGCTCTCGCTCAGGTAGAGTGTGTCGTGCAGATCGAGCGCCGGATGGTCGGGAGGAAAATTGAGCGCGGTGAAGTTGTACCATTCGGTTTCCGCTTCTGGCCCGAGGGCGATGGTGAAGCCGAGCTCGCGGAAAATGTCGTCGATTTCCTCGATGACGAGGGTTACCGGATGCTTGGAGCCGAGCCACTGGCGCCGCCCCGGCATCGTAAGATCGACGTTCTTCTTTGAAGAGCTGGCGGCATCCAGCTGCCGTCGGCGGTCGTCGAGCGCTGCCTCGAGCTTTGCCTTGACCGCGTTGATCAGCGATCCGCCTTCCCGCAAGTCAGCTGGCGAAAGTGTCGGAAGCTGCTTGAACAATTCGGGCAGTCGACCCGACTTTCGACCGAGCAGTGTCGTCCGCGCTTCCTCGAGAAGCGCAGCCGTGGTCGCCGCGTCGACCAGCTTTTCGCCGTCGGCGGCAATTGCAGTGACCTGTTGCTGAAATTCAGAAAGCGTCACGTGGAATCAGCTCGGGTGGGTGGCAGAACGCAAAAAGACTCTACCGCGCAGTTTTTCAGATTAGCGCCGGCAGAGTCTTTTTTGAATCCTTGGGAGACGTTACGCGGCGTCCAGAGCTGATCTCGCCTTCTCGGCGAGAGCGGTAAACGCCTCAGCATCGTTCACCGCGATGTCGGCAAGAACTTTACGGTCGATCTCGACGCCTGCTTTTCTGAGACCGTTCATGAACACAGAGTAAGACATTCCGTTCTGATGAGCGCCAGCGTTAATGCGGATGATCCACAGCTTGCGGAAATCGCGCTTCTTGTTCTTGCGATCGCGGTACGCGTACTTCCAACCGCGCTCAACATTCTCCTTGGCTGCCTTCCAAAGTTTGCTGCGGGCGCCGAAGGCACCGCGCGCAGCTTTCATTACCTGCTTTTTGCGCTTGAGTCGCGCGACGTTTGATCTAACGCGTGGCATTGTCTCGTCCTCTAGGCCTGCAGCAGGCGTTTGATGTTTCTCGTCTCGCCCGACGTGTGTACGTCAGTGGGCCGACGAAGCCGGCGCTTTCTCTTTGACGTCTTCTTGGTAAGGATGTGGCTTTTGAAGGCTCTCATCCTCTTGATCTTTCCGGAGCCGGTGACTTTGAAGCGCTTTCTGGCGCCTCTGTGTGACTTCATTTTCGGCATTGCCTTTTTCCTTTATGTCAATCCCGCGCATTGCGCGAGTGTTTTCAGTTGCGTGTTTCCCGGCTCTCGCCTACCGCCTCTCGCCTGCCGCTACTTCGGGGCGAGAATCATTGTCATGAATTTCCCTTCGAACTTCGCGTCAGCCTCGACCTTGGCGACGTCGGACAATTCCTGGGAGACTCGCTGTACCACCTGGCGGCCGAGCTCGGGGTGGGCAATCTGCCGGCCCCTGAACATCAGCGTAATCTTCACCTTGTTGCCTTCCTGAATGAACTCGCGCGCATGGCGAGTCTTGGTCATGAAGTCGTGCTCTTCGATTCCCGGGCGGAACTTCACTTCCTTGAGGTGAATGACGTGCTGCTTTTTCTTCGCCTGGCGCGCCATCTTGGCCTGCTCGAACTTGAACTTCCCATAGTCCATGATGCGGGCGACGGGCGGCCTCGCCATTGGTGCTACTTCCACCAGATCCAACCCCTGCTCGATTGCGGCAGCTAGTGCGGTTTCCACGTCCATAATGCCGAGCTGTGCGCCATCGGCAGCGATTACTCTGATCGGACTGATGCGGATCTGCTTGTTGACGCGAACGCGCTTGGTAGTGTCCTGGATACGATCCTCTTGATACTGGAAAACAAAAACGCGGACCCAATCTGGAGTCCGCGCGGCGACACCTCGCCCAGGCAGGACGCAGTGTCGTGGCTTGAACTCCTGTAGCACGCCTCGGGAGAACGAGGGCCAAAGGGTGGAACGATCCGCCCGGATCGTCCGCTTATCGCATTGTGAGGACGTAAGATAGACCCGCTGGGTTACATCTGCAAGCGCTGCGGTCTAGATTCGCCGCATGTCGAAAAACGTCGCCGGCGGACGAGCGGATAAGCGCATTTCGGTGGACGGAATCGGTGGTGTCTTCCTGTACGCAAACGACGCCAAAGCGCTGTCCAACTGGTACGCGCACCACTTCGGGATGCGCATCGAAACCTACGAAGATGGAAAGGTTTACGGCACCGAGTTCAAGTACCGTCGTCTGAGCGATTCGTCGAAGGTCGACTCGACCGTTTTCTCGATATCTCAGTCAAAAAACCCATTGCCCGCGGAGCGTCGCGAGTGTGTCGTCAACTTCCGCGTGCGCGACCTCACCGCATTCCTCGAACAGCTAAAAGCCGAGGGCGTCCCGGTCGAGAAGACCGAGGACTATGACTACGGTCGGTTTGCGTGGGTAAGGGATCCGGAGGGGAACCGGATCGAGCTGTACCAGCCCCTTAACTAAGCTGAGGACTGAGAACAAAAGCGCACTACACCGCTGGCGGTCTTCAGTCCGCAGACTTTAGCCGATACGCTTTCCCGTCGTGCTCCACCCTCCCCCACGCGTTCGTCGCGTCGTGCTCGAAGATCAGCAGCCAGTCCTCGTCCATGGCCTGCCTCAAAATCCGCCGCTTGGTCTCGAGCGTGACGAGCGGCTCGACGTCGTAGCCCATGATCCAGGCCAGCGGCAGGTGGGCGGCGGTGGGACAAAGGTCGCCGAGGTAGAAGGCGCGCTGCCCGGCGGACTCGATGAGGATGCTTTGGTGGAAGGGGGTGTGGCCCGGGGTAGGAATCACGCGGATTCCCTTTACGATTTCTTTTTCGCGTGACACGAACTCGATTTTGCCCGCGGCTTCGATCGGAGTGAAGTTGCGCTCGAAGTAGCTGGCGGCGGTGCGCTCGTTGGGGTGCGTCGCATACGCGTACTCGCCCCGCTTCACGATATAGGTCGCGTTGGGAAAGCTGACCTCGAGTTTATCGGCCTTACCCGCTCGGGTGTTTCCACCCGCGTGATCGAAATGGAGGTGGGTGTTGATTACCAGCACGATGTCGGCGGGCCGCACGCCAATTTGCGCGAGACCGTCCTCGAGCATCGTCAATCCGCCTGCGCCTTCGTTCTCGAGACCGTAGATGTCCTTGAATTTGGTGTCCTCTTTGTTGCCGGCACCGGTGTCGATGAGAACCAGGCCCGACGGATGCTCGATGAGAAGGCAGCGCATGCCGAGCTGGATCCGATTACGTTCGTCGGCGGGAATGCGTTTTTCCCAAAGCGGCTTGGGCACAACGCCGAACATCGCGCCGCCATCGAGCTTTTGACCGCCCGCCTGAACGGCGTGGACGGTGAGTGCACCGATCTTGCGACGCTCAACCAGCGGAGTTGGTGCGGTCACGCGGTAGTGTCACGGGTGACAGAAGTCGGCATCGCTGGTGGTCGGCGTTTGCGCTTCTTTCCGGGTCTGATGCGAAGAAACTGCTGCAAATCTCCCCACGTCTCGCAGCCGCGGTCTGACAAATCGTCTAGCATGCGAACCATACACTTCGCCGTTGCCAACGCGTCACCACCGGCCCGGTGGCGATTTTGGATCTCAACGCCGTAGTAGCGTGCGATGTGATCGAGGGAGCGTCGAGAGAGCTGCGGCAACAGCTTGCGCGCGATTTTCACGGTACAGAGTCGGCGGCCGCGCAGCTGATGGCCAGTAGCGCGGGATACCTCAGTGGTAAGAAATCGCCAGTCAAAATTCGCGTTGTGCGCGACGAAGACGTTTCCTTCCAGCACGCGCAAGAGCTGGGGCGCCACGCGATCGAACGTCGGCGCATCACGAACCATGTCCCATGTGATGTTGGTGAGGGCGGTGATGAACGGCGGGATCGAGCGCTCGGGGTTGACCAGCGTCTCGAACACTTCAACGATCTCAGCGTTGCGTACGACAACCGCAGCGACTTCAGTAATGCGATCGCCAAACCACATGCTCCCGCCGGTCGTCTCGGTATCGACCACGACATATGACAGTGAGTGAAGTTGATCGGGTGCACCTGAATCGATGACTTCGCGGGCTGTCAGCCCTCCTGACTCCGCTTTCCCGCCTTCCGCCTCTCGCCTCCCACGTCCCGCGTGACGACGACCACGCACGTCTTTGTGCACCGGGACGCTGGGCGTCAACATCCACTTCCCGTCCGATGTCCGCGCGAACTGCGGTCGACCGGAGAACATGGCGTGTGCCATGTGCTCGGCCACAATTCGCGGCGCGCCAGGCAGCGCGCAGATGTAACCGATCAGATCGACAACGTCAGCCGGCCCGGAGGACAGGTAGTTCAGCGCGCGAGTTGTGAGGAGCGTGTCTTCCGGCTCGGTGTAAACGCCGCGGGTCAGTTCCACGGATCGTCTCGCGTGATCGGGCAGGTCATGCAGTGGGCGCCGCCGCCACCGCGCACGAGCTCACCACCTTCGAACGTGATGACGGCGCGTTCAGTCGGCGAAATCCCGTCAGGATTCGAGAGAAAATCAGTCGCTGAGCACATCCGGAATCCTGCCTTCTCGAGCTCCCGCAGTGTCTGACTGTTGCGGGTGTAGCCGGTGACAACTCCAGGTCGCAGCGCTGTGAAGTTGCAACCGGACGCCCATTGCTCGCGATCCTGGCCCGTTCGCTTCGATCCGCCGCAAAGAATCGGCTCCATCGGAATGCCGCAATGTTTGAGCGCGGCGAACAGATCAGGTTGTTGCCTCATCTGCGTCTCGCCTTTTCGCCAGTGCAGAATCGGCACTCGATACGGACCGATGAAATGAGGCGGATAGACGACACAAAGATCCCGATCGATGTGAGTGAAGATCATGTCGAGGTGAATCGCCGTAGGCTCTTCCGGCATCACTACGACAATCAGATTCGTCACCTCGGTCTGCTCGAACAGCACAGTCGCGAGACCGTCGATTCCAGCGGGGCTCGAGCGCTCGCTGAATCCGACCATCAACACATCCTCGCGCAGCGGATGTACGTCGCCGCCCTCGAGTGTGTGGTTGAGCCTGCGCTCGACCGAGCCGTCGTAAAGAATCCCCTTATTAGCGAGCTTGGGATGTGATGTGAAAAGCGCTTTCATGATCAGCTCTTCGGTCCAGCGCGCGTGAAAGCGCATCGAACCGATCATCATGTATTGGTTGATCGCCATCGCCGAGTCGCGAGTGAAAAACAGATTCGGCAGTGGCGGCAGCGCGTAGCTGAATTCGTTGAGCGTGCGTGAGAGCGGGCCGGGCTCTTCTTCTCTGCCCTCGACCAGCATGTTGACGACGGCCGCGGGAGGCAGCTCTCGCAACTCCGCGGCAAGTGGTTCGCTCGGTACCACATCGAGGGTCTCGCGGATGATCAGCTCGCGAGCTTTTGCGTCTGCGAGAACATCAGTGAGCAAATCCCTCACGTGCAGGACTTCGCAGAACTGCTCCAGCACCTGGACGAATCGTCGATGTTCGCGCTTGGCGAACTCGACGTCGACGATGTCGTCGTAGAGGAATTCGGCGCGGGTAGTCGGCGTCACCGCCAGCAGCTCATTGCCGGGGCAATGAACGAGAACGGTGCGGAGGGCGCCGATTTCGGAGGTGACATGAACGGGCATCCGCTCAAAATATCGGACAGCGCGATCCGAACAAAGAGCGAAAACTGCTGATGAGGACTGAGGGGTTAGGACCCAGTGCATTGATGATTGCTGTTTAATTGAGGACTGAGGGGTTAGGACCAACGGCATTGCTGATTGCTGATTAATTGAGGATCGAGGACAACCATCGCACAGCAGAATCGAGGACAACGCAGCGCTCTTTGTCTGCAATCCTGCGCGTTCGTTGTTTGTCCTCGATCCGGACTTAATCAGCAATCAGCAATGCACTTGGTCCTAACCCCTCAGTCCTAAAAGGACGCGGACTTCCCTCCGCCATTCAGCCAATTAGTTTGTGAATTACTTCACAATCTCCTTTGAAGCGGATCGCGGAATCGACTGTCAGGCGCCTTTCGCTCTATCTGAGCTTCCTCGAAGGGATCGAGCGTCAGGGAGTGAAAACCATTTCCAGTGACGAGCTCGCCCGGCTGGGCGGTACGACCTCGGCTCAGGTGCGCAAAGACCTCTCGCTGTTCGGATCGTTTGGGAAGCGAGGGCTGGGTTACTCGGCGCCGGAGCTGTCCCGCAAACTGCGCGAGATCCTTGGACTCGGAAAACAGTGGCGGGTCGTGATCATCGGCGCTGGAAAAATTGGCGCGGCACTCGCCCGCTACCGTGGGTTCGCTGAACGCGGGTTCGTCGTGACCGCTGTCTACGACAGCGACGACAGCAAAATTGGAAAGCGTTGGGAGTCATTGACAGTCCGCCCTGTTTCGGAGCTGGAGAAGGATGCGGCGAAGCAGGAGTTCGACATTGCCGTCGTCGCAACGCCCGCCGAGAGCGCGCAAGCAGTTGTCAAACAAATCGTGCGCGCGGGGATCAAGGCAATCCTTAACTTCGCCCCGATTCAACTCACCGTACCTCCGGACGTAACGGTGCGTACTGTGAACATGGCGATGGAGCTGGAAGGGCTATCGTTCGCCATTAGTAACCGGGCAGAATTCCGCTGAGGGAGCCTGAGCGTCGCAACTCGCGCGCAACTCAGATCAGCTGAAATAGTCGCGCGAATCGTTCCGGGCTGAGCGTCTCTGGCCTCGCGGTTGGATCGATATCCGCTCGCTCTAAAATCTCGAGAGCGCCGCCGCCAGAAAGGCCGCGAACAGAGCGCAGCATGCGCTGCATTTGCTTTCTGCGCTGACCAAAGGCCGCCTGGACGAATGAACGAAACGCAGGTAGTGACTGCGCCGGCACCAGATATTCCACGCGAGGAGTAAGCCGCACGACTGCTGACTCGACTTTGGGGACCGGTCTGAACGCCGTGGCCGGAACGTGCAGCACCGTCTCCACTTCTGCTACAGCCGCGACGTTCACCGACAGCGCGCCATAGTCGTCACTGCCGGCCTTCGCTGCCAACCGATCGGCGACTTCGCGCTGCACCAGAAATACAGATCTGCGCGGGATCGGCGACTCGAGCGCCTTGAACACTATGGGCGTGGTGATGTAATAGGGGACGTTGCCGATCAAAAGGAAATCGTCTCCAGCAAGCGAGCGCGTATCGGCCTCGAGGAAATCGCCTTCCACAATCTCAACATTGTTCGCCACTTCGAACTTCTCGCGCAGCTGGGCGGCGAGCGCTCGGTCGATCTCGACCGCGATCAGCTTCCCCGCTCGCTGGGCGAGGATCTCAGTCAGCGCCCCTCGACCTGGTCCTACCTCGATAACGGTGTCGCTTTTCGTCGGCGCCAGTGCGTCGACGATCGCGGTGAGAATTCCTGGATCGTTGAGGAAGTGCTGGCCGAATTTCTTGAGAACCGGCGGCTGTCGGCCGCGGCCACCGGCCGCGCGGTGCACGCTCAGCTCCTCATCACCACGAGCGTGAGATCGTCTCGTCTCGTCACCGCGCGCGTGTGAACCTCCAGCATCTTGAAGACGCGATCGACGATGATTCTGGTGTCGTTATCCCGATTCTCGCGAATCAGCTCGAGAACACGCTCCTCACCAAGCCGCTCATCGCGCGTGTTCCGCGCATCGCTGATGCCGTCGGTGAATAGAACGAGCAGATCCTTTCCCTTCACCCAGCTCAGGGATGCGGTCGAGGGAATATCGTCGACCATTCCAAGCGGCGGGTTCGCGGCGGCAAGTCGCGTTATCGTCCCTTCCTGGCTGATAACGAACGCATGCGGATGTCCGGTATTACCGTAGCTCAACTTCCCCTTTTCGGGATCCACCACTCCGTAAAACATCGAGATGAACATCTCCGTCGATTCGAGCTCCTCGCGCAGTGACCGCAGCAGCGCGCCCAGCATCTCACCCGGGTTAACGAAATTTTGCGCGTGGATCGCGGACGCGCTCATCGACAACGCCATGATCAACGCAGCCCGATAGCCGTGGCCGGAGACGTCGCCAATCAGAATACCGGTTCGCTTGTCACGAAGCTTGAAGAGCTGATAGAAGTCACCCCCGACGCTCTCGGCGGGTACCACGCGTGCCGTGACTTCGGCTTCCGGCGCGACAACGTCGGTTGATGGCAACAGCTTCATCTGCAGATCGTGCGCAAGACTCATTTCCTGCAGCAACCGCTGCCTGTCGAGCGATGCGCTCACCAGACGCGCATTCTGAATTGCAGTGCCGATCTGCGTCGCGATGGCTGTTACCAGCTTTTGATCGCCGGCTGTGAAAGGCTGTCGAGATCTTCGATCGGCGAGATTTACCACGCCCAACGGCTGCCCACCGCTCGGTGTCGTCCACATGATCGGCACGGATAGCATTTCGCCGCGACCATAAGGCGATTCGCTTCCGAACGTCACGCCCTTGCCGACGACGATCAACGGATGCTGGGTGCGAAAGACTCGCGCAGAGACACTGCTTTGATCATCGGCACTGATGGGCGGAATTTTCTCTCTCGGCAGACCCAGCGCAGCCACCGCCTGCAGCGTATTCGTGCGCGCGTCGTGAACGAGAATGGATGCTACACGCGCGCCGACAGTCTCAGAGATCTCGGTGAGAATGGTTTGCGCGGCATCCTCGAGGGTAACGGTGCGACCCAGGATCTCACCGATGGTGTAAAGAAGATTGATCTCTTCGTAACGCTCCGCGAGCTCGGTGGCAGCATGCTCTACCTCCAGCGCAGCCTGAGTGAATTGCGTCACGACCGGCATCAGCAACTTGATGTGGCGCTCTTCGGGCGAGAACGATGGATCGCACGGCCCAACCGTCAGCCAGATTTTTTTTGTCGACGGTACGCGTGTGACGAGCTGGGTGCCGAAGTTGGTTGGCACCGACTGTCCCGGGTCCTCGGGAAGGATGTCCGGCATCTGAACTTTTGGACTGGAACGGGCAATAATCGTCGGTGCCGAGCGGCCATCGCTGCTTCCCCAGACTGCCGCTTCGCAGTGCGTCCCCTCGCGGAACGCCATCAATACCGCTTCTAGCTCCTTCACCCTCGGCGCAACGTCAGCCTCACGACGTTGCCCTGATTGCGAAAACTCTCGACGCGATCCATCAGCTGTCGCATCAAAAAGAGCCCACGACCCTCTTCCCTGGTCAAATTCTCCTCGGTCGTGCAGTCGACTGTGCACTCGTCGAGGTCAAAGCCAGGACCTTCATCGACGATCTCGAAGACCAGATCCTCGTCGCTGATGATCGCTCGCACACGCACCTGCTTGCCGCCGGTCGACTCATTCCCGCGCAGGATGGCGTTTGCCAGTGCCTCAGTGAGAGCCACCGGAACGTTGAGCGAGCATTTGGTGGGAGACAGCTTGAGCTCGCGGCAGCGTTGCCTCGCGAGCTCGACGACTCCTTCTATGTATTCGACGTCGCTCGGGATCTGGAGATCGAATGCGACGCGGGATTCCGCCATTAAAAACTCTCTAGCGCGCGCTCCCGAGTGTCGGAGATCTGAAACAGGGTGTCCAGTTTGGTCAGCTCGAACAGCGTCTGGAGATCGTCGTTGAGATTGGCCAGACGCAACTCGCCGCCCTGTTCCCGAATTTTCTTCGACAATGAGACGAGCACGCCTAATCCGGAGCTGTCGATATAGCCGGTCTGGCTGAAATCAATGAGAAATTTCTTTTCGCCTTTCTCGAGCTCGTCGAGGACTTTCTGCTTGAGCTCCTGGCGATTTCCCACAATAAGCTGCCCTTCCACATCAACCACGACGACCTCTCCCTGTTTCTTGATCGAAAAGCTCATTCAGATGATCTCCAAGTTGATCAGGCCGCGCCGACTGGGCGCTCATCGCGCCGCGCCGATTGCAAAACTGCGATTGCGGCCACGTTAATAATGTCTTCCCTGTCCGCGCCGCGCGAGAGATCAGCGACAGGTCGAGCGAATCCCTGAAGAATCGGACCGAACGCCTGCGCGCCCCCGACGCGCTGCACCAGTTTGTACGCGATGTTCCCGGCATCGAGGCTCGGAAACACCAAAACGTTGGCCCTTCCGGCTACCGGACTGGAAGGAGATTTCCGAGCGGCAACCGTTGGGGCCAGCGCCGCATCACCTTGCAATTCTCCGTCCACGACGAGACCGGGCATCCGTTGCCTGACAATCGCGACAGCTTCGCGCACGAGGTCTACGCTTTCACCTTTGGCGCTGTTGTGCGTGCTGAAAGACAAAAAGGCCAGACGAGGCTCGTCACCGACGATGAGCCGGCGGTCATGCGCCGCAGCGATGGCGATGTCTGCCAGATTCTCGGCAGTTGGGTACGGGATCACCGCGCAGTCGGTGAAGGTCAGGACTTCCGCCACATCGATCCCGCTGCGTGGAACCATGTAGAAAGCGCTCGAAGCAACACGAACGCCCGGTGCAAGACCAACGTTTCGTAGTGCGCTGCGCAGCACATCGGCGGTGGTATAGACGGCGCCGGCGACGCAGGCGTCAGCTTGACCGGCGCCAACAAGCTGGTGAGCGAACTCGAGTGGCGGCGAAGCAGCGGCGTCGATCGACCGAAGGCCAACGCGACGGACGGATTCGGCTAGCGGCGCGCCGTCTACCACCATGACGGACGTCGCCATTCCCATGCGCTCGATTTCGATAGCTGCAGCGACCACGCGCTCATCGGCACTTTCGGGAAAGACAATGCGTCGCTTCAGTGCCGCCGCACGTGAGCGGATCGTTTCGACAAAACTCACTTCCTGAACTTTTTCTTGAGCGCTTTCGCAACAGCTGGGTGCACCAGCCCAGTAAGGTTTCCGCTGTGCATCGCCACTTCACGAACGACGCTGGAGCTGATGTACGTCGTCTCGACGGACGGCACCATGAATACGGTCTCGAAGCTCTCCGACATGTGCCGATTCATGAGCGCCATCTGAAACTCATACTCGAAGTCGCTGACAGCGCGCAGCCCACGGATGTTGAACGTCGCGCCGACTTTTTTTGCGAAATCCACCAGCAAACCCTCGAACTGGGTGGCTTCGACGCACTTATTGTCCGATGTCACGGCGCGAATCAGTTCAACACGCTCTTCAGTGGTGAACAGCGATTTCTTGGATGAGTTGACGGCGACAGCGACGATGAGATGATCGACAAACTCGCAGCTGCGGCGGATGAGGTCCTCATGTCCGCGAGTAATCGGATCGAAACTGCCTGCGTAGATGGCGGTCGTTGCCACGTCACTCCTCGCTGCGAAAGAAGGTGATTGCGGTCGAGCCGTATTTCCGCGTGTGTCCGCCGTCCGGCATCGCGTCCTTGATTGAATGCTCGATGCTCAGCACGCGGCTAAAAGGTACCTCTTTCCAGCGTTCCGCCAACCGCACCGCGTCGCCAGTCGCGTAGGGCGGATCGGCAAAGACGATGTCGTAGGTGTCTTGCTCGAGGTCCGTGACAAACGTTAGCGCGGACTTTCGATGGACGGTTGTCAGCTCCTTCGCTCCGAGAGAATCGATGTTTTCCTGCAGCGCACGCAGACTCCTTGGATCCTTCTCCACAAAATCGGCGGACGACGCACCGCGCGACAATGCCTCCAGACCAAGCGCACCCGAGCCAGCGTATAGATCGAGCACTCTTGCATCGGGAATGTCCAGCTGAAGGATGCTCATCCAGGCTTCGCGCACCCGATCAAGCGTCGGTCGAACGTCCATGCCTTTTGGTGCGCTTATTCTTCGACCTCGCCAGCGACCGGCGACGATTCTCAAGCGGGAGGCGGGAGGCGGGAGGCGGGAGGCGGGAACTGCACTATGCCGTTAACGCCGGGCTAAGACGAACGTCGGCGATTCGTGCCTGCAAGTAACTTTCGCCGCGATAGTCGTCGCGCTCCAGCCTGAAGGCGACATCGACTCGCGCACCCTCC
>Ga0209027_1000376_pt1 | contig 15510 bp, 15 predicted proteins | sample GraSoi013_1_20cm_3_FD_185821 | JGI IMG/M metagenome (GOLD analysis project Ga0209027, IMG submission 185821) | Grasslands soil microbial communities from the Angelo Coastal Reserve, California, USA - Sample 09_27_2013_1_20cm (SPAdes) (version 2) | ecosystem: Environmental > Terrestrial > Soil >...
CGTCGGGGCACCGGCTGAAAGGTTGGTATTCAGTGGCAGGCTGCTGGTTCCCGCAGAGGTAAGAAATGGAGGCGGAGTACTCGTGACACTGCTGGTACCGACCGACGAATCTCCACCCATGATTGACCGGCCGCTCGTGGTTTGTCCCGCGAAACCCAACTGCGTCCCGATATCCAAGGCGAAAGAACGCGACGCGGAAACCACGCGCGCTTCGATTTCCACCTGCTGCGACTTGCGGTCCAGCTGGCGGATCAGGTTATCAAGGACTGGAATCACCGACGGAATGTCACGAATGATGACCTGGTTCGAACGGTCATCGAACAAAATATCCCCGCGCGAACTAAGGAACTTCTTCAGGGTCGGCGCCATCGAGGCCGCCTTGGCATAGCTGAGCACGCGGGTCACGGTCACCGGAGCGATGGCTTCGGCTTGCGCCTTCTCCAGATCGCGCAGAGTTTCCGCTTCATTCTTCAGTGTAGAGCGCGTGGCGATGCGCAGAACATTGCCGTTAAGCTGCTTGTCGAGGCTGTTATTCTGCATCACAATGTCCAGGGCCTGATCCCATGGCACTTCGTCCAGAACGATGGTAAGGCTCCCCTTCACGGCAGGATCCAACACCACGTTCAATCCGCTGATTTCGTGAATCAGGCGGAAGAAGTCCTTGAGGTCCACATCTTTAAGGTTTACGGAAATCGGCTCACCGGTATACTTTCCCGCGGCTGGAGCCGCTGCTGCCGGGGCCTGCGTTGCCTGCGTTGCCACCGATGTCGCCATCGTCGTGGCGGCCGTTTTTGCCTGCTGCACCGCCTGCCCAGCCGCCGCTGGTTCCGTCGTGGAGTCCGGGCGAACAGCTTCCTTCTTCCCGCTGAACGATGCAAGAGTAACTGAGGGCTGGGTCAGTTCGCTTGGCAAAGCGAAGCGAGGAGATGAAATCTGTAAATCCTTCGCTGAACGTCCCGCAACCAGACGGGGCGGCACTCCGCTCGAACCGAATTCCGGACGCGTCTTCTCCATCTGCCGGGACGCTAAGGTTATTACTCTGGGCGCCGAATCCACGGGAGTCGTTGATGGTACCTCGAAGTAGATGACCACGGCGTCGCCATCGCGCGAAACCTGGTAAGGACTCGCCGTAGTAAGGTCGACAACCAGGCGCGCTACATCCGGCCGGTATTGTCCGGTGCGTACTCCGCGCACGGGAGCGGATATCCCCGGGATGACGGTCTGCTGTACCGCCAGGCGGGCGCCCGCGAAATCCAGCACCAGGCGATCCGGGTTCTGCAGACGAGCGGCATGAACGTCGAGACGTCCTTCGCCTTCCACGCGAACCGCCGCCCGTTGTGCCGCTTGGGTAATGGCAACGCTGGAGATCACCGCCGCTGCACCAGCGGGCGTCTGTGCAAGCACCGGGCTGTTCGCCAGTGCCATGCTTGCAAGCATCACATAGCCATGCCGAAGGGCCGGCCAATTCGTCTTCATTGCTGTTCTCCTGGACTGGAGTAAATTCGCTTATTCACCTGGCGTTCGACGGGCTTCCCGAAGGCATCTTTTCCTTCTTCATGGAAGGAAACGCCATCCATCGAAATCTTTTCCACGCTGCCATCATACAGACGGTCGCCTTCACGCAGGAAATAGGTGCGCGTTTGCGGATTGGATACCACCGCGATCATCCCGTTCGGCGCACGCACGATGCCGTCAAGACGCAGCGTGCTGACCTGCAGACCCAACTTGCCCGGCGGTAGATTCGCCGGAGCCTTGTTCAACTGCCGGCCGAGCAAGGATTCAAAAGGATCACGGCGAGCCTGTTTCACTTCGCTTTCCGCGGCCGCCGGCGCGGAGCCAGGAGTAGCCGGTTTTTCCACCGCATGGACAGCCCTTTTCGCAGCTGGCCTCTTGGCAGTGGCCTTCGCAGCATGCTTGCCGGTGGGTTTGCCGGCCGCCTTATCAGCCTGTAGTGCGGGTTTGGTCGCCGCTGGCGCCGTTGGCTTGGCCGATTGCTGCGCCGGTTTGCCAACTTCCCCCAGTGCGGACTTCACTCTGTTGGGCGTTGACGGGTTCACCTGCGCTCGTAGGCCGGGCGTGGCTGCCGCGATCAAAATCCCTAGTCCGAGAGTTATCGCTGAACGCATAGTTCGCTCATTCCCGCTCAGGGTTTCCCAGCCGCGCCAGCTTGAGGCTTGGCTCCGGCTGCCGGAGCCGCACCCGTATCGGCGGGCTTGGTGAAGAATGTTGTTGCCGTGAAGATCCCAGAAACCGTCGTTCCCGGTCGCGTCGGGTACCGCGTGCCTCTTGGCTTTTCCGGATCGTCAAACGTCAGGTCGCCCACGTTGATGATTCGCGACAGGCGGCCCAGCCTCCCGAAGAAATCCAACAGATTGAAGTACGGGCCATCGGCCTGCACCTCAAATGGCATCTCGTAATGGTATTCCTTGGGAACGATGGCCTGCGACGTCAAACGTCGGATCTGCACGCTAGAGGCGCTCGCCGCTCCCTGCAACAGCCGGATAAACTCGTCGGTCTCTTTTTCTTCGGGCACGATGGTTTTCAGCGTATCCAATTGTTTGGAGAGCGCATCCATCTGCTGCTTCAATTCTCCGTAGCGTTGTTTGTAAACCTGGAGTTGCGTGACTTCCTGGTTTAACTTGGTGCGCTTCTGGACGGCACTATCCACCTCGTCCCGCTCTCGAGCAATCGGAGACCCCGGCACGTAGACGCCCACCAGAACCAGCACAACGGCAACCGCTGCAGCCACCAGGGCCTGCATGATAACGGACATGTCGCGAAACGGATTGGCCATGGCGTCTCCTTATCCTTTCTTCGCTGGCGCCTTCGCAACCGCACCGGGAGCCGGCGCGTTGGCCGGCCTTGTCTGCACTGCGGCGGGCGGCGTGATCTCAGCGGAAATCTGGAACACGAAGGACTGCACTGCCGCGTTCTTTTCGTCCTGCTTCGTTTCCTTGATTTCGACCTTCTGGAAATAGCCAGAGCGCTTCAGCGCGGTGATAAAGTTTGCGACTGCGTTGATGGACGCAGACGAGCCCTCCAGCGAAAGCGTATTGCCCTTGCGGATCATCTCTGTGAGCCAGAGGTTCTCCGTCCGCGATACGGTATTGGAGACCATGTCGAGCAGTTCCTGCCCGCCAGTGCGGTCGCGTTGCAACTGCTCGATCGTCGAGACTCTCTGCTGCAAGATTATCTTTTGTTTCTCGAAGGCCTCGACTTGCAGCTTGGTCTGCTCCAGATCCGTCTTTTGCGCCGTCAGTCTCTTGATTTCCGTGTTTTCTTTGTTGAGCTGGTTCTGCCACGTATAATAGAAAAATCCAAGTACCAGGGCGCCGAGGACCAGTCCCGCGCCGATGAATACCACCGGCAGCGCTGCTCCCGTGTCTACCGGACGCCGGGCGGCCTTTGGTCGAATTTGTCCAAGAAGGTTTATGCGGATCATGGCTAGTCGAAGCTCCTCAGCGCCAAACCCACTGCGATGGCCATCCGCGGTGCCAGCTCGCGGATCTGCTCATCACTGTGTCGGTTGGGATCGATCAGCACGCGGCGGAACGGATTCAATTCTTCCACCGGCATAGCAAATTCTTCCCTCAGCAAGTCCACTAGGCCCGGGACGCGCGCCGTGCCACCCGCTACTACGATTCGTTGAATATTTTCGCCGCTGGCGGTAGCCCGGAAGAAATCAAACGTTTTTTGAATTTCCAGTGTCAGAATGTCCGAAACGCTTCTCAGGATCTGCTGCTTCTGCTCGTCGGTGACGCTCGGCAGCGAGTCGCCCCTCTTCAAGCGCTCGGCATCTTCAAAGCTAAGGTCCAGTTCCTTCTGCAGCGCGTCGGTGTACTGGTTGCCGCCCACGCTGACGTCGCGTGTGAACAACGGCACGCCCCCCCGCACGATGTTAATGTTCATGACGCTCGCGCCGATGTTCAACAGTGCCACCGTTTGCCCGGCGTCCGGTTCATAATTGATTTCGAAGCAGTTCTGCAAGCCGAAGGCATCGATATCCACCACCACAGGCGTCTTGCCCGCTTGCGCCAATACGTTGGTGTGATTCAAAATCTTGTCCTTCTTCACCGCCACCAGCAAAACGTCCATCTGCGAGTCCATCGACTCCAGCAGTTGATAGCTCAGGTTCACGTCGGCGATGTCGAAGGGAATGTGCTGGCTGGCCTCTGAAGGAATGCGGTCGTAAAGCTCGTCTTCGGTCATTAACGGAAGCGGCACGCGCTTAACGATCACGGAATGTCCTGAAACCGAAGTAGCCACGTTCTTCGTCTTCACCCGCTGCGCGTCGAAAATCTTGCTGATGGCGTTCGCCACTTGCGGCGCGTCCATGATGGCGCCGTCCACCACCGTGTCCGGGGCCAGCGCTTCCATCCCGAAGCTCACGAGTTCATAGCCCGCTTTCGTCGATTTCAATTCCACGGCCTTGATCGAACTGGATCCGATGTCCAGTCCCACGAGCTGCCGGCTCTTCTTTCCCAGTCCAAACATTTCGCGGCCTCTTTCCCTGTTGCCCGCGCCAGACTACCGGCGTCTAGCGGTCGCCTGGGTCATTTTTCGTTCCATCCAGCGGTCCAGGATCGTTTTACGCAGTTTCCAACGGTTGCCAAGTTTAAAGGCGGGAATCTCGCCCTCGGTGATGTAACGGTACAGGGTATCCGGGGAGATGCCCAGATATTGCGAGGCCTGCCGCACATTCATCACTTCACGCGATTCGCTCACGAGGAACGCTACCCCGGCATCCAAACAACCCACAGACATCACCACCGCTCGCCGTCCCCGCCTGCCGTCCCGGGGATGCAGCCCGTGTGTGATTTATGACACTCTACTACTCCGAGCGTCAAGGGAATCTATAGGACTGTTGTCCTATTAATATGGGTAATTTTAGGCAGTTGGGGGGTATTGACGGTTAGTACCCTACGATGTAGTATGTGCCACTTACTAGTACCACAATTAGTTGTTGTTCCTCGCGTCTTGCCCCCTGTACGCAAGGACGGTTATCGTTTGAAATCAGTCTCCCGCGCTCGTACCAGTAGCCACTGGTGATTTCCGCGTCCCGATCGGCTTTCTCCATGACCTTCGTGCACGCCAGGGGAACGCTCCATGTCTAGTTTGCTTTGAGTCACCTCTTATCAGGCGACAGCGATTTCCATAGGGCATCGACCCGTTTCTTCGTGGCTTCATCCATTACAATCTCATCCGGCCACGGCCGCGCAAAACCTTCCGAGGGCCACTTGCGCGTCGCGTCGATCCCCATCTTCGATCCGAAGTCCTGCATCCGCGCCGCGTGGTCCAACGTATCCACCGGGCCCAGTGAAAACTGCACATCCCGCTCCGGATCCAGCGCACAGAGCGTCTTCCAGACTACTTCACTGTAGTTGTGGATGTTCACGTCGTGATCCACCACCACAATCACCTTCGTAAACATGGCCTGCCCCAGCGACCAAATTGCATTCATGATCTTGCGTGCATGCCCGGGATAGGACTTTCGAATGGCCACGATCATCAGGTTGTGGAAAATCCCCTCGGCGGGCATGGTCACATCAACGATTTCCGGATGCTGCATTTTCATCAGCGGCAGGAACACCCGTTCCACGGCGTACCCCATATAGAAGTCTTCCTGCGGCGGCGGCCCCACAACCGTAGTCAAGTAGATCGGTTCTTTGCGGCGCGTGACGCATTCCACGTGGAAGACCGGGTACTCCCCTTCCAGTGAGTAAAAACCCGTGTGGTCCCCGAAGGGGCCCTCCGTGCGCATTTCATTCAGATTGACGTAGCCCTCCAGCACAATCTCGGCATTCGCAGGCACCTCCAGGTCGTTGGTCTCGCAGGGCACCATCTCCACCGGCTCGCGCCGCAAGAAGCCCGCGAACATCATTTCGTCGAGGTCCGGTGGAATCGGCAGCATTCCCGCCAGTGCCGTCGCCGGATCGGCGCCAATCACCACGCTTACTGGAATTCTGCCTTCCGGATTCTTCGCCTTCGCTCGCCGAAAATGCTCCGCCCCGTGTTTCTGCGTCTGCCAGTGCATTCCCGTCGTCCGCTCGTCGTAAACCTGCATCCGGTACATCCCGACATTTCGTTTCCCGGTCTCTGGATTGGTTGTAAACACCAAAGGAAATGTGATGAAGCGTCCGCCATCCTGCGGCCAGCATTTGAGAATGGGGAAGGCCAAGAGGTTCACGTCACTTCCCATCTGAATGACTTCCTTGCAAGCGCCGGACTTCACGCTCTTGGGGATAAACGAACCGAGCTCCGCCAGCTTCGGGAGCATCTTGATTTTCTCGAAGAGCCCTCGCGGCGTCTCCATGGCCAGGAATCCGTGAACTCGCCCCGCCACCTCATCCAGATCCTGCACTTCAAACGCCAGCGCCATTCGTCGCACGCTTCCAAACGCATTGATCAGCACGGGATGCCGCGACCCCTTCGGGTTTTCGAACAGTAGCGCCGGGTTACCTCCGAGTGGAACGGGCATGCCTGGCTGTCCGCCTTGCTTGCCCCGCATGACTCGCTGCACCACTTCGGAAATCTCCAAAACGGGGTCGACTTCTGCGTGCACACGCTTCAATTCGCCTTCGGTTTCCAGTTTTAGCACAAACTTCCGCAAATCCTGATACGCCACACATCCTCCGTAAGAGATTTATGAACGCCAATAATTCGAAGTTTGTAACGGCGGCTTTAGTCCGCCAAGCTTTCGACGGCAGGTACCCTGAACCGGAAACTGTAGCACGAACACACTGTCCAGCGGCCTCCTCGGCACCCCCATTCCTGCCTCCAGCGATCCTCGAAACTAATTTACGGTCTCGACGCAGTCCCAGAAAGGAAAACCAAATATTCCGCGTCGTCTTGATCACGTGATTCGGGTGATTCCGGACCACGGCCGCATCTCAGCCAAGGCTCGGAGTCGTTTCAAGCTGACACATTCTGTCTCAGGATGGTCAATTTTCGCTTGACTAGCATGCGTCTTTCCCCCTGCCGTTCCCTACCACTGCCTTAATCCCTCCTCACGCAACGACTTACCGTCGTCATGGGAGACAAGTCCTTGCTCCCTGCCAGCGCACGATTGGCCGCCCAATTGCAACGTAATCTGAAGGCGCTGGAGGGATCGCTCGCACACCGTGCGTAACGTCCCTTAAAAAAATACTGCAAACGCTGTTTTCGCCGGGGGAGCAATCGGCCTGGCCAGCTAGAAAAAGAGAGTCGTAGAACCACGGGTATGGCGGCCAATCGTTCCGCCAGTTTCTTGCTGTGGATCGTTTACTTGACATGTTGAACATGCTCCATCTGATTCGACTCGATTATTTATCCTGCGTTTTGACGGTGCTCGCCACCGTGCTGATTGGCAAGAAACTCTGGCAAGGCTGGGTGGTTGCCGGAATCAACAGCGCCGTCGTATGCGTCATCGGGATCCGCACGGCCCAATTCGGCTTCGTCCCCGCAAATCTACTGTGCATCGCCCTCTACACCAGCAACCTGTTCAACTGGCGGGTCAGAACGCTGCCTTCTCGCCAGACGAAAACCGCGGAGCCCGAATCCTAGGTCGCGCCTCTTACGACCTACATTTGCCTAGCACTCCCCGACCACCGTTAACTTCTAGCCCTTAGGTTAACAACTCGCCACTTTATCCAGGCCCTGGTATCCTGAGAGCACCGCCATGAACCGCGTGTACCTAGACTTCAACGCCACGACACCGGTCGAGCCGGAAGTGCTCGACGCCATGCTTCCCTTTTTCTCCACGGAATTTGGCAATGCGGCATCCATCCATACGTTTGGCCAAAAGTCTCGCGCTGCCGTTGAAACGGCGCGTGAAAAAGTGGCCGCGCTGATCGGAGCCCGGCCCCAGGAAATCGTGTTCACCAGCGGTGGCACGGAATCCGACAATCACGCCATCTTTGGGGTTGTGCTACAGCCGCTCCTGCCAGCCCGGAGCGAGGTCGAAGGGAGCGTAGCGGATGGGGCTGTGCGCTCCGGCGAAATCGGAAGGCACATCATCACCACTGCCATCGAACATGAAGCCGTCCTCAACGCCTGCCAGGCCCTCGAAAAAGAAGGCGTTGCCGTCACCTATCTACCGACCGATCACGAAGGACAGATCGATCTGGAGGAGCTGCGCCGCGCCATCCGGCCAGAAACCATCCTCATCACCATCATGCACGCGAACAACGAGCTGGGCACCATCCAGCCACTCGAAGAAATCGGCCGCATGGCCGGCGAAGCCGATGTCTACCTACACAGCGATGCAGTGCAATCCGCGGGGAAAATCCCGATTGATGTCAACGCGCTGGGAGTCGATCTCCTCTCCATTTCTGGGCACAAATTGTACGCGCCAAAGGGAATCGGCGCCCTATATGTCCGCGGCGGCACTCGTTTGCGCCAGCTGCTCTACGGCGGACATCATCAGCGCGGGTTCCGCCCGGGGACAGAAAACGTCGCCGGCATCGTGGGCTTCGGTAAGGCCGCAGAGATTGCCTGCAAGTCTCTCGCAGAGACCGCCCAACGCGTGTCTACCCTTCGAGACAAATTGGAGCGAGGTCTACTGCACCGCGTTCCCCAGTCGCGCGTGAACGGCGGGGCTGCACCACGCACTCCGAACACCGCAAATCTGGTCTTCCCAGGCGTCGAAGGCGAAGCCCTGCTTATTGCCCTCGACCTAAGAGGTCTGGCCTGCTCGACCGGAGCCGCTTGTTCCTCGGGCGCCGTGGAGCCATCCCACGTACTTACCGCCATAGGTCTGCCGCCGGAAGAAGCCCGCGCTAGTCTCCGCTTCAGCCTAGGCCGTCACACCACTTCGGCAGACCTTGATTTCGCCCTCAACGTGGTTCCCGCCGCGGTCGCCCAGCTCCGCGAGTTATCCCCCGCCTATCGAAAGGTAGCTAAAGCCGGGTAAAATGAAGCTGCAGGGGCACGATCAATCGTGCCCTTCTTAAACGCATGACGACCATCACCCAATTCGACACCCTTCCCCAGTGCGCCAAGACCCGGCGCGGCCTCGTGGCCGTCGCCATGTCCGGCGGCGTCGACTCTTCCACTGTTGCCGCGCTCTTGCAGCAGCAGGGCTGCACTGTCGTGGGCCTCACCATGCAGCTCTGGAACCAGCGTCGCCTCCCCGAACTTCAAGGCGCCAGCCCCGCACGGCACCGCTGCTGCTCGCTCGATGACGTCTATGACGCCAAGGCGGTAGCGCAACACCTGAATTTCCCGCACTATGTGGTGAACTTCGAGGAGCACTTCGAGGATCGCGTTGTGCGTCCGTTTGTCGACCAGTATCTCGCCGGCCGGACGCCCATCGCCTGCACCAATTGCAACACGGATGTGAAGTTTGAGCCGCTTTTGCGTATGGCGCGCCAGATCGGGGCCGAGCGTCTGGCCACTGGTCACTACGCGCGAATTCGCAAGAATGCCGGTTCCGGCCGCAGTGAACTGCTGCGCGCCCGCGACGAAACGAAAGACCAATCTTATTTCCTCTGGGGGCTCTCCGAAGAGCAGCTCTCGCGCAGCGACTTTCCCCTCGGCGAGCTCAGCAAGGAAGAAGTGCGCGCCCTAGCCCGCCGCGTGAATTTGCCCGTTGCAGAAAAGCCGGAAAGCATGGAATTGTGCTTCGTGCCGAACGGGAACTACGTCCAATTCATCCAGGCGTATTCACGAGAGCGCGGAGTCTCCCTACAGAACGGAGAAGGTGAAATCGTAAGCGAGAGCGGCGAGCTGATCGGACGTCACCGCGGCGTTCAGAATTTTACCATCGGTCAGCGCAAAGGCCTCGGCTTTGCTGCCGGCAAGCCCCTCTACGTGCTCTCCATTGACCCGGAGACGAACCGCGTCGTCGTCGGCCAAGACGATGTTCTCCGAAAGACAGTATGCGAAGTCGAAGGCGTGAATTGGATTTCCTGCGAGAAGCCATGCGCCCCGATTCGCGCCTTCGCCAAAATCCGCCACAAGCACGAGCCGGCCCCAGCCAGCATCGAGCCACTGGATGCCTGCAGCGCGCGTGTCGCCTTCGACACGCCGCAACGAGCCATTACCCCCGGCCAGGCCGTCGTATTCTACGCCGGCGACATCGTCCTAGGCGGCGGCTGGATCCGCTGAACAACACCTTTTTTTCAGAGAAGGCCGTAACTATTGCCGACGGGCGGAAACAGACAAGAGAGTGGAGCAGAATTCCTTGCAGAATTGGTGAAGCTCACCGGAGGGGACGGCCGACGCGAAAAAAAGGATTCCGAAAAGTTCTCTTACTGCTGAAATCTATTATAATAACTGACAATTAAGAACTTGCTAAATAAAGAGTTCCTCTTCCTGCTGTTCGCGCGGCTCATCTCCACGGGAGCGGCTACGCCGGGACCGCAACAGATCGAGCCCGACCTTAATTCCCTGCACCAGCGCCGAGGCCTTCTGCACCGGCCGCCAGAAACTGTGACTGAACTTCGCTCCCGCATCCTCCAGCGCCTCGAGGGTCCCCGCCAAGATGCGATCCGCACGCACCAACTGACCGCGCAGTCGGTCCGCGGCGTCGGTAAACACACGGTCGATCTTCTGCGCCTGTCCGCGCGCCAAATACACGATGTGCGAGGCGTCGTTCACCATGCTCGAGATTTTCGGCTGCGTATCATCCAAAAGAATCTGCACGCGCGTCAGGATGGGGCCGACTCGCGAATGCAACTCGCCCACAAGCCGATTCATATTCTCCGTCGTGCGGCGAAGCTGAAAGAACAGCGCCGTCAGGATCACCACCTGCACCACCAGAGCCATTGCCGCGACGATGCTGAAAATTTCGAGCCACAATTGCATAGCTGCCCCACCCGCCCCGTTAAGAGACGGAACCCCGCGCTACCGCCTTGCCGCGCCCTTAGGACTTCGCTTCGCGCAGATACGCTTCGCGTCCGGCTTCCACTGCCGCCGAGATGGAATCCTTCTTGCGCACCGCAACTTCCTTGCTGCGCTCGATCAACTCATCGGCGCGCTCGCGTAATTCGCGGGCCTTCTTCTGGGCGTAATCCTTGCCCTCATCCGCCTTCTTCGCCAGAAAATCGCGGGTCTCTTCCCCGGACTTCGGCGCAAACAAAATACCGACCAGCGCTCCAACTCCCAGCCCTACCAGGAAATACGTCACCTTGGAACCGACATTGTCCGCCATAGCAACCTCCACAGAAACCGTAGCATAGCAGCTGAAAGCGCGCAATATAGCCTAACCGCTATGTCCCTCCCCGACCGGTTACTGCGGCGTCGAAGCACCAAGCTGACTCAGTATTTTCTCGGCATTCTTCCGCGAAATTACGCTGCTCAATTTTTCCAGCCCCGCCCGCTGAATGTTTGCCACACTCCCAAACTCCTTCAATAGTTTCTGCGCCGTCTTTACCCCCACACCAGGGATTTCGCTGAGCGCGGTTTCCGTCTGCCGTTTCCCGCGCCGCTGGCGGTGGAAAGTGACGGCAAACCGGTGTGTCTCGTCGCGGATCTGCTGAATAAGGTGCAGCACCGGCGAGTGTCGCTCCAATACGATCGGCTCATCTTCCTGGCCCAGGACGTAAAGAATCTCCTCTTTTTTCGCGATGCTCGCGACCGGCTGATTGATGATCTGCAGTGATTCGAGTGCCCGCGCCGCGGCGTGAAGTTGTCCGATGCCACCATCGATCAGGATCAGCTCGGGAAGTTCTTTCTTCTCTTCCTGCAAACGGCGATATCGCCGGGCCACGGCTTCACGCATGCTGGCAAAGTCGTCGTTCTGCCACCGAACATTTCCGTTCGGTCCTTCTTCGCCACGAATGATGAACTTGCGGTAGTCCGATTTCTTCATGCGCCCCTTTTCCCAAACGACCATAGACGCGACGGTGTCCGTTCCTTGCATATGAGAAATGTCGAAGCTCTCGATGCGCCTCGGCTCTTCCGCCAGGTTGAGCGCATTCTGCAGCGCTTCGCCAATCGCTTTCGACGTCGGTGTCAAAACCCGGAATCGTTGTTCGAACGAATGTTTGGCGTTGCTCTCCACCAGATCCAGGAAAGCCCGCTTGGTTCCGCGCTGCGGCGTGAAGATCTCCACATTGTGTCCCGCTCGCTCCGTCAGGGTCACCTCCAGCAGTTCGCGATCTTCAAAATCCGCCGAGACGTGAATCGCTTTCGGCAGATATTCCGCCTCCAGGTACAGCTGCTTCAGAAGAGAAGGCACGAATTCCTGGGGGTCAAATTCTTCTAGCTCCTCCCAATAGAATTCGCGCCGATCCACTACGCGTCCGCCGCGCAAGTGAAAAAGATCAGCAGCAACGAGCGGTGGCTCGGCGTGATAGGCAAGAACGTCGGTGTCATCTCCCTGTGCCGCGGCGATGCGCTGGCGTTCTTCAATGTCTTCAAGTGTCCGCAGCAAGTCGCGGTAAGCGGCTGCCTGTTCGAACAGCTCCTTCTCCGCCGCTACCGCCATTCGCTCTTCGAGACTCTTGATCAAATCGCGTCGGCGCCCCTCAAGAAACAACCGCACATCGCGTGCGGCTTCCGCGTAGCGTTCGTCCGTCGTGAGCCCGGCTACGCACGGCCCAAGGCACCGCTTGATGTAATACTGCAGGCAAGGCCGCGGATGGTTGCGCGTCAGATCGACCGTGCAGGAAGGAACCAGGAACCGCTTGTGAACAAAATGTAAAATGCGGCGCGCCAGGCTCGAAGGAAAATACGGACCGAAATAGAGTGACCCATCTTTCTTGATGCGCCGCGTGAAGTACACTCGTGGATATTTTTCTGCCGCCGTGAATTTGATATAGGGATAGGTCTTGTCGTCGCGAAGCACGACGTTGAATTTCGGACGATACTGTTTGATAAGATTGTGTTCGAGCGCCAGCGCTTCGCGCTCATTGCCCACGACAATCGTCTCCAGATCGGCAATCTCGCGGGCCAGCGATCCCGTCTTGGCATCGATCCAGCGCGATTCGAGGAAGTAGGAGCGCACGCGGCTGCGCAGGTTGCGCGCCTTGCCAACGTAAAGGACCGTCCCCCCGGCATCCTTGAAGAGATACACGCCCGGGCTTTCCGGAAGCTGCGCGGCTTTTTCGCGGGGTTCCATGGAGGCTCAAAACACAAATCTACAATCACCAGACAACTTCCATCATACTAGACCGAATCGGAGTACAGGGAGACCTCCGTGAAAGGTCTAAGAGTCACCCGTCCGATTCCTGCTGTCGCGGCACTTTTTCTGCTGCTTGCCGCCGGCCAGGCGCACGCCGAGGATCCGCAACAGGAGTCCTCCTCAAAACCTGCCGACGCACCCACGGCCACGCCGCCAAAGTCCACCGCCAAGCAGACGAAAGACACCGCCACGCGAAGCGCACCCGACCAGCCCGCCTGGGACCCGCTACGCGCGGAGAAAGATCTGGAAGTCGGTCAGTACTACATGAAGAAGGGCGATTTGGATGCGGCCATCGATCGCTTTCAGGACGCCACCGTCGCGAAACCCGGCTATGCCATCCCTTTTCGATACCTCGCCGAAGCCCAGGAGAAGAAAGGCCTGAAGAAACAAGCCATCAAGTCCTACCAGCGCTATCTCGATCTATATCCGCACGCCGAAGACGGCGACAAAGTTCGGAAAAAGATCGACAAACTCTACAAGAACGTCGAAAAAGAGAAAAACTAGCTCCGCCGCAACATCTTCGGCTCCCCTTGGAACGTCCGATTCGCTCCCCAAAATCAGCGGGCCAGCCGGTCCAGGATGCGACGCGCACGCGCGAATTCCGGAAAACGCTTCTCTTCTTCTCGAAATTGCAGCGAATGAGAAACCATGCTGCAGCCCGACCGGCGAGTGGGGTGCTTGAGGTGCAGCATCTCATGAAATAAAACGTATTCCACAGCGCACGCCGGAACGCCCGCGCGATCCATGCGCCGATTCAGCAGAATTTGATTCGGTCCGGGATCGTAACAGCCGAATTGCCGCCGCCAGGTCCGCGTGCTCCATCCGATGTGCGGACGTTGCAACTTCCCGCCAAAGTATTTCCCATTGAGCTCATTGAAAAGCCTCTCCAGATCGAAATGCTCCCCGCGCGGGCTCGTCGGCGCCAGGCGAACACGCCGGCGGCGCATCCGGTTCATGCGGCTCCGTGTGCGACCGCAGCGCGCGTACTCCCGATAAGCTTCAGTGATAGCCGCCGAGGCTTTGCGGCGGTACACGCGCGCAAGCAGCAGCGCGGCCGCGCCTTCCAGCACGGCAAGCGGCGCTCGCCGCAAGAGGTCGGAGAAACGAACGTATACGACTTCCTCCCGACGTCGAATCGTCAGCACCAAACTGGAATAGGGATAAAACTCCACTCGGAAGCGCGGCGGCCGGCCGTCACAACCCAGCCGCGTGAACATCCGCTGAAAAAGAGGCCCGCCTCCCGGAACCAGACCGCTTTTATTTTTCTTCGATCTCATACGCTCAACGGATTCGCGGATTGCTCGTGAATCTTATGCTTTCGCCAGCTTCTTTCTTCCCCTTCTACAATCCCGCCGACAACCAACAGCCTAGCAACGCGCAAGGGCAAAAAAAGCAATCCTATTCTCTGACTGACAACTTAAAAACCGGCGGCGGACACGTATCAGTTCTTCCGCCGGACGGGCGGCGGCGCAACTTTCTTCTTCGCCTTTTCCGCGTCATTCATCGCGTCGCGAGTGCCCTCGATCGCGTCGTCCAGATTGTCCTTATAAAGTTCGCGCTCGGGACCTTCAGTGGGGAATTTCCCGAGCACGGCCAGAAATTCCTTCGTGCGCGAAGTCATCAGGTCGATTCCCTGCCGGATATTTTCCTGTTTCTCGATCCCCAGTTGGATAAGGTCCGCAGCGTCGTCCACGCAGCCCACGTAAGCATTGAGAAGTGAATTCAGCATGTCGCCGTGGCGATTCGTTGACGGATGGTCCAACTCATACTGAAATTTCTTCAGGCGATCGTCGGCAAACGTCAAAAACAGCTTTATACGTTCGTTGACCGTCTCGGCATCGCGAATTTTGTCCGCTTCGACCGCCGAGAGATAGTCCTTCTGCTGCGGTGTACCGGCCCCCACGAGCGCTGCCGCGGCCAGGATGAAAGAAGCTAGAAGGGAAAGCTGCAATTTTAAGTTCATGGCTGTTTCTCCGCAGGAGGCGCAGGCGCGTGATGTTCCGCAGGCCGGTGGGGAAAAAGCATTTTCAGTAGCTGTTCATCCATGCCGATTAGATCCTGGCGGACAATCTCCAGCGGTGGCTTGTACTCTTCGGGGGATACCAGCAATGTTTCGTCGACTTCGCGAATCCCCTTCCGCACGTGCATCTCCAACTGCCGATAACCGTTGGATTGTTTTTCCGCGTCCGGGTGTTGCTTCTTCAAGGCTTCCACCGTGCCGCGAACATTGTCCCGGTATTTCTCGAGCGTCATGCCCACGGTGTTATAGTCGCCGGCTTTTCCGGCACGGCGTGCCTCTTCAAGCTGAGCGTCCCCCAGTTTTTCAATTAATTTAGCCTTATGAACCCCGTTCGTTTCGCGATCGAAGCGCGCCTGGAGGTCGGCCAGGCTCTCCGTGGCCCCGG
>Ga0209027_1000377_pt1 | contig 15498 bp, 11 predicted proteins | sample GraSoi013_1_20cm_3_FD_185821 | JGI IMG/M metagenome (GOLD analysis project Ga0209027, IMG submission 185821) | Grasslands soil microbial communities from the Angelo Coastal Reserve, California, USA - Sample 09_27_2013_1_20cm (SPAdes) (version 2) | ecosystem: Environmental > Terrestrial > Soil >...
ACCAACGATTGGTACCAGCACCAGGGAAACTGGTGTGGCATCGCCAACATTCGAGCCATCCAGGTGTACGACTGGCTCTATTACAATGGTAGGGCCCCTGCCTGGGATAACTCCCAGGAGGCCATTCACAACCGTCTCAATTCGTATTCGAGCCCGTGGGGATCCGGAGGAGGCTATGTCTGGTCGAATATCAGTCGCGATTTTGGTACCGATCCCCACGCGATCGCCTATGGAGCGTGGTACGATACGCCGGTAGGCACCAGCACCCAGCCGTACTGGTTTCACAACTGGATCTACCGCACCAGCAGCAAGACCGCCACGTACGACTTCGGCACTGACTTTGGCAGGAACACCGTCTCCCACAACGATCCCATCAGCGTCACCATCGACGGGGCCTATCACTCCTTCGTCGTCGACGGCGTCTGGGCAACCAGCGATCCCTCCTATCCTGGGACGACCCTGAGCGCGATCGATACCTGGGATCCCTGGCTCAATCACGCCAACCACTCGGTGGACGGCACCCATCCCTACAACCAGACACAGAACCAGGTTTGGTCGCTCACTGATTGGACAACCAATCGTGTGATGTGGGGGCAGGGCTACAACACCCACAACGGCTCCGATCCCGATCCGGATACGCCCAACCACTACTACGTGCCGCCGTTCAACAGTTATGGGGTCCCCTACCACTGGAACACGTACTTCGTTACCATCGAGCAGGATCGTATCAACAACGCCTATACCTCGTTTAACTACGCTATCGATCAGAATGGGCATCTCGCACCGCATAACTGAGGCGCTACTCGGGCTCGCGATGAGCGCAAAAGCCATACGTTGTGAGAAGTACATAGACAAAGAAAGGATTTAGCGATGTCAAACTCTAGGGGACAAGCCGGGGGTAGAGGGTCTGGCAAATACGATCACACGAGATTGCACCTTCAAAAACAACCTGCTTTGATACATCGGGATCGCAAATACTCAAAAGGAGATGGTTTCTCAACATTGCTAGGCATTGGACTGGCAGTTATGGTCGTGCTTGGCATCGTGCTCATAACCATTATCGGGCATGGTAATAGCACAGTTGATGCTTCAGGAACAACAACAGGCGTTGCACCCGCATATGGGTCGCTCAACCACCCAAAGGGAACGTGTGGTAATGCTGGTCAGGCTCCCTGTCCAGTTTCCGACCCGGCGTGGGTCTCCGTTGGAGCAGGGTCACCGGCAGCCGTCGCCTCGGCGATTACTACCAATCAAGAGTTTATTGCCCTCGCCAGTCAGTACGGGTTTACCTCTCTTGATATACCGGCACTGGTGCATGCCTATAGAGCGCATACGGGTGTAGACTACTACGATGACGACCATTGGGTCGTTTCCGTGCGCAATAACACTGGCATGCGATGCGGCCTCTTCGACTTCGTCTTTGATCGTGCCCACTCGCGCATGCGTTTCTCCTCGTATGGAGTGCTCACCGCACAGGATCCGCATGCCCTCCAGGCCTTTCCTTACGTGTCATCGTCGGCTGCTCTGTCACGTTTGCAGAGCCTGCGCAAACTCAAAGTGTTGGCAGGTACGCGCCCGGAATTGATCTTCTTCCCGATCGACCCCAGCTTCCCGTACCTGACTTCACCGGTTCACAAGTGGGCTGGTGGTGGCAATTCGGCAATGAACCCGATGTGGCATATGTCCGGGTCTGATCGGCACGATTACTTCCTTGGTGCGGATCTGTATGTCCACGGGCAGCAAGACCTGCCAATTACCACGGGGCAACCTTAGCTGGTGAGCGGTTCACCTCACATGTTTTGGGATCAGCGCAGCTGGGGAAACGCGAGCGTAGCTAAGCGCGTCGTTCTATAAGGTGAAGGAAAAGTGAGGGAGTGGTTTTGTGTGAAAGATCGTGGAGGCTTCATGCTCTCGTGATAGTGAAGGAGGAAGATACGATGGCGTTTCAACAGCAATACACTTGCCGTTATTACCTGGCTGCGTTCTGCTTCATTGTGCTCATCTCAATGCTTTCAGCGTGCGATGCCTGGGTAGGAGGTACTTCTCCCACCCAGGCGTCCACTGCGTCGTTTCCAAAACCGGATAGTTCGCCCAAAGGTCCAGGTGGGCTCACTGCCACCGTCGGTTCGAGCAACTGCTCCTTCAAGAGCGCCGCTCCAGTCTCGGCGAGCGGCTGGAAAGTGTACAAGGATAGCCGTTTTCCCTTCAAATTTGCCGTCCCACCGGGCTGGCGAGCTGGCTCATTTGTAGATGACAGCGGGAACGATTATATTGTGCAGGTGTTCCCACCCGGCAGTACCACTCCTGTTGGACAAGCGGGGCTGACCAACCAGGAGCATTTTTCAGTCACGGTCGTGCTCGTTGGCCCTACGAGTACGTATGCAAACGACCCAAATTGGAGTCCAGAGGCGGGCGGTATTACGATCAGTGGCGTCAAGACCACGCTCTATGATCGCACAACACCAGATTGTGGAGAGGTAAATCGTGGCGCTACCGTCGATCTCAAGCACCACCATTTTACATTCTTTCTGACCTCCATCCCAACAAAAGCGAAAGTGGACATTGCGCTCTTTCAGAGTACGCTACAAAGCTTCATCTATACTCAACCATAGAAGTTTTGATGAAATAACTGTTTGACATTGATTTGGTGTAATTGTATTGTATGATCATGCTCCTGGCGACATTTGTGGAGTTAGTCCTTACGCACTACTCGTCATTGTACTGTGTATGATTCGTTTTCTTTTTCTGTGAAAATCGGAGCAGGTGCATAGTCGAGTGTCAGTAAAGGCACATCAAAGCTAACGGTAATAACGAGAACAATTGCAGGCATTGAGTTCGATAACAGCTCCAGTAGGAGGTGATACCAATGTTTCATCAGTTGCTTTATCCCGTAGCAAACAACCTCTTTCTCTCCTTCCTCGTAGGTATTATTCCGATTCTAGTTGTGCTCATCTTGCTTGGTATTGTCAGGCGGCCAGCCTGGCAAGCCGCTCTTGCAGGACTTATCGCGGGTCTCATTATAGCCATAGCGGTTTGGCAAATGCCGGTTGGACTGGCATTCGACTCGACACTGAACGGTTTTGTCTTCGCGCTGCTTCCGGTGATGTGGATCGTCTGGAACGCAATGTGGCTATACAACATAGCTGTACGGTCGGGCAAGTTCGATCTGTTTCGACGCTGGATGATCTACAATGTACCGCCAGACAGACGCATTCTCCTGCTGGTCATCGGTTTCAGCTTTGGGGCACTGCTCGAAGGAGTCGCGGGCTTCGGTACTCCAGTTGCGATTGCCAGCGCCTTACTCTTTGGTCTGGGCTTCCCTGCGATTGAAGCGGTCACCTTGACGTTGATGTTTAATACAACGCCAGTAGCCTTCGGTGCCTTGGGTGCCCCCGTCATCACACTTGCAGCAGTAACAGGTCTGCATGTCAATACCCTTGGAGCCATGATCGGCCGTCAGCTCCCAATCTTCGCGCTGATCCTGCCTTTCTACGCGCTTATCTACTACTCAGGCATTCGCAGCATACGGACAATCTGGCCGGTAGCGTTAGTGGCCGGAGTTTCGTTTGCCATCACACAGTTTTTCGTCTCCAACTTTATCAATCCGTCGCTGACTGACGTTCTGGCCTCCCTCGTCTCGCTTATCTGTATCATCCTCTTTGTAAAGGTCTGGAAGCCCCGGGACATGGAGCAGTATCGTGCGACATTCGCAACGGCCCAACCCCCGGCTGGTGAAGTGGCGGATCATGAGGAAGCTATCGATGCCCCGGCGATTGGGGAAAAAAACATTCCCGTCCCTGTTCCCCTCGCGGGAGAGTCTGCCGAGATGGGAGGCAAGCCGACTCCTGGCGAGACTGTGCGCGCGTGGTTACCATGGGTCCTGGTAGCCGTCGTTGTCATTGTCTGGACCTATGCGTTGGTTGCCACCATTGGTCAGCAGAGTATCAAGTGGCCTGGGCTGCACAATGCTATCTACCTCACACTCTACAATAAGCCCTACGCTGCCGTCTATGCCTTTCAACCTTTAGGCACGGGCACAGCTATCCTGGTCACTGTTGTGCTCACCAGCATATTTCTCGCTATCAGCCCGCGCTTGTTTCTCCTCGCGCTGGCGGACACCTGGAAGCAGCTTCGTTTCGCGATCCTGACGGTTGTTTTGATCCTTGGATTGGCCTACCTCTATAACTACTCTGGCATGGTCTATACGCTGGGTCTCGCGGTTGCTTCGGTAGGCGCCATCTTCCCCTTCTTCTCTGTGTTCCTTGGCTGGATTGCCTGCTTCCTGAGCGGGAGCGACACTTCCAGCAACGCGCTTTTCGGCAACCTGCAGGTCGTGGCGGCCCGCCGGCTCAATCTCAGCCCCGTCCTTATGGCAGCCACTAATTCGTCGGGTGCTGTGATGAGCAAAATGGTCTCTCCACAAAATGTGACGACGGGCGTTTCTACGACAGGTCTGGTCGGGAAGGAAGGGTTGATCGTGCGCAGAACGATTGTCCATAGCCTTATTCTCGCCTCCATACTGGGGTTGATTGTTATGGCGCAGCAGTACCTCATTCCTTGGGTCATTCCGCACTGATCCTCCAGCGGGGATGAACCAATCCCGGATATCTGATATACTTGCTTACGTTCGTTGCTGCACATACGTGCAGCAACGCATCGTTGTCCATAATCAAGAAAGAAGGGTCAATGAAACGCGTGCTTACTGAGCAGAGTGGAACGCGCACAACGAGTACGCGCTCCACCAGCGTCGATGCCGGAGCACTGGCGCAAGAACTACGTAGCATCATTCGCGGAGAGGTACGCTTCGATGATGGTAGCCGCGCCCTCTATGCAACAGACAGCTCCAATTATCGGCAGGTTCCCATTGGAGTCGTCATTCCCAGAGACGTCGAGGACGTGGTTTCGACCATCGCTGCCTGTTATCGCTTTGGCGCGCCCATTCTCGCGCGTGGTGGCGGGACGAGTCTGGCGGGCCAATGCTGTAATGTCGCGGTCGTGCTCGATTTCTCGAAATATATGAACAACATCCTCGCAATCGACTCGGCTAACAAGGTGGCGCGCGTGCAGCCGGGCATCGTTCTTGATCACCTGCGCACTGCGGCAGAGCGCTATCATCTGACATTTGGACCCGATCCGGCAACGCATTCCCAGTGTACGCTGGGAGGTATGATCGGCAATAACTCTTGCGGCACCCACTCTATCATGGCAGGTATGACGAGCGAAAACATAGAGGAACTGGAAATCCTCACATTTGATGGTCTGCGCATGCGTGTAGGTAGCACCAGCGACGAAGAAATCGCACGTATCATCGGCGAGGGCGGTCGACGCGGCGAGATTTACGCCGGGCTCAAGGCGCTGCGGGACAAATATGCCAATGTAATCCGCACGCGCTTCCCCAATCTTCCCCGCCGTGTCTCGGGCTACAACCTGGATCAATTGCTGCCGGAAAACGGCTTTCATGTTGCGCGGGCGTTGGTCGGTACCGAAGGCACCTGCGTCACTGTGCTGGAGGCAACGACACGCCTGGTGCACAGTCCGCCTGCCCGTTCGCTGCTGGTGCTCGGTTATACCGACGCTTACCTTGCAGCCGATCACGTCCCACAAATCATGGCACACGGGCCAATCGGCTTAGAAGGCTTCGATAGGCGTCTTGTTGAGAATATGAGGAAGAAGCATCTCCAACTGGACAATATCGCGCTGCTACCAGAGGGTGGAGGCTGGCTCCTGGTCGAATTTGGCGGCGAAACCAGGCAAGAAGCTGAAGACCGCGCCCGCGTGTTGGCGGAAGAATTAAGGCGCGCAATGAACGCGCCTTCTATGAAGCTCTGCACTGAACCACAGGAGGCGGCGAGGATCTGGTCCGTGCGTGAAACAGGCCTGGGAGCCTCCGTTTTTGTACCTGGCGAGCCTCACGGCTGGGAGGGCTGGGAAGACGCGGCTGTGCCACCTGCGAAGCTGGGTAGTTACCTGCGAGATCTATGGAAGCTGATGGATCGCTATGGCTATATTTCTGCTATGTATGGACATTTTGGCCAGGGCTGCGTTCATACACGCATCAACTTCGATCTGACCACGAACGATGGTATCAAGAAATTCCGCTCTTTCATGGAGGAAGCCGCAGATATCGTGGTGGGATACGGGGGTTCAATTTCGGGAGAGCATGGCGATGGTCAATCGCGTGCCGAGTTGCTCCCGAAAATGTATGGCCCCGAGCTTGTTCAGGCCTTCCGCGAGTTCAAGACCATCTGGGACCCCGACAAGAGGATGAATCCTGGCAAGGTGGTTGATCCGTATCGTATGGACGAGAACTTGCGGCTGGGTACTGCATACAATCCACCTCAGCTCAGGACACATTTCAAGTTCCCTGATGACCAGGGAAGTTTTTCCACCGCGACATTACGCTGCGTGGGCGTTGGCAAATGCCGCAGGACAGAAGGTGGCACCATGTGCCCCAGCTATATGGTAACGCGCGAAGAAGAGCATTCAACCCGTGGGCGGGCGCGTTTGCTCTTTGAGATGCTACAAAGCGATCCTCTAAAGAACAATTGGCGCAGCGAGTCGGTGAAAGAGGCGTTGGATCTGTGCCTGGCTTGTAAAGGTTGCAAGGGGGACTGCCCCGTCAACGTTGACATGGCGACCTACAAGGCCGAATTCCTCTCCCACTACTACCAGGGTAGGTTTCGCCGTCGGAGTTCCTATACGATGGGTCTAATTTACTGGTGGGCCAGGGTTGCCTCCTGTATGCCGGGCATAGCGAATTTTTTCACTCATGCGCCGCTCTTCAATAATGTAGCTAAGCTTATGGCAGGCGTGGCTCCCCAGCGAGAGATGCCGGTTTTCGCTCCCCAGCCCTTTAAAGAATGGTTCCACAAGCGAGGTTCGCGCAATACAGGTCGACCAGGGGTAATCTTATGGCCTGATACCTTTAACAACTATCTTCACCCTGAGACGGCTAAGGCAGCAGTAGAGGTACTTGAAGCTGCCGGGTACCAGGTCGAAGTCCCTGAGCAATCCTTGTGCTGCGGGCGACCACTCTATGACCATGGCATGCTCACTACCGCCAAATGGCTGCTGCGCCAGATTCTTGAGACACTGGGACCACAAATCGCAGAAGGTGTTCCCATTGTTGGCCTGGAGCCAAGCTGTGTAGCAGTCTTCCGCGATGAACTGCTCAATTTCTTTCCCAACGATGAAAACGCCTGGCGGCTCAGCAAGCAAACCTTCCTACTGAGTGAATTTCTTGCAACGAAAGTACAGGATTTCCACCCTCCTAAACTGCATCGCAAGGCGCTGGTGCACGGACACTGTCACCAGAAGGCTATCATGCGTATGAAGGCCGATGAGGAGGTCCTCAAAAAGCTTGGCCTGGATTTCGAGATACTGGATTCGGGTTGTTGCGGTATGGCAGGCGCTTTCGGTTTCGAGAAAGAACATTACGATGTATCGATCAAATGCGGCGAACGAGTTTTGCTGCCCGCCGTGCGCAGCGCTGCAAGTGATACACTGATTATTGCAAATGGTTTCAGTTGTCAGGAGCAGATTGCCCAGACGACAGAGCGCCGCGCGCTGCACCTGGCGCAGGTTATTCAGATGGCTATGCACGAGGGTGATAGTGAAACAGCAGGAGCGTTCCCCGAAACGAAATATGTGACGCAAGCTGCGCACCGTTCATTGTCCAGCATGCCAATCGCCCTTGGCGCAGGTGCTGTCCTCCTTATCGGCGCTGCCGTGATGTGGATGTTGAGAAAGAGAAAGTGGCGATGAATATTTCACTCTTTATCACTTGCTTCAACGACACCCTCTTTCCAGAGGCCGGGCAAGCAATGGTGCATCTACTCGAGCGCCTCGGACACACGGTCGATTTCCCGGAGGAGCAGACGTGCTGCGGGCAAATGCACTACAACACCGGTTACCAGCGAGAGGCCATGACACTCATCCGGCGCTTTGTGAACATCTTCAGCCAGGCCGAGGTCGTTGTGGCTCCCTCGGCCTCCTGTGTCGGCATGGTGCGCGATATCTACCCACGCGCAGCAGAACAATTCGGCGACCATCAACTCGCGGCAGAGATAGCGGCCCTGATGCCGCGCGTCTATGAGCTGACCGAGTTCCTCGTTCATCGCCTCGGCCTGGAAGACGTAGGCGCGTATTATCCCCACCGCGTCACCTACCACCCGACATGTCACTCGCTGCGCTTCCTACACGTAGGTGATGCTCCCCTGCGCTTGCTGCGAGCGGTACGCGGTATCGACCTGGTAGAACTGCCAGAAGCCGAAGAGTGCTGCGGCTTTGGTGGTACATTTGCCCTCAAGAATGCAGACACTTCGATGGCTATGCTCAGCGATAAGTTGCGCAATATCCTGGATACAGGCGCCGAAATTTGCGCTGCAGCGGACAACTCCTGCCTGATGCATATCGGAGGCGCTCTTCACCGCCAGCGCGCAGGCGTGCGAACGGTTCACATTGCCGAAATACTGGCATCTACTGAGGAAAGGAGCCTTGTGTGAGCGAAACTCTCTCCCCTAAACAGGCAACGCACCCACTGCCAACGTTTCAAGTCTCAGCGAAACAGGCGCTTGCCAACACCCAGCTACGCCGCAATCTGTACAAGGCAACCCACACCATTCGCGCCAAACGCGCGCAGGTCGTCGGTGAAATGCCAGATTGGCAGGAACTTCGGGAGGCGGGCCGGGCGCTCAAAGAGCGAGTACTGCGCCACCTCGATACCTACCTGTTGGAACTTGAAGCCTCGGTGCAGCGAGCTGGCGGTCATATCCATTGGGCGCGTGATGCGGAAGAAGCCAATGCGATCATTACGCGGATAGCGGCCGATCACGGAGCGCGCGAAGTCATCAAGGTAAAGTCGCTCACAACCGATGAGATCGGGCTCAATCGGGCGCTGGCAGCCAACGGCATCAATGCTATCGAAACCGATCTGGCCGAGCTGATTATCCAGTTGGCGGGCGAAAGCTCTTCACATATTCTCGTTCCCGCGATACATAAGAACCGTGCGGAGATTCGCGAACTGTTCTTGAGCAAGTTAGAGGTAGACAGCCTCACCGACGCGCCAAATGAACTCGCCAATGCAGCGCGCGCTCACCTGCGCCGCAAGTTTCTCTCCACCCCGGTTGCTATTAGCGGCGTGAATTTCGCTGTGGCCGAGACAGGCACAGTCTGTGTAGTCGAGTCAGAGGGCAACGGGCGTATGTGTGTGACGCTTCCGCGCGTCCTGATCTCGGTGATGGGCGTTGAGAAGGTTATCCCCTCCTGGCAAGACTTGGAAGTGTTCCTGCAGCTTCTGCCGCGTTCCTCTACCGGTGAGCGAATGAATCCTTATACCTCGCTCTGGACTGGCGTCAGCCAGGGCGATGGACCGCAGGAGTTCCATCTCGTGCTGCTCGATAATGGCCGCACACAGGTACTCACCGATACCGTTGGCCGCCAGTCGCTCAACTGTATTCGTTGCAGCGCCTGTTTGAACATCTGCCCCGTCTACGAACGCGTCGGGGGACACGCCTACAACTCGGTCTATCCCGGACCTATTGGCGCTATTCTGACACCGCAGCTTGTGGGTATAGAGAATGCCAGCTCGCTACCTTACGCCTCCTCGCTCTGTGGCGCCTGCTACGAGGTCTGTCCTGTCAAAATTAACATTCCAGAAGTCCTTATTTACCTGCGTGGGCGCGCGGTGCGCTATAAGCAGCGTAGCAGAAGTCTGCGTACTCGTCTAAATCCTGAAAGCGTAGCAATGAGACTCATGGCGCGCACCTTTGCCAGCCGCAAGCTCTATGAACAGGCTCAGCGGCTCGCCCAGCTGGGACAGTTGCCATTTCAGCATGGAGACGTGATTGATGCGCTTCCCGGGCCAATGGGAAGGTGGACTGCCATGCGTGATCTCCGGCCAGTGCCCAGGCAAAGCTTTCGCGATTGGTGGCGTTCTCGCCAGGCCGCGCACGATGCAAGCGAGGAGGTACGCTCATGAATACCGAAGGACCCGCGCGTGAAGCGATACTAAACCACATCCGCCTGGCGCTCCAGGATGTTCCCGCGCAGGAACAGCCCGACGCGGTCGTAGTTGCGCGTGACTACCGCCGTAGTGAGTCTGCACCGCGCGAAGAGGTTATCGAGCGCTTCGTCGAGCGGGTCGCTGAATACAAGGTCACAGTGCAATGCGTCGAGGAGACCTCGCTTCAGGAAGCCATCGCCAGCGCTTGTGCGGCACATCGTGTCCGCCGCCTGGTCATACCTCCTGATCTACCTGAGTCCTGGTTGCCCGGTGGCGTTGAGCTGTTGCAGGATGGTGATGCGCTCACGTACGAGCAACTTGATACCAGCGATGGCGTGCTCACAGGTTGTGCGCTTGGAATAGCCCAGACGGGTACAATTGTATTGAATGGTGGCACACATCAGGGGCGGCGTGTTATCACACTGCTGCCAGATTACCATCTCTGTGTTGTGTACGAAGATCAAATCGTGAATCTTGTACCTGAAGCTATTGCGCGCCTGGGTGATGCAGTTCTTCGTCACAGGAGGCCCATTACATTCATTTCTGGCCCATCCGCCACTTCAGATATCGAGCTGAATCGTGTAGAGGGTGTTCATGGCCCGCGTACCCTGGATGTCCTTGTGGTGCGCACCTACTTTCGCACCCCTGATGAACGGTCATCTTTGCGTCAAGTATGATCGTTTCCCCATCATGAATATGTTCAGCTGCACACAGTCCATTGGACCGCTTTTCTTCTGCGTATTCATTCAGTCGTCACAAATGTTAAAAAATCATTATAATTAATAGTAATCAAGTTCAACCATAATTTATCACACCTATCAAACGGCTTTGATAAAACTCCGAAGGAGTGGAAGGGAGGTATTCACTTTTATTGTCGTAGTAATCTTTAGTCGGAACGTCGTTTATATGTACTATTTTCAAGAAGGAACTTGAGATGGAAGACACAGAACTCGGGAATAAATCTCTTAGCCGCCGTGAATTTCTCGCTGGAACAGCTGCCGTTCTCGCCGGAGGTAGCCTCCTGGCTGCATGTGGAGGCAGCACCTCAACTCCCGGCTCTAGCTCCACGAACTACACGTTCGTCCTGATACAGGGCGTCAAGGGCGACCCTTTCTACGTCACTATGCAGAAAGGTGCGCAGGCGATGGCGGATAAACTAGGGGTGAAGCTCCTCGTCGATGGACCTGCTCAGTTCAGCGCTACCCTCCAGGCGCCTATTGTCGATGCCTACATCGCAAAGAAGGTCGACGTGATGATCATCGCGGCTTGCGATAAGCAAGCGATGATCGCGCCATTGCAGCGTGCGAATGACGCGGGCATCAAGGTCATTTCTGTCGATACCTTTATTGGCAATGGCGACTATACAAGTGGTCCTGTGACCTTCCCGCTGTCCTACATCGGCTCTGATAATGTCCAGGGTGGAATGATCGCCGGGCAGGCCCTCATCAAATCCATCGGCAATAAAGGCGGCATTTACATTGAAAATGTGACTCCTGGCATCAGTACCACTGATCAGCGGCAACAGGGATGCGAACAGGCGATTAAAGCTACGAATGGGGCGGTGACGCTTGTTGGCTCGAATTATGACAACGATAGCGCTGCAACCGCCTCACAGCAAGTCTCGGCCTTGTTATCCAGCAGTAAGGGAACAAAAGTCAATGGCATCTTTGGCACCAACCTGTTCAGTGCGGAGGGATCAGCCCAGGCCGTCAAGAATGCCAATAAGCAGGGACAGATCAAGATCGCGAATTTTGATGCGCCCCAGCAGGCTATCGTTGACCTCAATAACGGCGTGGTCGACCTGGTCATTGCCCAGAAACCGTCTGATATGGGTAGCACCGCCGTTCAATACGGAGTATACGCTCTGACTGGTAAAACCAGTTCCATTCACAAACGTGTTGCCACGGGCTATGTTGTCATCGACAAGACCAATGTGAACGATCCAGCCTCGCAGGCCGCCATCTACAAGAGTAGCTAGCAAGCAGGCCGGTGGCAAGAAGCCACCGGCACGGGAGAAATCTATGAAAGTGTCTGATGCGGCTACACCGTCTGCAAACCAGAGCCAGCCAGGGAAGACAGCTCTGAGACCACTTGATATCGTAAGTAGGGGATGGTCCTGGCTGTTCCTGCTCCTGCTGATTATCTTCTTCTCGATCACCGGACAAGGCTTCCTGAACATCTTTAACTTCCAAACTATTGGGGCAGACATGTCGCTGGTGTTGATTATGGCATTGGGTCAGACCTTCGTCATTCTCTCAGGAGGTATCGACCTCTCGGTGGGCTTTGTGATGGGCATGGCGTCAGTCGCCTCGGCCCTGGTTATGAGCCGTATAGGGGGTGGCGCGCCGCTGTTCGTTGTGGTGCTGGCCGGCCTGGCTGTCGGACTGGGCGTTGGCCTCATTCCCGGCCTGGTGAACGGTCTGGTCATTGCCCGGCTGCGTGTGCCGCCCTTCATCGTCACGCTGGGTATGTACGGTATAGCTCGTGGTGCAGGCTTTATTCTCTCCGGTGGACAACCCGTCAGCGTACAGACGAATGGCATCGGCCAGATCGGCAACGGATACCTGCTGTACCTCCTGCCCGATGGACGTTTGAGCTTCTTCCACCTGCCCTCAAATCTACAGGGTGTACGCCCCAGTCAGATTGTTCAACTGCTGCCCTTTCCCTTGATTCTCCTGGTCATTGTGGTCCTTATCTGTGCCTGGCTGCTCTCGCAGACGCGCTTTGGCAGACATACGTACGCTGTTGGTGGGAGCGAAGAGGCTTCGCGCCGCGCGGGTATCCCCGTTGCTCGTCATACCATTCTGATCTATATGCTTTCGGCGCTCCTGGCATCCCTGGCGGGTGTGCTCTACACAATGCGCTTCAGCAACGGGGCCGCAGATGTGGGTGATCCACTCCTGCTCACCTCCATTGCGGCGGTGATTATCGGCGGCGCCTCGCTCTTCGGTGGCGAGGGAACCATCCTCGGCACAGTGATAGGCGCACTGATTATCGCGATCATCCAGAATGGCCTGATCTTTTTGGGAATTAATCCGTTCTGGCAGTTCATTGCCGTAGGCGCGGTGATTATCCTGGCTGTTCTTGTTGATCAGGCGAAAAAGCAGCTGGTTGAACGCAGTTAATGGGAACAGGAGACACACATTATGCCTGATGTACAACCTATTTTGCAAGTCAAAGATCTCTATAAACGCTTCGGTGGCCTGGTCGCAGTAGATCATGTCAGCCTGGACATTTACCCTGGCGAGGTGATAGGAATCCTCGGAGACAACGGTGCGGGAAAGTCCACTCTCATCAAAATGATCTCCGGTGCCTATAAACCCGATGGTGGCCAGATTCTACTCAATGGTGAAGTGGTTTCGTTCTCTACGCCGCTGGAAGCACGCCGGCGCGGGATAGAAACCATCTACCAGGACCTGGCTCTGTGCGAAAATCTCGATGCCAGTGCAAACATCTTCCTGGGTCGCGAGAGAATGCGCCATCAACTCGGCATTTTTAGAGTGCTTGATCGCCCCTATATGCTTCGTGAGTCACGCCAGGTTCTCGATCAACTGGATATCCGCATCCCTGAGTTGCGCAATCCTATCCGCCAACTCTCTGGCGGACAACGCCAGGCCGTCTCCATTGCCCGTGCTGTGTACTGGAACGCCTATTTAATGATCATGGACGAGCCAACTGCCGCACTGGGTGTACCAGAGCAACTCAAAGTGCTGGAACTGATACGCACGTTACGCAATCAGGGCGTACCCGTCATACTGATCAGTCACAACATGCAGGATGTCTTTGCTGTGGCGGACCGGGTGATCGTGATGCGTCGTGGAAGCAAAGCCGGTGAACGAAATATCAGCGAAACCAGTGAGAATGAAGTGGTGGGTTTAATGGTCGGCGCCGAATACACCCGGGTGATCAAAAAGATTCATGACGCATCAGAGGAGGTGCGCTTTACGACACACGACGAGAGCGAATAAGGATATCAGACAGAGGAGGTATTAGCTATGTTAACCCAAAGCCAGGTACGGCAGATGCAAGACCGGGTCACGCAGACACTAGCTCAGGCTGGTATTGTGTTGACGCCACAGGAACAGGCGCAGATCGAGGTGGTCGACTTCGGCCTGAGCGAATTGGAGCGCACGGGCCTGCAACTCGTCATTTACATCAATAATGATCGTTACTGCGCGAAAGAGCTTGTCATGATACCACGTCAGACCTGCGCACAGCATCGCCATCCGCCGCTCAGCGAGACCAATCCGGGCAAGCAGGAGACGTTTCGCTGCCGGTGGGGCAAGGTCTGGCTCTATGTAGAAGGCGAGCCCAGTCAGGCTATTCAAGCGCGTGTACCGGAAGGCAGCGAACCATACTACACGATCTTTCACGAGATCGAACTGCATCCAGGAGACCAGTACACGATCCCACCGAACACCTGGCACTGGTTCCAATCGGGAGACGAAGGAGCTATCGTTTCCGAATTTTCGAGCCCTAGCTATGACGAGTTTGACCAGTTTGTTGATCCTCGTATCTACCGCTTCACCAAAGTAGCTGAATAGGAGATAGACCCCGCCAGGTGCAACGTCTATGAAGATTGCAACAGTTACACTTAATCCGGCAATTGACCAGATGGTGAGAGTTGATAATTTTCAGCCAAATAGAGTTAATCGAGCCCGGACGTTAAAGTTTGATGCTAGTGGCAAAGGGGTGAACGTTGCTTCATTCCTGGCTGACTACGGGTACGACATCGCTGTGACTGGCTATCTTGGTGAGGCTAATGTTGGCATCTTCGAGCAGTTCTTTGCATCCAAAGGCATTGATGATTGTTTCGTCCGCATTCCTGGGAACACCCGCATCAATGTAAAAGTGGTTGATGAGATTAACCAGCAGACCACCGATATCAACATGCCAGGCCAATCTCCACCTGAGGAAGCGATGAGTACACTCCTCCAAACAATCGAGCAACTGGCGAGCACATGCGATTGGTTCGTATTATCCGGCTCTTTGCCACCAGATGTGCCTACCACAATCTATGCTACGATCATCACCCAACTCAAGCGGCAAAAAAAGCGTATCATCTTGGATACCAGCGGTGAAGCCCTCCGGGAAGGTATACGGGCAGGCCCAACGATCGTGAAGCCAAATATTGATGAATTACACTATCTCATTGGACATCCTTTGACCAGTGAAGCCGAAATTCAGCAAGCGGCCCATCAACTCCTGAATGTAGATATTGAGTTGGTCGTTGTCTCAATGGGGAGACAAGGCGCGATGCTGGTTGAACAAGCAACAACGCTTATCGCGACTCCTCCTGAGGTGGCAGTGAAGAAGACCTTTGGAGCCGGTGATGCCATGGTCGCCGGTCTCGTTACAGCTCAAATACAGGGGTTGAGCCTGGCTGATTGCGGACGGTTAGCTACCGCCTTCTCAGTTGGGACAATTGCACATCTCAGCTACGAACTGCCCCCTCGTGATGTACTTTGGCAGTATTTTCACCAGGTGTACATCAG
>Ga0209027_1000378_pt1 | contig 15493 bp, 12 predicted proteins | sample GraSoi013_1_20cm_3_FD_185821 | JGI IMG/M metagenome (GOLD analysis project Ga0209027, IMG submission 185821) | Grasslands soil microbial communities from the Angelo Coastal Reserve, California, USA - Sample 09_27_2013_1_20cm (SPAdes) (version 2) | ecosystem: Environmental > Terrestrial > Soil >...
CGCCTGCGGCCAGTGCGCTTGCGAAAGGGTTTGCTACCCACGAGCGGTCGTCGCCATTTGTAATGGCAAGGTTGAAGATGCGCGCGTCCTGTCTCAACCCGCTCAGGGGAAGAAGATGCGCATCGTTGCGCACAAGCGTGATGGCGTGCTCGGCTATCTCCTGAGCGAGTTTCATAGACTCTTGTCCGCCCACAATGCGATCAATCTCGTCAGCGTTCGTGAAGCGCTGTCGGACTAAACCAAGATCATATTTCGCCGCTAAAATTTTTCGCGCACTCTCTTCGATTCTCTTCTCCGTTAATCGCCCGGACTTAACCGCATCGCGCACGCCTCGTATGGCCGCGTCCGTGTCAGCAGGTTTCAGAAGCATGTCCGCACCTGCGAGCAGTGCGCGCACGGCTGCTTCTTCCTGAGTGAAATAGACTGTCAGGCCGCTCATGCCAAGCGCGTCTGTGACCACAATCCCGTCGAATCCAAGATCGCGCCGCAGCAACTCGCCTACGGCAGGCGACATTGATGCAGGTACGGTCGCGTTCTGCATGATTATCTCTTCGGCTTCGGTTGTGTCCACAGGCCTTATTTTAAGATTGGTCGGCAGCGGCTTGACTTGAGTTGGATCAATCTGAGGAAGCGCTATGTGCGCGACCATTACGGAGCCTACGCCAGCACGTATGGCCGCACTGAACGGCACTAATTCCGTACTGCGCAAACGCTCGCGCCCAACATCGAAGATGGGCAAGCCTCTGTGCGAATCGGTCGTTGTGTTGCCGTGTCCCGGAAAATGTTTCGCCGTTGCTATCACGCCGCCGCTCTGCAATCCTTCTACGAACGCTGCTACGAACTTTCCGACTTCCTGTGGGTCTTCACCGAACGAGCGCACGTTGATGACAGGATTAGCGGCGTTGTTGTTCACGTCCGCGACGGGCGCTAACACCTGCTGGACGCCGAGCGCTCTGGCCTCGCGCGCAGTTATGCGCCCCTCGCGCCGCGCATAATCAGGATTGCCCGTCGCGGCTGTCGCCATCACCCAGCCGAAGTCAACAACATCATCGAAGCGCATAGCCGCGCCGCGCTCCAGATCAGCGGAGATGAGCAAAGGGTAGCGCGCGAGCGCCTGCATGCGGTTCATAAGGTGAACTGCTTCATACACAGGACTCTGAAACAGAATGATTCCGCCAACGTGATTGTCTTCGACCTGATGACGAAGCGCGCGATATGCATCGCTATCCTGATTCATGAATGTCGCGTTCACGCCGACCGAGACCAACTGTCCAATCTTTTCGTCAAGCGTCATTCGACGCAACTGCTCGTCAGCCCACTTCAAAGCTTCCCGCGTAGGCTTGCCAGTGTATGGCTTCGGCGTGTTTGAAGACCTTGACGATTGCTGCTGAGTGATAGAGGAGTTCTCACGCGCAGCATGGCTGGCAAGAGGCCGAAGCATCTGCCCAAGCAGAAGCACTACGGACAGCGCCGCCGCTAAATTTTTAAGCATCGAATTGCTTCGCATTCTTGACACTTTTCTATCCCCAACTGTTTGTGCTTCAGCTTTCAGCCGCGAGCGAAGCGGCCTTAGAGGGTTTTGTCAACAGGCTGACGAGATAACCGACCGAGAAGCAGCAGACCGCTCCGACCAGCACGTACCAAGTCCACGCCAGAGAAGTTTTCATCCAGATGGTGAGCATGACTGCCAAAGATACAGCAATGCCTGTCATAGCGCCCGCCTGATTTGCGCGCCGGGTTAACACTCCTAACAGAAACGCGCCCAGCATCGGCCCGTAAACTATCGAGGCGATGGTCAGCCCAGCCGTGAAGACCGAAGGAATTTTTCTGGACATCATAGCAATGATTATTAAAACAAATCCCCACGCAGCCGTGAACCAGCGCGAGAGCTTTAGGAGTCTCTCGTCTGTAGCTCGCGGACTGATAAGCGGCTTGTAGAAATCTATCACCGTAGAGGAAGCGAGCGAGTTTAGCGAACCGCTCAAGTTAGACATTGCCGCAGCGAAGATGGCAGCTATAACAAGACCGGAGACTCCGTGCGGCAATCGCTGAACGATGAAGGTCGGGAATACTTGATCGTTGCTGGCAAGCTTCGTCGTCAAAGGGAAAGCTTTGTAATAAGCGAAGAGCATCACGCCAATTGTCAGGAAGAGCAGGAACTGAAAGAAGACAACGAAGCCGCTAAGCACAATCGCCTTCTGGCTGTCGCGCTGATTACGACAGGTCAGCAGTCTCTGCACAAGCAACTGGTCTGTGCCGTGCGAAGCCATCGTCAGGAAAGTTCCGCCCAAAAGTCCCGCCCAGAAAGTGAAAGGCACGTCGAAGCTCCACGCGAAAGAGAAGACCTGAAACTTGTTTGCGGGCGCGGCCTCTGCGACGACAGTGCTCCAACCGCCGGGTATCAGATGCAAAAGCTCGTAAGCGGCCAGGAGCGAGCCTCCTATGTAGATGACAAGCTGGATCAGGTCAGTCCAGATGACAGCCGCTATGCCGCCTTCAAAAGTATAGACGAGAGTCAGAAGCCCCACGATGATGATTGACCAGAGCCATAGGGCTGGAAGCGAAGGAAAGCTAGCGCCGAGCACAGCGCTCAACACAAGAGAGGCTGCGAAGACTCTGACGCCTTCGGCCAGCGCACGCATTACCAGAAAGAGCGACGCCGTAAAATTTTTCGTCTGCACACCAAACCTGTTCTTCAGCAGTTCATACGCGGTCAGAAGATTTTTGTGAAAGTAAGCGGGGATGAAAAGCAGGCTGATGATGATGCGCGCGATGATATAGCCGAAGACCACCTGCAAATAGGTGAGCGTGCCGCCCTGCTCCGGCCTTGCGAAAGTCTGGTAGGCCAGAGCGGGCACACCAATGAGCGTGAGCGTGCTCGTCTCAGTGGCTACGATTGATAGACTGATGACAACCCATGAAGTGTTCTTGTCGCCCAGAAAATAGTCTTTCACTGTGCGCTGCGAGCGACGAAAGAGCGTGCCGAAGATTGTGATGCCTATGAGGTAGAGCGCCAGGACGCCGTAATCTATTGCGGAGAATCCCATTCGAAAGAGTCCCTTCGGCGAAAAGCAGATTCTTGGTCGAAAAGCGAAAGAGAATTTTCCGGGCGATATTATAGCAATTTGTAGTTGAGTGCGAATCAGAGCAAATATTTAACCGCCGCAGGACTCAAAGAAATTTTTAATTTTAAATTTTAGATTTGAGATTTAAGATTAACGTGAGTTCGATGTAAGAGAGAGAAAGACGAAAGGGAGAGAGATGTCCACGCGCATCACACGAAATGGCACGAAACGAGCAGTTCTATTCGTGTCGTTTCGTGTGGTTTAGTAGATAATTCATTCGCTCCTATCTCTTCATGGCTTATATCTACCTTACGTTAAGATTAAATTCTTCTCTGCGTCTTGCGGCGAACACCTCTGCGTCCTGCGGCGGTTAAATTCTTATTCGCATTCAACTAAATCTGTGATTACATCTTCCGACTTGTCAGCATCTCTATTGCGCGCTTCACAACGCCGTTCGCCTGCGCGAGCGCCGCTTCAGCTTCATCTCTAGAACAGTTCGCCTTGCTCATAACGAGCGCTGTGGGAAGTTGCCCGCCCGCTTCGTCAAGCGCCGCGCGTGCTCTTTCATCATCAAGCCCCGTCTCGGCGCTCAAGATTCGCACGGCGCGCGAGCGCAGCTTTTCATTGCGCGCCGAGAGATTCGTCATGCGGTTGCCTGTGACGTAACCTAATCGAATCATAGTCGCAGTCGAGATCATGTTCAGCACCATCTTCTGCGCCGTCCCAGCCTTCAGACGAGTCGAACCCGCTATAACTTCCGGCCCAACAACAGGGACTATATTGATTTCCGCAACGCGCGTTATCTCTGAATCCGGCACGCAGGTGACGGCTGCTGTAAATGATCCCAAAGAGCGCGCGTGCTTGACGGCTCCAACGGTGTACGGCGTGCGCCCGGAAGCGGTTAAGCCTACGACTGCGTCCTGAGCCTTAACGCCTCGCGCATGAAGATCACGCGCGCCAGCATCCATGTCATCTTCCGAAGCTTCCACGGCGCGGTACAGCGCCTCGTAACCGCCCGCGATAATGCCCTGCACCAACTCAGGCTGCACGCCGAAAGTCGGCGGGCATTCCGCCGCGTCCAGCACTCCCAATCTTCCAGACGTACCCGTGCCGACGTAAAAGAGTCGCCCACCATTTTTCAATCGCTCGACAACTCTTTCCACTACATTCGCAACGTCCGCAAGTACGCGCGCCACAGCCCCTGAAACCTGCCCGTCCTCCTCATTCATCAATCGCACAATCTCCCCTACAGGCAAAGAGCCTATCTCGCTCGTACGCGGATTCTCCTGCTCTGTGATGGGAAGACGTGTCATAAGTGTTAAGAGCAGTTTTCAGTTTTTAGTTTTCAGTTTTCAGCAAAAGCATTTCTCTTCTTTCTGAAAACTGAAAACTAAAAACTGAAAACTGCTCTTATCCTGCGAGCGCTAATCTTGGCAGATGCGTGGCGGCCATGCGTGCGGCTGCTTCTGCGGGCGAGAGTTTTGGCGGTGCTGTGAAAACTCTAGGCGCTAGAGTTTTGATCTGACGGCGCATGTGTCCGAGAATTGTTTCGCCCGCTGTGAACACGCCGCCGACGTAAGCCACCTGAAATCGCTCGCGCTCCATCTGTAGCTTTCGTATCACGGCGCAGGCCGCAAGGCCAAGCTCGCGCCCCGCTTCGCAAACAATCGCGCGAGCGAGTTTATCTCCATCCTCCGCAGCATCTATTACGAACTTGGCGAATCCTGCTATGCGGTCGTTCGTCATGTGCGGCGCGTAGATAGCGATTGCAAGATCGTCATCCGTACGTGCTTTGAAATAGTCGCACGCCGCTTCGGACAACTCGGTCGCAAGCCCGCGCCCATCGGACGCGCGCGCAACCGCCTGTAACGCGCGGCGCGCAATCCACGATCCGCTTCCTTCGTCTCCAGCAACAGGCCCCCAACCGCCCGCGCACGATTTCCTTCCACGCCTGTTCATGCCGCAGCAAATAGAGCCTGTGCCAGCTATTACGACTAACCCTTGCTCGCCGCCCGTCGCGCCAAAGAGCGCTATGTCCGCATCCGTTACGACTTCTAATTGATGAATGCTTAGACCCGTCAACGCTTCGCGCATGCGTTGGCGCAGGTCGCCGCGCCGCACGCCCGCGAGTCCCACTTCCGCAGCAACGAGTTGAGAGCGATGCACGGACGCTGAGTGACACGCGCGATCAACTGCATGCCGAATTTCAGATGCCGCCTGCGCCACGCCCACGCGCAGAGGGTTCGATGGTCCCGATAGCCCTTCGCCCTGCACACGAAAGTTTTCGTCCATGATGACGGCGCGAGTCTTCGTGCCGCCTCCATCAATCCCAAGCACGAACTCTTGCGAGTGAATTTTCGGGCGACTGCTTACGCTTGCTAACGTTTTCTTCTTCTCTCTCATACAAATCAGAAGTTCAAAACATGAAGCTTCCTTCTTGATTATAAGGAGCGCGTATCTATAATAGAAACTAAAAGATTTTATCAACCTGATAACCCTTGCTAATAGAATTATGGAGATAAGACAACTACGAGCTTTCGCTGCCATCGCTGAGGCCGGAACGTTCACTGCCGGGGCAGAGCGCGTGCACATTACGCAGGCAGCAATCAGCATGCAGATAAGGCAACTGGAAATAGAACTCGGCACACAACTTTTCGTGCGCGCGCCGCGTCGCGTGATACTGACCGAAGCTGGCGAGAAGTTGCTTGAGCGCGCGCGCCGTATACTGCGCGAGCACGACGCTGCGGTTCACGAACTCGCCGCAATTGCAGGAGCGGAGTACGGTCGTCTTCGATTGGGCAGCGCATCCGCTATGGTCAGCGCAGACCCTCTGCCAGCAATCTTGAAAGAGCTACGCGCACAGCATCCAAAGGCCGAGATAACTATGCTCACAGGAACGAGTGACGCTCTCGTCCAACAGATTCTGGCGGGCGACCTTGACATAGCATTCGTCTCGCTCCCCGTAGAAGCGCGCGGCATTGAAACCATTCTCCTCAACCGCGACGAACTCGTTGCAATCGCAAGCCCGCGCCACCGCTTCGCACGTCAACGCGTCGTCAGCGCCTACGAACTTGCCGGAGAGAAATTAATTCTTGGCGAGCGCGGCGGCAACACTCGTCGCTTGATAGACCATTTCTTCGCGGCGGCTGGCGTGAACCCGACCATCGTTATGGAACTCAGCCGACTGGCCGCAATCAAGCGCATGGTCGAAGAGAACATGGGCGTCGGCATAGCGCCCCTTCAATCCGCGCGTGAAGAGGTAGAGCAAGGCCGACTCGTAGCCATGTGGATAGAAGGCGCACAGATAAACTGGGAGCTTGGCCTCGCGCGCCTTCACGGCGGCTACAACTCCCCCATCAGCAAGACCTTCATCAAACTCTGCCACGACCATTTTTCGCGAGAAGCGCCAGACCTCTCAGCAAGACAGAGACTGCCGCGACCGAAGAAAGCGAAGCGGAAGGGAGTGGGGAGATAATTTAATCAATAGACATCTTTTCATAGCCAAAAGGAGTTACAAATGGATCGGAACTGGAACTTAATAATCTTTAACAGCAGTGAAGTTGCGCACGGCGAGCACCAGAAATTTATTGCCCGTGTAAACCAAATCTATCAGTCTTCAAATAAGCCCAATGATTTTGCCCTATTTCAAAAGAAAAATTACGTGCCTGAAGACTGGTGGATTGGATTCTTGACGCCTGTTGCCGCGCAGCATTGTAAATCGTTGTGTAAGGAATACACCCACTGCTTGTCGTGGGAAAAGCCAGCCCTTGGTGAAGATGAGTTATCTTGGATAGCTGGAGATGAAGAGTCATGGAGTGTATAGCTTGCTCTCTAGTTTTAGAGCTATTTACAAAGGCTGTATGTGCATACTTACAGGAAGGTTCTTATGCCACTGAGTATTGGTTTAAGGTGTTCCTGTTGTGAACAATTATATGATAGCCGAAAGGATAAGGATGTCATCTATTTGTTCGGTGCAGAAGAATATGCTCTCTGCCCTGTTTGCCATCAAGAGGTTACTCCACCATACGATGATGATTACAAGCGGCGCTGGACTCTGGCAGTTAAGATGTTACAGCGTAAACTAACTGCTCGAAAGAATGAAGGGTTACCCGTTCCAGTTATCTGCGCATTCTGCGGTAAGAAGTTATGTGGGATGACCGAACTTCGGTTACACCGAAATGTTTGTTCATCTAATTCTGGTAAAGGAGGAATACGGCAACATCCAGATCATTGGCTCTGCTATTACTGTCTCGTTTGGGTGCCCAAAAGCTGTAAACAAGGAAGGCATCGTAAAGAATGTCCAAAGGGCTTTCTCCCTCCAAACCATTCAATTTAACTTAAGAGGAATCTATATAAAGCCACGCCTATAAGTCATTCGGGCCGCCCGATAGCAATCTTCTCATGCTCCTTTGCTGCGATTAGGTTGAATGCTGCGCGCTGGCGGCGACTCAATTCTATTAAGCTTCTGTTGAGTGGTTTTGCAAAAAGGATGCTAAAATGATTTAGGAGGTAAACATGAGTTCTGACGTGATCGCCAATGAAGAAATCAATTATGAAGAAGCTATCAACCAGATGTTTGCTGAAATGAAGCAGATATTTGAAAAGATGGATCGTGATCAAGAGGAAATAGATCGGCTAAGGGCAGAGACACGCGAAATCCTGGAGAGGTTGAAGGCTGCCTGAAGCCATGTGGAAACAATTCTATGAAGCGGTTAAGCAGATACTGCTTTTGATCCACAAGACGGAGCAGCACCGCGAAGAGATAAAAGAATTGCAGCAGCAGGTTCGAGGATTGGCATCTGCGTTAGAGCGTTTAGCCTATGAAGTGCATCGTGTAAGCGAAAAGGTAGATCATGCCAGCGAAAACGAAGCTCACGAGCGGGAGAAGTTAGCTTTACGTTTAGAGAACGAGTTGCTGAAGTTTGAGCGAAGATTGCCGCCTGCCAGAAAAGATAATCCTGAAGATAAAGATTAATACAATCGCACCAAGCCTAAACAAGCCATTCAATAAAACTGCCCAATAACATCTCTATTCTCTTGTCTCTTCAAGAGCATCAATCAATCTTGCTATCTCATCTTCGTTATTGAAGAAATGGGTGGCGACTCTTATCCCCTGCGGCTTTTTGGTCACAATGACGCCGCGTTGTTTCAGATGCTCGACCGTCTCGCCCGGATTCTCGACGGCAACAAGAGTTTCCGCCGACCGCATTGATTCTTCCCTCAGAGGCGAGAGGACGCGCCAGCCCGCTTCGGTCAGTCGCGTGGTCAGATGATGGTTCAATTCAAGCACGCGCTCCTCTATGCGACGCGTTCCTATCTTCATCATGTAATCAATGGAAGCGCCGAGGGCGAAGATTCCCGAAAAATGCGGGCAGCCTAACTCGGCGCGTGCAGATGCGTCCGTGCGCACGCGCGCTTCGTCGTTGCGGTCAGCGTAAGGGTCTTCGACGCTCAGCCAGCCGATTGCGCGCGGTCGCGTTTTTTCGAGAATCTCGCGGCTCAGGTAAACAAAGCCTGAGCCGTAGCCGCTCAAAAGCCACTTGTGCCCGGTGGCGCAGAGAGCGTCAATGCCCATTCGCTTCACGTCAATCTCGAAAGCCCCTGCGGCCTGGCTCGCGTTGATGACGAGCGTGCTTGTCTTCTTCATCCTTCCGAATTTTTCTGGGTTTATGCGCAGCCCATTGGAATACTGAACTAAGCTCAGGCAGATAACGCCCGCGTCGCTCGACATCGCACGCTCTACGTCTTCCGTTCTCAACTCGCCGTCAATTGTCTTGATTAAAGAAACTTCTATACCGCGATGTATCCACGTGATGGTCGTGACGGGAAACTCAAGGTCACACGAGATGACACGCCCTCGATTTTCTAGTGCATCAACTATCAGATTCATCCCCGATGAAGTGTTCGTTGTGAAAGCTATCTCGTACGGCTCTGCGTTTATGAACTTTGCTACGCGTGCGCGTATGATTTCGCGCTTTTCCAGCCATCTGTCCCATCCGTCGTCGCCCGCTTCCAGCATCTCACTATAAAAAGCGCTCGCGGCCTCGTTCACATGATTCGGTATTGGCCCGGCTGCGGCGCTGTTCAGGTAAGCCACGCGCTCCGTTACAGGAAAGTCGCGTCTTATCTTTTTCCAATCAAATGGCTCGCTCATCACATACCTATCTCTTTCATATGATAACGCTCTGTGTCGTAATGGTGCGCGACGTTCACCATGTTGATTTTTCCCAGCACTGTGGTTATCTCTACCAGAGAGAGCTTGCATGCTGGCGCAACGCCGCGCGCAGAGACCATCTTTCCGAATTCGCGCGCGGCCACAGCTTCTGCGGCGCGAGCGCCGAACATCATGCCCATGATGCGGTCAATGGGGCTTGGCGTGCCGCCGCGCTGCGGGTGTCCCAAGCTAACAGAGCGCGCGTCGTAAGGAGTTTCAGACTTTATTCGTCGCGCAAGAATTTCCCCTATGCCGCCAAGACGCGCGTGCCCGAAAGCGTCGTGTCTATCGTCAACAGTAACTAGCTCGCCGCCCTCTGCGTGCGCGCCCTCCGCAACAACTATCACGGAGTAGCGCGGGCGCGAACGGTCGCGCACACGCGCGCGAGTGTCGCCCAGTCGCTCTCTCAAGTGGTGATAGATTTTCTCATAACGAAACGGGTGCTCAGGAATCAAGATGAGGTGCGCGCCGCCCGCTACACCTGACCAGAGCGCAAGGTGTCCTGCGTGGCGACCCATCACTTCTATCACCTGAACCCAGCCGTGCGAGCCTGCTGACGTGCGCGAGCGCTCGATTATCTCCGTCACGTTACGAAGCGCCGTGTCGAAGCCCAGCGTGTAATCAGTCCCGGCCAAATCTTTATCAATCGTCTTCGGCACACCCACAACCGCAACGCCCTTCTCAGACAATTTGGCAGCAACGCCCAACGTGTCCTCGCCTCCGCACACGACGATTGCGTCAAGGCTGAGAGCTTCTATGTTCGTTATGACTTCGGCTGAGCGATCAACCTGCTCGCCCTCTTCGTTTCTGGATTTGAAAGGGTTCGTGCGCGACGAGCCTAGATTCGTCCCGCCGTCACGATCCCATCGCCGCACGCTCTCGCGGTCAAGGGTGAGCGCCTCAGCCAGAGGGTCAAGCAGCCCGCGCCACCCGTCGTAAACGCCTACGACATCAATTCCGTAATCCGACGCGCGATAAACCAATCCCTTGATAGCTGGATTCAACCCCGGCGCATCACCGCCCCCGGTCAATACGCCAATGCGTTTTATTTCAGGCATCTCGGTTGACTATAACCTCTTACTAAAGAGTCAGTACCGCCTGCGGTAGCGGGCGGGTAGTAGTTTCAGATAGCAAGCGAGTCACATGACAATACGATACCCGCCCGCTACCGCAGGCGGTACTGACTTTACTCTTCGTTCACCTAAAGTAAAAAAGCGCGAGGCTGCTTTTCCGAGAAGCAGTTCGCGCCTTGATTTTATTGAACTCCTCACACTGAACAATTTTCTGTCTTGAATTACGACCGCTTGAATTTTACCTCAACTCATCATCGCACCAAAATCTGGTGGGCGCGCCCATCATCCGTAACACGGACGGCGACAACGCCTGCTTCCCTGCTCCATCCTTGCTTGCGCTGGTCGCTCACCATCAAGAGCGGTCGCCCGTCAACTGTCACCTGTCGCGGCGCGAGATTCGTCCTCAAGCGGAAGAGAAAATTTCTTGGCGATGGTTGATAATTTCCCTGCGGCGTGTTGAGTTTTATCTGAAATGCGCTACCCTGCCGTGCTACGTCAAAGCTAGTCCGGCGAAACGCGCCGCGCATGTAAGCAGGACTCGTCCCATCATCTTCATAAAGCGTGGTTGAAGCGTGACCGCCGTCGTCCGTGTAAATCTCGAAAGTAATCTGGTCAACTGCTCGCTCGCCCACGTGATTCATCTGCGGCCAGAGCGGAATGATGCTTCCGGCGCGAACGTAAACGGGAACGGTCTCCAACGGCGCGTCTGCGCGAATCATAGTCCCGCCGGAAATTTTTCGGCCAGTCCAGTAATCGTACCATGCGCCCACAGGAAGATAGACCATGCGGCTCGTCTGATTCGCCGCAAACACGGGCGCAACCAGTAGATCGCTTCCAACCATGAACTCGTCGTCAAGGTTGAGTACGCTTTCGTCCGTTTGATAATTAAGGACGAGCGGACGAAAGAGCGGAAGACCAGTGCGGTGGCCTTCTTCAAGCGTGGTGTAGAGAAAAGGAAGCAGACGGTAACGCAGCTTCAGGTATTTTCTAATAACATCTTCATAGTATTTTCCGAAGCGCCAGGGTTCCTGATCGTACCCGTCAATGACTTTGTGATTGCGACAGAACGGCGCTAGAAAACTTACCTCGTAAGCGCGCGTGAGAAGTTCGCCGTTGCCTCTGCCTATGAAGCCGCCAACGTCAGAGCCTACGAAGATTTCGCCGGAAAGCCCCAGAGATTGGAACACAGGCACGCTCAACGCTAGCGTCTCCCAGTTGCTAACGGTGTCGCCCGTCCACATAGTCGAATATCTTTGAATGCCAGCGTAGCCAGCGCGCGTGATGATGTACGGGCGGCGATCCGGTTGCAGCCTCTCCAATCCTTCGTACGTCGCTCTGGCTTCCAGCAGCGCGAAGACGTTGCGGTTCTTTGCATGCGTAGAATTTTCGCCTTCGTCGTAACTGACAACGTCCATCTGGTTCTTGCCCGTCTGGTCAACAAAATCCGATGGCTCGTTCATATCGTTCCAGATTCCGGCCACACCATGATCCGTGTAAGCGCGGTGAAGGTCGCCCCACCATCGGCGAGCATTCTCAAGCGTGAAATCAACGAAGACGCTTTCGCCCGGCCAGACTTTTGCGATGAAGAGTTGTCCATTTTTACGTTTCTGAAAGTAGTTATCGAAAAATCCTCCATTAAAAACATAATAGTTTCTGTCTTGCGATGTTAATTCAATGTGCTGGTATATAACCGATTGGCTCTGCACGTCATGTGAAGGAGGCTGATACTTAACACCCGGATCAACTATGGTCACTACTTTCACGCCCTGCTGACCAAGACGATTGATTAGGCCGTCAGGGTCTGGAAACCTCTCGCGGTTCCACGTGAAGACGCGATAGTCTTGCATGTAGTCAATGTCCAGATGAATCACGTCCAGCGGCAAATCTTCTTCGCGGTAGCGGCGCACGACCTCTTCAACAAGCGTGTCAGGGTAATAGCTCCAGCGACTCTGCTGGTTGCCCAAAGCCCAGAGCGGAGGCATAGGCATGTGCCCCGTCAGGTCTGCGTAGCGCCCTAAGATTTTTTTGATTGAAGGCCCCCAGAAGAAATAGTAGTTCATCTCTCCGCCTTCGGCTGCGAACGCCGCGTAGCGTTGTGAGCTATGGCCAAAGTCGAAGTAGCTGCGATAGCTGTTGTCGAAAAAGATTCCGTAAGCCGCGCCGCGCTGCAAGCCCAGATAGAACGGAACGGTCTGGTAAATAGGGTCTGTGCCTTCCGCATAAGCGGGTGTGTCCGCGTTCCAGTTCTTAAAAAAAGCGCGGCGGCGATCAAGGTGCGCGGCCTTCTCGCCCAATCCATAAAAATGTTCTTCAAACCCTAATTTCTTCGTCGCAGCGATAAATGTGCCCGCCGATGGGTCGAACATCATCTCGCGTTTTACGCCGTGCGCGTCCGACATCATAGGGCGCTCGTCCGAGTTTATAGTCTGGTGGTTGCGCGCGTCGCGGAACTCTATGAGAAGAGGCGAGCGGTGCACTACGACTTCCAACTCGTCCGTTGTGATAATAAAACCGTCCGGCTGTTCCTGAATATTCCATCGCACTGAATCCCAATCGGTCTTCGCAATAGCCCAGGAATGGTCGCGCGCTGGCAGAGCTTTTTTGAAAGATGCGCGCACGCGTATGAGATCGGGCGCTAGGATGTAAAGGCGAACCTCAGATTTGTCCTGACAATTGAAAGTAATGCCCTGGTCGCTTCTGCTGAAACCGGTAATCGCGCCGATAGGCTCAAGCCCGCCGACTATGTCCTGCGCATTTGCTACAACAGCAAAGGAGAATAGGGAGAGAAATATGAATAGCAATCTTTTCATCACTGATGTCATGCAGCAATTGGTGTTGTAGCACCTACAACATAGTCTGCGTAAGCAGACGATAGAATATAGCCCCTGACGAAGCGAAAGCTGAGTCTGGGGTAAGGGATAAGAAAAATAGTTGGAGTCTGCGTGAGCAGACGGCAGAAAGGAAACAAACTGATATTTGCAGAGAATAAACATCTGCCGTCTGCTCACGCAGACTCCCTTCGGTGTCTGATGAACAACCCCAGACTACGCACTTCGTGCTTCGTCAGGGGCTTTACTCTGGCCGTCTGCTATCGCAGACTGGCTGTCGTTACTACTCAAAGATCGTTTTGCTTAGCATCACCTCATTATCTGCTGATGCATTCTGAAAGCCTCACTTCTCTCGTTGAGAAAAGGCTATGTGCGCTGCGCCCAGCAGCCCTGCGTCGTCGCCACGCTCTGCGCGTACAAGTTGGGCGCGACGTGCTGGAACAGGGAAAGCTCGCGCTGCAATCTGCTCGCGCGCGTGTTCCGCAAAAAGTTCCCAACCGGCGGCGGCTCCTCCGCCTATGACTATCTTCTCAGGGTTCAGAACATTTATAAGGCTTGCGAGTCCAACGCCTAAGTATTGACCCATTCGACGAAAGACTTCCAGCGCAAGCTCGTCGCCTTCTACTCCGCTTCTATAAACTTTCTCGGCGGTCAACTCTTCGCTCGAATGAAGCGGCGAGCCTGGGTATCGCGGCGCTGCCTCGCGCGTCATGCGCACGATTGCCGTCGCCGAAGCATAAACTTCAAGACACCCTCGACTGCCGCAAGTGCACGCCACGCCGCCGAAAGGTTCAACGCCTATGTGCCCGATTTCGCCCGCAGAGCCGTCAATGCCGCGCCACAATTCGCCGTCCAGTATGATGCCGCCGCCAACGCCCGTGCCCAGCGTGACGCAAATGATAGTGCGCGAGCCGCGTCCCGCGCCCATCCACATCTCGCCAACGGCGGCGGCATTCGCGTCGTTCTCCAAAGTTGCGGGCAAATGCAGTTCGCTCGTAAGCGCAGCCGCAAGACGGAACCCGTCAAGGCAAGGCACGTTCGGGGCTTTCGTCACAACTCCCGTTTCGACCTGCACAGTGCCGGGCACTACTACGGAAAGCGCGCTGATACGACCGCCTCGCTGCTCGGCTCTCAGCCCGCACTCGCGCGCCGTTTGAACAATCGCCCTGACAATCTCATCAGCCTTATCAGCTTTTGGGGTCTTATGCTTCACGCGCTCGTGAATGCGCCCCTCTGTATCAACCGTCGCGGCGCGCAGGTGCGTTCCGCCCAGGTCGGCTGTGAAGACAAGGTCAACCGAAGGATTATCCCTTCTACTTTTGTCCGCTCTGTTCATAAGTCTGGAGTCTGGAGTCAAGCTAATTTTGGATTTTAGATTTTGGATTTTAGATTTAAAAAGCTCTCCGCTTCTTCCAATCGAAAATCCAAAATCTAAAATCCAAAATTAATCTGGCTCCAGACTTAAACATGTCTTCTATGTCCGAACACATAACGCGCGGCGACGACGCCCGGAGTCTCTACGTTGCGTCTCGCTTGCAGGTTGACTACGAGGCGAACGAATTGTGCCATTGACCACGCGAGTGGTGTCGCAGAGCCTGTGCCTTCGCCGAAGCGAAAATTTTGGGAAGGAGTTTCCCTGCGATCCCAGACCTGCTCTGGCATCATCATCCCTTCGTTCGCAAAACCCATCATCGCATCCAATCGCTTGCGCGCAAGGCGAAACCGTCCGCGCGCTATCTCATATTCACCGCGCTCGCCCGTCAACAAAGTCCACAATCGCCCCGTTCCGTGCCGCGCGTCGTAATCGCCGCCGTCCGCGCGCTCGCCGTATGCGTCGTGATTGTAGCGATACCATGCCGCGCCGTGCGGCGTCTCGACTTTAATCAAATGGTCAACGACCGCCAGGGATTTTGTTATGAGCGAATCATCTGCGCGGCGAATCCCCAGACGAACGAGTTCAAGAAAGCCTGCGTCAACTATCTCGCGCTCGTCAAAGGTGCCGCCGTTGCTGTTTATCTCTTCCGGCTCGCCGTCATCTGGATTATCGTTATTCGACAATCGCAAGTAGTAATGGCCGTCCGCATACTTTCCGCTCCTGGTCGCCGTCCATCGCTCTATGTTTCGTTCCCAGTTATCGGCAATCGCCAGATAGTTTCGGGCAGACGCTTCATCATGATTTTTTCCAGCAATCTCTGCGGCGCAGACCAATCCCGCTATCTCCGCAGCAATCGTCGAAGGCGAATAACCCGCTTTCTCTTCCCAGCGCTCCTGCTCTGTTCTTGGGCCACGCTGCGCTATGAAATCTGCGGCGGG
>Ga0209027_1000379_pt1 | contig 15480 bp, 13 predicted proteins | sample GraSoi013_1_20cm_3_FD_185821 | JGI IMG/M metagenome (GOLD analysis project Ga0209027, IMG submission 185821) | Grasslands soil microbial communities from the Angelo Coastal Reserve, California, USA - Sample 09_27_2013_1_20cm (SPAdes) (version 2) | ecosystem: Environmental > Terrestrial > Soil >...
ATCTATTCGGAGCGTGACGGCGAGCGCGGGGTGCTGGCGACGGTGTCGACCGACGGCCTGACGGGCCTGCGCCTGAAGGCTCCCCAGGGCGAGGTCCGTGAGCCTGCGTGGGGGCCGTTCAACCCCTGAGGAGAAGCGGAATGACGGAGAAAGCGTCCATGCGTCGAGTGATGGTAGTGCTGCTGGGTGCGGCATCCGTGGCGCTGGGCGCCTGCGCTGCCAAGCGACCGGCGGCCGCGCCGCCCGCAGCGCCCGCCGCCAACGAGGCCGCGCAGGGCTCGGGGGCCGGCAGTGCCAACGCCGCCGCGGGCGCGGACGAGGAAGCGGCGGGACCGCAGGCGGGGCTGCTGGCGACGCACCTGGTGTACTTCGACTTCGACAGCAGCGAGATCAAGGGCACCGGCACCGACGTTGTGGCGGCACACGCGAAGTATCTCGGCGGCCATCCGGACACGCGCGTGCGGCTCGAGGGACACACCGATGAGCGCGGTTCGCGCGAGTACAACATCGGCCTCGGCGAGCGCCGTGCACAGTCGGTGCGCCGCGCACTGTTGCTGCAGGGCGCCGCGGACGCGCAGCTCTCCACGGTGAGTTACGGCGAGGAGCGCCCCGCGGTACCCGGACACGATGAGGCGGCCTGGGCGAAAAACCGGCGCGTCGAGATCGTGTACCTCGCGCAGCCGCTGCCGCCCAAGTGAGTGAGTGCCACAAGGAGCATCCATGCGCCTGACCCTGCTTGCCGTGCCGGTGGCGGTGCTCGTTGCCGGCTGTGCCAGCACCCCGCCGGAGGCGGACCCGGTGCAGCTGAAGTTGAACGATCTCGATGCGCGCACCACGCGCATCGAGCGCATCGTTGCGAACCAGGTCGAAGTCGCCCAGCGCCTGGACGAGGTGCAGAACACCGTGCGCCAGCTGCGCGGCCGTCTCGAGGAACTCGAGCACGCCAACGAGGCGCTGGCGAAGCAGCAGCGCGACCTGTACGCCGATCTGGACAAGCGCCTGGCGGCGGCGGGCGGGGCGGCGGCCGCAGCGGCGGCGGGCGGGGCCGCGACCGGCGGCGCCACCGGGGAGACTGCCGCGGAGGGGGCCGCCACGAGCCCGGGCGCGGCGCCCGGGGCGGCTGCAGGCAACGCGCCGTCCTCGGTCGAGCAGGCGGTGTATACCCAGGCGTTTGACGCTCTGAAGGCCGGCAGTTACTCGGTTGCGATCACGGGCTTCAAGGACTTTCTGGGCACCTATCCCGCGAGCCCCTTGGCGGAGAACGCCCAGTACTGGCTGGGGGAAGCCTACTACGTGAACCACGATTACGAGGCGGCCGCCGGGGCATTCCGCGCGGTGCTCAAGAAATGGCCGGACTCGCGCAAGGCGCCCGATGCGCTGCTGAAGCTCGGTTACACGCAATATGCGCAGCGGCAATATTCCGCGGCCCGGGCCGCGCTGACCGAGGTCATGCGCAAGTACCCGGGGAGCGAGTCCGCCAAGCTCGCGGCCGACCGGCTGCGCCGCACTCCCACCTCACCCTCCCAGTAAGGCATCCCGGGCGGCCAGGGCGCATGCAGTGACGCGCCTCAAGATCACCGAGATCTTCCACTCCCTGCAGGGCGAGGCGGACACCGCAGGCTGGCCCACGGTGTTCGTGCGCCTCACGGGCTGCCCGCTGCGCTGCCAGTATTGCGACACCGCCTATGCCTTCCACGGCGGGCAGTGGTGGGAGCCGGAGGCGATCGTGACGCGGGTACGCGAGTTCGGCACGCCGTACGTGTGTGTGACCGGAGGCGAGCCGCTGGCGCAGCAGGGGTGCGCGCGGCTGCTGACCCTGCTGTGCGATGCCGGCCTGCGGGTGTCGCTGGAAACCAGCGGCGCGATGCCGCTCGCGGGCGTCGATGCGCGGGTGTGCAAAGTCGTCGACGTCAAGACGCCCGCTTCCGGCGAGGAACGCCGCAACCGCTACGAGGAGCTGGCGCGGCTGTGCCCGCGGGACCTGGTGAAGTTCGTGATCTGCGGGCGCAGCGACTACGAGTGGAGTCGCGCCAAGCTGCGCGAGCTCGCCCTCCCGGCCGGCTGCACGGTGTTGTTTTCGCCGAGTCATGAGCAGCTCGCGGCGCGCGCGCTCGCCGACTGGATACTCGAGGACCGGTTGCCGGTGCGCCTGCAGATTCAGCTGCACAAATACCTGTGGGGCAATGTGCCGGGAAAGTAGCGTGGATGGATCTGCCGCGGTGGTGTTGTTATCCGGGGGTCTCGACTCGGCCACGATGCTGGCGATGGCGCGCGAACAGCGGTTCATCTGTCACGCGCTGTCGGTCGACTACGGGCAGCGCCATGCCGCCGAGCTGCAGGCGGCGCGGCGCGTGGCGCGCGCCGGCGGCGCCTGCGAGCACCGGGTCATGGGCGTCGATCTGGCCGGCATCGGCGGCTCGGCGCTCACCGACTCACGTCTTGCGGTTCCGGAAACACCCACGACCGGCATACCGATCACCTATGTTCCGGCGCGCAACACCATCATGCTGTCGCTCGCGCTCGCCTGGGCCGAGGTGCTCGGGGCGCGTGATGTGTTCATCGGCGTCAACGTGCTCGATTCGAGCGGCTATCCGGACTGCAGGCCCGAATTCATCGCCGCCTTCGGCGCGCTCGCGGCGCTCGCCACCAGGGCGGGCGTCGAGGGCAGCCCCTGCCGGGTGCATACGCCGCTGATCGCCCTCACCAAGGCCGAGATCATCCGCGAAGGCACGCGACTCGGTGTCGATTACGGCCAGACGGTGTCGTGCTATCAGGCGGACGCACAAGGACGGGCCTGCGGGCGCTGTGACGCGTGCCGGCTGCGGCGCGCGGGGTTCGCGGCGGCGGGGCTGCCGGATCCGACCCGCTATCAACGCCCCTGAAGCTCAGCTCGCTTCGCTGCCGACGGCCGGCGCGGCGCGGCGCTGCGCGTGCAGCCACCACAGATACAGCGGCACCCCGGCACCCCCGAGGGCGATCGTCCACAACAGCGCCTCGGCGCCGATGCCGATCGAGACCCACGCGCAGTAGATCACGGCCGCCAGCGCCGCCGCCTGTAACCACTGCGGCCGGTGCGCCCGCGCCGGCAGCTCACCGCGCCGGCGCAGCACGATGAGCCCGAGCGTACTCGCGAAATACAAGGGCAGAGTCGCCCCGGTCGCTATCACGATGAGCAGGGAAAAGACCTTGCTGATCGAGTCGGTGAAGTTGGTGAGCAGCATGACGCTGGCCACGCTTCCGGTGAGCAGCAGGGCGCGCGCCGGTGCGCCGCGGCTGTTCTCGTGCACGAACAGCGCCGGTAAGCCGCCGTGCCGGCTCATGCACTGCACGACCTCGCCGGCCAGCAGGGTCCAGCCGTTCAAGACTCCCAGGCCGCTCACGAGTACAAAGGCAGCGACCGCCTCACCAAAGTGCCCGCCCAGCAGCCGTGCAAACAGGTCCGCATACGGCGAATTGGAGACCGCCAGCTCCGCCTGCGGTATCACGAACATCGGCACTGCCGAGATGGCGATGTAGATTGCCGCGGCCATGAGGGTGCCGGTGAGCGTGGCGCGAGGAATGGTGCGCTCGGGGTCGCGCACGCGGCTCGCTGGGATCATCGCGCATTCGATGCCGAGCATCGCGAACAGAGCGAGGCTCGAGACACTGCTGATTTCCCGCCATGACGGCGGATTGGGTGGCACGTGCGCGGCGTAGATTGCGGGATGGGCGAACAGCAGCCACAGGCCAAGAACGAATACCCCGGCTTGCGGCACCAGCTTCAGCACCGTGGTGAGGACCTGCACCCAGCCCGCGGTACGTGCGCCGAGCAGATTGATGCCGACAAACATCCACAGCAGCGCCAGTGCGATCAGGCCCGGCAGGCCCGCAGTGTGTGCGAGCCCGGGGAAGAAGACCGTGAGATAGCCCACCAGTGCGATGGCGATCGCGGCGTTCGCGACCCATATCGAGACCCAGTAGCACCACATCACGATGAACGCAGCCCCCTTGCCGAAGGCGCGCTCGGTGTAGGCGGAGGGACCATCGTCCCCGGGAAAGGCGCGGGCGAGGCCCGCGAAGCAGATCGCCAGGAACGCACAGCCGACCACGGTGACCAGCCAGCCGCTGAACGCGTTGAGGCCGTATGGGGCCAGCGTCGCCGGCATGGCGAAGATCCCGACACCGATGATGTTGCCGACGACCAGCGCCGTGCACATCCAAAAACCGAGACTGCGCTTGCTCTCCTGGGCTGCGGCGTCGGCGGCCCGCCTCACGGCTCCGCCAGCGCTTCGCTGAGCGCCACCTGCAGGAGCGACAGCGCCTCATCCACCTGCGCACGGCTTACCATGAGCGGTGGGATGAACCGCAGGGTGCTCATGCCGCAGGACAGCAGCAGCAGCCCGTTGTGGAAGGCGCGCGTCAGGACCTTCTGACACAGAGCGGCGGCGGGTTTGCGGCTGGCGCGGTCGGTGACCAGTTCCGCCCCGATCATGAGTCCCTTGCCGCGCACGTCGCCGATGCAGTCGAAGCGTTGCTGCAGCTCGCGCAGGCGCGCGAGGAAGTAATCGCCGACCTGGGCCGCATTGGCCGCGTATTCAGCCTGCACCAGATCGAGCGTGGCCAGCGCCGCGGCGCAACAGAGCGGGTTACCGCCGAAGGTGTTGCCGTGCGCGCCGCGCTTCCATTTTTCCATGTGCGCTTTCCTCGCAATCACCAGTCCGATCGGCAACCCCGAGCCCAGGCCCTTCGCGAGCGTCATGATGTCGGGCGAGACGCCCCAATGCTCGCTGGCGAACATCCTGCCGGTGCGGCCGACCCCGCTCTGCACCTCGTCGAAGATCAGCAGGATCCCGTAGCGATCGCATAACGCGCGCAGCCCGGCGAGGAACCCGTCCGGCGGCACCAGGTACCCGCCTTCGCCCTGGATGGGCTCGACCACGATCGCCGCCACTTCCGCAGCCGGCAGGTTGCTCTGGAACAGGACGGTCTCGATGTAGTCGAGTGTCGCGCGGCCCAGATCGGGTCCGGCGAACAGCGGTCGGTACACATTGGGGTACGGTACGTGGGTCACGCCCGGCATGGTCGGAAAGAAGCCGGCCTGCTGCGTGTACTTGCTGGCAGTGAGCGCGAGTGATCCCATGGTGCGGCCGTGAAAGCCGCCCAGAAAGGCGATGAAGCGCGGCCGGCCGGTGACATAGCGCGCCAGCTTCAGGGCGCCCTCGACCGACTCGGTACCGCTCTGGCACATGAATACCTGCACCGGTTGGCGCATCGGATCGAGCTCATTGATGCGTTCCGCGAGGCGTGTCATGCGCTCGTGCCAGTAGTCGCTCGAGATGTGCAGAAAATCATCCGCGGCGCTCTTGATCGCCTGCACCACCGCCGGATGAGCATGCCCGGTGCTGCACACCGCAATGCCGGCGGCAAAATCCAGGAATCGATTGCCGTCGACGTCCCAGGCCTCCACTCCGCGTCCCCTGGCCATGACGAACGGATAGTCGCGCGGGTAGGAGGGCGAGCTCACGGCACGATCGCGTGCCATCAGTGCCCGGGCGTTGGGTCCGGGCAGCTCAGTGCGGATGTGGGGCGGACGCATGGAGAATTATCCTCAGTGTCGTTCGGCGGCGGGCAGTTTGATGCGCACCGGCGTCGCATGGGCCGCCTCGGTGCGGGCATGCAACTCGCGCAGCACGCGCAGGTCCCCGGCCTCGGGCGGCGGCAGGGTCTCGAGATCGTCGGCCACCGCGAGGGGCCAGCCGGTCGCGCCGCGCGCATCCTCCACCGACACGCCCGGGTAGAGGGCGGTGAGCTTGAGCTCTTCGGTGCGGGCATCGGGGCGCAGGACACCCAAGTCGGTGATCACCGCCTGCAGGCCGCGCCCCGGAAAGCCTGCCCGGCCGCGCTCGCCCGAGCCGCCGAGAAATCCGCAGCTCGTCAGGAAATCGACACGCGCAACGAAGCTGCGCGGCGACTGCTTCATGATCACGAGCACCTCGCGGGCGTGGGCGGCGATCTCGGGAGCGCCTCCCGAGCCGGGAAGGCGCACCGTCGGATGCGAGTAGCTGCCGATCACGGTCGTGTTGAGGTTTCCGTAGCGGTCAATCTGCGCGGCACCGAGGAACCCGACATCCACCCGGCCGCGCTGCAGATAGTGCGTGAACACCTCCGGAAGAGATACGACGCAGTCGGCGGTATCGGCGAGCTCCGCGTCCCCGATCGACAGCGGTAAGACCTCCGGGCGCGCGCCCACCGTGCCAGATTCGTAGATCAACACCAGACCGGGAGCGTGCGTGCGGCGCGCCAGATTGCAGGCGGCACTTGGCAGTCCGATGCCCACGAAGCACACGGCGCCGTTCGTGAGCTGCCGGGCGGCGGTCACGGTCATCATCTCGTCGGCGGTGTAGGCGCCGGAGGCCCCCACGCCGCCGCTCATGCGGCGACTCGCAGCCGCGCGAGCAGCTCGGCATGATCGCGGCTCGAGAGCACGTGCTCCTGCATCCATTGCTGGAAGCGCCCGCGGTCCCGGGCGATCTGGTCCCACTCGAGGTAGAAGCGGTTGTCGCGCTCGTAGAAGCCGGCGGCGTACGAGGGGTGAGCTCCGCCCGGCACAACGCTCACGGCGGTGACCAGCCAGTGGGGCAGCACGAGCGCATTCAGCGGCGCGTCGAGGCGCTCCACCCGCGCTTCGACCGTCACCAGCAGGCAACGAGCCGCCAGTGCCGCCTCGCGCGCCGCGCCGGTGATGCCGCGGATCAGAACGTTGCCATTGCGGTCTACCTGCTGCGCGTGCAGGACCGTGACGTCGGGCGTGATGGCAGGGACCGCGAGGAGCGGCTCGCCGCTGAATGGGCAGGTGACTGTCCGCATCTGCGCGCCGCGGGCCCGATCGAGATCGGTGTCGGCGTAGTGGCGCATGAGTCCGCACGGTAGCCCGCTCGCGCCTGCCTGATACGCCACACCCATTTCGGCGTGCGTGCGCTCGATGATGGTCAGCGGCTGCGGCCAATCCCGTTCGATCGCATCGCGCAGGCGGTGCAGGGAGCCGACCCCGGGATTGCCGCCCCAGGAAAAGGTCAGGCGGTCGGCACATCCCATGCCTATCATCTGGTCGCAGATCAGATCCGGCGTCATGCGGATCAGATGCAGTCGGCGGCGCCCCTGGCGAATGATCTCGTGACCGGCGGCAAACGGAATCAGATGCGTGAAGCCCTCGAGCGCCACGCTCTGACCGTCGCGCACGTGCTGCTCGATCGCATCGGCAAGCCTCATCAGCGGCATTTGGTGTTACTCGACCACGGTCTGGGACTGCTCGCGCATGTACTGCGGCAGATAATAGAAGGAGCCGATCGCCTTGCCGGTGCTGCCCGAGCCTTTCCAGCCGCCGAAGGCCTGGTAACCCGGCCAGGCGCCGGTGGTCGCGCCCTGCGGGCGGTTGGCGTAGGTCACGCCCGCCTCGATGTGCTCATGGAACCAGCCGACCTCGTGCGCGCCGCCGTAGAAGCCGGCCGTAAGTCCCAGCGGGGAGCGGTTCGCCAGTTCCATGGCAGCCTCGTTCGATGCGACGCGATGCATCATCAGGATCGGCAGGAACATCTCCTCGCTCCATAGCGCGTGCTCGGGTGGCGCCTCGGCGATGGTGGGACGCACGAACCATCCCCGGCCCAGGGCGCCCTCGCGCAACCGCTCGCCCCCGGTCACGAGGCGCGCCCCGCCGCCGCGCAGCAGCGCGGCATAACGCCCGTAATTGTCGTATGCGCTCTGTGTAGTGACCGGTCCCAGCCAGTGTTCGCGGCGCGCCGGGTCGCCGATGCCGATGGACTCGATCTGCTGCAGCAGCTTGGCCAGCAGGGCGTCGGCGACCTGTTCGTGGACGTACAGACGCGAGAGGGCGGAGCACTTCTGGCCTCCCATGCCGAAGGCCGAACGCACGATGCCGGTCGCGGCGCGCTCGAGATCCGCCGCGGTGCTGACGATGCAGGCATTCTTGCCGCCCATCTCGGCGATACAGGGACGCGGAAACGGCGGCGCCTGCAATGCGCGTGCGATGCGCATTCCGACCTCGTGGGATCCGGTGAAGGTCACCCCGGCCACGGCCGGATCCGCGATCAGCGCGGCGCCGAGCACCTCCCCGGGACCACTCAGATAGTTGAATACTCCGGGCGGCAGGCCGGCATCGCGAACGCAGTCGGCGAGCAGCCTGCCTGCCCACGGTGTGGCCGTCGCCCCCTTCACGATGACGGTATTGCCGGTCACGAGCGCGGCGGCCACCGGCCCGCCCGCAAGCGCCAGGGGGAAATTGAACGGCGCGATCACGGCCCAGGGGCCGTAGGGTTTCAGCACACTGCGGTTGTGCGAAACGTGCGTGCCGAGCGGATCGTCCGGCAGCGGCCGGTCGAAGCCGCCGTGGCGCTCGAACTGCTCGGCGTACAGGCTGAAGAAATCCGCGGTCTCCTGCGCCTCGCCCAGCGCCTCCATGCGGTTCTTGCCGACCTCCAGTGTCAGCGCCGCGGCAATGTCGTAGACGCGCTCCTCGATCAGGCCGGCTACGCGCCGCAACAGCTGCGCGCGCCGCGCCGGGCTGGTGCGCTTCCACCCGCCCCAGGCGCCAGCGGCCGCACGCACCGCCTCGGCGGCCTGGGCAGGGCTGGCGGCGGGGAACTCCCCGAGCACCTGCTGGCAGTCGGCGGGATTGGTCTTCACGAAGTACCGCGCCGCCCCGCGCTCCTCACCGGCAACGTGCAGCGCATGGCGGCCACCCAGTTTCGCCAGCGCGAGCGCTACGGCGGAATCGAAATTTGCGTGCAGCTCCGCCGGCGGATCGAACATGGTCGAATAGGTGAGTTTGAAGCTCATGCAGATGCGCACGGTAGGCTGCGCCCGAGCCCGTCGTCAACGCGGGTACCCGTGGCGCGCCGCTGTAGTATCATGCGGCCCCCGCACGGCCAGCCCGAAGCAAGGGCTCACCGCGCCGTCGGCCCAACATCTGTGGGGCGTTAGCTCAGGGGGGAAGCCCGACCCCTCCTACGGCCTCTCAGCCGCGGCGGCATAGGCGCTGAAGCTCGCGCTCACGAGCAATCGCCTGGAGACGCCGAGCCATGCCTCGGGTGCGAGCATACGAAGTTCAAGCGTTCACGCTAACCGTTCGAAGGCGTGGCAGCTCGCCGATCACGGCGACGTGCCCACCCTGAAGAAGATGCAGGAGTACTGCGAGAACGACGCCAACACGCTGATCGACGTCTACGCGCACCTGCGGCCGGTGATCCACGACCACCCCAACACGACCGGCGCGACCCTCGACAAGACCGGCCGGCCGAGCGGATGCACGTCCTGCACGATCACACCAAATGCGCGACGGAGTGACCGGCAGCGGATCACCCAGGCACTCAGCAGGGCTTGGATCGGACGTCGATTGATGGTTACCATGTCGCGAGCAATCCGAACATGTCCAGCCCGCATAGTCCCAATCAAAACCATCTGCTTGCCGCGCTGCCCACGGCCGAGTTCGAGCGCCTGTTACCCCAGCTGGAACTCGTGCCGATGCGGCTCGGTGAACTCCTCTGCGAATCCGGTGACCAGCTGCAGCATGCCTATTTCCCGACGACCGCCATCGTGTCTTTGCACTACGTCATGCAGAGCGGCGCATCGGCGGAAGTCGCCGGGGTTGGCAATGAAGGCATGCTCGGCGTTTCACTGTTCATGGGCGGCCAGACCACGCTCACCCGGGCAATCGTACAGACGGCGGGCCATGGCTACCAGTTACGGTCGCGGCTACTGATGGAGGAATTCAATCGCTTCGGGCTGATGCTGCGTCTATTGCTGCGTTACACCCAGGCGCTGATCACCCAGATGGCGCAGACGGCCGCCTGCAATCGCCACCATTCGCTGTTGCAGCAGCTATGCCGCTGGCTGCTGTTGACGCTGGACCGGATGCCGTCGAATGATTTGCTCATGACCCAGGAATTGATTGCCAGCATGCTGGGAGTGCGACGCGTAGGCGTTACCGAGGCGGCCGGAAAATTGAAGGATCTGGGCGTGATCAGTTATCGCCGCGGCCACATCACGGTGCTGGACCGTTCGCTGTTGAATGCCCATGTTTGCGAGTGCTACGAGGTGGTCAAACGCGAATTCGATCGCTTGCTCAGCGACGTCCGACACCGCCAGAATGCTGTCGCTGTGAAGAAATAGAGAACACTGGTAACACTGCCTCATTCAGGATTATGGCCAGAAAAACCACATCCGCAGCCGATATCAACGCCGGCACTCGAACGCCGGATGGCATCACCGACGCCCGGCACCAGGAGATTCTGCTGAAAACGGGGGCCCTGCAGAAGGCGATCTTCAACAGTGCCAATTTCTCGATTATCGCCACCGACGAAAAAGGTATCATTCAATTGTTCAATATCGGCGCCGAACGCATGCTGGGCTATGCGGCCGCCGAAGTGGTTAACAAGATCACGCCGGCCGACATCTCCGATCCGCAGGAGGTAATCTCGCGCGCCAGGGCGCTGAGTCGCGAACTCGGCACACCAATCACGCCCGGCTTCGACGCCCTGGTGTTCAAGGCGTCGCGTGGCATCGAGGACATCTACGAGCTGACCTACTTCCGCAAGGATGGAAGCCGGTTCCCCGCCGTGGTGTCCGTCACGGCGCTCCGCGATGCGCAGGACGCCATCATCGGCTATCTGTTGATTGGCACCGACAACACGGCACGCAAGCAGGCTGAAGAGGCGCTGCTCAAGGCGGGGGCCCTGCAGAACGCAATTCTCACCAGTGCCAATTTCTCGATTATTGCCACGGACGCAAAAGGCATCATCCAGATCTTCAACGTCGGCGCCGAACGCATGCTGGGCTATGCGGCCGCCGAAGTCGTCAACAAGATCAACCCCAGCGATATTCATGATCCGCAGGAAGTGATCGTGCGCGCCAAGGTGCTGAGTCTCGAGCTCGGTACACCAATCACGCCGGGCTTCGAGGCCTTGGTCTTCAAAGCTTCGCGCGGGATCGAAGATATCTACGAGCTGACCTACGTCCGCAAGGACGGGAGCCGGTTCCCCGCCGTGGTGTCAGTCACAGCGCTCCGCGACGCGCAGGACGCCATCATCGGCTATCTGCTGATAGGCACAGACAATTCCGCGCGCAAGCAGTTCGAATTGGAACTGCACAACGCCATGGCCGTGGCGCACAAGGCTAACTTGGCGAAAACGGATTTCCTTTCCAACATGAGTCATGAGCTGCGCTCCCCACTCAACGCGATCCTCGGTTTCGCGCAGTTGATGGAGTCCGATGTGACGCCGCAAACGCCCACCCAGAAGGAAAGCACCGGCCAGATTCTCCAGGCAGGGTGGTACCTGTTGAATTTGATCAACGAGATCCTCGATCTCGCCATGATCGAGTCGGGCAAGCTGCCAGTGTCCTTGGAATCCATGTCGCTAGGGGAAGTCACGCTCGATTGCCAGACCATGATTGAACCGCAGGCGCAGAAGTACGGCATCAGCATGCGGTTCTGCCAATTGGACAAACCTTGTTTTGTTCTCGCCGACCGGACGCGGGTGAAGCAGATTCTCATCAACCTTCTTTCCAATGCAATCAAATACAACCGTGTGGGCGGAACGGTCGTCGTGGAGTGTACGGCGACGTCCCCGGAACGTGTCCACATAAGCGTCAAAGACACCGGCCCGGGATTGTCTCCGGAAAAACTGGCGCAGCTGTTCCAGCCGTTCAATCGTCTCGGCCAGGAGGCCCGCGGCGAAGAAGGCACCGGCATCGGCCTGGTGATGACCAAGCGACTGGTTGAACTGATGGGAGGTGTCATCGGCGTAGAGAGCGCCGTCGGAGTGGGAAGCGTGTTCTGGGTCGAATTGATCCGGGCTGGCGAGCCACAGCTTGCTGTTGGCGCAACCGAAGCTGCGGCGCTTACGCCAGCGCGCGTTCAGAATGACGCAGCACTGCGCAGCCTGCTCTACGTCGAGGACAACCCGGCCAACCTGAAGCTGGTCGAGCAACTCATCGCGCGCCGCCCGAATATGCACCTGCTGACCGCGGGGGACGCGATGCTCGGCATCGAGCTTGCGCGCAAACATCAGCCAGAGGTGATTCTGATGGACATCAATCTGCCGGGAATGAGCGGTATCGGCGCCCTGAGAATCCTGCGCGAAGATCCGCTGACACGACACATCCCCGTCCTTGCCATTAGTGCCAATGCAATGCCCCACGACATTTACAAGGGCCTGCAGGCTGGATTCTTTCGCTATCTCACGAAGCCCATCAAGGTCATCGAGTTCATGGAGGCGGTGGACGTGGCACTGGATGTTTCCAGAGCTGCCTCGGCCATTGAAAACAAAAGCAGTGCAAACGACAAAGGAGCCGCGCGATGATCAGCACCTCCGACATTCTTAACGCCAGAATTCTGATCGTTGATGATCTGGAAGCCAATGTCCGACTGCTGGAGCAAATGCTGAGTGGCGCCGGCTATACCTGCATCGCATCCACGAGGGACCCGAATGAGGTCTGCTCACTGCACCGTAAAAACCGCTACGACCTGATCCTGCTCGACTTGCTGATGCCCGGTATGGACGGGTTCCAGGTAATGGAAGAGCTCAAGGGCATCGAAGCTGGCGGCTACCTGCCGATACTTGTGATCACCGCCCAACCAGGTCACAAAGTACGGGCGTTGCAGGCGGGCGCCAAGGACTTCGTCAGCAAGCCGTTTGATCTGGTTGAAGTCAAAACCCGCATCCACAACATGTTGGAAGTGCGGCTGCTGTACCAACAGATTGAGAGTCACAACAGACTGCTGGAACAGACGGTGCTGGAACGGACCGCCGAACTGCGTGAAAGCGAAGAGCGTTTTCACCGCCTGACTGAACTATCGTCCGACTGGTACTGGGAGCAGGACGTGAACGGGCGTTTCACCCAGGTTTCCGGGCCCGCTCTTGAGATGCTCGGCATTCGCGGGGACGGCTCGCCGGACAGAACAGACGACGCTCAGGGCCCGCACTGGAATGAGGCCGAGCGCGCTGCACTGGAAGAGAACATCGCCGCCAGACGGCCGTTCCTGGATTTTGTCTACAGCAGGACTAATGTCGATGGCTCACAGCAATATTTTCAGGTGAGCGGGGAGCCTATTTTCGACCCGTCGGGCCGCTACACGGGATACCGCGGTATTGGCATGGACATTACCGGACGCATGCGCCCCGATTCGAATCGTAGAGGTGGTCCCGCCGGCTAGGGCAGCGGGATAGGTGGCACCTGGCGCCTTCTGCGAGCGAGCGGCCCCGTTGCGGACAGACTCTGCAAAAAAAAGGCCGTCTCGCGACGGCCTTCTAGTCCTGCTTTCACAGGTTTGTCTTCATCGATTACTCGTCGAGACGTTGGGCGGGAGGCGCGGACGCGCTTGCCACCTGGCAGCTGGTGACGCTGGTACCAGTCGTCGTGACGGCGACGTTCGCCAAGGCACGACCGGCTAGTGTTCCACCGGTCAAGGTGATGGATCCGCCGGTGACAGCACCCGCGAGGATGGTTCCATTCACAGTTGAAGTGGTGAACGTCGCAGCAGCGCTCGGCGTCCAGTACACGTTGCACGGCTGGCCACCACCGGCCATGACGACCGTGAAGTTGGTACCCGTGAGTGCGCCATCAACGAGGAAAATCCAGACCCCGTTTGAAGGCCCGTCGAGCGTCAGCACGCCGGTCTTGGCGACCGCGTCGGTACAGTACACGCCGGGCGCAAGGTTCTGGGCGGCAAGGCTGCCGTCGACCTGGGTGCAGGCCCGATTCGTGGCCTCGGTCTCGAGCGCAGCGTAGGCGCTGAGGAAGTCAGTGCGCGCCTGAGCTGCGGCCGCATTGGTCGCAGGGGGTGTCGCGCCGAGAACCGCACAGCCGGTGTTCGTGTATGAAGCAGTGATGCCGGGGGAGATTCCCACATCGCCAACCACGGCGCCGCCGGTGCAGGTTACAGCCGTGCCGCCGAGGACCGCGAAATTAGCGGCCGACCCGAGTGACTGGGCCGATGCCGATGAGACGCCGCCAAGCAGCGCTGCCGTGGCAAGCAGACACCCTGCGAGGTACTTGTTTCGATTAATCATGATATGTATTCCTAATAAGTCGTTTAAAAAAAGTTCCGAAGTCTTCGACACAGGGTGCCGCAACCGCGACTATCCCCCTGCGCCGCAAGAACTTCTGTCCGGTAGCGGACCGACTCGAAAAGATAAAGGCCGTCTCGCGACGCCCTTCTTGTCCTGCTGTCATGGCGGCTAAGAGACTACGGCCCGTACATCCCGGGGATATCTTGCTGCACGATTTCATGCAGCCCTTGAAGTTGAGCTCTTACAGGGTTGCAGAGGAACTCGGTCTGGCTGCACCCACGGTCAATGAAATAGTGCGACGGCGACGGGCGATTACGGCGAAGATGGCACTGCGGTTGTCGCGGTACTTCGGAACGAGTGCGCAACTGAGGAATCAGGAAGTACAGCGCGCGCGACCTGCTCGGTCCGAACGGGAGCACCGCCGGTCCACCTGAGGGGCTGTTGCGAGTGTGCGCGCATCGACCGAGCGCGCTCGCGATCCTGAGTGCCGCAAAGCGGCCAGTCGTCACCGGCGGTAATGGGTCGACGTTCGAACGGAGTACCTCCTCCTGAGGATGGCCAGCGCGCTGTCTTCCCTCGGTGCGCATAAAATCGAAGGCCAGTAGTCGCTCGACTGGATAAGAGGAGCTCACATGCAAGAGTTCGAGAGTATCAAGGTCCTGTTCGTTGCCGGGTTTGGACCAATCGTGCACGATCGAATCGCGGGGCGAAAGCTCTATGGCGAAACTCTCAATATCTCATTCAAGGAGGAGCAGGGTGGTTATCTGCATACTGAGGCTTTGCAAGGAGTTCGGAGTTTTGCGCTGTGGCCGCTCGACCAGGCGGCGCAGTCCTGCTTTGGCAAGGATTCCTGGCCAGCAAACACGCCGGTTCCCCAAGCATGGCTCGAATTTGATGTCGACGACGTTGAAGACGCAACTGCAGAACTGGAGTCGCGAGGCTATCGAACGCTCATCAAGAACAAGAAGGAGTCATGGGGGCAGGTGGTCACACGATTTCTGTCCCCGGAGGGATTGCTGGTTGGTCTGACCTTCACGCCATCGATGCGGCAGTTATGAGTGGCCCCAGCGCGGGGTGTCGATGTAGTATCATCACGCCCCCGCGCTGCGGGCCCCGGCAGGCGCTCCGGGCCCTCGGTCCACCTTCGGTGGGGCGTTAGCTCAGTCGGTAGAGCATCGGACTTTTAATCCGCTGGTCGACGGTTCGATTCCGTCACGCCCCAGTCTTAACGCTTGACGTTATTAACGCATAGCGTTATGGTTATCAGGTGATCCGGACCTTCAGGAACAAGGACACTCATGATTCCACCATCGAATCGGTTGGAAGCGTTGAAAGGCGACCGCCAAGGCCAGCACAGTATCCGGATTAATAAGCAATGGCGCGTATGCTTCAAGTGGAGGGACGGAGACGCGTTTGA
>Ga0209027_1000380_pt1 | contig 15474 bp, 13 predicted proteins | sample GraSoi013_1_20cm_3_FD_185821 | JGI IMG/M metagenome (GOLD analysis project Ga0209027, IMG submission 185821) | Grasslands soil microbial communities from the Angelo Coastal Reserve, California, USA - Sample 09_27_2013_1_20cm (SPAdes) (version 2) | ecosystem: Environmental > Terrestrial > Soil >...
CGAGACGTTACTTACAGGCAACATCGGTATCAGTCGATTCATTTTCACGCGGCAACTCCTAGTCGCGCAAAGCGTCGAGGCAGGGTATCCCGGTTTCGTGGGTGCGGAAAGCGGCCGTATGGATGTCCGCTTCTGCCTCTATCGCCCATGCCTTACATGAGGGGTTGAATGACCGGAACGGGCACATTCCCGACGTTCCTGCGAGCCACCTAAGTGGTGGCGGGGCGGGCTTTAGCAGTGCCTGTGCCGAGTAGGGGGCTACGGGGCCCGTCTCTTTACGACTTCCGTCAGATACGCAATGTGCAACGCCGCGACGTCGATGCATTTTTTCGCGGCGGTGGCATTAGCCGCTAACACGCCCCGATGCGCTATGTCGTGGCGCTGTCGGCGGCTCCACATCCAATCTCCCCACCATGATTGGCGATCGGGGTTTTCGCCCGTTAGGTCATGAAAGGCGTTTCGCACGCGGTCTCCTTCAAAGGACCAAGTAACCAACAATCTCTCTGACATGTCTATGAGGTCGCGGACGCTCTTACTGTGGTCCTTCACTGCATCCATCAGTCTCTCGACCACAAATTCGGTGGCCCATTCTCCGGCCGCGGCCGCGATGATGATGGCAATAGCGTGCTGCCCAGCAGATGAGAGTGAGCGGGCTTCTGCGAGTAATTGGTCCCACTTCGGCCCCAACAGGGCGAGGGGTGTGTTCTTGTAGATGTTGGCGGTCGTGTCGTGCACGTATTGCTGCGGCATCCCGCCTGTTACAAAGGTGCCGAGAGGCGACCCCGGCGGTAGCGGGTTCACCTTCGCCGACTGCTTCCTACGCCTTTCCGCCATGGGTGTTTGAGTCTACTAGTGGACGGTCTGAGGCGCAGCAACAGCGTCGGGACCTCTTGCAGAGCTTCGCGTCAAGACGGTCCACGCTCAGGTGTTACCCAGGGCCGAGGGTCCGTTTCTGTTCTCGTTTGTGGCAAGCTCGCGTGTCCGGTGCGGGTCGTCAGCCGCCATCGGTATGTGATCATTTCAGCAATTGTTCGAACAGCTTCGATCCGCTGTCCGTGAGAAGCCATCCGAGAGCGATCGAGTTCATCACGACGGTTCCCCAGAATGCCACCTGAAAGGTACGCTTTCCGGACTTGTGGCGTAGCAGTCTGTGGGCGATGACCGCACCGGGCCATCCGCCCGCCAGACCGAGGAAGAGCAGCGAGCTTTCCTTTGTCCGCCACTGCCCGTTCCGGGCAGCCGATTTGTCGTACCAGTAGACCAGAAACGTGAGGATGCTGACGACGCCGTAGGTCAGGATAACGGCCTGGGGCAGCCGGCCCGCTAGGGTCGCAGCGACGACCAGGAGCACGAACAGGGAGGCGACGATCAATGGAATGGAACTCGATGTTGACGCGCTCGCTGCTCGAGATTTTGGGCGAACCGGGATCGATCGCCTCACCCGGACGGCGCGAGGACGATTCTTCTCGTCGATGGCGAGGTCGTACGTGACCATTTCACCCGAAGTCGGCGGGCGAGATCGATCGGCGATCGCAGTGATGTGCATGAACACCGGCTCGCCGCCCCTAGCCGGTGTCACAAAACCGAACCCCCGGTCTGAATTCCAGCTGGTGATCTTTCCCTTGTGCCGCACGATGTTCTCGCTGCCGCCGTCGCTCTTCCTGACGACACAACCCCAAGATTACTGGACCCGGTCCCGCCCCAGAAGGTCCAACGGCTCCTCCGGGTCACAACCGGTAGTGCGGCCTAATCCGTCAGCAGGCGGCCATGACCGGACAGCCGCGGCCGCTGCTTGCTTTCCCGGAAGCGGACAGTTGCGTCTGTCGGGCTGCACGTGATTTCGTGGACGTTGCACGTAAGGCCCTAGTTAAACCTAGCGTCGACACGAGTCCCTCGCAGCAGCCCGATCCCCGCAATCAGAAGTGCAACGAGCAAGAGGTCACCACCAGAGTACAGTAACGCACCGAGCGCGACGGAGAATGCAAGACCAAAGAGTCCCGCTGACAGGGCGAGTGCCGAAGCGGGCGCGCTGCTTCGCGCCACCCATGTGAGTGCGACGGACAAATAGGTCGAGTTGAGCAGGATCCGCAACACCAGGCGAAAGGAGAGTCCACACGCCCGCGCGCGTCACCGACGCGCCGAGATCTTCCTATGACCCATTAGAGGGTCATGTCAACACTTTCCAACAAGAGTGGGAGAACCCCAGTCAGTATCCGTATCCGACAGAGTCTACGTTTGCCACGATACCGTTTCGAAACCAAATGCGCTGCATCAGCTTGTTAGGACCTAAATTGTAAGTCCAGATTTCCTCTTGGACGTCGGACGCACCCGGCACTACGCCGTCATAGGCTGGTGGGTGCACGACCTGGGTAGGCTGGCCGCATAAGGCGGCGACCTTCGCTTGACTCACGCCTTTTGTGATGAGGTCGTTTCCGCAACGCATTGACTGCCCGAGAGCAAGTGTCGGGAAGAGAGCGAGAATTACCACGACGAAGGAGGATTTCACGTGTGCGATGGTAGCACGCTGCGCGGCGCGGTTCCCCCTAGTCCACTGTCAGTCCTCAGCACGCGGGGTTGAATCCCGCCGTGTCGCTACCCAGACAGATCGTCGACGGAATGAAGTCTGCGGAACAGCGCCTGAATGTCCGTTCCGGCAGTGCTGAATGACTCCAATGGAGCACGCTCAATGTCACCGAAGGGTCCATTTGGAGACTCTCGCTTAACGCCGTTCGACTGGTGGGGCCACTCGTCTGAAATCGGCATGTAGAGAGTTGGCCCGGAGAAGCAGCTGTCAGGATTCGAGCGGCGCTCCGACGGCAAGGCGCAGCTCTGTGGCGAGCGTGCCGGCGGCGACCTTCGCGCCCGCCTCGAGCCGCAGGGTGCGCAGCTCCAGGCGTCCTCCCTGTGCCACAACCTCGAAGCTCTCGGCGCCGATTGCACAGACCACTCCTGGTTTGCCCGGGACCGCGCGGAAGGTCCGGGTCCGGTGGCGGACCACGTCGTAGATTCGCAGCTTCTGACCCCGGACCGTCGTCCACGCGCCCGGGGAGGGATTGCAGCCTCGAATCAGATCGTAGATCTGATCGACGTGGGCCTGCCAGTTGATGCGTGATTCCGGATCGCGGCACCAGCCCTCGTAGGTGGCCAGCTCCTCGCGCTGCGCAATCTGCTCATGCCGTCCGCCGACCACGAGATCCGCTGCCGCGAGCAGTGCCTCGACCCCGAGGGGAAAGAGGCGATCGAAGTACACGCTGCCGAGCGTGTCGTCCGGCCCGATCGGCACGGTTTTCTGCAAGATGATCGGTCCTTCGTCGAGCCCGTCCGTGGGGCGGAAGATCGTCAGTCCGGTCTGCGCATCACCCTTGATGATCGGCCAGTTGATCGAGCTGGGTCCGCGGTAGCGTGGCAGGAGTGAGGGATGATACTGGATCGTTCCGTGCTTCGGGATGTTGACGAAGGTCTGTGGCGCATGCTGCACCACGAAGGCCATCACGCTCAGATCGACCTTCAGCCCCGTGAGAATCCGCACGGCCTGCTCGTCTTTCAGCGAGGACAGCTGAAAGACCTGAATGCCCCGTTCTTCTGCCGTCACGCGTAGCGGGTCGGGCTTGGCGCCTGGCTTCTCTGGGGCGCAGAACACCCCGACAACCGTCGTGCCCCGGGCGATGAACGCCTCAAGCACGCTCTTGCCGAAAGCCTGTTGTCCGATGATGGCGAGGCGCATGGGGAGTCTCGTGTGCGGTGGTGAGCGGGCCACGCTACCGGTGAAGAGGCTCGGGTTGCAAATCCCCGGAAACCGGACGGTCAGGCCCGCCGCGCCGCAGATCGAAACGGACGATGCTGCAGGGCGCCGCAGACTGGCCGCGCATCCATTGACCCGCGCCGTTACTGGACCTGCGCGAACCGCCCCACCTCGGGGCTGCGCTCCTCGAAGTCATCGATTTGGGCTAGCAGTGCTCGATAACTTCCGGCCGCAAGACCGCGGTGAGCAAAAGCGACGCCATCGGTTCGGCTTGCGCATTGCCCGGTCCCTGCAGTAGGAAATAGCGTCGCTCGCAAGTCCAAGCCAGGAGGTCGACATGAGTATTCGCATCGGCAGCATCGCCCCCGATTTTGAGGCGGACAGCACCCAGGGACGCATCCGTTTCCATCAATGGATCGGCAGCTCCTGGTGCGTGCTGTTCTCGCACCCGAAGGACTTCACGCCCGTCTGTACCACCGAGCTCGGCTACATGGCGAGTCTCAAGCCCGAATTCGAGCGCCGCAACTGCAAGATCGCCGGCCTGAGCGTCGACCGTGTGGAAGACCACGCGCGCTGGCTCGATGACATCAAGGCGGTGACCGGTACCGCGCCCAACTATCCGTTGATCGGCGATCCGGAGCTCAGGATCGCCAAGCTCTACGATATGCTCCCGGAAGCGGCCGGCGCCAGCTCGACCGGACGCACCCCGGCGGACAATCAGACCGTGCGTACCGTATTCGTCATCGCGCCCGACAAGACCATCAAGGCGCTGCTCAGCTATCCGATGACCACCGGGCGCAACTTCGACGAGGTGCTGCGGCTGCTCGACTCCATCCAGCTCACCGCCCGACACAAGGTGGCGACGCCGGTGAACTGGAAGCAGGGCGAGGACGTGATCATCGCGGGCTCGGTGTCCGACGAGGAGGCGAAGAAGATCTACCCGAAGGGCTGGCGCGCGCCGAAGCCTTACGTGCGCTTCGTGTCGCCGCCCTCGTGAGCGATCGGCCTGGTCGCGAGCGCTGAGCGCTGCGGTCCGGGGCTGCCGGCCGAGCGTCCAGCGCGCCGCGACGGCGGCGCCGCTCAGGCGGGCTGGTAAGCCTTCACCCCTGTCTGCCACAGCAGGAACGCATAGGTATCGGCCGCCTCGCGGTCCTGCTGCGCGCGGGTCGAGCCGACGCCGTGGCCGGCGTCGAAGTCGACGCGCAGCAGGATGGGCTTGCGTGAGCTGCTCGCCGCCTGCAGCCGCGCGGTCATCTTCGCGACGTGAAAGGGGCCGACTCTGGGATCGGTCACGCCGGTCGTGAGCAGCACCGCGGGGTATGCCGTGCCGTCCTTCACGTGCTGATAGCTGTCGATCTCCTTGAGCGCGCGATAGCCCGCCTCCTCGGAGATCGCGCCCCACTCGGGCTCCTCGCCGTAGCCGTTCTGCTCGGCGACGTAGCGCAGTGGATTTGACCAGCCGACGCCGTCGATCACCGCGGCGAACAGCTCCGGGCGTTCCGTCATGGCGCGCCCGACGGTGATGCCGCCCGCCGAGCGGCCGCCGATGGCCAGACGCGCCCGCGACGTGTACTTCCTCGCGCACAGCTCCTCACACACATCGATCAGGTCACGCCAGGTGTTGGGCTTGTTCGCCAGCTGCCCCGCCTTGTGCCAGTCGCGCCCGTATTCGCCGCCGCCGCGCACGTTGGCGTAACCGACGATGAAACCCGCGTCGATCAGCGCCAGGGTCCGTCCCGCGAACGCCGGCGTGTAGGCGCTGATGCCGTAGGAACCGTAGGCCGAAATCCACGCCGGCGTGCTGCCGTCGCGCTTCAGTCCCTTCCTGTAGATGAGCGAGCAGGGAATCGGCGTACCGTCCCGGGCCTTGACCATGAAGCGCGTCGTCTCGTACGGACTGACGTCGATCGGCGGTTTGGGAGTCAGTCCCGTGGGGGTGACCCGGCCGCGCGCGTCGACGCTCCAGATATCCGCCGCGGTGAGCCAGCCGGTGAAGGAGAACAGCGCGCCGTCCTCGCTCGCCGTCACCGCCAGCCCCGTGAGGGTGCCGTCGAAGGGCAGCGTGATGTCCGCGACCTGAGCATCCCGCGTCAGACGCCGCAGCTTGCCCAAGCCCCCATCGATCATGTGAAGGTACAGGCCGTCCCGGGCCCGTGCGATGCCGTGGATGACCATGCTGCCTTCGGGGACCACCTCGGACGCGCTCGCGACCGAGGGCGCGCTGGCTGCGGTGCTGAGGATGCGGCCGCGCGGATGGCCCTTGTTGGCCAGCAGATAGAGCGTGTCGCCATCGATCGCGGTGTCGGTGATCTCGTCCTCGAAGCCCGCCACCGCCGTCCACCGCGCCCGGTTAGCCGCCGCGTCCGCGACCGGAGCGATGTAAATGCGCGTTTCCTCGCGCACGTCGGCGAGCAGCAACAGCGCATGGCGCGAGCCCTCGTGGACCACCACGTACGGCATCTGGATGCGCTCGTACTGCACCCGGGGGTCCAGCCCGCGTTTCATCAGGATCGGGTCGGACTCAGGGTCGGCGCCCAGTTTGTGAAAGCGCGCCTGGCTGTCGAGGTAGCGCTCGGGCGTGTCGACGGCGCCCGTCAGCTGGTTGTAGAAAAAACCGCTGCCGTCGGCGAGCCACTGCGGGTTGGCGTCCTCGGTGTTGGCGATGCGCTCGGGCAGCTCGCGTCCGTCGGCCACGCCGAGAACGTGCAGGATCGAGTCCTCGCTGCCGTCCTTCGAGAGGCCGTAAACGACGTGCGAGCCGTCGGGGGATGCCCGCCACCAGTCCAGCGACAGGTGGCTGGTCGCGCTGCTGAGCAGCGTCGGGTCGATCAGCACGCGGCCGGCGCCGCCGTCCTCGCGCACGAACAGCTTGAAGTTGTCGGCGCCCGCAGGACGCTGCTGGTAGAAGAGCTTGCCGCCGGCGCGCTGCACGAGCAGCGTCGCCGCCGCGTCGCCCGACAGCTCCTGGATGCGCTTCAGGAGCCGGTCGCGACCGGGGATGCGCTCGAGCAGCGCGCGCGTGTGCTCGGTCTGACCCCTGAGAAACGGCAGCCAGTCCGGGTCCTTGTCGTTCTCCATCCAGCGGTAGGGGTCGCTCAGGGTCTCCCCGAAATAGGTGTCCTTGACCACCGCGACCCGCGCCACGGGCGCCGGGGGAATGCGCGCGGCGGCGGACGCGCGGCGGCGCGTCAGCCATGCCGCGAAGAAACCTCCGGCGGCGGCGAACAGCTCGCGACGATTGATCCAGCTCATCATCCAGTCTCCAGTGACTGTGAGGCTAGGGCGCGTCCGCCAGCCAGTGCACCTGGTGCTGCATCTGCCTGGCGATGTCATCGAGGTCACCCGCGCCGCGCGCCAGCAGCGCGATGCTGCCATGCTCTGCGGGCACAATGATGCCGGTCATCCCCGCCTCGTGAAAGCTGCGGCGCGCGCGCACCTGCTCGTGGCGCAGGATGAGCACCGTGACCGGGCCGCGCGAGGTCTGTATCACCAGGTGCGGCACGTAATGCCCGCGCAGCCAGCAGCTCTGCGCGTACCTGATCCTGTCCGAGGTGACCTCGAGTGCGACGCCGGCGCCGCGCAACGCCTGGGCCATGCCCTGGGCGCTGACGTGCTGCGTGGCGAGCCAGCTGTCGGGTTCTGCCTCAACGTGCGCCACGACTTCGCGGGCGAGCGTGTCGCTCGGGCGCAGCAACCACACCGCGAGCACGGCAAAGCTCGCGAGTACGACGCTCGCGGCCAGCGCCCACTGGCGCCAGGCCGACGGCGGCCTCCCGGAGCGCAGGGGCGCCATGTCGGGCGGCCGCTCCAGCGCGCGGCGGATATGGGCATCAAGAGAGCGCATCTCATCGCGGAACCTGGCGCAGGCCGCGCACGTCGCCAGGTGCTCCTCGAGCGCGGGCGTCGTGGCGCCCGGATCCGCACCGATGAGCAGCCGTGCCTCCTCGCAGGTCACGGCAGGCTCTCCCGGGCGGCGGCGTCCGGGGCGGCCGCCAGGCCGCAAATGACGCGCAGCTTATTGCGCGCACGGAACAGCCGCGTCAGCACCGCGGTGGCGGACAGCGTCAGCTCGCGGGCGATCTCCTCGGTGGAAAAACCGCCCACCACCTGCAGGATGAGAGGCTCGCGATATTGGATGGGCAGTCTCATGATGGCATGGCGCAGCTCAAACAGCTCGCCACCGGGTTCCGGGAACCCGGGGCTCGCCTGGGTATCGAGCGCTTCGTCCAGGGTCACCAGCTCCAGGCGCTTGCGCTCGTAGAGCCGGGCGTGCTCGCGCCGCACGATGGTCAGCAGCCAGGGACGCGCCGCGCCTGGATCCTTCAACGCGTCCCGGGATCGCCATGCGCGCAGCAGCGCCTCCTGCACGATGTCCTCCGCAATCGAGCGGTCGCGAGCCAGCCAGTGGGCAAAGCGCAGCAGCTCCGGCCGCATCGATTCGAGCAGTCGCGTGATGGGCGCGTCCGCGTCCGCCGCGGGCACGCCTCCGCCGATTGAGGAGACCGGGGATCCAGGCTCAGAATTGCGCATGAGTGCTGCAGTACCTGAAGAACGAAGATTATACGCACGCACCCCGGCCGCTCCGGCAATATCGCGCCAGAGCGCCCGGTCCTCTCGCCCAACTGTTGCCGAACCCGAGACAGGAGCACCCGTGAAGTCACTCGTTCAATGGCTGATCAACTGGCCCCGGCAGGTCGCCGGGCATCTGGGCTGGCTGGCGCCCTTGTTCGCCCGCATCACGGTGGGGTGGGTATTCGTGTGGAGCGGCTGGGGCAAGCTCACCACTTTGCCGCAGGTGACCGAGAATTTCATCGGCTGGGGAATCCCCTTGCCGCACCTGCTGGCGCCATTCGTGTCGGGAGTTGAATTCTTCGGCGGACTGTTCCTGCTGCTGGGCCTGGTGACGCGCATTTCGGCGGGCGCCCTCGCCGTCACCATGATCGTCGCGATCCGCTCGGCGAAATGGGCCGAAGTCGATTCGCTCGAGACGCTGCTCGGGTTCGATGAATTCGAGTACCTGGCGCTGTTCCTGTGGCTGGCCATCGCCGGCCCGGGCGCGCTGTCGGTCGATCACTGGCTGCAGCATCGTTTCGGCCGCGGCACGGACACCCGCGCCGCGGCTGAGCATGCCACCGCGTGACAAATCGCCTCTCGTCCCGGTCTTCTGTCTGACCGGGCCTCACCCGGCGAGATCTTCACAGCACGAGGAATGCACAATGCAATTGAAAAACAGCTCCCGCCTGGCCGTCGCGACCGCCGCCGCCATGCTCTTCGGCGCCGGCCTGATCGGCACCGCCGTGGCGGGTACCGAGGCCAAGACCCAGTGCGCCGGCGTGAACGCCTGCAAGGGTCAGTCGGCGTGCAAGAGCGCCAACAACGCCTGCAAGGGCCAGAACTCCTGCAAGGGCCAGGGCTTCCTGGAAATGAGCAAGAAGGAGTGCGCGGCGGCGAAAGAGAAGATGAAGAGCGACGGCAAGTAACGACCCCCCCACCGCGCGCCGGCGCGCTCCCGGCGCGCGGTGCGCCCGGTGCGGCGGCCCCTGGGTCGGCCATTGCGCCGGGCCTTCTGATGAGCTGCCTGGGTCGCACCACTGCCATCGCGCGGCCCGCGGGCCTGTGACACGCTGCCGCCCAGAGGTGCGACGGCACCAGGCACGGGAGCGCGCATGAGGATCGCGGAAAAGCCGTGGTGGCAGTATCGCTGGTATCTGCGACCGTTCTTCTGGAACCAGAAACGCAAGTACGGCCAGGTGTTGAAATCGGCGCTGCTGTGGGGGCGCTCGCCGCGGGTATTTCTCGGCGTGGCGTGGCTCTACGGCGCGCTCGAGCGCAAGGCTTCGCCGCTCGAGCCGGCCCTGCGCTCGCTCTTGTCGCTGCGCGTCGCGCAGCTCAACGCGTGCCGGTTCTGCGTGGACATCAACTCGGCACTGCTCGACTCCCGGGCAGGCTCGAAGTCCCGGAGCGAGGCGCTGGAGCGGTGGCGTGACAGCAGCGTGTTCAGCGAACGCGAGCGGGCCGCGCTCGGCTACGCCGAGGTCATGAGCCGCGGGGAGTTCCCGCTGAGCGAGGAGCTCACACGGCGCCTGCACGGCTGCTTCGACGATGACGCGATCGTCGAGCTCACCGCCCTGATCGCCTTTCAGATTCTCTCGAGCCGATTCAACAGCGCGCTCGAGGTGCCGTCACAGGGTTTTTCCCGCTAGCGCCTGGGGCGCACGCCGCGTGTGGGCTGCGCCTCGAGCGGATTCTCGGGCCAGTAGTGCTTCGGGTAGCGCCCGCGCAGGTCCTTGCGCACTTGCGTATAGGCGCCGCGCCAGAAGCTCGCCAGGTCGCGCGTCACCTGCACGGGGCGCCGCGCCGGTGACAACAGCCTGAAGGTGACGGGCACGCGCCCGCGGCCCAGGCGCGGCGTGTCCGCCAGCCCGAATGCTTCCTGCAGTCTCACCGACACGGCCGGCGCGCTGTCATCGAGATAGTCGACGCGGATGCGCGAGCCGCTGGGCATGGTCAGGTTCGCCGGCGCCCACTCCTCGAGCTCGCGCCGTTGCTCGGGGGTGAGCCGGGCACGCAGGGCATCGGTGAGCGGCACTCGCGCCAGGTGCTCGCGGCGCGTGACCCCATCGAGCCAGGGAGCGAGCCAGGTTTCCAGGGTCGCGCCCAGGGCGGCATCGCAGACCTGCGGCCATGCAGCCGGCGCTCCCGGCGTGCCCTCGAGCGCGGCGCGCACGAACTCGATCCGTGCCTGCAGATCGCGCGCTTCGCCATTCCACGGCAGCGCCGCGATTCCCAGCTCTCGCACCCCGGTGAGCATCGCGCCGCGCGCCGCCTCCGCGGGAACATCCGCCAGCGGTTGCTCCTCCAGCACCAGGGCGTCCAGCTCGACCGTGCGGCGCGCGATGACGGCCTGCTCGCGGGTGCTCCATTGCACCGATTCGCGGCGCTGGATGCGATCCGCGAAATGCTCGGTCAGGTCGCGCCGCTCCAGGGGCGCGGCGAGCAGGATGCGTGCATCGCGCTCGCGATCATCCAGGTCCACCGCCACGATGAGCTCCTGGCGCGCCAGTCCCTGGGGGCCTTCGAACGCCGCGCCGCGCCCGTTGGCGAGAATGAAGCGGCCCGCCCCGCTTGCGCGCCGGCGGCCGATGCGGTCCGGGTAGGCGAACGCGAGCAGCAGCCCCGGGTCACCACCCGTATCGGCGCGGCCTGCGCCGGCGGTGCCGCCGGACTCGTGCGCTTGCCGTTCCAGATCGCGCGCCACGCGCCGGGCGCGCTGCAGCGCCGGCCGGTCGAGCGCCGGCGCGCGGTCCTCTCCACGCATGATCTCGAGACGCGCACGGACATCCGCATCGCGCGGCCCCGCGCCCGCGCGCAGCAGATCGCGTTCCGACAGCAGCGCCGCCAGCTGCGCGGCGAGCGGCAGCTGTCCCAGCACGCGCGCACGCAGCAGCATGTGCGCCAGGCGCGGATGCGCCGCGACACGCGTCAGCTCGCGCCCGTGGGCGGTGATGCCGGCGGCGCTGTCCAGTGCCCCGAGACGCTCGAGCAGATCCCGCGCGCTGCCCAGCTGCGCGGCGGGCGGTGGGTCGAGCCAGCGCAGCGCCGCGGCATCGCGTGCGCCCCAGCTCGCCAGCTCGAGCGCCAGCGGCGCGAGGTCGGCGTCCAGGATCTCCGGCGCAGTGAACGCCGCCAGACTCGAGTGCGCGCCCTCGCTCCACGCCCGGTAACAGACACCCGCCGCCAGGCGTCCGGCACGGCCCTGGCGCTGATCCGCGGAGGCGCGCGAGATGCGCTGTGTCTCCAGGCGGCTCATGCCGGTGACCGGATCGAAGCACGCGCGCCGCACCAGTCCCGAGTCGACGACCACGCGCACGCCTGGAATGGTGAGACTCGTTTCCGCGATGTTGGTGGCGAGCACCACCTTGCGCACTCCGCGTTCGGCCGGCGCCAGCGCCGCGTCCTGCTCCTCGCTCGCGAGCTCGCCGAACAGCGGCAGGACCTGCACACCCGAGCCGAGCTGCGCGCCGCTCAGCCACGACTGCACCCGGCGGATCTCGCGCGCTCCCGGCAGGAACACCAGCACATCGCCGCGCTCCTCGTGCAGTGCACGGCTGACCAGCTGCGCGACCCCCCGCTCGGGGGACTCCTGCGAGCGGGGGCCGGAGGGCGCCTCGGGCAGCCCCGGCAGGCCCTTGCCCGCGTAACGGGTCTGCACCGGGAAGATGCGGCCGTGCGCGGTAATGAGCGGCGCGTCCTCCAGCAGCCGCGCCACCGCGGCCCCATCCAGCGTTGCCGACATGACGAGCAGCCGCAGCTCGGGCGTGAGGTGCTCGCGCGCATCGAGGGCGAGCGCAACTCCCAGATCGGCCTGCAGGCTGCGTTCGTGGAACTCGTCGAAGATGAGGGCGGCGACGCCCTCGAGCGCCGGATCACTCTGCAGCAGCCGCGTCAGCACACCCTCGGTGACCACCTCGATGCGCGTGTCGCGCGAGATGCGCGTGTCGAAGCGCATGCGGTACCCGACCGTGCGCCCGACGCTCTCGCCGAGCGTGTGCGCCATGCGCTCGGCAATGGCGCGCGCCGCGAGGCGGCGCGGCTCGAGCATGATGAGCCGCTTGCCGCGCGCCCACGGCTCCTCGAGCAGCGCGAGCGGCACCACCGTGCTCTTGCCGGCGCCGGGCGGCGCCTGCAGCACGGCCGCGCGCCGCGTGTCGAGCGCCGCGCGCAGCGGCGCCAGCGCCTCATCGATGGGCAGCCCCGAGCTCACCAGATGCGCACGCGCTCCTGCGGGGGCAGGTACAGCCGGTCTGCGGGGCGCGCGTTGAACGCGCCGTACCAGGCATCGATGTTGCGCACCACGCCGTTCACGCGATACTTCGCCGGGCTGTGGGGGTTGCTCGTGACCTGCGAACGCAGATCCTCGTCGCGCTGCTTCTCGCGCCACACCTGCGCCCAGGACAGGAAAAAGCGCTGCTCGCCGGTGAGGCCGTCGAGCACCGGAGCGGGCGCACCGTGCAGCGAGAGGTGATAGGCCTCGTTCGCCACCGACACGCCGCCGAGGTCGCCGATGTTCTCTCCGAGCGTCAGGCGACCGTTGAGGTGCAGCCCCGGCAGTGCTTCGTAGCCGTCGTACTGCGCGGCGAGCCGATCGACGCGCTGATGGAATGCCTGCTCATCCTGCGGCTGCCACCAGTCGCGCAGCACGCCGCGTGCGTCCGACTTGGCGCCCTGATCATCGAATCCGTGACCCATCTCGTGTCCGATGACGCCGCCGACGCCGCCGTAGTTGACCGCCGCATCCGCGTCGGGGTCGAAGAAGGGGGGCTGAAGGATGGCGGCCGGGAACACCACCTCGTTGAACGTCGGATTGTAGTAGGCGTTGATGGTCTGGGGGGTCATGCCCCACTCGCCGCGGTCGGTCGGTCCCGCGAGGCGCTTCAGCTGGCGCTGCCAGTCGAAGGCCGCCGCGCGCGCGACATTGCCGAAGGCGTCACCCGGCCGCACCTCGAGCGCCGAGTAATCACGCCACTTGTCCGGATAGCCGATCTTGGGGTGAAAGGCGGCGAGCTTCTCCAGCGCCACCTTGCGCGTCGCCGCACTCATCCAGGGCAGGTGCTCGATGCGCTGCCGATAGGCGGCGCGCAGGTTCTCGACCAGCTCGAGCATCTTGTGCTTCGAGGCCGGCGGAAAATATCGCTGCACGTACAGCTCCCCGGCGGCTTCCCCGAGCCCCTGGTCGACCGCACGCACGGCGCGCTTCCAGCGGGCGCGCTGCTGCTGCTGGCCGTGGAGCGTGCGTGCGTAGAAGTCGAACACCTCGTCATCGAAGGCCTTCGGCAGCACGTCAGCGTTGCCCTCCAGGTAGTGGTAGGTGAGGTAGGTCCGCCAGCGCTCCACCGGCACCTCACGGAACATCACGCCGAGCGCCTGCACGGCATCGGACTCGCGCACGATGAAGCGCGGCCGGGCTTCGAGCTCCGCGCCCGAGAGCAGCGCCGGCCAGGGGAAGCCGGGCGCAAAGGTGGGCAGCTCCTCGCGCGTGTGCGGGTTGTAGGTCAGGTCGCGCTCGCGGCGCTTGGCACGCGGCCAGTGCGCGGTGGCGATCCGGGTTTCCAGCTCGACGATGAAGCGGGCCGACTGCGCCGCATCGTCCTCGCCGGCAAGCTTCAGCAGGCGCTCGATGTGCGCGGCGTACCTGGCGCGCAGCTCCCGGTAGACCGGCTCGTCCTTCAGGTAGTAGTCGCGATCCGGCAGTCCCAGCCCGCTCTGCGTGATCGTCACCATGTAGCGGTCGGGATCCTTCTCATCGGGAGCGGTGCGAAACTCGACCGGCGCGGTGAGCCGCAGCTCGGCCCGCTCCATGAGGCGGCCGATATCCTCGTGGGTGCGGGCGGCGGCGATCGCCGCGAGTCCCGCCCGAGCGGGTGTGAGCCCGGCGCGCTCGACGGCGTCGGTATCGAGGTATGCCCGATAGAAATCGCGGAGCTTCCGTAGGTTGCTGCCGGGGGTCGCATCCTCGGGCAACGCCTCCAGGATCCCGCGCAGCTGCTGCAGTGAGCGCTCCTGAAGCTCGTCGAAGGCGCCCCAGCGCGAGCGGTCGGGCGGAATTTCACGCGTGTCGAGCCAATGACCCTCGGCATAGCGATAGAAGTCATCCCCCGGCTTCACGCTCAGATCACGGGAACCGAGGTCGACGCCCCATTGCCCGATCTGTGCGTGCGGCGTCGCGGCGCCCGGCGCCGGCGCGGGCACTGCCGCACCCGGCGCCACGCACAAGCCGACCGCAGCCGCGGCGGCTGCGATCGCGGTGAGATGCGCGGTGCTGCGTTCCAGCATTTGCATTGCTCCTTCGCTCAGTGGCGCCACACGCCCCACGCGAACGACAGCCAGCCGCCGATCCAGGCGAGCCCGCCCACGGGCGTGAGCAGCCCGAGCGCGCGCGGCGCACCGAGGCTCAGGGCATAGAGGCTCCCCGAGAACAGCACCACCCCGGCCACGATGAGCGCCGCCGCAGCGCGCAGCGCGCCGCCAGCGTCGCTGCGCAGCGCCACACCGACGCCGATGAGGCCGAGGGCCTGGAAGAACTGATAGCGCACCGCCGTGTCCCACAGCTGCAGCCGCTCGGGTGACAGGTGAGTCTTGAGCGCGTGGGCGCCGAAGGCGCCGCAGGCCGTGGCGAGCGCCAGCAGCAGGCCCGCGATGGCGAGCGTGCGGGCGCTACTCACCGTGCGGGCCGAGAAACGGCTTGATCAGATCCAGCGGCAGCGGGAAGACGATGATCTGGGTCCGCTCGTGCGAGATGTCGGCGAGGGTCTGCAGGTAGCGCAGCTGCAGGGCGCTCGGCTGCAGCGCCAGCGCCTTGGCCGCCTCCACCAGTTGCTGGGCCGCCTGGGCCTCGCCCTCGGCGTGGATGATCTTGGCGCGCCGGGTGCGCTCGGCCTCGGCCTGCTTCGCCATGGCGCGGATCATGCTTTCATCGAGATCGACGTCCTTGATCTCGACGTTCGAGACCTTGATGCCCCAGTTCTCGGTGGCCTGATCGAGGATGCGCTGCAGGTCGACGTTGAGCTTGTCGCGCTGCGCGAGCAGGTCGTCCATCTCGTGCTGACCGACGACCGAGCGCAGCGTGGTCTGCGCGACCTGGCTGGTGGCATCGAACGCGTTCGCTACCTGGATGATGGCCTTGCCGGGATCGACGATGCGGAAGTAGACCACCGCGTTCACCTTCACCGACA
>Ga0209027_1000381_pt1 | contig 15469 bp, 12 predicted proteins | sample GraSoi013_1_20cm_3_FD_185821 | JGI IMG/M metagenome (GOLD analysis project Ga0209027, IMG submission 185821) | Grasslands soil microbial communities from the Angelo Coastal Reserve, California, USA - Sample 09_27_2013_1_20cm (SPAdes) (version 2) | ecosystem: Environmental > Terrestrial > Soil >...
TCGACGTGGTGGAACAAGTGGACGCTGATCATTACCGCGTGCTCGCAAAATTGCTGACGGCTCCGCTGGCACGGACTTGCTTGTTTGTGCCTGAACTTGACAGACTCTTCGTCGCTGTGCCGCGACAGAAAGACCGTGATGCCGAGCTGCGTGTCTACCAGGCGCGCCATTGAAACACCTTCGCGAAGTACGTGAGTTTCCGGTAGTGCCTGAATTTGAAAACGAATCGATTTTATAAGTATCCGCGCTGACGCTTCGTGTCGTTCCGGCAAGCGAAATATGTCCTGCTCCTGTGGTAGCGGGAAAAAAGAAATGTTGTGGCTCGATCGACAAAACAGACTGGACGTCCGTGTTACGGCGACGCAGACGGCTCCGGAGGGGGGTCGGCCAGCCGGCGACCGCGAACTTGGTGTCGATGGCGATCATCGATTTGTTGCAATTTCAAGCGCTGCTCGTCGGTGAGATTCGCAGCCATTTCCTGATGTGCGCCCAGTATGACTGCATGGGCGCGCCAGGCAGTGTCTCGTCGCATTCGTTTGAGTTGCACAGCCGTTTTATCGATGATTGGCGATATTTTTACGAGTTGGTCCGGCGTCAACTTAAGCTGCATGCGGAGCCTTTCCTTCATCCTAAGGCCTATTAGTCGATGCTGAAATTGATGGAGAAGATGCCGGTCGTGTAAGCCTGCAACAAAAGCGCCGGTGACGCCCCCAGCGATGAACACAAGGATAAAGCCGCCAATCAGTTTCCACTGCAATGAGCGGTTCACTTTAAGAGCTCATCTAGCATCGCCGCATCGGCGATGGCGAACTCATTCGTGAAACGCTCACCGACTTCTTCCCGGTGTTGCCTTGACTCGTGAACCGCTCCAACCGTCGACATGACGATAACGGCCGCCGACAGCAATGCGATACGCCGAGGCAGCAGTGTCAGGCCATTCGCATTGGTCGCACTTGCGCGCCAGAGCGCGACCATCCGCGTAACGAATCCAAACGGCATCGCCGCGGGAACATGGAGACCGGAGTAGGTGTCGATGTTAGATCGGAACTCAGGTCGTATCCCTGGAAAGGATTGATTTGTCGAACTCTCATGTTGAGCGCAGTCTTCTCTGAAAAGCCCGAGCTGATCGGGAGTGATTGTGCGCAAGCTGCGTCGCATTCCGGTTAGCTCCCGAAAGGCTTTGCTGATAACCGCAACATTATCGCCGGTCGGCTCGCCGTGCCGCCGTGGAAAATGGCTCACCGGCAGCTCCTTGACCGTCATGCCAAACGCGGATGCTTGGGCGAAGATTTCGGCGTTAACCATCGCGCCTGCCGAGTGGATCTGGACACTGTCGAAGACATGGCGCTTGAATGCTTTGAAAGCGCAGTCAATGTCGCGGATCTTGGTCCTGAGGACGCTCCGCACGAGGATATTCCAACCCCAGGCAAACAACAACCTGTGCGGCGGGTCATGTCTCCGAGCTCGGTAACCAGCAACGATGTCGTAGGCATCCGTTTGTTCTAGGAGCGTAGCCACTTCCCTCAAGTCGAACTGCCCATCGGAGTCGGTGAAGAAAATTACATCATACCGCGCCCTCTCGATGCCGGTTTTGAGCGCGGCACCGTAGCCTTTGTTGCTCGCATGATGAACAACACGCACGTTGGAAAACTCCAGGGCCAGGTCATCGCAAATCTCAGCCGTGCGATCTCTACTGCCGTCGTTCACCACAATGATCTCAAAAATTGGAGCAAATTTCGGTATGATCCGACAGGCGTCCTCAACGACAGACCGGATGTTTGCCTCTTCGTTAAACGCAGGAAAAATGACCGAAAGGGATTGGGAGTTAGCGACGGTTTGAACCTTTCGATTTAAGCACTCGTGCGCCCCAATTCTTTGGAGCGGACGATCCGATCTGATCTCAGAATCGAGGCTCAAGAAAGGCATCCTAGGCAGATTATCACAAACGTGTCAAGCGGAAAAAGTGAGCGTCTCTATTGCGCTAGCTCATCTACTCCGCAATGGGTTTACGATGGCGAGCAACTTCGCATGGCGTAACTGCTGGCAATCTTGTGGTAGCTAGGATTTTAACCGATACGCTAATCAGTCGTTTGCCTCATTGTGTCCTCGGAGCGCGCTAGGACGGCAATGTTAATCTTTTCTATGTGGTAATGACGGGATCTGGCAAACCGAGAGTCTCGATGGTATTTCCCGGTACAAACTTTATCAGCAGCAGTCGCTTTGCGGGGAGCAACGCAAGATATTCAGCACGCGCAATCCGGGAACGTCCAATGCCTCCAGAACGCGCAGTTGTTTATACTGGCATCGAAGCATCGCCGCGTCCCCATGACCAGCTGCTTCCCGACGACAAAATCGCCGTGCGCAAGTTCGATTCGATAAATCCAGTTCCTTCAATTTTTTGCAAAGCCGCCGCACTTTCGGACCGCTCCCCACGGTTGTTTCAATTCGCTCACTGTCGGCGGCTCCGCAGGATCGGCTTCGGTGCTACGCAACGCGTCGACCGTCGCACATCCCTTACCGAGGGGTCGATGGCATGCGCGGTAGTGGATGGAGGATCGAATCTTTTGGAGACGTGATGGCTCGCGGTTTGTCCAGCCTCGCGGAAACTTCTCGCGATTGATGGGCGCTTAGCAAAATGACTTCAACTACTTTTGAAGTCGTATCGAGGAGCGGGTCGTTAAAGATAACCCGCGAGCGGAATTAGTTTGGCTTTTTAGGGCGATACAATCGCTTGCTTTGAAGCAGAATTGTTGATTTGCTCAAATACTGGCTGAGAGCTTCGCGAACGATAACCGCTTCGCTTTCGCCGCGTTTGTCGGCTAGGTCATCGATGCCACGCTTCATATTAGTTGAAACGCGCGCTTTGATTATTTGGGCTTTGCGCTGCTTCATGGCTCGATTGTCGTGGCACAATTGGCCACGCAGATTTCTACGGAAACTGGAAGAGCAAGTTCCAAAAAATAAATTTAAATTTTGTTGACGTTCGGCGCCGCTTGTGTCACAAGAGGGGCCGCGTTGCGAGGGCCATTGATTCTTTATGTGACCCGCATCGCGGCGAGTCCCAGCGGCAAAAAGCAAAGACTCGTCCGTAAAGACTGAAAAGTGGACACAAAGCGGCGAAATAGAAAAATGAGCCGACGGCTGCAGGCCGTCGGCTCAAATGGCGCTTGGTTGTAACCCCAACGTAGACCCAAAGAGTGCCGGTTTGATTCCGGCAGCCCGAAATCGAACTAGGAGACAACGTCACCAATGAATCAGATCACCAAAAAAAAACACCGTCGATCCCGTCCGTTTAGAATGTCGTTTTTAGTTGGCGCGCTATTCTGCGCATTTCTTACGACGACGGAGAGAGCATTCTCCGAAATTCCTCTCATCGCAGTTGATTTGGCTTGGGTAGCGCCCTCGGTCCTCCTTGCCAGCGAGGACTTTGACAGCGTGACATCACCGGCGGCGCCGCCTGGATTGTCGAGTCCCACGCAGGTCATATCCAGTGCTGTCCAGCCTACACCGACACAGCGGCCGCGCCCGACCCCAAGGCCGCGCGCGACGGTTAATCCGACACCAACGCCAATACTTACACCGGTACTTCCGACTGGCGTGTTCAGCCTGACCGGTTACGGCCGGCAAATTAAAGGATTAAGTAACCCTGACGTTGACGGCATTTCGATTCGTGATAAATGGTGGCACTTGGAACCGAGCGAAGGCGTTTACGACTGGTCAACATTGGACGCCTACGTTGCGCAGATCACTCCAACCGGCAAAAAAATACTCATTCGGATTGGGACAATGGGCGGGCGACCTTCCCTCGGCGGCAATACGCCGGACTGGGTGATGGACGCCGTTGGCGCAAACACGATCAGCTATTATGACAGCGGCCACACCCTAAAAACTATACCGCTTTTCTGGAATCAGACTTTTCTCGACAAAAAGAAGGCAATGATAGCAGCGGTGGGCGCGCGCTATTCCGGCAATCCGCTGGTCAAGGTGGCAACTGCAAGCTTTGCCAACCGCAATAGTGAAGATTGGAGCATGCTGGACTCAACGCGAATTGACGGAATTCCGCCTGCTGGCTCGTCGGAAGTCAGTCGAATGCTCGCGGCGGGCTACACACACGCAAAAATGGTGGGCGCTGGAACGCAAATAATGGATGCAGCCATGGCCGCTTGGCCAAATCAGGTGATTTACCTAGCTATCGGACGCATCGATCGGCCATTGGAACAAGACCCGGATTCGGTAGCGCGCGACGTTCGGGACGCCACTCGCTCGAGGTGGGGCGCGAACCGCCTTGTCATCGGAAAAGAAATAATATCAAACGTCATGCCGTTCCCGCCGCCAGACCCAACGGGGGCTTGGGCATTGTTCTATAACTCAAGGCCTGCCATCGCCGGACAAAATCTGGCAGCTTGCTACGGAAGCTGCCGAATGAATGGCGACAATTGCAACGGTTTGACTTATGACCAAATTTTGCGCGGAACCGTAGATCACTTTGTTAGCTACGGCGGCAAATGGCTTGAGATTTATGCCGACGACGTGACCAATTTGCCGGGCGCGATTCACTACGCGCATGGGCTTATAGGCCACTGACGTCAAGAATCCATGATTGACATGCCAAATGAAATTGAATTGGCTGTGAGTCATGTTCAGGTCGCGCCTGATTTCTCGGGCAAAGACACAGACCCCAATTCACTCACTTCGAGTTAAGCGCGCTCGCGCATCCTAGTCCGGGAGATTGATTGTGCAGAAAAATACTGTGTCGGCGATTACTCCTGTGGCACCCGCGAACGGGAGTCCCTATCGACTCCTCTGGGACATCTTTCTCGATGTCGTCGGCAAGGAACGTGGTTTCCCAACTGGCCTTGCATAGGAACAAAAATGACCGACAAACAATCTTGCCGGTAACATTAGAAGGAAATGGAGACACCGCTGCCGATTGAAACGGATTACCCCGAAGATGTATTTCGGCCTGATCTAGCCCCGGAATATCGCGTGGGTTGTGCGAAGGCATACTTTAAGAGTAATTTCTTAGCTCGCAGGGTGTTTCGGAAGAGGGTCGAGGTTGCCTTTAGTCTAATGCCATCCGGGCAATGTGATCGCGCCCTCGATGCCGGGACGGGCGCGGGTTTCCTTTTGCCTGGCCTCGCCGCACGGTGCCGGGAAGTGGATGGCGTCGATTTGTCGCCCATCATCCACTACACCCAAGGCATGCTGGATAACCGTGATTTGCATAACGTAAAGCTTACCGATGCGGACCTTCTTCATCTCCCCTTCACTGATTGTGCGTTCGACCTGGCGGTCTGTTTAAGCGTGATCGAGCACATTCCCCAGCCGGAGGCTGCCCTCAAAGAGTTGGCAAGAGTGCTTCGTAACAACGGTGTGCTTATACTTGGGTATCCCTTAGAGCACGCCTTCCTCAAGTCGCTAAAACGGATGTACCGAATCGAAAAGCGTCTGCGCTTGCGCATTCGGGGCGAACCGCTGCCGCAAGGAAAAGCCTTTCACCCGCACGTAACAAATTGTCGGGACTTGGAAAACCTCGTAAGCCGGATCTTCGGAATTGAGATCCGTCACGACATCCGAATACTTGGTTTCGCAGTTTACCGAATCTTGAAGCTCCGGAAAACAGCGATCAACGGCTGACCCCGTCGACCTGAAGCCCTGATGAGGGAAAGCTTCGTTCTTGTTAACGTTGCTTGGCTGTTACTTCGCGCACGCAGAGAAAACTGGTCGTGACTTCGCCTTCGCGCGCGGGTGCCTACATGTAGCGGGTGCAATGCTGGTCCGTGCAAAGAAACAACTGCCGCACCGGATGCGCTTATTCTCCATCGGCGCGTCGGCACTGAAAGATCTGACCGGTCCTTCTGGAATTGCGGAAGTCGGTGGAACCGCGCTAGGCCAGTTCGCGGGCGAGTTGCCGGAAGAGCCATCGCTTTTCGATCTCAAGCAAGACCGGCGTCATGCGCGCGGCCAGCAAATCGCCAAGATTTTTATCCCGCGCGATGGGCAGCTGCTGGCGCGCCAAGTCGAGCTTCCCTTTCCGCAACGTCATTGAAACGGCGGTGCGCTGCAATTCAAAAAGCCTCGCCGCCAGTGCGAAAAGGGCAGGTTCACGAGGTCGTTCGGTTAAGCTGCCGAGATAGCTGCGGTCGAAGGCAGCCAGACTTTGCGTGATGATTGCACGCCTTCGATCGAACGGTCGCCGTAGAGTAAAATTCCATAAGTGGCGTCGCATAGAACTGCGGAAAACGGCAAAGTCCCAAAGATGCGCGCCCTCCCGCAACCTACCGGGCGGATCCACCAGAAAGAGCTCATTATTACTGAACAACAGATTCTCCGCTGTGTAATCACCGTAAACCCGGCCCATGCTGACTCGCAGCTGAGCCACACTTTCAAGGACCGCTTGAAGGACATTTTCTTCGCGAGATGAAAGGTGCCACGGGGCCGTCTCGAAATCGCGCGCGAGCGACTCCACGGGCATCGGAGCGATTTTTTCCGTGCGGGCGATTTGAAGTTGCGCAATGATTTTTCCGGCAAGCTGGCATGCAGGAAGCAGGTCGCCTTCGCTAGCTTGATTCCAGATCAAGTGCGAGATTGGCTTACCTTGGGCGAATTCCATTAAATAGACCCGCTTCTGCGGAAGAATGCCCAGGCCCCGCGGCACGCGCAATCCGGGAATTTGAAACGTCGCCAGCGCTTGCAACTGGTCATATTGGTATCGCAGCATCTCGTCGGTACCCACGATCACTTGTTTCGCCAATGCGACATGACCGCTCACAAGTTCAATTCGATAAATCCGGTTCCTCCAATTTTTTGCGAACAGGTGGAAATTTTGCACCGGTTCGCCCAACGCTTTGCCCAATTCCCCCACGGTCGGCGCCTCCACTGGATCGACCTCGCTGCTGCGCGTCACTTCTATACGTTGGCGCGCATCTTGGATGTACCCGAAATCGAACGCGTGCGGCACCGGGGCGGGCTTGAGCGAATCTTTCATAAAGTTAATGGTGCGCGATTTGTCCAGCCCTCGCGAAAACTTCTCACGACTGGTCGCCCTCATGACACAACTTCACGGCGATTCTATGTAATCCGCTAGAAATCCGCCAGAGCTAAAACGTCAAGTGTGAAAGCGGGCCAGGCAGATCTGCCTGCGCTGGTCATCGGGGCAGCTCACGGGCGAGTTGCCGAAAGAGCCACCGCCTTTCCATCTCCAGCAAAGGCAGCGTGATTCGGTTGGCCAGAGGATTGCCAAGCCGTGCGTGGCCGGCGATTGGCATTTTCTGGCGTGCCGCATCTACCTTTCCTTTTTGCAATGTCATTAACACCGCCGTTCGCTGCAGTTCGAAAAACCGCACGACAGACGCAAACAGTCCTGGCTCAGGATACAGTGTGCCGACGTTCGCGAGGTAGCCGTGTTCAAAGGCGGCCATGGCCTGGCGAATACCCGCACGCCGCCGATCGAACGGTCGCCGCAAGGTTAACCTCCATAGTTCGCGCCGCATGAAGCTGCGGAAGATCGAAAAATCCCACAGCTGCACGCCTTGCCGCAACACTCCAGGAGGATCAATCAGAAATAACTCGTCATCTTCAAACAAAAAATTTGCTGGCTTGTAATCGTAATAAACCTGCCCCATCCGCACTTCTGCGCCAGCAAAGCGTTCAAATGCTGATTGAAGAATCTTTTCTTCACGGGAGGAGAGGTGCCACGGAGTGACAGCCAGATCGCGCGCAAGCGTGTCGACGGGAATCGAGCAGATTTTTTGCGTCCACAGCAGATGAATCCCTGCCAGGATCTTTCCCGCAAGTTCACATGCCTTGAGCAGGTCCTCTAAGCGTTTGCGATCCCGCACCAACCTCGGGATTGTCTTCCCCGGCGCGAGTTCCATTACGTAAGTGCGCTTGGCCGGGAGCAAAGCGAGCACCTCCGGCACGCGCAATCCAGGAAGTTGCAACCGAGCGAGTCTTCCCAGTTGATCGTATTCACATTGGAATTTCGCGTCCGTCCCCACAATCAATTGTTTCGCGACCGCAGCACCGCCTCTCGCGAGCTCAAGTCGATAGACCCGGTTCCGCCAATTCCCTTCCCAAGGTTCGCACCTCTGCACTCGCTCGCCTAGCGCCTCCTCTAACTCGGAGAGTGTGGGTGGCTCCAGCAAAACCGCTTTGCTCATCGGGACCTCATCGAGCCGTCGGCGAGCGGCCTGAACGTAGCCGCAATCGATTGCGTGCGAGACGTCCGCCCCCTGGATGGGCGTTGTCATGAAAATAGCCGATCCGTCGTGTTTTCCCAAACCCTAGTGAAAAACTGCCTCATAACACCGAACCTAACTGTAACGCGATTGTCATAAATAAAATAGTTCTCAGGTAGGACATGGTAAAACAAAACCTGACGCGCTCATTTCGTGTCGTCGTCGGATTGCGCGAACGATTTCAGGAGAGCTTATTGCTCGCGATCGCGTTATTCGGCTGGAGGTTCCCTTTTATGAGAATCGCAAGGTTGCGAAGAATCGTCCCGCGGTTGAACCGAGCGTGATCGGTGCGATTGGCGAGCACAATTGCTTCGACATCGAGCTCTATAACTTTGCCGAGAAGCTCTTTGAAAAAGGCCCGCGCAGGAGCGCAAACGCAATCAGCGCGAGATTAGCTACTCTAAATTCGGGGCGAGGACTTGGATCCAAGAAGTTTTGGCTTTCTGTCGAAGGGGCCGGGCGATTTTTGCTGAGCAACACGGTGTCAACGATCTGACATTAAATATCTGACGATTTGCCGCGTGCAATTGGCTGTTCGTTACATCGGCAGCTCATGAGCGAGTTGACGAAAGAGCCAGCGTTTTTCCATTTCCAACAAAGGCAGCGTAATGCGATTTGCTAAAGAATCACCAACGCGCACGGCGCCAGGCATCACTTGGCGCGCCATGTTAATCTTTCCCTTCTGCATCGTCATTAACACCGCCGTTCGCTGCAGTTCGAAAACCCGTACGACAAATGCAAACAACCCGGGCTCAGGATACGGGGTGCCGACATTCGCGAGATAGCCGTGCTCAAAGGCGGCCATGCCCTGGCGAATGCCCGCACGCCGCCGATCGAACGGTCGTCGCAAGCTGAGCCTCCATAAGTGGCGTCGCATCGAGCTTTGGAAAGCCACAAAATCCCTCAAATGCGCGCCGTGCCGTAGCGTATCTGGAGGGTCAACTAGAAATAACTCATTATTGTCGAACAGCAGATTGGCTGGCTTGTAATCGTAGTAAATCTCGCCTATGCGCAATTCGGCTCGAGCAAAGGTTTCAAGGGCCAATTGCAGAATCGTTTGTTCGCGTGATGAAAGATGCCAGGGAGCCGCAGCCAGATCGCGCGCCAATGGTTCGACCGGCAACGGCGAGATCTTCTCCGTGCGAAGAATATGCATTTGCGCGAGAATTTTTCCCGCAAGCTCGCAGGCCAGCAGCAGGTCGGCCCGCCCACTTCGATTCCAAAGCAGCGACTCGATTGTTTCTCCTGGGGCGAACTCCATCACGTAGACCCGCTTGGGGCGAAGGAAAGCCAGCGCCTTTGGCACTCGCATTCCGGGAATGTCCAACTTCGATAGCAGTTCCAACTGATTGTATTGGTATTGAACCATGGCCTCAGTCCCTCTGACTGCTTGTTTGGCGAGGGCAGCACGGCCGCTCGCCAGCCCGATTCGATAAACACGGTTCCGCCAATTCTGCGCCCACAGTTCACATTTTTGTACCCGCTCCCCTAAAGCTAGTTCCAACTCCAGCAGGTTGGGCGGCTCCACCGGATGGGCCGTGCTGGCGTGCATCTCCGCGACGCGTAGCTGGGCAGCCCGGACGAAGTCGCAATCGAAGGCAGGCGAGGGTGTAATCGCAGAGTGGATCGAATGCTTCATCGTAGTGATCCTATGCGAGCTCGCCTAGCGATGGTGGAAGCCTTCACGGCGATCAATCATGCGCGGAACAATGTTCTAGACTATAGTAGTTGTTTGTCTCCCGGGCTAGGCGGGAATATTAGAACTGGCTAGCTGAATTAAAGCTTTCTTGACTGGAATGACGAGGCAGGGATGCTTCAACGTGCCGAGCTCAAAATGGCGTAGTTCTTTCGAGCAGCTGCGTCTGCTTTTGAGCATCAGCCGCATACCACAGTCGCGGCTCGAGCAAGTTCGGTTAAAGCTCGATCGCTTTTCCCTCGCGTTCGCGCGCAGCGATCCCGCCCTCGGCCCCATTAAAGTTCCGCCAGTGGTGATCGGAGCAGTTGGGGGCTCGGGCACGCGGATTCTAGCCCAAGTGCTCCGGAAAGCTGGTTGGTTTATGGGTCAGCGAGTGGATTCGCGCAATGAAGATTCTCTGCCGATCGCCTGGTTCTTGACCAAGTGGCTCAAAAGCCTACACGATTTTCCAAACGTCGATAGCCACACGCTGAGTAAGGCCACGAGCGACTTCGACCGGATGGTACAGGTGCACAGACGTGGCATCCCCTCATGGGACGCTCCGTGGGGATGGAAAAATCCGCGCAGTATGTGGTTGCTTCCGTTCCTAGTCGATCGGTTCCCGCAAATGAAATTCATTCACATGATCCGCGACGCCCGCGACATGATGTTATCGGAAAATAGATATTTCCTCAGGAGTCACGGCGAGTGGTTACTCGGTCCCGAGTGGTGGCGGAATCCGCTAGCGGCACAACTTGAATTGTGGCGGCTAGGGAATAAACGGGCGGTGGAGTTCGGCGAACGTTACCTTGGCGATCGCTATCGCATGATCCGTTACGAAGACCTGTGCCAGAAACCGGCCGAAACCATCAGACGGCTCCTTGAATTCCTCGACGCACCGAAGATGAACGTCGATCCGTTGATCGAAGGAATTAGTGATCGAGGTAATATCGGGCGTTGGCGCCGAGCAGGCGGGCCAGAGGCTGGCGAGTTAGGCGCTGGTATACACTCCGATTTGGAGCGCTTCGGCTATACTGCATGAGACGACGAAAGACAGGTAAGACTCTACGAGCTTGCTGTTACTGTCTCGCCATTGCAGCTACGAATCAGGTCTTTGCCGAGCAGGAGCCGCCGAAGCGCACAGGTCTATGGGTCACACAAAAGATTTCCGAAAGCGCAGCGAATCCGGCCGGCTTTGAAGCCGCGATCCGGGGAAATCCACATCTAGCCGGCGTCTGCCTCACCGTTGCCTGGAAAGAAATCGAGACCGAACCCGGCAAGCCGGACTTTAGTTCAATCGATAAAACGGTGGCAGTGCTTCACCGCATCGGAAAGAAGTATGAGCTCGCACTCAAACCTGGAATTGACACACCGGCTTACGTTTTCCGACAGGGCGCTCAGTCCTTGCAGACGAGCATCACGAATCCCCACCGCCCTAACTTTGGCGAGACAGTAAGTGTCCCAGTCCCGTGGGATCCGATCTATCAACGGAATTTCTCGCGCGTAATTGCTCAACTAGGCGAACGCTATGCCGACGATCCTTTGTGCGTGGGCGTGGTGCTTACTTGCGCGAATTTTATGAGCAAAGAAATGCATTTGCCAAAAACGCCCGCGGATCGCGCGAAATGGCAAGAGATGGGGGACTACGGGACCAAGCTGCTCGACGTCTATAAAAAATATACGGAGGAGTGGGCCAAGGCGTTTCCAAAACAGCAAATATCCCTTCATTTATCTCAGGTATTGGATCTGCCTTCCACGTTTTTTGAACGCATCATCGATTACGGAGTGAGCAAACATCCGGAGCAGTTCACAATTCAGAATTGCCAACTTACCGGGCGCGGGGAAGACACGGGTAGGATCAGTTATGATCTTGTCCTGAAGTATCACGACCGCCTCCATCATGGCTTTCAAAGTCTAGCTGGTTTCGGCCATGGTGGTGAAAGAATGGGCTCCATCCAAATGGCCGTCCTCAACGTTGTCCATGCCGACGGAGAATATTGGGAGCTGTGGCACGGCGACGGTCTCAGCGCGGAAACATCTGGCGAAGTAACCAAAGCGTGGGAGGAAGCGAAGCGACTCGGCTACGATGCTTACAAAAAGAAGCTCATCGCCGAAGGTCGTTATCAAGAGCAAAGTCGCGGTCACCACCGGGGAAGGGGCGGGCGTGGCCGACACGATGCCGTGCTGACGCCTGATGTATAACAGGGCTTAAAGTCGCTTGTTAGCAGTTGTTACTCTCGGGTTGCAGATTTCTCTCACTTCGATTGTGGTGCAGAAGTGCCTGCAAGGGCGAATCCCGGATCCTTCGCGCCAAAGGCTCATTTCGATCGGCGCAGCTACGCGGAAGGCGACCAACCAAACCTACTTCGCGTTGTAGCCTGCACTCAGGTTTACTGACTGGTTTTCTCCGCCAATGAGCAGGACTTTGCCGCGGTAGGACTCAAAAACAACCTTGGCGTGTTCATTCAGGTATACACGCGCCTCCGGGCTGCTCAAGTGCCCGAACCCTCCGTAAGGAACAAAAACAAGCCACGTGCGGCGTCCCCGACTGATCGCTTCTCGCAGTTCCTTTAAACTACGAATCGCAGCATAGCCACGAAACCTGTCCATAAAGCGGGGTTCCGCAAATTTGCTGTTGTAGATTATTTTCTTCATTAAAATAGTGTCTAAAAAGTAATTTCCCCGTATCCCTGCGTAGTGTTCAAAGACGTGTGGGATACCCGCGATGATGACATCACCTGGCTGGAGGTGGCTTCTCACGTATTCCGCGGCGCCGCGGTGATCGTAACGATAGGTGTTTAGACGTGTCATCAGCGCAGGAGTAGCGTTTGGGCTGGAGAGTGAGTAAAGTTTCATTAACCACTCATTACTTTGAACGAATAGCAGAAAGAGCATGGCTACTCCAGCTGTATGCGCAAAGCCGAGAGCAACCTTGGAGTTACCTTCGCGCTCGGCAAACAATAACAGCCGATCGTAGAGCATGACGATCGCAGCTACGCCGGAGAGAATAAGAAGCGGCTGATAATAGATACAGTAGCGCGTGGAGAGAGCCGCAATTAAGTTGGTGTGGCAGAAAAGCAGGGCGCCGATTAGAGTAACAACGTAGCGGAAGGCGGGTTGGCGCCAGCAGAACGGGATTCCGGCTACAGTCATCAGGGTGAAAAAGACATGGTTCTCCGCGAACAACAAATGGTCGATGTAAAACCTTGGCTGCCAGCCGTACTTAAGAAAAAAGAGGGAAGGACCGGCGAGATCATTAACGCCGGCACCTATCTGCAAATATGGCGATGAAACGAGCGTGCGCCAGGAGAACTGCGCGATCACCAAGGCAGCCATAAAGAAAACACAGCGGTAGAGATGGAATTCTTTTAGCCACCACCATTCGCCCCAGCGCACAACGAGCAAGGCAAGGAATAAAGCGGGCAGAATGAATGCGCTTCCTTCCCATGAAAGATAACCTGTGCAAAAGGTTACCGACGCGGCTGTCAGATATTTGTGATGGAACGGGCGAACTCTGATCCCTTCGTAAAAGAACCAAAAGGTGAGCATGGCCATGAACTGGCACTGCTGCGGATGAAAGGCATTCTGCGCCCAGCGGATATTCACTGGAAGGCAGGCGTAGATGAACGCGGCGATCAAGCCGGTTCGCCAATTGAAAAGCCGGCGGCCCATCAGCGCGATAATCCCGATGCAAAGTGTGCCCATAATGACAGCCGGCAGCCGGATCGACCACTCCGACTCGCCAAAAAGCCGGCTCGTTACAGCCATCGGATAAGGAACCAACTCATAGGTAGTGGCCGGTCTGATCCTTCCCGCAACCCTGTTAAATGGGAAACCAAGCTCCCAAATGCCCTTCGATTTCTGAACCTCCCCGTACTCGTCATGATCGAACGACATGACGCCAAAATCATGGTAACGGAATGCGAAGCCCAAGCCTATGATCATTGCCAGCAGTAGATAAGGCAGCGCCTCGGCAGACACGGTGTTTTTGAGCTGCCGAATCCGTGCGCTGAGATTCGCTGTTATTCGCCCGTGCGGAACGAAGTGAAACAACCGAACTCCGAGAAGGGTGACAATCGCCAGCACAACAAATTTCGGTTGGAACGGCCAGCTTATTGGAAAACGAAAGTCGTACCTTGGAAGGAGCAGGAAGAGCAGGCCGACGATGATTGGGGCATGAAATAGCGCGTCCCGAGCGAGAGCATAGCGAAGCGCCTCGCGTGTCTTAGCGGTGACAAAGCGAGAGACCAGTAGCCACAAGGCGATGGTTCCGACAATCGTCAACAAAATCACTGCTACAGGTTTGGCAACGACATCGAAGTCGGAAATATTAACCGGGCTGTGCAACTGTTGGGTAAGGTAACCCCACGGCGCGGATCCATTGCTACCGGCTTCCACAGCGTGCTGCTTTTGCGCGCCTTGCTGATCGCTCACTCGCCAGTCCGAATTGGTCTCGAATTGTTGAATGTTACCATCCTTTCGAACCATGAACCCGCTTGCGAGAAACCTGGCTGGACCCTGGGTGTTGCGCACCGTCGCGACGATTGTGTTCGGGCCTTTTTTGATCCAGTAGCTGATGTCATACGCGTCAAGAGTCGGCTTCTGCGACGAAGTAGCTATCAATTCGGGGATGCTTTCCGAATGCGCGGGTCCAGCGGTCGAGCTAGGACTGGAAGACGGGCTAGGACTTGCAGACGAGCTGGGAGTAGGCAGCGGCTTGAGGTTTTGCGGCAGCCTAACAATTGCCGGTGGCGGAGTTGTCATTTCGACCTTCTCCTTCTCCAAAGGCTCCCTCGTCAGCCTGGGTAAACCCGGCATCTTTGGCTCTTTGAGCGGGGAAGCGGCCATGCCAGTGATGAGTTTGCCATTCACGAGAAGGTCGAGGCTTCCTGAACTCGCCACTTGGATCCATGTCTCCGGACGAGCTCTTTCCGCATGTACGGAGGCGGAAAAGACTGCCTCCCGCGACGCGTTTTCGGCTGTGATCCACTTGCCAGATGGTGGGAGTCGAAGCAAAAGCGGATTCCTTTCCACCCACGTTATGTGGACCGGATGCTCCATGATTGTGGCGCGACGCGCGTTCGGCCAAACCTGCTCCTGCACCAGGGGAGAGACCCATTCCTCTGTACCCTGTACGATGCCGGTCCTTGGAGTAACTCTCCACTGTTCGTCCGAAATAAATGAGCCGGTTTTTCCGCCAGGTTCTTTAAAGCCGCCGCAAACAAGAAGCTGTGCGGAACCTGGGTAGGAATCCCGAACAACCGAGATAGCAATGACGTTTGTGCCAGGCTTTAGAGATTTTTTGACGTCATAAATTTGTGCTACCCGCGTCTTCAGATTGGTTTCAGTGCCGACTGTGCGGTCATTGATAATGATTTTGAAGGAGTCCGTTGCTGCGACTTCCAGCCAAGCCTGCTCGGGTTCAGCATTTAAAAAAATCTCGCGGCGAAAGTAAGCTACCGGAGCAAACTCGGCTGGTTCTATCCATTGAGCAGCTCCGAAGTCCAATTGGTATTGCCGATATAGCGGACTCGCAAAGGCGCGAAATATGAAG
>Ga0209027_1000383_pt1 | contig 15435 bp, 11 predicted proteins | sample GraSoi013_1_20cm_3_FD_185821 | JGI IMG/M metagenome (GOLD analysis project Ga0209027, IMG submission 185821) | Grasslands soil microbial communities from the Angelo Coastal Reserve, California, USA - Sample 09_27_2013_1_20cm (SPAdes) (version 2) | ecosystem: Environmental > Terrestrial > Soil >...
GCCGTTGCCGATGATCTCCAGGTGATCGACCGGGACGCTCGACCGCAGACGCACCCGCGCCGTGAGCGCCCCGCTGCCCGGCAGCCGGATCTCGTCTCCGATCTGCCGCCCCTCGAGCGTGAACTCGAGCAGCGGCGCGTTGCTCACGAACGTACGACCCGCCTTGAGCCCCGCGAGAAACGCGCGACGATCGAGCCTGGCGCCCGCCTGCACGAACACCCGCACCAGCCCGGGCGGACCCCGCAGCGACGCGAAGTTCGGAAACGCGTCCGTGCCCGCACCGGCGGGAAGCCGGAAGCCGCAGTTCAGCAGCCGGTACCAGATCTCCGACGTGGCGAGGTGATCCGAGTACCCCATCACCTCGATGTAGTCGACCTTGCCGAGCGCCACGTCCACCGGCAGCTCGTGGGTGAGCCGCTCGGTCGTGTCGGCCGGATCGGGCCTCGAGTCGAAGGGATGAACGTACCCGAACAGCGCTCCCTGGGCGTGCGCCAGGTCCGCCACATCGCCGTTCGCCGGATAGAGGCTGGCGGCGGCGGTGTTGGCATAGCCCGCGTATTCGGGCAAGAGAAAATGGTCCGTCAGCCCCAGGAGCGCGGTATGGCCCCAATAGCTCGTGTGGAACTCCTGGCCGTGCAACAGCAGCAGCTGCGCGCTCGACGCGGGGTCCGCGTCGGTCCGAAAATAGGCGATGTCGGGAATCCGCTGCTCCTTGTTCACCACCAGGTTCTCGATGACGTGCAGGTCCTCGGCGCGGCCCTGGAAGGCGAGATGCTCGGGCGTGTTGCGATACGCCCCGCCGTAGTTCATGTGCACATGGAGATCCCCGCTCCACCAGCCCAACGCCGGAAGGTCCGCGAGTCGATCCAACACGATCCGTCGTACCGCGCTGCCCCCGGCTCGCACCGTCGCCTCGGCGCGCCCGACGCGAAACTCCGGCCCGTGCCACACCGCCACGTGCACGGCGCCCGCGGGCACCGTCAGCTCGGCGGAGCCGGCCGTGTGGAAGTAGCCGTACTCGAAGCTGCCCTCCCCGCGGTCGAACGCCTCATCGGCGTGGCGCCAGGCGTCGTCGGGTGCGTACGCACGCCCATCGGCTCTGGTGACCGAGACCCGGGCGGGGAGCGGACGCCCGCCGCGATCGACCACTTCCACGCGCAGCCGCCCCACGGGCGCGTGGTAGCGGCGTCGCGTGGCGAGGATCCGCTGCCGCCGCCCCCCAGGCACGTCGATCACCCAGAGCGACGTGTTGCCGCCTTCGTTCGAGATGAACGCGATCCGCTTGGCGTCGTGCGACCAGCGGGGCCCCGTGGCGTCGAAGTCTCCGTAGGTGAGCGGAAACACGTCGCCCCCCTCGCTGGTCATGAGCCACAGTTGATTCCACTGACGGCCGAGGTAGGAGCTGTAGACGACGCGCGAGCCGTCGGGGGACCAGTCGGGCCGCGCCTTCCACGTCGTCTCCTCGTAGCGGAGCTCGCGCAACGGCGCACCGGGCGTCGCCGGCATGCGCCAGAAGCCGCCGCTGCCGTGGACGTGCCCGCGGTTCGACACGAGGATCAGCTCCTTCCCATCAGGCGACCAGGTGGGAGAGAGGTAGTGATCCCACGTGCTGTAGTAATAGCGGGGCAGCTTGCTGTCGTTGTCCTCGGTGAGGCGGGTCGCTTCGCCCGGCGTGCCGCCGCTCACCGCCGCCGCGAAGATGTGCCAGCGTCCGTTGTATGCGCTGGTGACGAACGCGATGCGGCCGCCGTCGGGGGACCACCGCGGCTCGACGTTCACCGCGCCGTTCGCGGTGACGGGTCGCACGGCGCCCGTCGCCAGGTCCAGCAGCTCCAGCTCGATCGCGTCCCTCGCGTAACGAGCGAACGCGACGAAGCGTCCGTCCGGAGACCAGTCGGGCTGATAGTCGTATCCGTCGTCCCCCGTGAGCTCGACCGCCACGCCCGAGCCGATCTGCTGGCGCCACAGCGAGCCCTGCATCGCATAGATCAGATCCCGCCCGTCGGGCGACCAGGTGACGGCGCTGGGACCGCTCGTCACCTGCGGCACGTACATCTCGCGCCAGTAGTAGGCGTGCGGTACGGCTACCTGCTTGAGCACCGGCTCCCGCTGGGCGAGGGCGACCACCGGAATGAGCCCGACGCTCGAGGCAAGCACCAACCGCCGCAGTTGGCCGGTCATTGTTTCAGAAACAGTCGCTTTGGGTCGAGCACGTCCCGCAACAAGCGCAGCTCGTGCGCAGTGGGCGGCGGCACCGCGGCGAGGCCCGGCCGGCAGCGGAGCGCCCACCCGATGCCGGCCTGCACGTCGGGTACGCTCACGCCAGGGTACAACGCCGCCAGCACCATCTCGCCCGTTGCCTCGTCCGCCTCGAGGATGCCCTTGTCGGTGATGACCTTCACGGGCCCGGCGCCCGGCATCCGCACCTCGCGCCGCGGCCGGCCCTGGGGCCTGAGTCCCGGGCTCGTGACGAAGTCCACCTGCTCGGGAAACGCCCGCGGACCGAGCTTGGCCACGATCAGCGTGCGTTGCGCGTGGATCGCGATCTCCGCGGCCCCGCCCGACCCGGGCAGCCGGACCTTGGGCCGCACGTAAGGACCGATCACGGTGGTGTTGATGTTGCCGTAGCGATCCACCTGGGCGCCGCCGAGGAATCCGACCTCGATGCGCCCGTTCTGCAGGATGCACTGGAACACGTCGGCCATCCCGCACACCATGAGCGATCCGGTGACGAGCGCCGGGTCGCCGATGGACACGGGGAGCCGCTCGGGCACGGCCCCGACGGCGCCCGATTCGTAGATCAGCACGAGATGCGGGGCGTGCGTGGCGCGCGCCAGGTTGCAGGCCAGGTTGGGGAGCCCGATGCCGACGAACACGACCTCGCCGTCTTGGAGCTCGCGGGCGGCGACGACGGCCATCATCTCGTCGGGCGTATAGCCGTCAGTACCCGTAGTTCACCCCGGCGCACAAGCGTTCTTTCGCCTTGAGCCTCGCGACGCGCGGCTGTTTTTTCAGGTACGCGGCGCGGTCGGGGACGCCGTACACAAACTCGTCGAGGTAACGCGCGAGCCGGACGGGATCGCGCGAAATGGCCTCCCAGGCGACGTAGAACTCATTGTCGCGGTCGTAGTAGCCCTGCGCGTACGACGGGTGCGCACCGCACGGCTCGACCACCACCGCGTTCACGATCATGCCGGGGATCACGGTCCGGTTCGGATCGGATCGGATCAGCTGCTCGTCCACCAGCTCCTCCACGACCACGATCACGCGCGCCGAGGCGAACGCGGCTTCCCTTTGCACGCCGACGAGCCCCCAGATCTGCGTGTTGCCATCGGCGTCGGCGCGCTGCGCGTGGACGATCGTCACGTCGGGGTTCAGCGCCGGCACCGTGGCGAGGTCCTCCCCGGTGTAGGGGCACGTGACGCTCCTGATACGCGGGTTGGCGCGGGGCAGGTCGGTGCCCATGTAGTCGCGCAGCGGCCAGAACGGCAGGCGCGCGGCGCCCGCGGAGAACCGTGCGACCATGCCGAAGTGCGAGTACTCTTCGATCTCGAGCGGCACCGCGCCCGGCGCTTCCACGGCGCGCCGGAACGCGTGCAGCGAGCCGACGCCCGGGTTTCCGGCCCACGAGAACACCAGCTTGCGGGCGCACCCCGCGCCGATCATCTGATCGTAGATCAGATCCGGCGTGAGCCGCGCCAGCGTGAGGTCGCGCCGCCGCTGTCGGATGATCTCGTGCCCCGCGGCGAAGCAGATGAGGTGGGTGAATCCCTCGATGACGACGGTATCGCCGTCGTGGACGAAGCGGGAGACGGCGTCACGCATGGACATCACCTTGGAGGCGTTGTCCGTCATCCGTTGTCCGTTATCCGTACGAACGGAGTGGGATGGATTCCACGGACGACGGAGAACGGATGACGGATGACGTTCAATCCGTCATCTCGCCCAGGCATTCATCGATGATCCCCAGCGCCGTATCCACGTCGGCCTCGTCCACCACGAGTGGGGGGGCCAGCCGCAGCGCGCTCTTCCCCGCGCCGAGCAGCAGCAGACCCTTGCGAAACGCCCGTGTGACGAGTTCGTGAGGGACCTCGGGCGCGGGGTCGCGGGTGGCGCGGTCCTTCACGAACTCGACGCCGATCATGAGCCCGCGTCCGCGGACGTCGCCGATGGAGCGATACTTCTGCTGCAGCCGCTTGACCCCCGCGAGCAAGCGCTCGCCGAGACGCGGGACCCGGGGAAGGAGGTCGTGCTCCACCACGTCCAGCGTGGCGAGCGCCGCCGCGCAGCACACGGGATTGCCGCCGAAGGTGCTGCCGTGCGCGCCCGGCTGCCACTTCATGATCGATTCCTTGGCGATGATCGCCCCGATCGGCATGCCGCTGCCCAGGCCCTTGGCGCTGAGCAGGATGTCGGGCTCGATCCCCTCGTGCTCCGACGCCCACATTTTCCCGGTGCGTCCCACGCCGCACTGCACTTCGTCGCACACCAACAGGATGCCGTAGCGGTCGCACAGCTCGCGCAGCGCTTTCACGTAGCCGGGCGGCGGCACGACGTACCCGCCCTCCCCCTGAATCGGCTCCACGAAAATGGCAGCCGTGCTCTTGGGGTCGAGCCGCTTGGCGAACAGGTCGTCCTCGATGGACGACACGCACCGCATGGTGCAGGCGGCCTCGCCGCGGCAGAACTCGCAGCGGTAGCGGTAGCCGTACGGGACGTGATACACCTCGGGGAGGAACGGCGCGAACCCGGCGCGCTGGATCGATTTGCTCGCCGTCAAGCTGAGTCCGCCGTAGCTGCGGCCGTGAAACGCTCCCGTGAACGCGACGATCGCCGGCCGCCCGGTCGAGTGCCGTGCCAGCTTGATCGCCCCCTCCACCGCCTCGGTTCCCGAGTTCGAGAGGAACACGCGCTTCTTGCTCGGCCCCGGCGCGAGACGCGCCAGCCGCTCGCACAGCGCCGCGAAGCCCTCGAAGTAGAAATCGCTGCCGCAGATGTGAAGGAACCGTGCCGCCGCCTCCTGGATCGCCTGGACGACCTTGGGATGGCCGTACCCCGTGGAGGCGACCGCGATGCCCGCCATGAAGTCGAGGAAGCGGTTCCCGTCTACGTCTTCGACCATGACCCCCGCCCCGCGGGCGATCACGAGGGGGTACTCCTTGGGGTACGACGTCGAGGCCCAGCGGTCCTGGCACTCGACGATCGCCTGTGCCTTGGGGCCGGGCGGCGGCACCACGATCCGCGGAAAGTCCTTCATCGCGATTCCTCAATGACGGTCCGGCTCTGCTCGCGCAGAAATTGCGCGACGTAATACGGCCCGCACCCGCCCTTCCCGGTCGAGCCCGATCCCTTCCATCCGCAGAACGGCTGCGCCCCGGGCCAGGCGCCGGTGGTGGCGCCGGTGCGTTTGTTCACGTAGCACACCCCGGCGTCGATCTCGTCGAAGAAGCGCTCGACTTCCTCCGCCTTCTTCGAGAAGATCCCCGCGGTGAGTCCGTACGCCGCCTTGTTGGCCTCGACGAGCGCCTGCTCCAGACCGGGCACCTCCCCCACGGCGAGCAACGGGACGAACAGCTCCTCCACGAAGAGCGACGAGGAGAGGGGTAGCTCGGCGATGGTGGGAGCGACGAAGTGCCCGCGGTCGAATATCCCGCCGGTGAGCCGCGCACCGCCGAGCACGACCATGCCCTCGCGGCGCGCCTGCGCCACGGCGCGCTCGAAGCGCTCCACCGCCGCCGCGTTGATCACCGGCCCGAAGGACACGTCCCGCTCGGTCGGGTCGCCGAGCGCGAGCGCCCTGGTCCGCTCGACGAGCTTGTCCACAAACGGGCGTGCCACCCGCTGGTGTACGTACACGCGGGAGGTCGCGCTGCACTTCTGGTTTTGTAGCCCGAACGCCGACCGCACCACGCCCTCCGCCGCAGCGTCCAGGTCCGCCGAGTCGAGCACGATCGTGGCGTTCTTGCCCCCCATCTCGAGCAGGCACGGCTTCACCCAGTGTGCCGCGAGGCCGCGGTAGATGCGCATCCCCACGGCGTTCGAGCCGGTGAAGACCACCCCGTCCACACCCGGGTGGCGCCATAACGACTCCCCGGTCTCCTCCCCCGTCCCCGGCAGATAATTGAAGACGCCGGGCGGCAGCCCGGCGTCGCGGTACACCTCGTACAGCTTGAGCCCGGTCCAGGGTGTGTCCTCCGCAGGCTTGTAGACCACGGCGTTCCCCGCGACGAGGGCCGCCGCGGACATGCCGGTCGCGAGCGCGAGTGGGAAGTTGAACGGGGCGATGCAGGCGAAGACGCCGTAGGGGCGGAGCACGTCGATGTTGCGCTCGACGGGGGTGACCTTGGCCATCTGGCGGACGAAGCCATTGGCGTCCTCGACCTGTTGGCAATAGTAGTCGATCAAGTCGGCCGCCTCCTCCGCGTCCCCCATCGATTCGAGCCGGCTCTTGCCGACCTCGAGGCTCATGATCGCGGCGAGCGCGAATTTGCGCTCGCGGATCAGCCCGGCGGCGCCGCGCAGTGTCGCCGCGCGCGCGCGCCACGGCGTATGGGCCCACGCCTTCTGCGCTCCCTTGGCCGCCGCGACGGCGCGCTCGACGTGCTGCGCGGTGGCGACGGCGAAACGGCCCAGCACCACACTCGTATCGATGGGCGACGTATCGACGATCGCCGTTCCGGACGACGTCACCGCTTCGCCCGCGATGTACGGCGCATGGTCCCGGCCCAGTTGGAGGCGCACCCCGGCGAGGGCCTCGTCGAACTGGCGGTGGAACAGCTCCCAGTCGACGTTGGCGGAGGTGTAAGTGACTTTGGACGGTGTTGCGGCGGTAGTCATGCGCTCACCGCACACCGGCCTTGACGGCCTTCAAGGCCGCCGCGTGCGCGGCAGTGAAACGGGTCACGATCTGGTCGATCTCCTGCTCGGTGATGATGAAGGGTGGCGCCACGACGACCAGGTCGCCGTTGACACCGTCGGCGTGACCCACGTTGGACCAGACCACGAGCCCGGCCTCCTGGGCCGCCTCGGTGAACGCCTCGACGAACTTGGCCGCCCGCGGGAACGGAGCCCGGGTGGCCTTGTCCTCCACGAACTCGATCCCGGCGAGCAGGCCGCGCCCGCGCACGTCGCCCACGTGGGGCAACTGCGCCAGAGCGGCCAGCCGCTCGTGCAGCACCCGCCCCAGCCTCGCGCAGCGCTCCACCAGCCGCTCGCGCTTGAGCAGCCGCACGGCCGCGAGCCCGGTCGCGCACGCGACGGGATGGAACGAGAAGGTCTGGGCGTGCAGGAAGCTCCCCGAGCCCTGCGCGATGACGTCGACGATCCGCCGGGGCGCGGCGAGGCCCGAGAGCGCGGCGTAGCCGCCGGAGATTCCCTTCCCCAGCGTCATGAGGTCGGGTGCGGCACCGTATTGATCGATCGCCCACCAGGTGCCCGTGCGACCCGCCCCGCACAGGATCTCGTCGGCGACGAACAGCACCTGGTGGCGGTCGCAGATCTCGCGGATCGTCCGGAAGTACTCCGGGCGCGGCGTGGACGCCCCCGTGGAGGAGCCGCCCACCGGTTCCGCGATGAACGCGGCCACCGTATCGGCCCCCGCCCGCCGGATGGCGGCCTCGAGCGCTGTGCCGCTGCACGTCGGGCACGCGGCACTTTCGCCGCCGCATTCGCAGCGGTACGCGTAGGGAGCGGGAATGCGGGTGACGTCCACCAGCCACTCGCGGAACGGCGCCTTGGACTGCTCCCGCGCCGAAGCCGAGAGGGCCAGGAGCGTGTTGCCATGATACGAGGGTGCGAGCGCGATGATGCGGTGTTTCCCCGGCTTGCCGGCCTCGACCCAGTACTGCCGGGCGAGCTTGAGCGCGGCCTCTACGGCCTCCGAGCCGCTGGACAGGAAGTAGAGCTTGTCGAGATCGCCCGGCAGGGTCTGCGCCAGCTCGCGGGCGAGCTCTTCCACCGGGCCGTGCGTGAACGTCGCCGCCGAGAGATAGCCGAACTCGCGCGCTTGGCGCGCCAGCGCGTCGGCGACCTCGGGATTCGAGTGACCCAGGTTGGCGACGTACGCTCCGCCCACCGCATCCAGGTAGTCTTTGCCCTGCTCGTCGTACAACCAGCAGCCCTCGCCGCGCACGATGCGCGGGTAGCTGCGGCCGAGCTTCCGGTAGAAGACGTTGCCCTCGGGATAGCGGTAGACCGTCACTCCTCCCCCTGTGTCCCTTGCGCTTGTGGTTCCGCGGAAAGCTACGATGCCGGGCGGCGCCCGGCGAGCGAGGTCGGCCCCCGCTCGCGAGCGCGATAACGCCGCCGTACCTTAGACGGCTTCCTCGACGCTGGGAGCTCGGTATGACGCCACTGACCCGTGTGCTGCTCCTCACTCTCGCCCTGCCGGCGCCCGGCTTCGCTCAGACCAGCGCCCCGGCGGGGCTCGAGAACCTCGTCACGGATGGCGTGCCGCCGATCCCCGCGCGCATCGCCGACGCGGCGCACCGCTACGGCGACTTCCGGGTCGCCGACTTCTGGGACTGGCACCCGACGCGGCGCGAGATGATCATCGCCACGCGGTTCGGCGACGCGCCGCAGCTGCACCGCGTCGCATTCCCGGGCGGGGCGCGGACGCAGCTGACCTTCTTTCCCGATCCCGTCTCCAGCGCGTCGTACCAGCCGGCCGATGGCCGCTACATCGTGTTCACCAAGGACGTCGGGGGTGCGGAGTTCTTCCAGAAGTACCGCTACGACGTCGCGACCGGGGACATCACCCTGCTTACCGACGGCGCGGCGCGTAACGTCGGCGGCGCCTGGTCGCACAAGGGTGACCGCTACGCCTACATGTCCACGCGCCGCGACGGGCGCGACCTGGACCTCTGGGTGATGGACCCCTCCGATCCGGCGAGCGACCGCATGGTCCTCCACCTGGAGGGTGGCGGGTACGAGCCCGCCGACTGGTCCCCGGACGACCGCCAGATCCTCCTGTTTCAAGGGATCTCTGTCAACGAGAGCTATCTCTGGCTCGTCGACGTGGCGAGCGGGCAGAAAACGCTCCTCACGCCGAAACAACCAGGCGACAGCGTCGCCTACGGCAGTGCGCGGTTCAGCCGCGACGGCAAAGGGATTTACGTCACGACCGACCGCGGCTCGGAGTTCCAGCGTCTCGCCTACTTGGACCTCGCCACGGGACACTATCGCTACCTCACGAGCGCCATCCCCTGGGACGTGGACGAGTTCGACCTGTCGCCCGACGGACGCTCCATCGCCTTCGTCACGAACGAAGACGGGATCAGCGGACTGCACGTGATCACCGCCGCCACGGGCGCCGAGCGCCGCTTGCCCAAGCTGCCAGCGGGGCTGATCTCCGGGATCCGCTGGCGGCGAATCGGCGCCGAGCTGGGGTTCACACTCAGCTCGGCGCGCGCCGCCGCCGATGCCTACTCGCTCACGCTCGGCAGCGACACGCTCACGCGCTGGACGGAGAGCGAGACCGCGGGCCTCAACACGCACGACTTTGCCGCGGCCGAGCTCGTGCATTGGCCCAGCTTCGACGGCCGGGGGATCTCGGGCTTCCTTTATAAGCCCCCGGCGCGGTTCCCGGGCCGCCGGCCGGTGATCATCAACATTCACGGCGGGCCCGAAGGGCAGTCGCGGCCGGGATTCCTCGGCCGCAATAACTACTTCCTCCAGGAGCTGGGGATCGCGCTCATTTTTCCGAACATCCGGGGCTCGACCGGCTTCGGAAAGACCTTCCTGAAGCTCGACAACGGCGTGCTGCGGGAGGGCGCCTACCGGGACGTCGGGGCCCTGCTCGAGTGGATCCGCACGCGACCGGATCTCGATGGCGATCATGTGCTCGTGACGGGCGGCAGCTACGGGGGCCACATGACGCTCGTTACCGCCACGCGCTACGACGGGCCGATCTGCTGTTCGGTGGACGTGGTGGGGATCTCGAACCTCGCGACCTTCCTGAAAAACACGTCGGGCTACCGGCAGGACCTGCGGCGCGTCGAGTACGGTGACGAGCGCGACTCGACGATGCACGCGTGGATGGAGCGCACGGCCCCGCTCAACAACGTGGACAAGGTCACGAAGCCCCTGTTCATCATCCAAGGCATGAACGACCCCCGCGTCCCGCGGAGCGAAGCCGAGCAAATGGTGGCCGCCCTCAAGCGGCGCGGAGTCCCCGTGTGGTACCTGATGGCCAAAGACGAGGGCCACGGGTTCCGTAAGAAGGGCAATCAAGACTTCCAGTTCTCCGCGACGATTCTCTTCACCGAGCGGTACCTGTTGGGCCGGTCCGCCGCGGCCACCCCGTGACGCCGCGCTAGCCGTCGACCAGCCGCATCCCGGTCTCCGCGTAACGGGCGCCCGCGGCGACGCCCTTCGGCGCGACGGCGTCGATCCGCGCGAGATCGGCCTTGCTCAAAGCGGTGCCGACCGCTTGGGCGTTCTCCTCGAGCCGGGCGCGCTGCTTCGTGCCGGGAATCGGCACCACGTCGTTTCCCCGCGCCAGGAGCCAGGCCAGCGCCAGCTGCGCCGGCGTACAGCGTTTCTCGCGCGCGATCTCCTCCACCTTGCGGACCAGGTCCAAGTTCTTCTGGAAGTTCGTCCCCTGAAATCGGGGCGAGTTGCGACGGAAGTCACCCGGGGGCAGGTCGTCGAACTTCGCGAACCGGCCCGTGAGAAAGCCGCGCCCCAGCGGGCTGTAGGCCACAAACCCGATGCCCAGCGCCCGGCAGGTCGGCAGGACGTCGTCCTCCGGATCCCGGCTCCAGAGTGAATACTCGGTCTGCAGGGCCGTGATCGGGTGTACCGCGTGAGCGCGGCGCAGCGTCGCCGGCGCGGCCTCCGAGAGGCCGATGTGGCGCACTTTCCCCTGCCACACCAGCTCGGCCAGCGCGCCGACCGTGTCCTCGATGGGGACGGTGGGATCCACGCGATGCTGGTAGTACAGATCGATGTGGTCGACGCCGAGTCGCTTGAGCGACCCTTCGCAGGACGCACGCACGTACTCCGGACGTCCGTTGACGCCTCGCACCTGGGGGTCGGGGCCGCGGACGATGCCGAACTTGGTCGCGAGCACGACGTCATCCCGCCGGCCGGCGATCGCCTGGCCCACGAGCTGCTCGTTGGTGTACGGCCCGTACATATCGGCCGTGTCGAGGAAGTTGATGCCCAGGTCGAGCGCCCGGTGTATGGTCGCGACGGATTCGACCTCGTCGGCGGGACCGTAGAACTCCGACATCCCCATGCACCCCAGGCCGAGGGCGGACACCATCGGCCCCTGGCGTCCTAGTTTGCGCCGCTGCATACGAAGCTCGCTCACGTGGGATGTCAGACTCCGTTCAACGCCCGGGACCGGGTCGAGGTTCCGCGGACGCGCGCGCGCGCTCAGTCGCGGTCCCGCAACAGTCGCCAGGTGACGCCGCCCGCAGTCGAGTCGAGCACCACCAGGGTCCGCGCCTGCCCATCGCCGAGCACGAGGGCCCCGGTCGCGAGCAGCGTGTCGGTCGTACCGGCGTGCGAGATCACGACGGACCAGCTCCCGGGCGTGCCGTCGAAGTATCGGGTCACGGCGCGGAAGTTGAGCGGCGCGGCGCTCACGACCAGCGCGGCGCTGCCCGGCTCGGTCCGGTACGCGTCGACGGGCGGTGCGGCCGGGGCGAAGCTCGTGAGGCGCAGCCGGGCATGCCCCGCCGCCACTGCGCCCGTGTCGGAGACCAGCACCGGATTGAGGATCACCCTTCCGTTCGCGACAGAATCGATGACGAACAGGTCGTAATTCACGCCCTCGACCGTGTAGAACAACGCCACCAGAGCGTGTGTCGTGTCGGCGGGCTGAATGGCGAGGTCGTGCTGCCCCGGCGACAGCGCAAAGACCCGGCTCGACTCGCCGAACGCGATGCTGCTCCCGCGCCCGCCGTCCACCAAGACCGTGAGCGACGGTCCACCGCGAATGGTGTGGAGCACGCGCAGCTGCGACGCCTGGGGCGGCGGCGGGCCGCTGCCGTTGTCACATGCCCCGAGCGTGAGAACGGCGACAACGGCGACCAGCCCGCGGCCGATCATTCGCCGCTCATGGGCGATCCCCGGTCCACCACGTACACGTTGCGCTGTGCGGTCGGCATGATGATCAGGTCCACAATGTTCACGTGCTCCGGGAGGTTCACGATGTAGGCGATCGTGTCCGCCACGTCGTCCGCCGTCAGCGGCTGGAGTCCCTGGTAGACCGCCTTGGCGCGCTCGCGGTCGCCGTGGAACCGCACCTCGGAGAACTCCGTCTCCACCATTCCGGGGTCGACTGTGGAGACCCGGATCGGCGTGCCCGCCATGTCGAGATTCATGCCCTCCGTCAGCGCCCGCACAGCGAACTTGGTGGCATTGTACACGTTGCCCATGGGGTAGGTTTGGTGCGCTGCTACGCTTCCGATGTTCACGACGTGGCCCCGGCGCCGCGCAACCATGTGGGGCAGGACCGCCCGCGTCACGTTGAGCAGCCCTTTCAGGTTGGTGTCGATCATGCGGTCCCAATCCTCCGGGTCGCCCTCGTGCACCTTGGACAGCCCGCTCGCGAGACCGGCGTTGTTGATGAGGACGTCGGGCACCTGCCCGGCCGCCACCAGCGCCTCCGCCGCCCGGCTCACCGCGGCGCGGTCGCGCACGTCCACTTCGGCGAAGCCGGCGGCCACGCGATGCTGGGCCTCGAGCTCCCGGCCGAGCGATTCCAGTCGCGCGCGACGTCGCGCCCACAGCGCGAGCTTCGCTCCTTCGGCGGCGAACCGGCGCGCACACGCCTCGCCGATTCCCGAGCTGGCGCCCGTGATCAGAATCAGCTTTCCCTTGATGCGGTTCATCCCCACCCCCACACGTCGTTGCGTGACGTCTTTGTGTAACGTCTCTGCGTGACGTCTTTATTTTTTTATCTCATGTTCCCCGTATGTCCCAGCGAGTATCGTCCCGGTTGCGGCCACACGCACAGCCCGTGCGGCTCGCGACCCACCGCGATGCGGTGCGTCAGGGCGCCGGTCTCCGTATCGAACACGTACACCTCGTCGTCGTAGCGGCCGGACAGCCACAGCTCCCGACCGTCGGCGGTCACGTTCCCCATGTCCGGGCTGCCGCCGCCCGGCACGGGCCAGGTCGCGACGATCTGCCGGTCCCGAGGATCGAGCACGGTGACGGAGCCTGGACCGCGGCGCCCGCCCGCCGTGGTGTTCCAGCCGCGGTTCGTGATGTAGAGCAGCCGACCGTCCCTGCTCGGGTAAATGCCGTGCGTCCCCCGTCCCGTGGCGATAAACCCGATCCGTCGGAACGTCTCCGGGTCCACGAGAAACACGCCCCCCGCCTTCATGTCGGCGACGTAGAACACGCGACCGTCCGGGGACGACCGAATGTCCTGCGGCATCGCGGCGCTGTCCAACCCGCCCGGATCGAGCGTGAGATATCCCGTCACCGAGCGGGCGCCGAGGTCCACCTTGACGAGCTGCCCCGAGAACTCGCACGTCGCGACGGCGAACCGCCCGTCGGCGGTGAACTCCATGTGGTCCACGCCCTTGCACTGGACGGGCAGCGACTGGACCAGCGCCATCGTCTGCGCGTCGCGGAAGTCGAGCCGCCGCCGCCGCTCCGCCACCACGATCGCGAACCGGCCGTCCGGTGTGAAGTACAGGTTGTAGGGATCGTCGACGGGGACGCTCGTGCCTTCCCGCCCGGTCGCGGGATCGATCGGGGTGAGCGTGCCGCCCAGATTGTTCGCGACCCACAGCGTCGTCAGGTCGTACGAGGGCACCACGTGCTGCGGCAGCGCGCCCGTGGGGAAGGTCCGCAGCACGCGGTAGCTGCGCGCGTCGATCACGGTCACCGTCCCGTCGTGCGAATTCGGGACGTAGACCAGCGGACGCGCCTGCGCCGCCCGCGGCGCGAGCCGATTCGCGCCCGCGGCGGCGTACAGGTTGGCGGTGTCGGGCCGTGCGCCCGTCTCGGGGGCCGCGACGCGCACGGCGGCCGCCGACCGGCGTTCCCCCCGGCATGCGGCTGCGAGCGTCAGCGCGACAGCCGCCGCGCCTAGTCGCGCGGCCATGCGATCAGGAGCTTGCCGGTGTTGCGATTCTCCCGCATCCGCTGGAACGCTTCTGCCGCCCGGTGGGCGGGGAACACTCCGTCCACGGGCACCCGCAAGGCTCCCGAGGTGAAATAGGGAAGGATCTCCCGGGTGAAGCGGGCCACGATCGGGGCCTTCTCCGCGCGGCTGCGCGCGCGTAGCATCGTCCCCACCAATCGGGCACGCTTCCGCATGAGCAACGCGAGATCGACCTCCGCGCGGGCGCCCGCCATCGTGGCAATGACGACGACCCGCCCGCCCGTCGCGAGCACGCGCACATCCCCCGACAGGCTCGGCGCGCCGATCGGATCGAGCACGACGTCCACGGCGTCGCGCCCCCAGCGCCCCTCGATCTGCTCGACGAAGTCGTGTCGACCTGCGTCGATCGCCAGGTCCGCTCCGGCAGCTTCCAAGGCCGGCAGCTTCTCGGACGTCCGCGTCGTGGCCGCCACCCGGGCGCCGATGAGCTTCCCGAGCTGAATCGCCGCCAGCCCCACCCCGGACGCGCCCGCGTGCACCAGCAGCGTTGCGCCCCGGGTGAGGCCTGCTTCCACGACCAGGCTGAGGAACGCCGTGAGGAACGCCTCCGGAATCCCGGCGGCCGCGACGAGGTCGAGCCCCGCCGGCGCCGGGAACACCTGTCCCGCCGGCGCCGCCACGTACTCGGCGTGGCCGCCCCCCGCGACCAGCGCGCACACGGCCTCTCCCGTCCCCTCGGTAGTGCCGGAAAGCTCGAGCCCGATGATGTCCGGCTCGCCCGGCGGCGGCGGGTACCGGCCGGCGATCTGCATCAGATCGGCGCGGTTCACGCCCGAAGCCGCAACGCGCACCAGGACCTCCGCCTCGCGCGGCACCGGCCGCTCGGTCTCCGCAAGGACGGCGACGTAGCGACCGTCGAGCTCCGTGACCTGGAGGAACCTCATGGCGCGAATACTAGCCGGACGGGGCACGTGCATGCAAAATTCGGGCGCCATGAAACGACGCTGCTGGACCGGGGACGACGCCGAGCCGTTGATGCTCGCCTACCACGACGAGGAGTGGGGTGTCCCGCTGCACGGCGATCGGGAGCTGTTCGCCAAGCTCGTGCTCGACGGCTTCCAGGCCGGCCTCTCGTGGCGCGTGATTCTCAACAAGCGGGCGCGTTTTCTCGAGGTGTTCGATGGGTTCGATCCGGAGCGCCTGGCGCGCTACGACCGCAAAAAAATCGGCCAGCTGCTCAGGGACCCGGGAATCGTGCGCAACCGTCAGAAGGTCGCGGCCGCGGTGTCCAACGCGCGGGCGTTTCTCGAGTTCTCGGAGCGCGAGGGTCCGTTCGGACGCTTTCTCTGGACCTTCGTGGGAGGCGT
>Ga0209027_1000384_pt1 | contig 15429 bp, 13 predicted proteins | sample GraSoi013_1_20cm_3_FD_185821 | JGI IMG/M metagenome (GOLD analysis project Ga0209027, IMG submission 185821) | Grasslands soil microbial communities from the Angelo Coastal Reserve, California, USA - Sample 09_27_2013_1_20cm (SPAdes) (version 2) | ecosystem: Environmental > Terrestrial > Soil >...
ACGGCAGCCCCCGCTGCATCAGGAGCGCGCCGGCTCGACCGTCGCCGCGCGCTAGTCAGTCCCTGACGAATCCGACGGACACGAAGAGCTCGAGCCGCGCGACGCGGGTCGTGCTCGCGTGGTAGTCGAACTCGACGGTCGTCCCGTCCTTGCGCGTCAGGAGGGCGGTGCCGGTCCGGGAGCCGCGCGCGAGCATCTCGTCGTAGAGGCGCTGCTGGAACGGCGCCGTCGGCTTCATGAGCTCCTGGGCGTAGGCGTCCTCGGCGTTCTGTACAAGCTCGGCGAAAACTGAGAACTCGTCGTAACCATAGCCGCGAATCTGCTCGCGGCGCGCGCCCATGGACCGTAGCACGGCGATATCGCGCGCTTTGTCGATGACCGTCATGGAAAGAACCACCAGAATGTTAAGACCGGCGACAAAGGTAATCAATCCGATGAAGATCGCCGTAACGAGTTTTTCCAGCCGCAGAGCGCGGAACAACGCGCGATTTTCTTCCATCCAGGTGGTCGTTGAAAAGCCAGGCCCGGCGGCTTGCCGGACCTGTTTCGCAATTTCACCCGCGAGTTCCGGCTGATGCAGTCGGAACTCCAGGACGTTGACGGCGTCCCCCGCGCCGGAGAGCCCCTGCGCGGCGGCCAGCGTCATGAAACACCAGTTCTCGTCGTAGTCGTAAAACCCGGAATCGAAAACTCCGGCAACACGAAACCGCCGTGTCCGCGGCACCAATCCGTAGGGTGTCAATCGTCCCTGGGGACTTGTGAGCGTCACGTAATCACCCGGAGAAACCTTCCACTCCTCTGCAAGCTGTTTCCCGATGAGCAGCGCTTCGATGCCATACGCGTCCGCAGAAAAGTCCAAGCTTCCGGCGGCCATGCGTTGCAATGCTTGGTCGCTCTTGCGCTCCCGCTCGGGATCGATGCCCTTGGTGACCACGCCTCGCGCTTGTCCGGCGAAGGAAAGCAACACCGGCTGGTAGACTGCCGGCGTGACGGAGCGCACGCCCGCCCCTCGGGCGAGCTGGGTGGCCAGTTCCTGGTAGTTTTTGATTCCGCCGCTGCCCGGTCGCGTTAAGGAGACATGGGCGGTCACGCCGAGCAGCCGGTCTTCGAGCGTCTCGCGGAAACCGGTGTTCATGGAGAGCGCGATCACCAGGGTGGCCACCCCCGCGGCCACCCCGATCATGGAAAAGAGCGTGACCAGCCGCAGGACTGCCGGCCGGTAGGGCGACCGCAAGTAGCGCTGGGCCACGAACCATTCGAATCGCATGGTGGTTGGAAGAATACGTTAGGCGCGGTGTGCTTCGGAAGATGATTCGCCGCTTTCCGGGCGCAACAAGGGGAAGAAGATGACGTCGCGGATCGAGGGCGAATCCGTCAGCAGCATGGTCAGTCTGTCAATGCCGATGCCTTCGCCGGCCGTGGGGGGCATGCCATGGCAGAGTGCGCGAATATAATCCGCGTCGAGCTGCTTGGGGGCTTCGTCGCCGCCCTGGGCGATCTGCCGAAGAAAGCGCCGCTCTTGCTCGGCGGGGTCGTTCAACTCGGAGAAGCCGTTCGCTACTTCCATGCCCGCAACGTAAATTTCGAATCGTTCCGTCAGTGAGGGATCTTCCGGCTTTTGTTTTGAAAGCGGCGAGATATCCGTGGGAAAGTCGTAAAGGATGGTGGGCTGGACAAGCTGGTCTTCTGCCATGGTCTCGAAAAGAAGTCCCGTCCATTGGCCGTCCTGGAGGGGGCCCTTGGCTGCCGCGTAGGGCGCACCGGCGCCCTTGGCCCACAGGTTATAGCGATTTGTGGCTTCCTGTGCGCCGCCCGGCGCGGCCAGTTTTTCCCGTGTGGGCGCCTCGCCCGCACCCGCAGGCCAATACTTGCCGATCGCTTCGCGCATGGAGAGCCGTTGCATCTTCGAAAAATCAAGCTCGGCGTCACCGTATTTCACCGTGGTTGAGCCGGTAATGTTCGTGGCCAGCAGCCGAAACATCTGCTCGTTCATGTCCATCAAGTCGCGATAATTGCTGTAGGCCTCGTAGAACTCCAGCATCGTGAATTCGGGATTGTGCTGCGTGGAAATGCCTTCGTTGCGGAAATTGCGGTTGATCTCGTAAACACGGTCGAATCCCCCGACCGTCAATCTCTTTAGATAGAGCTCCGGCGCGATGCGCAGATACAAATCAATGTCCAGCGTGTTGTGGTGGGTTATAAACGGCCGCGCGGCGGCGCCTCCGGGGATGGGATGCATCATCGGTGTTTCGACTTCGATGTACCCTCGCGCATCAAAAAACCGCCGCAATTCTTTGATGATTCGCGCGCGCGTTACGAACACCTGCCGTGACTCTTCATTGGCGATGAGGTCCAGATACCGCTGGCGATAGCGCACCTCGACGTCCGACAGGCCGTGCCATTTTTCCGGCAGCGGCAGCAGCGCTTTCGAAAGGAAGAAAATCTTCTCGACCCAAATGGACAACTCATTGGTCTTGGTTCGAAACAGGTGCCCTTCGACGCCGATCGAATCGCCCAGGTCCAGCAGATGAAACAGTTGGAATCCCGGTTCGCCGACGACATCTTTCTTGACGTAGATCTGAATACGCTTGCCAGCTCCTTGCAGGTGCGCAAAACCCGCCTTCCCCATCAGCCGAAACGACACCATCCGGCCGGCGACCCGCACCTCCTTGTTCATGGTCTCTAACTCCGCGCCGGGGGTCTGATCGTATTGGTCCACCAATGCGGCGGGTGTGTCCGTCCAGCGAAATTCCCGTGGATATGGGTCGTACCCCAAAGCCTGGATCTGTTCGAGTTTCTTCTGGCGCTGTGCAAACTGATCGCGCGGCTCGAATTGCAAAGGGAGAATCCTTTCCGAGAGAAGTGATGGATTCCGAGTATAAGGGCGCACCTCAGCCCGGAGCAAGGAACTCTCCCGGCATCTCTCGCGCGGAAAGAGCATAGCTGGCACGCCGGAGCCCGGTGGTCTTCCCTTGGGCCTCCGTAAAGGTCCTGACCTACCAACGTTGCGCCCGAAGAATATTATGGCTTGCAGGATGGATTTTGCTATACTCGCATCCCTAGCTCATCGGAGAACTCCTGTGAAAGCCGCTGTCCGCTCCCTTCCCCGCGGAATGTCTGTCAAAGACGATTGGCGAGCATGGCTGCCCCAAGAAAAATCACAGGTTTTCCACAAGCAAGTCCACGAACTGGAATGCAGCTACGCCATGTTGAGCGTGTCCCTTGATGAGGCTATCGAACTGCGACAACTGGGACACACCGGCAAGTCTTGCCAGGCTGTGGGCATAACTTCGGGCCTCTGCAAGCTGCTGACCCGGGAGCTCACTGGCTTGCTGCGTGCCCTGGCCGAGCACGCCAAACACTACGGAACGATCCCCAACGCCGCGCCACTCGATGCGGCGAACTTTCAGGGAGCAAGAGCCCAGCGATCGGCGCGCATGAGCACCTTGCTCAACCACGTGCTGTTTTCCCAAAGACTGCAGTTCCTTCATAAAGTAAGCACTTTGGAGGAAATGGTAGAGGATCTTGCCAAGGGATTTCGCCACGCCGCCGATGACCTCGCCGTACGAAACTCGTCGCATCCCAAGAAAATGTGGGCTGAGGTGGACGCGGACCACTACGACCTGAATACGTGCTTGCGAGAGGCCATCGTGGTGCTCAAGTCTTTCTTGATTGTACTGCCCGAAAGCCAGCTGGGGGCGTTCGAAAACACCGTTCGCCAACAATCTGAGCCCCAGGAAGCCGACCTCCCGTCCCGGCAGCGCCTGATCCGCCATGGACGAATGACCGCGATCGCGGGAGAATGATCAAACCTGCTGGCCCGCAGGGATCCGGGAGACTCACCCTGGGAATACTGCCGTCTAAGTCCTGCGGGTTTGTGCCAGGACAACTCAAGGGGGTATTCGGCGCATCCGAACTGGTGGATGCGCCGCTATTGGACCGTTGGGACGAAACCGACCAAGCGATCCCAAAGCGCCGACCTCTCTACAGTCCACCAAACCGGTGACTGAAGCGGAAGCCATCCGTCTGGCTCAGGCCGGGGATGCTGCGGCTTTTGAATTTCTGTACCGCTTGCATAGCCGCCGCGTCTACGCCTTGTGCCTGCGCATGGTGAATAACCCCTCCGATGCGGAGGACCTGATGCAGGAAGCTTTCCTGCAGCTCTTTCGCAAGATTGGGACCTTCCGTAGTGAGTCGGCCTTTTCGACCTGGCTGCATCGCATGACGGTCAATGTAGTGCTGATGCGGTTGCGCAAGAAGTCGCTCCCATTGGCCTCGCTCGAAGAAACGACGGATCCCGACGATGAAGCGGGCGGCCCTAGGAAAGACATTGGTGCGCCGGATTTGCGCTTGAGCGGCGCCGTGGACCGGGTCAATCTGGAACGTTCGGTCGAAAAGTTGCCGCCGGGTTACCGGACCGTGTTTGTATTGCACGACGTGCAAGGTTACGAGCACAACGAGATTGCGGACATCATGGGATGCTCGGTGGGGAATTCGAAGTCGCAATTGCATAAGGCGCGCACACGACTGCGGGACCTGCTCCAAGAAGAGGTGCGCCAGCAGGCCCGGCAGGAACGGCACGCGGCGAAAACCCATACGGCGCATGACGATTGAGCTACAATGTGTGCAATTCGGGGGTTGGGTAAGCGACTTCGCGGCGGGACACCAGTGATTTGCGCGCAAACGATTTGAGAGCAGCCGCCTGGGGCAGTCTTCCGGCGCCGGTTGCAGCGGAGTGAAGGACCATGCAGTGCAGGGACGTGGAACTCGTAGTCGAACAGGACGGTCTGGCGCCGCTGCCGGAAGCAGCCAGAGCGCATTTGGCCGCTTGCGGCCAGTGCCGGGAATTTGTCGCCGATCTGGCGACCATTGTTTCTGTGGCGAATGAATTGCCCGCCGAAGTCGCACCACCCGCACACCTGTGGCTGGCCCTCCAGGCTCAACTTGAACTCGAAGGAATTATCAAAGCGCCGGTAGTTCCTGCTGGGCCTCAGCGTTCTTCCTGGTGGCATGGCTTCCCGGATCTGTTTCGTAGCCGCGCTTTGGCGACTGCCACTGTGGGTCTGCTGATCGTGGCTGCCGGAGTCCTCGAATTGCGGCTGCCGCCGGATGCCCTTCGAGAAGCTCCCGGGAGTGTTGCGAGTCCCGCCTGGCAGATTCCCTTCGCGCAAACTGCCAAAGTCCTGAATGAGCAGGAAATCGATCTTAGAAACATGCAGCTTGCCAGCACTTCTGCGGTGGACACCTCTTTCCGGCAGAACCTGCAGCAAGTGGATGATTTTATTGCCGACTGCGAGAGCCGTGTGCATGCTGCCCCGCAGGACGACCTGGCGCGTGAATATCTGTCCAACGCCTATCAGCAAAAGGCCGAATTACTGTCCGCGATGATGGATCGCGGAGGGAGTGTCCAATAACATGGGAACCGCAAGGATGGGGTTGAGCGCTTTGAGGTCACACATAAGTTTGGCCGCTTGGCGGTGGCGTGTCGAACGCGGCATGCTGCCGGTACTTAGCGCCGCAGCTTTTCTCTGCTCGGGCCTGCCCGCGGTTGCCGCGGGCCAGCATCTGGAAAAGCATTTTGCGGTCAACGCCCGCCCGGTGGTGGTGATCCATAACGTCGCCAACGGCCGCATCGAAGTGAAGTCCTCGAAAAACGCCGCGGTGGACGTCGTGGCCAGCCAGACTTCCGACAAGATTGGCTTTGAGATGGAACAAGCCGGTGACCGCATCGACGTCACCGCCAACATTCTCGATGCGTCGGCGCAGCCTCGGGAGCTGGAAGCCAGCCTGCAGCTCACCGTGCCCGAAGAAGCAGAATTACAGCTCAAGACCGAGACGGGACTTATATACGTCGAGCAGGTCATGGGCGATATGACGCTCGAAAGCGTCGCCGGCGATGTGCACCTGAAGGAAGTATCCGGCTACATCATTGTGCGCACCACCGAAGGTTCGCTGGTCTGCATGCAGTGTGCCGGTAAGCTGGATTTCAAGTCCATCAGCGGTGGCGCCCAGGTGCTGCAGCCGGCGCTGACCAACGTCAGTCTCTTCACCACTTCCGGGAATATTCTCTTTGACGGGGATTTTGTCCGCACCGGCCTGTACACCATGAAGAGTGGCAAGGGTCTTGTCGAAGTTCGCTTCTCGGGCAACGATTCGTTTGACCTCAAAGCGCAAACCGCCATGGGCACGGTCGACAATCAAGCGGCCGCGTACCTGAAGCCAGATTCCCACGGCGTCAAACGCCTGGCAACGAAGTTCACCAAGGGGCTCTTTGGAACCGTCGGACAGGGCCTCGCCAAAGTCGAACTCTCCTCCTACAGTGGTACAATTCGCATTCTGAAGCGCGACTAGTTTTTCGCGCTGCCATCGCGTGACCACTACACCTCCTTTGCGCGGGCCGCAACCCCGCGTACCGATCCTGTGCCTAGCTGGCTTTATGGGTTCCGGCAAAACCACCATCGGCACGCTCCTGGCCCGCCAGCTCGCCTGGCGCTTTGTTGATCTCGATGACCGCATCGAGGCTTCTGCCGGCCTCCCGATTCCCCAAATCTTCGAACGGTTCGGTGAACCTGCTTTCCGGCAAATGGAAGCCGATCAGCTCCGCGCCGCTCTTGGCCGTGTTGCGGAGCTGAAAGAGAGCACCGTTCTCGCCCTTGGCGGCGGCACTTACGCGCAGCCAGGCTGCCCCGATTTTCTGCGTGCTGCCGGCGTTGCGGTTTTGTGGCTGGATGCGCCCATCGAAGTTCTGCTGGCGCGATGCATGACCATGACCGGGCGTCCGCTTTTCCGTGACGAAGCCAGCTTTGGCGCACTCTACGCCTTGCGTCTCCCTTCCTATCAGCTTGCCGACCACCGCGTGGACAGTTCCGGCGAGCCCACCCAGGTTGTCGCGGAAATTCTGCGCCGCGGCATTGTTGCATCCGGTGGAAACGCTGCGCATCTGGTGGTTGAGAAACCCCTGCCCTGAGAGAGAATGGACACCGGGGGTGAGGAGCGCCGTGAAATTCAGAACCGCATCGTTGGCATTGACAATCGGAATCGTGGCGTTGTCTCTCGCGGCTCAGAAAAAAGCCGCGGAAACATCCGGCCCGGTTGTCTTCGCCGAGGACAAGGGAAAGTTGACCATCAAACTCGGTGGACAGATCGTCGGCCACGAAGAATTTGAAATCGCGCGGTCTGGCGGCGGCTGGCTCGCCAAAGGCACGGCGGAAATCAAGCCGCCCGAGGGTAGCTCCAGCAAAGTCTCCGGCGCACTGACGCTGCAGGCCGATGGCGCGCCCGTCAGCTATGACTGGAGCGCCCAGGCGGAAAAAACCAACGGAGCGCACGTCCTGTTCGCCAACGGGGTGGCCAGCATTACCCTGGAGATGCAAGGCGCGCGCCCGTTCCAGCAGGACCTCTCGTTTAATTCACCGCTCATCGCCGTTCTGGACAACAATCTCTACCATCAGTACGCGGTCCTGGCGCGCATCTACGACTGGTCCAAGCGCGGGGTACAAACTTTTCCGGTGATCATTCCTCAGGAATTGACGCCGGGTTCGATCACCGTCGAATCGACTGGATCCGCCAGTGCCGACGGCAAAACCTACGAAGGCCTCAAAATCAGCACTTCCGACCTGCAGATTCTTGTTTTGCTCGATGGCCATCACCGGCTGATGCGCTTGGAAGTTCCCGACGCCAAAGTGTCCGTGGTTCGCGAGTAGTTGATACTGGACGGAAATTTTTTTCGCAAAGAAGAACCGCGGCGTCCCGGTGATTACCGGGGCGCCGCGGTTCTTTGTGCTCTGCCTGGAAAAAACTTATCGCGCGAGCGGCCGCTGAAAAACGGGCTTCCCGAAGGGCGCGTCCGGGCGCCGCAGCGGATAGCCCTGCGGACTGCCATGGGCGTGCGAGTGCGCAAGCCCATTCGAATGGCCGGTACCGATCGGACCGTTCCCATTCACCGACGCGGGCTGCGGAAGCCGCGCTGGATTACCGATAGGGCGGAGATTGAGGGGCACTGCACGGACGTGGTCGCTGATGGCCTGTAGCCTCTTCAGGATGGACTGCCATTGTTCCCAATCCAATTGCCGCAAGAACGGACGCAAACCCTGAATGAAGGGATCTTCCAGCAGCGCTTCGCCGTCGGATTCCGGGATGAAAAACCGGTTCAAGCCAACGTTGAGCGCCTCGGAGATCTTTTCCAGCGTGCCGAGGCTCGGCGTCATCTGACCGCTTTCGATGCGGGAGAGGTAGGAGCGCGAGACCTTCGAGCGCGACTGCAGTTGGCTCTGGGTCATGCTGCGCGATTCGCGCAACTGGCGAATGCGCTGGCCGATATTCTCGACCGTCGCCTGGTTGACGAACTTTTCTGGGGTTGGTTCAGCGGCCTCTTCCTCCGGAGGTGCCGGTGGAGGAATCAAGAACTCCAAACGCTGAGGCAAGGCGCGCACGCAACGGCGGCAATTCCCGGTGCGCGTCCGGTATTGAACGAGACCACATGTCTTACAGCGAATGACTTCCCGATCCATTTCTAACGAGCTCATCACTTTTTCCAATTGTGCAGACACCGGTACTCCTTGCTGACTGTTTTCCGGCGTGCGGATCAGGGAAGGAACGCTGGAACGTTCGCTGGGAAGGCAGTTGCTGGCGCACACGGAGTATCTTTCGACTACCATTTTCTGTCAAGACTATTCTTGAACTATTTTTACGCTCGCTAGCCGCGCTTCGCCATGCTACGCCCGGTTTTCGCCTGTCCTTATGGGCAGCGGCTCGCCTTCGCTCCCCGAATTTCCACGAATCCTTGTGTAGTCTTTGGCCTCCCACCGCACCAGTTGGGGTGCGTTCCCCCGCCAACATTTTCCACAGCCCAGGTGATCTAGACGCGTTTCGCTTGTCACCCAGCCATTTCTGGCCACGCCCGCAGTTCTGGGGATGGCCAGGATCGGCACGGTTCGAGGAACCGCACGGGTAGGCGGCCATCCCGCGCAACTCGGAATGCCGCTTCGTCCGCCCACCGCGAATGAATTGTCAAAGAGCCGCCCGTCCCGTATCAACCGGAAGACGCGGAAGCCGGAGGCAGCCGGGGTTCGCGCGACAGCACCCCTCCTGCCCCTCAGGAGAGCCGCCGCAAGACGTACTGTTTCAGAGGGGCTCCCTGCATTTCCCCACTTCATTACCTCCGGCCTCCCAAGCTACACTATCGGCTCGATTTCGGGAGCGCCGCATGCCGACACGCGAGGATGCCTGGAGACTGTTGTGCGAATACACGGCTTCGGAGAGCCTGCGCAAACACATGCTCGCTGTCGAAGCATGTGTTCGCGCTTATGCGCGCAAAACGGGCGGCGATGAAGAAGTTTGGGGCCTGGCCGCGTTACTGCACGATTTCGACTACGAGCGCTGGCCCAATCACGAACACTCGCCTGATCAGGGGCATCCGTCGGAGGGCGCAAAAATTTTGCGCGAAATGGGCTACTCCGAGGAGATCGTCCGCGCCATCCTCTCTCACGCGGATTACTCGAACGTGCCGCGCCAATCTGCGCTGGAGCACACGCTCTTTGCCTGCGACGAGCTGGCCGGCTTTTTGACCGCTTGTGCGTACGTGCGCCCGTCGAAAAGTATTTTGGATCTGGAAGTGGACTCGGTGAAGCGGCGCATGAAAGACAAACTCTTCGCCAAGGGCGTGTCGCGCGAGGATATGCGCAAAGGCGCCGAAGAGCTTGGCGTTGCGCTGGAAGAGCACATCGCCTTCTCCATCAGAGCCTTGCGCGAGCACGCTGAAGTTCTGGGGCTGCGCGGCTCGCTTTGAAATTTTAGAGCGCCGGCGGAGAGGATCAGCGGTGGGCGTACAACACCAGTGCCGCGCCGAATAACATGCTGGCGATCACCAGAACAACCACGGCAGGGGTAAACCATTTGGAAAGGATGGGGGTCGGAAAGAAGGAGGCCCGGCCTTGCGCGTGCTCCTCAGGCGTTGAGCGAGACGAGCGTTCCGGGGGCGCCACCAGCCGGTCGAGGTATTCTACTTTGGCAACAAAACAGTAGCCCTTGCGTGGAATGGTGTCCACGAACGCGGGCTCATCCGGTGAATCGCCGAGAACCTGCCGGAGCTTGTTCACGGTAGTGTTGACGTTCGCATCGTAGTTGACGTGCGTGTCCGACGGCCAGAGCTGCCTGCGCAGCTCTTCGCGGGTCACGATTTCGCCCGGCTTAGAAAGGAGCGCAAGGAGCGCCTCACAGACCTTACTCTGCAGCTTGACCCGGGCCCCGTTCTTAAAAAGTTCTTCTTTTTCCAAGTCCAGCTGAAACGTACCAAAACGGACATACCGCGCGGCGTTATTTGAACCTTGGCGCTGTTCCGGCGAGTGTCTGTGAACCGCCTGCGTACTCATAGAAATCACCCTTGTCGACAACCGTAGACCGATTCATCATTCGTCTTATTCCACTCGCGGAATGGCGCGCGACCGGGCCGGGCGATGCCATCACTTGACACCCTGTTGAAATCCGTTATATCTTAAAATGTATATACATGTCAAGTCTCAGATGCCGAAAATGAAAAAGCATTGCTCCCCACTGGACCTGGACGGAACGGGCTACTGCGCTTCGTTCAACTTTCGCAGGACCGCTCGCGCCGTCACCAGACTCTACGACACGGCGCTTCAGGAATCGGGTATTCGCTCGACGCAGTTCGCCATACTGGTGGGCGTTGTGAAGAACCAGCCGGTTTCTATCGGGGATCTCGCAGATGTGCTGGTTATTGATAGCACCACACTGACCAGGAGTTTGCGGCTCTTAGAGAAAGAGGGACTGGTGGCCATTTCGAATCGCGCCGCCATGCGGCAGCGTTTTTTGACCATTACGGCCAAAGGAGAGCACACCCTGGCGCGCAGCCTGCCCGCCTGGCGGACGGCTCACGGACGATTCGTCGCGACCATGGGCTCCGAGTACTGGATCGAACTAAGGAATGAGTTGGAACGACTCGCCCATGTTGCCATGGACCTGGAGAAGCAGGAAATTCAGACTCCGGCCCTGGCACGGATCCGTTCTTGATTCCGAGGTGAGGGCTGGCGGCAAGATCTGTTGCCAGAAACCAATTTGACGTTCGTCGCGAGGCAATCTCTGGGACTTCCACGATTCGAATTCCATCGGCGGGCAAGGCCACGCTGGCGGCCAGCGCAGAGATCATCTTTGTTAGCGTGAGCAGGCCTAGTCTTATGGCTTCGGCGCGCGAGGCCGGAATCTGCCGCGCCATCCAATAAAATGAGATACGGCCAGTACTGTCCTGGCCCAGCACGTACCAGGGACGCAGAATCGTGGCGTGCAATCCGCTGGTTCGAATCAATTCTTCACAACGCGTGCGCACCTCGATGTAGTTATCGACCGGGTCAGTTCGGCAGCAACCCGTAAACTTCGAGTTCTCCCGGCACCGTCGAGTCGTTGCCTCGGGTTCCGAGATACACCTTGCCGTTCGCAACGGTGGGCACGGTGAACTTGACCGCTCGACCCGCTTGGTCGCGATTGCCTGCCGCTTCGGAGCTATTCCACAATTCATGAGCGAGGTTCGTGGCGTCGTAAGCGTGCAGCACGGCGGAGCCGCATCCGGGCGATTGAGTCGTACAGTACAGGGTGTTGTCTGCTGCCCACACGATGCCGCTGGCCGCGCCGTTGGAGGACAGCGAAGGCGTGGCCCCGGGAAAGCCGAACGTGGCAGCAGTTTGCGACGACGGCGCGCCGCTGAACTGCCCGGTTGTCGGATTGAAGGCATATTGCTTGAGCGCCCCGACGGGTGCCACGTATAGATTGTTCTGCCAGAACGCGGGCGTCGCGAAAATGCCACTCCCCGTGTTGACGGTTTGCAGCACGTTGTTTGTCGTGCCGCTGAACTTGCCCAGGTTGTCGCGGTTCAGCAGAAAGAGATTGCCCTGCTTTCCGCCTCCGATCACCAAGTGGGTTACGGGACCGCTCGGCTGATCGACCAGTATAGTTGCGGCGCCCGAGCCAAAGTCTGTGTCATTGGCGTCGAGTGTGGATTGATCGCGCGGTGTGAAGTAGTCGGCCACACTCAGCCCGCTCGCAGTGCTCAATTTCACTACGCTGTCGCCGTAGTTCGATCCGCCGACACTATTCGCGTCGAACGTCCCGTTGCCGGTGATGAAATAGAGATTGCCGCTGGCATCGACGGCCGGGGCGCCGCCGCCCATCCAGATTCCGCCGCGGGAATACGGCAACGTACCGACGTGATTGGGTGTGGTATTAAAAACCGCATTCGTCACTGGCACGAGTGTCGGAGCACTGAACCCCATCACCCAGCCGTGATACGGATCGCGATCTTCATGCGAGGCCCAGCTAACGTAGACCACGCCGCCCGATAGCACCAAGCCAGGGCGCTGATTTTCGTTCCCGGGGTCAAATGCCACCCGTCCATTCACGGATCCATCGCCAGTTCCCGCAACTGAAATAGTGGCGTCAATTCCCCGGGGGGTGACCCTTTCGTTTCCGGTCGTTAGATCCAAGGCATGCAACCGCTGGAAGAAATGCGTGCTGGCATGGACGGACTTGCCGACGACGTAGACGGTATTCGTGCCCGGATCGATGACGGGCGTGCCCGTTACGCCCACCTCGGGAGTGATGTCGCCAAATCCGTTGCCCACGAGCCCTCCGGTGGCACTGGAAGGGACAGTGGTTTCGCCCGCTGTTCCGCCGTGGGCGGAATCGAGAAGATTGGCGTGCCAGAGCGTGGTACAGGGGCTGGTGTCAGCATCGAAGGCATACACACTGTCGTGCTGCGTGGCCACTACGATCACGTTATGCGGCAGACTATTGATCGTTACGCGCGGCACCCAGAGCGGCTGGGCGTAGATGGCTCCGTCGGTCGGACATGAGAACAACTTACCGAACGTAGTGGCGGTCACGAGCGCCGTGGTCAAGGCATACTCTTTGCTATTTGTGCCGTCGCGTGCAACGTTGTTGTGGTAAGTCAGCACGCCAGCCAAATCGGTGACGGCCATGGTTGCAGAGGCGCTCTTGGTCAGGTCGGCAGCACTTGTGGCCGTGACCGTGTAGATGCCCGCGATCGATGGCGCCACATAGGTCGCCGAGCTGCTGGTTCCGAGTGTGAACGTGCCGCAGGCAGAACCACTGCAGCCGCTTCCGGAAGCTGACCATGTCACGCCCGCGCTTCCCACATCATTCATCACCGTGGCAGTAAACGCGAGCGTTTGGGCTACCGCCAGACCGCCGCGCTTCGGAGAAATGGTGACGCTTACGCTGCCGCCCGAGGAGGTGACCGTGATGGTTGCGCTCGCACTCTTGCTTGTATCGCGCACTGATGTTGCCGTGAGGGTCACCGTGGGGTTGGCCGGCACCGTTCCCGGAGCCGTGTAGGTAACCGTCGTGGCCGTTTGTCCGGAGAGCGCTCCACAACCAGGCGCGCAGCTGCTGCCGGACTGAGTCAGTCTCCAGGTTACACCCTGATTTGCAGAATCATTGGCCACCGTGGCTGTAAATTGCCGTGCGGTCGAAACGTTCAACGAGGCGCTGGTGGGCGAGATGGTGACCGACACGGGCGATGTTGATGTTACCGTGATGGTTGCACTGGCTGATCGCGTGTTATTCGATACCGAGGTTGCTGTGAGTGTCACCGTGGGGTTGGCCGGCACCGTTCCCGGAGCCGTGTAGGTAATTGGCACTCCCGACGCGCCCGAAGTTGCCGAGAGCGTTCCGCAAGCACTGCCCGTGCATCCGGCGCCAACAAGCGTCCAGAGCACTCCGCGATTTCTCCTGTCTCTTCGAACCGTGGCTGTAAATTGTTGCTTGCCAGTGCCAGCTTCGACGCTCGCACTCGTAGGGGACACGCTTACGGTGATGTGCGTCTGCGCGGCGCTTCCCGGTGCGTACATGAAAGCAACGAGTCCAAACGCCATCATCGCTGTCGTGGCGAGTTTCCGTACTGAAATCCAATTCGAATGAGCAAGCATTGGGTTCCCCTTTCGGCCTGACCTGGCACACATTCGGTACCGTTTGCGAATAGGGGATCAGCTAGGGCGAATCCTCGCGGCAGATTATATCCGAGACTGCCCCACAGACAGGCATCCGACTTCGCCGTGCCGTCCCTAAAGAGCAAACAGGACAAATGGGCCGGCCGACCGCGAACACACGCGATTTCGCGGCAGGGCCAAATCAAGTTAGAATTGAGGGGAATGCTTACACAGATCGAAGGTTTTGACGCTGCTGCTAGCCGCCATCCGCGCCGCAAAACTTACCTCGTGAAGGTCGGACACGTGCGCGTAGGCGGAGGCGCGCCCATCGTGGTGCAGTCCATGACCAACACGGACACCGCCGACATCGAGACGACACTGAAGCAGACTTTGGAGCTGGCCGAGGCCGGGTCGGAGATTGTGCGTTGGACAGTGAACGTGCCGGAAGCGGCAGCGGCAGTGCCAGAGATCAAAAAACGGATGCGCGATGCCGGGTGCGACGCTCCCATCATCGGCGACTTTCATTACAACGGGCACGTACTTCTGACCAAGTCTCCTGAATGCGCGAAAGCGCTGGATAAATACCGGATCAACCCCGGCAATGTTGGGGCCGGGCAGCGGCGAGATGAACAGTTCTCCACCATCTGCAAGATCGCGCGCGACAATGGCAAGCCCGTTCGAATCGGCGTGAATGGCGGCTCGCTGAATCAAGAGCTGGTGATGCAGAAGATGCAGGAGAACACGGACAAGAATCTCGGCAAGGAATCCGAAGAGATTATCAACGATTGCATGGTCGTCTCCGCGCTGCAGTCCACCGAACTGGCCATCGAATCCGGGCTTGGCAAGGACCAGATCATTATTTCGTGCAAGACCTCGCGGCCGCGCGACCTCATCACCGTTTACCGCGATCTCTCCGCTAAGACCGAACAGCCCCTGCACTTGGGCCTTACGGAAGCGGGCATGGGCATGAAGGGGCAGATCTGGTCAGCGGCGTCTCTGGGCATTCTGCTGTACCAAGGCATCGGCGATACGATTCGAATCTCGCTGACACCGCGCCCCGGCGGGGATCGCCGCGAAGAGGTTTATGCCGCGTGCGAACTGCTTCAGGCGCTCGGGCTGCGTTCCTTTGCGCCCAGCGTGACCGCGTGCCCGGGATGCGGGCGTACCACCAGCTCCACGTTTCAAGAATTGGCGGAAAGCGTGCAGGGCTACATCCGGGACATGATGCCGGTCTGGAAAACGCAGTATGAAGGTGTTGAAGAAATGACTCTTGCAGTGATGGGCTGTATCGTCAACGGCCCGGGCGAATCAAAAGCCGCCAACATCGGCATCAGCCTGCCCGGGACGGGCGAAGCGCCGCGCTGCCCGGTATACATCGACGGCAAAAAAGACGTCACGCTCGAAGGCACTTATGATCAGCTTGCCGTTGCGTTTCAGGCGCTAGTGGACAACTACATCGCGAAGAACTATCGGC
>Ga0209027_1000385_pt1 | contig 15428 bp, 11 predicted proteins | sample GraSoi013_1_20cm_3_FD_185821 | JGI IMG/M metagenome (GOLD analysis project Ga0209027, IMG submission 185821) | Grasslands soil microbial communities from the Angelo Coastal Reserve, California, USA - Sample 09_27_2013_1_20cm (SPAdes) (version 2) | ecosystem: Environmental > Terrestrial > Soil >...
ACAACCCTTCCCCCGCCCCTACGGGTACGAAGCGGCTCCCGAGGCGCAGCCACACAATACCTACCCCTGTAAACCAGGGATCGCCCCCAGAGGCGTGAACTTCAGCCAAGAGTAACGAGCAAACAGGCAAAGGCGCGCACGCCATCGAGTATTGCGATCGTATTTTGCTTTGGAAAATCTTCTGATCCATTCCGTATCCATTCGCCGATTACCATGATAAACTTACTGTGACCTGTTCTAGCCATAGAGTGAAATGTGCTGTATTCCCCCTGGAAACTATTTCTTGTACACCTCAAAGGCGGAGTATATAGACGTATATCTCGACATAACACGCATCATTGCTGTCAGGCAGATACGCTTTTCAGGTAAATAAAGGGGGATACCGGTAGAATTGCTGATTTTTGATGTTGCTGGTATCACGGTGCGCTATGCAGTTCTTGCCAGTCCTGGGCGAATTTCTTGATGGCTTCATCTGTATGCGGGTCGCTAACCATGTCTAACAGGACCTCGGGGGCGGCGGTTATGTCGTGGGCTCCCGCGGTGAGAGCGGAGACGGCCTCTGACGGTGATTTGATGCTGGCGGCGAGTATGCGCGTGGGGAGGTGCTGTTTTTGCAGCAATGCGGCCATTTCGGCGATGCGTTGGCTGGCATCTATACCTGAACGCTGCAGGCGGTTAAAGTAAGGGATAACGAAATCTGCTCTCGCCATGGCTGCGGTGTAAGCCTGGGCTGTGGTAGTTACTGCCGTAAAGGCTACGCGCTGGGTGGGCAGTATTTTTCTCAATTGACGAGCCATGCGCATGCCTGCCTGTGTCATGGGTAGCTTGTGAATGAAGCGTTCGGTGTCTGCTCCAAGAATGTGCAGGGCAATTTGCCAGGAGTCGCGGGCCTCTTGCAGCATCTCTTCTTCAAGCAGGGAGCCGGGCTGCATAAAAACGAGGCTATCCGATGTATTCAGCGACTGCAGCAGGCCATCTATCAATTCTTCGCGGTTCAGGTTTTGTCCACGTTTTTGTGCTGCCAACAAGATTGATGGGTTGGTGGTTACGCCCGCCAGCGGCACGACACTCGCTATTTGCGCGATATCCTCAAGAAAGGCGCTATCAACGTAGAGGGCCATGTGAGTTGCTCCGTTCTAGTTTGTTATGTGGATGTTATCCTGGGTATAGTATACTCGGTTTATCAAGTAAAACGAAGAGCTTTGCGGTCATTCTCAAAATTTCGAGAGCAAGAATCGGAGAGTTTTTTTTGATGCTTCCTTTTAGAATGAGGGGACAGGAAATTGTTGAATAAGGAAGGAAAAAAGGTATGAACAGATTACGGCCGTTTCGTTTTGGGGTGATCTGCGAGCAGATGCAGTCGGCTGAAGAATGGATTATGAAGGCGCAGCAGGCCGAGGACTACGGCTATGCGACATTTTTGATACGAGATCACTTTATTCGGGAGGCCTTCGGAGACCAGCTGGCACCGATGATTGCTTTAATGGCGGCCGCCAGCGTTACAGGGACGCTGCGCGTTGGAAGCCTGGTGCTTGACAACGACTACAGGCACCCGGTGATGTTGGCGAAAGAAGCGGCGACGCTTGATCTGCTCTCGAATGGACGATTCGAGCTTGGGATTGGAGCGGGTTGGCTGCGTTCCGAGTACGAGCAGGCTGGCCTGGCCTTTGAGTCAGCGGGAGTGCGCGTGAGCCGGCTGGAAGAGGGTATCCACGTGCTGAAGGGGCTCTTTGCCGACAAGCCACTGAGCTTCGCTGGCAACTACTATACGGTCACGAACCTCAGTGGATTTCCCAAACCGGTCCAGCGGCCTCACCCGCCAATTCTGGTGGGTGCTGGAAGCAAGCGGATGCTGGCTCTTGCTGGACGGGAGGCCGATATTGTGGGCATCCTTCCTAAAGCATTGCCGGAGGGTGCCATTTCGGAGGAGATCACGGAACGTTTGCCTGAGACGATTGCGCAGAAAGTCGGGTGGGTTCGCCAGGCCGCGGGAGAACGCTTTGATGAACTGGAACTGAGCATGATGATTACGCCAATTTTCAGTGAGCGGAGACGAGAAAGAGCCGAACAAGTCGCGCGTGAACGAGGGTGGAGCGGCATTGCTGTCGAGGATGTTCTGGAGATGCCTTCTATCTTTATTGGCACGCCCGATCAGATGGTCGAGGATCTGCTGAGGAGACGGGAGCAGTACGGGTTCTCTTATTACGTTGTTTCCGATGCGAATATGGAGGCGTTTGCTCCTGTTGTGGCCAGCATTGCTGGCGAAGAGAGGTGGTAATGGAGGGCATTGTGCAGGATTGGCAAAAGATGAACAAAGTGTAATGTTTCTTTTGAGAAGCTCTGCGAGATGCTAGGGGGATTCTATGAACATTTTGTCATATAGCTGGGAGCTGTTTTCATTGGTTGATCATGGTAATAGGGTATAGTATGTTTTGTGATGGGGGGAAAGAGGGCGCCAGATGTGACGAGGAAATATGGGAGTGGAAGGTTGAGGGAGAGAAGAGATCCGGCAAGAAAAGTAGACTTTGGGGGGAGTCGAAGACTTTGGGGGAAGTCGAGTCACTTTTGCATGTCAAGGTGGCAGGGTATTTGGTCGAGCAAGTAAGGTGGAGAGAGTAGAAGTGAAAGCCTCAAGGGGTATGTTCCTTGAGGCTTTTGTGGTTTGTACTCTAGCTAAACGCCCTTCTATCCTTGCACAACGCACGTAGCAATAGCTCGTTTACGTGCTTCTGACAGCCATGTTGACAGCAAACCCTGGTTTTTGGACACATTAGGTGTGCCGGGTGCGGTGCATTTCCCTGAACAAGCGACCAGGATGATCGCTTTATTGGCGGTACATCCTCTCATGGAATGCCAACGAACCAATGTGCAAAGGAATGCTTCTTGACACTACTACTTAAGGAGCATGACTTTCCTGCCTTTTTCGCGTACACTTGTTACATACTCATGAAATCAAAGCGATTGGAGGACTCACATGGTTTGTGGGGCAAGTATTGGGAGAATGAGACCATGATTGGATTGGCAGGCATTGTTCTTCCGCCGCAAGCACTCCATAGTTTCACCCTCATCGGTGTGCTCCTGGCGACAACCGGAACCCTCTTCCTGGCCTATGACCTGCTCGGACGGGAGAACGGACCACTGCGCTGGTTCACCTTAGTCCTGACTTGTGGCATCGTCAGTGCGCTGATTTTCGTACCAGTAGCCATGTTAGACGAACTTCTCTTCAATCCTGAAGGTCTCGATCTTTCTCACCTCTTGCCATTCATACTGGCCGGCGGATTAATGGGATTTTACACGGTCATCTTAGTCGAATTACCCCCATCCGCCAGCAGACCACCCATCTTTTCCTGGAAAGGGGGTCTGCTTGGACTGGCGCTGGCACTCCTGTTCTGGTTCGTAGGCATTCTCGCGGGTCCCCAAGAAGCTCTTCCTGCGCTTGCCCTGGGCCTGACATGCGCCCTGTTCACGAGCACCTGGCAACGCCTCACCTGGGAACCAGCTCAGGCCGGAGCCACTGCCCCTGAGATGGGGCAGGTTGTGGCCGGAGAAGAGCCATCTGCCTCCACTCCCACTCCCTCAAGCACCGGGCAATTCGTGGCGTGGAAGCCAGCGCATCCCAGGCCCCACGTCTTTTCCCGCAAAGGAGTGGTGCTTGGACTGTTGCTCGGATTCTTCGTGTGGTTCGTCATCTTCTTCATCGCGAACAAAGATGTCATCGCTTCCGTGCTCGAAAGTGTGCCCCTGGCGTTGATCAGTGGAGTCATCTGCGGCACCTGGCGCTTCATCAACCGGGAATCGCCTCATCCCACCCCCCATCTCTTTTCGCGCAAAGGGTTTTGGGACGGACTGGTGGCCGGCCTTGTGCCCTGGCTCCTTTTTGGAATTGTGGGGAGTTATGCGAGTTTAGCAAACGTTACCGGACCTATCAAAGGCTTCGAGGTGATGCTCGAACTATGTAGAGCTCTCTTCGTGATGGGGTTCTACGCGTTAGCGAATGCAACTGCGGGGAGCATCGTCCAGTACACGTTGTGGAGGGCCAATCAATTGCCTCATCGTACCCTGGGAGCTATCGGACTGGTGCTCATCATCGTAGCTTTCGGTTTCCAAGGGGTGCAACCTGCGATCGAAATCCTCAACACTAGATGAGCCTTCGCAATCTTGAGGCAGTGCTCATTTGCTCCGGGGCTGTTATTCGCTAACGGTAATTCATGTACTTTGCGCACCGGAGCCGATGAAAATGATTATCCCACTCCTATCAGGGGAGTCAACAACGCATGATGGACAGAGCACTAGGGCTTTTCTGTATCAGGGACATCTTCTATCAAATCTGCTGTGGGGACTCCCAAAGCCCTGGCCAGCTTTTCGAGAGTTGTTGTTGTAACTTCCTTTTCATTGACCTCATTCTTCATGTGGGGGAACAAGACCATTGGAGACCCAGGCTTTCGTCTTGGATGTTCCTTCCTGGTGGGGCTGACGCAACCACAGCGAGACATGCGCTGGCTGCATCGTCTCCTCAACCACCCCTCGCAGTTCCTCCCTCAACTGCTCCAAGTCCACCTCATGGCGCAAGGTAGCACTAAAAGCAGCAAGCGTCTGGGCCGCGTCATACTTGCGTCGGAAGAAGCGGCGATCAATAACGCGTTGAAGACGATGGCGCAGGGGTTGAAAGAGGACCGCAATGGCTAACGTAGAGATCACAATCACCAACGGGTTATCCCCCGCTTGCCCAATCAGTCCCCGCATGAGGGATTGCAGTCCGAAGATGAGGCCAAAGTAGATGAGAGCCAGGGTAGCTGTCAGCGTAGCGTAAACCAGCGTGCGATTGATCAGAATATCGATATCCCAGAGCCGGGCGCGCAGGATGGCGAAGACAATGGAGAGCGGGATGAGAAGTAGCAAGAAGTAGGTGGCAGTGAAGATGATCAGGTCAGCAAAGGGGCCTTTCGGGGGAAGTGAAAAGACGCCAGAAGAGTACAGCGCCGACGGCGAAGTAGCCGAACGCAAAGACCATGATGAACACAACAATGTAGGTAGCATAGAAGTCCATGGAGAGGCCCCATGTATGAAGCTCTCGCACATTATCAGGAGTGAGTTGCCCACTGGTAGTGCATGAAGCGGCCGTGCAGAGAATATGGAGGTCTGCAAGGGTTGTCGGGATGCTGGCGATGAAGAGTCCCAGGGTCAGCACAACCACAGCTACCCATACGACCCGTGCAAGGACAAGCCAGCCCCCACGCAAGCGAGTGTCAGCCATGCTAGATGAGGCAGATCTCACTACTTTCTCCGACTGCACATCAGCTCGGTTCATAACGTGTGCTCCTTGTCAGCTACCGATGAGATGCTGCGATGAAGAGATTGGACCAGATACGCTGCCTCCACTGAGAGATATTATATCCGGTACATACACGTCTTCATCTCCCCTATATTACCATATCTCCGTCTCGAAAACGTGACGAACTGCTAGTCTTCAGTGACGTTCGCCATTGATGTGGTCTTCTTTGCATCCGCCTTTGAGAGGTGTTTGGCAGATGGTCCTCATTCGAAGAAGACCGTTGGCACAGGGAAAGAGCTTGTAAGCAAGCAGGCTCACTTCATGTGGGGAAGAGCCGACATGCTTGACACATACCGTTAGTACCCGTTGCAATAAAATCCTTCCCCTGCTAGGTCGGCGGAAAGAAAGTGCCGACCGCCAGGATCAAGTAGAAGGCTAATAGGAGGAGTCCTTCGAGCCAGGTGGATTCGCCGTCCAGGCTGATGAGCGCGTAGAGTCCGGTCACCAGGCCAAACATCGCCACTTCTAGCAGGGAGAAGTTGAGGTCGAGTGGCACGCCGATGAGTGGACCTGCCAGGACCAGGATGGGCGCGGCCAATAGGGCGATCTGGATCGAGGAGCCAGCGGTAATGGCCATTGAGATCTCCATGTGATTGCGGGTGGCCGAGGTGATGGCGGAGTAGTGTTCAGCCGCATTGCCCACAATCGGCAGGATGATCAGACCGACAAACAAAGGACTCAGTCCAATCTGGTGGGTCAGCGGCTCGATGGTGCTCACCAGCACCTCACTCATGACCGCCGTGACGGCCGTCACGCCGGCGAGGACGACGATGGGAAGCCAGAGCGTGGTCCTCCACCAGGTGGCAAGGGTCGCCAGTGGACCGGCGGAAGCTTGCCTTCGCTGTGCGGCGGTTTCCCCTGCAAGCGCCGATGCGTGGGCAGGGTCATGTGGCACGCTCGCCTCGTCACCGGAGGCGGCGGTTTCGCTTGCGAGCATGTCAACGTGGGACGCGTGCACGCCAAAGACCGAGTAGGCGATGTAGGCCGCGTAACACACCAGCAAGATGATGGCCACTCCGATGCTGAGTTGATGCAATTGGCTGCCGCGCACCACGGCATCACCGGGGCGCGTGCTCTCGCCCACCGTTGCCAGCAGCGATGGGATGGCCATGCCGATCACCGCCAGGGTGAGCATGGTTGCATACTGGCCCGCTACGCGGCGACTAAACCGTTGCCGCCGATAGCGCCAGCCACCCACGAGCATCGCCGTGCCCAGCACGAGCAACGCATTGCCGATGATGGAGCCAGCCAGCGAGGCCCGCACCACCTCAGGCAGACCTGCGGCCAGCGCAGTCAAGCCGATGATGATTTCGGCCGCGTTGCCGAAGGTCGCGTTCAAGAGACCACCGATGCCATGCCCCAGGCGCTCGGCCAGGACCTCAGTGGAGAGGCCGATCAACCCGGCGAGCGGGATGAGTCCCAGTGCCGCCAGCACAAAGGTCACCAGGGGCGACGCATGCAGGGCCTCGGCGAGGACCGCCGCTGGGGCTGCAAGTATGAGCAAATAGAGCCAGCGATTCATGATCTTTCAGTCTCCCATGTAGAGGGTTGGCAGGAACGCCTCGCTGTTTGTCTCTTGTGGTCAGCCCTGCGTTCCATCTTTTTCAGCAAACAGGTATTGATCCCTGCTCCTGGGCATGAGTACTCCTCGCTATGGCGTTGTAGGCCACCTTCACCAGCCTGATCATGGCTTGAGCAGCTTCAGGAGAGGGATAGGGATCTGTGCGCAGGAGCAGTTCAATCCGTTCACTGGTCGTAGTTGCCTGCCCGAATGTCACGTCTTCCGTTCGCTGCCGCGATCTCCTCGCTTTGCTTTCATCAGTGCAGCCAAGTGGCGTATATCGAAAAAGCTCCCCATGGCCTCTTTCCTTCTTGCTGTATGTATTCTATCAAACAATGTAGAAGCAGTGATACATGAATGCAAGGAGGGGGGAGTTTTGGGTAGCCAGCTAATACGTTTACTAAGGGATGCTAACACTATATATTAAAACCTCTTACAGAGGATGCCGGGGCTGTTATGTTAAAGCACTGTTGATACTAACCCGGAAAGCACAAAGACATCCGGCTTTGACTTGGTCGGGTGTCTTTGTGCGTGCTAGCTTCTGTTGAAACAAGTCGCATCTCTCCCGCGTGATACAGATGTATCTTTTTTCTGACAACTCCCACTAACAAAGGAGGTCAACGCATGCTCTGGTATTGCCGCTTTGAATGGTATCCCCATACCACACGACAGCAGGTTGCCCAACGCATCCTGGAACAACACCAGGTGAGAGGCAATCGCCGCCCCGAAATCCTCAAGGACTGGTATAATCTAGCGGGTGGTGGAGCAGGCTTCCTAATCGCGGAAGCTAATGATGCCCGCGAAGTCACCGCGTTGCTGCAACCCTACATGGATCTGATTCGGTGGGATGTGCACGTGGTCTACGCGCTGGATTACGATCAACAGATTCAGGAGTTGCAGCAAGTGGTGCAACAGAAGGGCTAGCTTCTTTCCTCTTGAAGACCCGCGAGTATGTCTGTCTGGGTGTTGCTTTCCCACTGAGGGCGATGATCTACCGGGAATACACAAAGATACCAGGCTCTGAGCGTGCCCGGTATCTTTGCTTTGAGCTGGCTCTGCCACTGTGTCTAAGAGCCAGATGAAAATATGCCTTAGTTAGTAAGAAGTTGAGAGATGTTGCTTATAGCCCCTTAACTTCCCCCTTGCCCAGTTGCCAGTCCATAGAAGAAGAGGACAGAACCAGCGACCAATACCAGCGCAGTCACGGCCAGGAAGAAGTTGGTCAGCCAGCCAAGCCTGTGTTCTCCCATAATCTTGCGGCTATTGCCGATCGCTATGAGATAAATGACCATGACCGGCGCGAGCACACCCGTGAATACATTGGCATAGAAGCTCAGTTTGATGGGGTCAATGCGCAGCAATGCGAAAGCCATGCCGACCAGCATAGAGGCGGTCAGCACGATGTAGAAACCCTCGGCCTGCCAGGGGTGCTCGGAGAGACCTGCGGGCCAGCCGAAAGTGTCAGCCACGGCATATGCACTACTGGCGGACATAATCGGGATGGCGATCAGAGCCGCACCGATCAACCCGCAGGCAAACAGATATTTGGCGAATGGCCCGACTAATGGTCCCAGGGAGCTGGCGGCATCCGCTGCTGTCTGGATGGATTGATGGTGAACAAACAGGGTTGAGGCTGTTGTGATAATGATAAAGTACGAAACGAGATTGCCACCAATGGTGCCACTGGCAACGTCAATGCTTGCCTCACGAAATTGTTGCTTCATCGTCCCCGCGCGCTTTTCCTCTATTTCCGCTCGCATTTGCCAGTACATGCTATAGGGAGAAATCGTCGCACCAAGCAGAGCAAGCGCAGCGCTGATAGCGGCAAAATTGAAATTGATCTGTGGCACAAATGAACTGATGAGCACCGCCTTCCAGTCGGCGCCAGAGACAAAGGCAGTAATAATATAGGTGATAAAGGCTGCGCTCATCCCAATGAAGATTTTCTTCAGCAAGTTAAAATCACTGAAGACCGTGATATACCACAGGAATATAGCGGCAGGAATGACAAACCAGACCCAGGAGATGCCGGTAATCAATTCAAAGCCGCTGCCAATCGCGACCAGGTTGCCCGCGATCAGCGCGATGTTGGTGATAATCAGGATAAGCGCAGCGAGCACAGCAACCCAGCGGCTATAATATGCCCGCAGGATGGCATCCAGTCCCACCTTAGTGGTGCGACCAATTTTCGAGCAGGAATATTCGACCGCCTGGTACATCGGCGTGGTAAGCAACATCAACCATAACTGGCCGTAGCCTGCCGTCGCGCCATTGATGGCATAGGAGGTGACGGCTGTGGCGTCATTACCCGACATACCGGCCAGAAAGCCCGGGCCAATATCTTTGAGGAGCTGCAAGATACGAGGATGCGCAGCGTGCTCCTGGGGACTTTCCTGTTCCTCTTCTCCTGCTTCCTCTGAGGGCTGTGAAGGATGAGGCTGCTTACTCTCTTCTTGCTTGCTCTCAGCTTCAAGGGCCTCTAAGCCCTCGGCGGTTGGCAGAGCCTCTTGTACCTCGGCGAGTATATCTCCCTTTTTTATGTCAGAGAGGATATCCAGGCTGCGCTTTGTGAGTTCTTGCTCATCTTCCAGGTTTGTCTCGATGACAACTTCTCCTGGACCCTTCTTGTTCTCCGGTTCTAGCTTCACCTCTTTGATGCGGCTGGCGGGTACCACAACCTTTTTCTTGAAAAGCAGCCCCTTGCTGACGATCAGGTATTTGACCTGACCTTGCTCATCCCGGATAACAGCGGTTACCTGAGGCTTGCTAATATCGCTTTCGCCCAGTTCATGTCCGGTATCTTCAACCTCCATGCCAGGTTGTATCTCATTCAAAGCCGGTTTTTGTCCTTTTGTGCTTTCTTGATCATGCTCTTGAGCCATAATAGAGGCCTTTCCTAGGGAGGGACTGGTCACCCAGGCGCTTTTTGAAGCGATCGTTCCGATTCATGTCAGGGCTTCGCAACGCTTGAGACAAGATTGACTCTTATCGGAAAGTGCTATCCCTACCCACATCAACGTTTCCCCCAATAGACGCATGTGTAGCTGAAACGCTAAGTATTTCTACCTGGATTACGTCGTGGAAGGAGGATAAGAGACATACATAAAAGGGAAATCGCTCTTGACAACGTGGTAAAATTAGCTATACTTTATTTGAGACCGAACGGTCTCAAAAATATATCGATAAATCAGACCGTTTGGTCTTTTCATGGAGCCAGTATGAAAGGAACACTCAATGACCGATCTTCAAGCGAGTCGCACGCGCGTGATTACCTGGGAAGACCCAACAGCAGCAATTCAAAAAGGAAAGACGATCAGCGGCATCGAGTATCTCAAGGCCTTGCAGACAGGTGAGCTTCCTCCACCTCCCATCGCTGTCTTGATGGATATGTGGATTACCGAGGTGAGCGAGGGACGTGTCGTTTTTGCCGCTGAGCCAGCGGAGTATCATTACAATCCTCTTGGAACGGTGCATGGAGGGTTCACGGCTACATTGCTCGACTCGGCGCTCGGTTGCGTCGTACAATCAATGCTTCCCGCCGGAACAGGCTATACGACAGTTGAACTTAAGGTCAACTATCTGCGACCTATCACGACGAAGACGGGAATGGTGTACTGCGAGGGGAAGATTATCTACGTTGGAGGACGCATAGCTACTGCTGAGGGTCGCTTGACCGATGCTGAGGGCAAACTCTATGCGCATGGGACGACCACCTGTATCATTTTGCGCCCCTCTTCAGCAAGAGAAACACGCGAATAAATCTGAGAGTGTTTCCTAACTTGACAAAGGAGCCTCCCGGAAAATGTTGCATTATTCAGCCTCTCATGCTAGACTAAGAGGGCCGGAGTCTAACAGGCCGAGGAAGGCCGGCTGGAATTGAAATTGCTCGGTGGTTCAATCAGGTGCAGGAGGAGGTCATGTTTAACGGGCAGAGCGAGTAATATGTAACCTTGAGCGAATCTACTTATGCATCAAAATGTAGTCCAAATAGTGGCAGTGAACTGCCACTAAAGTTAGTGTGATGCAAGATTTACACGTTGCTTAAACAAGCGTTGTTTTGTTATGTTGCATTTTGACAGTGCAGTCTACCAAAATATAATGATAGTCAATCTCCAACTAACCTAATTGGGAGGAATCAATGCAGGCCACGTTCAGTTATGCCAACATCCTGTGCGCTGTTGGTCAGGTGCTCGATCAAGTCAGCGTGAAAAGAATCGCAATTCATGAGGAAGAGGATGGTCTCTTCGTCGAAGGGTTTAATGGCGAAGGCCAGCTTCAGGTACAGATGCGTTATGACATTGCCGGACTTTATGATCTGCTGTGTCGTTCGGAGGGTCAGTTAGAAGAGCGCAGTGAGTACGGTACAGCAGAATACGAAGGAACACTCCATCGATTCCTCGCTGACCACGGAGGTGAACTGGTTGGCGTTTTCAGCTAATTTGACATTCAGAGCGCCTGAGATATGTCTCGTCTAATCTACCGGGCTGGGTGAGATGAATGGAATTGCTTGATCAAAAATGAAAGGACCGGGGACAGTCCCCGGTTCTTTTCTCGTTTGTGCCGGTATTTTTGCCTACGCGACTGAACTCTCGGGTCTGAAACGGAGGAACGGGGTAAAGCGTGCAGATAGGGAGAGGGACTACCTCTGCTAAGGAAGCGTACCTGTTTTCGTTTCATTACCTTTGAGAGAGAGCATATGTCAACCAGCATTCACGAACCCAAAACACATCCAGAACAACACGACAAAGCATCTTCGGGCGTCGTGCAGACTGTCGAGAAAGAGGTGAAGCCTCTGCAGGCTTTGCTGCGAAAATTCAGCAATGACTGGTCGATGACCTTATCGGCGGCACTAGCCTATAATATACTGCTGGCAACCTTCCCCATACTCGTCGCACTGCTCGCTATCCTTGGCTTGCTTCTAGGCGCTTTCGGCCAAAATGCAAGCGGGCTTGTGCTGCAAGTGCTCACAAATGCCCTTCCAAAGGAAATAGGCGCTGCAAACATCGTCCGGGGGGTCGAGCAAAACCTGGCGCGCTCCTCTGTTTTGTTAAGTATTATTGCGGTGCTTACCGCTATCTTTGGTGGTTCCCGGCTCTTTATTCTGCTGGAAACCTGCTTTTGTATTATCTATCGAGTCCGTCCACGTACGATGATCCGACAAAACTTGATGGCGATCGGGATGCTCCTGGTCTTTATCATCCTCGTTCCCATCATGGTCTTTGCGGGGAGTATACCTGCGCTCGCCTTTTCCCTGTTGCAGAACACACCGATTGGCAGCAATGCTCTGCTAGCAAGTGCGGCCGGGTTTCTTGGCGGACTCATCGCCTCTTTCATCTTGTTCGAGTTCATCTACGTTGTGGTGCCTAACCAGCATATTCGTCTTCGTCACGGCTGGCTAGGAGCAGCAGTAGCGGCGGTCGCCCTGCAAATTTACCTGCTCCTGTTTCCCCTGTACGCCTCCCATTTTCTCAACGGTGTGGCTGGAGCTATCGGGTTCGCTGTTATTCTCATCGTCTTCTTCTACTACTTTGCTGTGATTCTGATCCTGGGGGCGGAAATTAATGCCTACTTTGCGGAAGGAGTCCGACCGATTCCCAATGATTTAGCTACGTTTGTAAGCACGATGGCTGGCAGATTGAATGAGGATATCCCGGCAGATGAGTCCGAGGCACATGTGAATCCGAAACCCACGGAAGTGAAAGACAAGGAGCACGCCGTGGAGTTCGTGACCCAAACAGAAGAACGAGATGTGCCAGAACGAGTGGCACAAGATCCAGAAATACAGGACAGCGTGCTCAAGAGAACGGGACGGGAGACCGGCAACGCTTCTATGAGCGACGGACGTCGAAGCGATTCTTCCTCCACTCAGAAGGTGGAGCAGTTCCGCACGAGGGAGGGTGCTGAATCCTCCTCACGAAAATCTTCTGAACGAGGCGCCGTTGTTGGGGCCATTGTGGGAACGGCACTTGTGTTCCTGGTAGACGTTCTGGGCCTGCGCCACAGGTAACATTCTCCGCTTTTTCGAGGGATGTATGAAGAAGTTGGGAGAGGGTGGCTCTTTTGACACAAAAGTTGAGATGGTGTATAGTTTTTGAGGCGATAGCCAGCAAAAGATGCACTTTATAGCGGAGTGTCAAGAGGGGATCAAAAGGGTAGAGTTGCGGTGTATGTTCATAGTCTGAAGCGATGTTCTATAGTAAAGCGCCTTAACATAGGCAAATACGGGCTGTTTGCCTTGCTCATTATTGTGCTTGCCGTTTGTCTGCGCCTCTTGTTGGCGGCTTTGGGTTGGCCGACGACCAATAGTGATGAGGGTACAATTGGCATCATGGCCCGCCATATCGCTTATAATGGGGAACATCCCGTTGTGTTTTATAGTCGAAACTATCTGGGTGCATTGGAGGCCTATCTTGGCGCGGCGTTCTTTCGTCTCTTCGGACCTTCGATCTTTACCTTGCGGCTCGGCATAATACTCCTTGATGCCCTGTTCTTTGCCAGTATGTACCTGCTGACAAGCTTGCTCTACACGAAAAAGTTGGCCTTGTTCGTGCTATTTCTGCTGGGCATGGGATCAAGCGCTATGTTTTTGCGCGAGCTGTATGCCACAGGTGGCTCAACTCAAACGCTCCTGTTTGGTACGCTAGTGTTTCTGCTGGCTGCGTGGCTTGCACTTACCTACCGCCAGAACTTACCTCGCGGCACGCGGTGGCTGCGTTTTGCCGGTTATGCTGGCTGGGGACTGGTGGTGGGACTCGCTCTATGGTCGGACCTGGTTGTACTACCAGTGCTCTTGATGGCCAGTCTGCTGCTGCTACTGTTTTGCTGGCGTGACCTGCGCTCGCCGGCGCCGCTGTGCCTGTTCCTGGGTTTTGTTATTGGTGTGTTTCCCCTGATTGTCTACAATCTTCAGGCAGTACCCGGACAGGACTCGTTGTCCATGATTATCGGTCTCTTTCGAGGCGGAAAGAGTATGAATTCAGCTCACGCGCTGCCACAACTCATACGAGGGATAGAGGCGACGCTGGACATGAGTCTTCCCACAGCTACGGGGGATCCATTCTGCCAGGTTGCGGCGGTGGATTATGCCAGTGATGCCAGCCCGCACGCCCTGCAATGCATAATTCTGCATACTGGCTGGAGCACGGGTTATATTGTCCTCTGGACGCTGGCTGTCTCGCTAACGATAAGGACGCTCTGGAAGTTACGCGCCTCTATGCAAGCAGGTTCTCCTGAGCTGAGGCAGGAAATTGTCCTGCACTTCGCCAGGCTCGGCTTACTCGCTATTGCAGCCGTGGCCGTAGTCGGCTATGCAGTGAGTTCGGGACCGCAGGATGCTCCACATAGTCATGCACGCTACCTGCTTAGTTTGCTCATCGTTACGCCCGCGCTCATCTGGCCGGTCTGGAGCGCTGCCGGTAAACCATTGGTTAAAGAGGTGCCGGAACGACGTTTGGCACGTTCGCGGGCAGCGGTCATCCTCAATCGAGGTATCCTCCTGTTCATCGCTATGCTGTTTCTCGTGGGAACTATCAGTATAGCAAGCGATCTTTCCTCCTCTCAGGAGGCTAACCAGCAACAGAATGAGCTGATTGCCGGGCTTGAGCGGGTGGGCGCTACGCACATTTACTCTGATTTCTGGACGTGCAATCGCATCATCTTTGTGAGCCAGGAAAAAATCATCTGCGGCGTTACCGATCGCACTTTGATGCCGAGTCATAACTATTATTCCCCCGATTACACAACCGTACATGCTGACCTGCATTCGGCTTATGTTTTCACGTACGATATATTTCAGGAGAGGGATCTTCTACACAAGGCTGATCGCTCAGGACATGGCTTCCGGCGTTTCGTCTTCGATGGTTATATTATCTATCAGCCTGTGTAGGTAATGGCGCGTGGATGTTTTCCATCTCTTGACAATTCTCTGTAACCCTTCCATACTATGCAGGGGGTCACTTTTTTCCTTTAGCGATGAATTGGTTATTTTAACGTCAGGAGGATTTCTATGCGTTTTTTGAAACCCATGAGAGTGATAGCACTTCCCACGGTATTACTGGTTGTCTTGACTATTGTGGCCACGATCGGTGCTACCGTGGCCCACGCCGCTTCGCTTGTCCTTGTCTCCGGCCAAAGCCCCTACGCCGGTTGTTCGAACGCTGGCCAGCCGGTCACCAGCACCAAATATGTGAATGCTGAGGTTGAGCCTTACGTCGCCGTCAACCCGCATCTAGCAGGGAATGTTGTGGGTGTCTGGCAGCAAGACCGCTGGTCTGACGGCGGCGCGCATGGCCTGGTCGCGGGCTACTCATTCGATGGTGGGGCGACCTGGGGCGAGAGCACCCTGCCCTTCAGTGGGTGCGCCCCCAAGGCCATCAAGGATCCGTTCACCGGGGCGCCGTACAACCGGGCCTCAGATCCCTGGGTCTCCATCGGGCCTGATGGAACCGCGTACGCCGTCGGCCTGCTGGCGACCAACAGCACGATCAACGGCAACAACGACACCGGCGTCGCGACCGTCACTTCGAGCAACGGCGG
>Ga0209027_1000387_pt1 | contig 15308 bp, 14 predicted proteins | sample GraSoi013_1_20cm_3_FD_185821 | JGI IMG/M metagenome (GOLD analysis project Ga0209027, IMG submission 185821) | Grasslands soil microbial communities from the Angelo Coastal Reserve, California, USA - Sample 09_27_2013_1_20cm (SPAdes) (version 2) | ecosystem: Environmental > Terrestrial > Soil >...
CCTCGAAGAAGACCCAGTCAATGTCTTCGTTGTAGGAGCGCGCGCCCTGCGCACGGGCTGCGCCGTCTTTGATGAACCAGAGGTTGAAGTTGATTGACATGACCGACTCAGGATAAAAGCGTTCGCCGTGCTCGGCCTGCTGCTTGCCGTCAACGAAGTACCTGACCTTGCCGCCGGCGACCTGCGTGACGAGCGTGTGCCAGCCGGCGCGTGTGCCCTTCGTCATCTCGAAGACGTTGTCCTTCTTCCAGTTCGGCTCAGGGCTGAATGTCTCCCAGGTGGTCTCGTACAGAGTGGGCCCGGCGACGCCCCAGCCGCCGTTCGGAAGGTACTCGAAATCCAGTTCGCTATAGTCCGCGTCCATCGGCGCTTTCAAAGGGCTGATGGTGTAGAAGCTCTCGACGAGCTGGTCGCCGCCCGGCCCCGCGAGCGGCTCGTCTGTGAAGCGCACGCGCGCGGCGTATGTGCCTTCAAAATATTTTCGCTGGTGGCATATCTGTGTCTGCCTGGTGTGCTCGCCAGTGCCGTCTGTGGAGGAGGTCATGCGAAGTATTCGGTTGCGCGGCGCGCGTGCGTCCTTCAGAAAAGTGACGCCCTCCTGCCACCACGTCGCGCCCGGCACGCCCGGCCACCCTGCAGCCGTGCGGACGATCCAGCCGTGACGCGTCAACTCTCTACGCCCGGAGTAGCTGAAGTCGTCGAACAGGATTTGAGAAGCCGACTTCTCAAGCGGAGACGCTTCGGACGTGGCCGATGACGAGTCGTCGTCGAGCCGCTGCGACGGCGCGACTCCGTCGGCAGATGCGTTCGGCGCGGGGCCGCCTTCTGCGACGAAGAGAGTGGCGGCGCACAAGACAATCACGAATAACGTCGCGGAACTTCTCACGGTTTTAATTGCCTCCTTACTCAAGCGGCGAACTCACTTCCCTATCAGGTCGCGCGCCCAGTCGAGCAGCTCTTGTGCGCGCGGCGCGGCCCCGGCCTCGGCGATGATGCGTATCATAGACTCGGTGTTCGAGACGCGTATGTGAACCCAGCCGTCGTCGCGCGCGATTTTGATCCCGTCGGTCTGGTCGTACTCGACGCCTTCCCTCTCAAGCTCGTCGTACACGCGCTGCATGAGCGAGTAGATTCGGTTCGGCTCGACCGCGACGTTGTGCTTTATCATCGAGAGGCGCGGAAGCCCTTCGGCCAACTCGGAGATGCGTTCGCCCGTCTGCGCCAGGTGCTCCAGAATCAGGCCGACCGCAGCCGCGCTGTCGTGCGTGAGCTGCACGCGCGGGACGATGACGCCGCCGCTGCCCTCGCCGCCGACGACCGCGCCGTTCTCGATCAACGCCTCCGAGACGTAAGCCTGACCGACCGGCGTGCGGACTACGCCAGCGCCGTGTCGCGCGGCGACCAGTTCGACGGCGCTGCTCGTCGAGACGTTCGTCACGACCGGGCCGACCTCGCGCCTCAGTTGAATCTCCGCGCACAGTGGAAGCGTCGCCTCTTCGGGGAGTATCTCGCCCGACTCAGTGACCAGCCCCAGCCGCTCGCCGTCGGCGTCGTGCGCGAAGCCGATGTCGGCGTGCCCTGCCTTTACGACGGCGCGCAGTTGCGCCATCGTCTGCCGCTTCGGCTCCGGCGCGTGCGGGAAGGGCGCTCCGGGGTCGTCGTTGACGGCGAGCACTTCGCAGCCGAGCTCATTGAGCCAGCGCGGCGAGAGCAGCGAGCAAGAGCTGTTGCAGCAGTCAACGGCGACCGTCAGGCGGCGCGCGCGTATGGACTCGACATCGAAGGCGCTCGCCAGAATTTCCAGATGATGTGTGACGGCGTCGCGCTCTTCGACTCTGCTTTGAATGTTCTCCCAGGTGGCCTTGGCGAACTCGGCCTGGTGGAAGATGTCGAGCAGCTCGTCGGCCTGCGTCGCGTTCAGATAGAGTCCGTCGGCGCGCACGAACTTGAGCGCGTTCCAGGGCTCAGGGTTGTGCCCTGCGGTGATCGAGACGCCGCCGTCTGCGCTCATCCACTTGACCGCGAGTTGCAGGCTCGGCGTCGGGCAGACGCCGAGGTCAACGACTTCGCAGCCGGCGGCGAGCAGCCCCGCGAGCACGGCGGAGCGCGCCATAGGCCCCGAAGAGCGCGTGTCGCGGCAGACGAGCACGCGCCCCGAATCGAGGTAGGTGCCGAATCCTTGCGCGAACCCCACGACCAACTCCGGCGTGAAGGTCTCGCCGACGACGCCGCGCACGCCGCTGATGCCTATCTTGAGCGAGTTCATGGTGCGAGACCGGAGGATAATAGATGTGGCGTGATAAGGAAACTGAAAATTAGTTGCAAGTTGCAAGTTCAAAGTTCAAAGTTCAAAGCCTTGGCCTTCAACTTTGAACTTGCAACTTGCAACTTGCAACTAATTCTTATTGTAATTGGGGCGCGTGCTATTGCAATATTGGGCCACTTGCTCTAAAGGGTCTTCCCCCGCGATAGCTTAAACGCGCTTGTCAACGACAAGCCTTCGAGGACGCATCCCGCCTCGGTCTCCGGCGGCTTGCGCTTCGTGGCCGAAGGAGGGTTTATGAGCAAAGCGAAACGAACGGCCTCTCTGCGACGAGTGGCCGACATGAGATGCGCACGGCTCGCACTCGTTTCCGCGCTGCTGCTCGCGCTGTCCGCGCCGGCGCGCGCGCAGACGTGGACTCTCGTGTGGAGCGACGAGTTCAACGGCCCCGCCGGCTCGACCGTGGACGGGACGAAGTGGACTTTCGAGACCGGCAACGGGAGCAACGGCTGGGGCAACCACGAGCTTGAGTACTACAGCAGCAGCACGAAGAACGCGGCGATGGACGGGGCCGGCAACCTCGTCATCACCGCCGTCAAGGAGACGCTCGCGCCGCGCTACCGCTGCTGGTACGGCCAGTGCCAGTACACCTCGGCGCGCATCAAGACGCAGGCCAAGTTCGAGCAGGCTTACGGGCGCTTCGAGGCTCGCATCAAGATTCCATACGGGCAGGGACTGTGGCCCGCCTTCTGGATGCTCGGCAACAACATCAAGACGGCGGGCTGGCCCACTTGCGGCGAGATAGACATCATGGAGAACATCGGGCGCGAGCCCGCAATCGTCCACGGCACGATTCACGGGCCGGGCTATTCGGGCGCGAGCGGCATCGGCGCGGCGTACACTTTGACGACCGGCGCTTTCTCCGACAACTTCCACGTCTTCGCCGTCGAGTGGGAGCCCAGCGTCATACGCTGGTACGTTGACGGTCAACTCTACCAGACGCGCACGCCCGCAGACCTGCCCGCGGGCACGCAGTGGGTCTTCGACCACCCGTTCTTCCTGCTTCTCAACGAGGCCGTCGGCGGCTACTGGCCCGGCGACCCCGACGCGACGACGGTCTTCCCGCAGACCATGACGATTGACTACGTCCGCGTCTATACGCGTTGACGCACAAGTCTTCCGCCGGGGACGCGGGCCTCTCGGCCCGCGTCCCCGGCGAGAAGGCGCGTCCGACTGCGACTGAATTTTTTATCCGGCCCCCACGAGATTCAAATGAGAATGAGACAGTACATCTCCGCCGCGCTGCTCCTGTCCTGCGCCCTGAACGCCTCCGCGCAGACGACGCCGAACGGCGCGCAACCCGCGACGCGACACAACCTGATGCCCGTGCCCGCCGCCGTGCGATTCGGCGCGGGCCGGCTCGCCGTCAACAAGTCTTTCACGGTCGCCGCGAAGGGGCACGTTGACGAGCGCCTGCGCGCAGGGATAGAGCGCGCGGTGCGACGGCTCGAAGGGCGCACCGTTTTGGAGTTCGCTCGCGGGCTCGCCGCCGACGCGAACGCGGCGACGCTCGTCGTCGAATGCAAGGGGCCGGGCCAAGTTGTTCCGTCGGTCGAGGAGGACGAGTCTTACTCGCTCGAAGTCACGGACAAGCAGGCCGCGCTCCGCGCCGCGACGGTCGTCGGCGCGCTGCGAGGGCTTGAGACGTTTCTGCAACTCCTCGAAGGCGACCGCGAAGGCTTCTTCGTCCCGGCGGTGAGCATCGAGGACAGGCCGCGCTTCCGCTGGCGCGGGCTCCTGATTGACGTGGGCCGACACTACGAACCCGTGCAGGTCTTGAAGCGCAACCTCGACGCGATGGCCGCCGTCAAGCTCAACGTCTTTCACTGGCACCTCTCGGAAGATCAGGGCTTCCGCATCGAGAGCAAAAAATTTCCGAAGCTCACCGGCCTCGGCTCCGACGGCCTCTTCTACACGCAGACGGAGGCGCGCGAGATCATAGCCTACGCGCGCGAGCGCGGCATACGCGTCGTGCCGGAGTTCGACATCCCCGGCCACAGCACGAGCTGGCTCGTCGGCTACCCGGAACTCGGCAGCGCTCCGGGGCCATACAAAATCGAAAGAGGGGCAGGCATCTTTGAGCCCGCGCTCGACCCCACGCGCGAGGAGGTCTACAAGTTCCTCGACGCCTTCCTCGGCGAGATGGCCGCGCTCTTCCCGGACGCGTACATGCACATCGGCGGCGACGAGAACGAGGGCAAGCAGTGGGACAGGAACCCACGGATTCAGACCTTCATGAAAGAGCACGGCATCAAAGACAACCGCGCGCTTCAGACCTACTTCAACCAGCGACTCCTCAAAATTCTCACGAAGCACGGCAAGCGCATGATGGGATGGGACGAAATCTTTCAGCCGGACTTGCCGAAGGACGTGGTCATTCAATCCTGGCGCGGCCCGCAGTCTCTGGCCGAGGCTGCGCGCAAAGGTTACGACGGCGTACTCTCCGCGGGATACTACATTGATCTAATCTTCCCCGCCTCCGAGCACTACCTCGCAGACCCCCTGCCAGCCGACAGCAACCTCACACCCGCCGAGGCCGCGCACGTCCTCGGCGGCGAGGCGACGATGTGGGGCGAGTGGGTTTCACCTGAGACGATTGACTCTCGCATCTGGCCGCGCACCGCCGCCATCGCCGAAAGGCTCTGGTCGCCGCGCGAAGTCAGAGACGTTGAAGACATGTACCGACGCCTCGCAGTCGTCAGTGCGCAGTTAGAAGAACTCGGACTCACGCACGAGAAGAATCAGGCGTTGATGCTGAGGCGACTCGCGGGAGGCCGCGACTCCTGGGCGCTGCAAACGCTCGCGTCGGTCGTCGAGCCGGTCAAGGAATACAGGCGCTACGAGGTGCGCCCGCAGACGATGCTCAGCCCGCTCACCGGACTCGTTGACGCCACGCGCCCCGACAGCGACGCCGCGCGCCGATTCGCCGCGCAGGTTGACGGCCTGCTCTCCGACGCCCCGCGCTTCGAGACCTACTCGCAGGACTTACAGAGCACGCTCAACGACTGGCACAACGCCGGGCCGCAGCTCGAGGCGCTGATTGACGGCTCGCCCGCGCTCGCGGAGGCGCGCCCGCTCGCCGGAGACTTGTCGCAGATCGGAACGATTGGTCTTGAGGCCCTCTCATATCTGTCGAAGGGCGTCACGCCGGGCAGCGAGTGGCGCAACGCACGCCTCGCGGCGCTCGACGAAGCCGCCAGGCCCAAGGCCGCCGTCGAGTTCGTCGTCATACAGAGCGTCCGTGCGCTCGTCGTCGCCGCCGCCGAACTGCCCGCGCTCAAACAGACGACGCCCGACGAGTGGAAGACGCGCGTCAAGACTCTGGCAGCGCCGCCCGCGAAGAAGCGCGATCAGTAGCCGCGAGGACTCATTGAACAGCAGCCGCGGTTAGTAGCCGCGGCGATTTATTCCGGCCCTGCGTCTGGGCGCGCCGTCGCAGTAATGTGCCCGGACTTTGAACCTCTCCGTGGCGACGCCGACTGTCGTCGGGTCGCTGGGTCTTAGAGATGAGGAGGGAGTATGTTGAGAAGGCTTCTGTTTCTGCTCGTCCTGGGGACGGCCTTTCACGCCGCCCCCGCGCTCGCCACTCCGATTTCCGTCTACGGCGCCTGGCACTGCGGCAACGACTTCTGCACGTGGGGCAGCGTGCGCGACATGACGGACTTCGACGTGAAGAACCGCTGGCTCGTTGACCGCGCGGACGGCACGGGCCTGCCGTCCGTCAACCTCGTCGTGCTCAGCTTCGTCCAGCCCCTGAAGCTGCTCAACAAGACGACCGACGCGCAGACCCTGAACGGCGTGCCGCGCGGGATGACCGCTGAGGTCGTCAACTACTTCAAGAGCCGGAACGTCCGCGTCATGCTCTCAATCGGCGGCATCACGTACGTTGACGCATGGAACCAGGCGCTCGCCGCCAACCCGACGCAGTTGGGCCTCAACGCCGCGCAGGTCGCGAAGACTCTGGGCGTCGGCATAGAGATTGACTACGAGGAGAACTCAAGCCCGAACCTGACGGGCCTGCAAGCCTTCATTGACGCGTACCGCTCGCAACTGCCATACGACGCGACCGGAGCCAACCACGCCGCGCGTCTGACGATTGACCTCGCAGCCGGAGACCGCTGGCTCATCGCGCTCTGCCGCAAGGCTACGTCTGACTGGCTCAACACTTCCGCGCCCGTGCTCGACTACGCGAACGCGATGGTGCCGAACCGACAGCCCAACGGCGCGGCGGACGCCGAGTCGAACTGGCAGGAGCACATCGACGGCAAGCCGCAGTACGCCCCGCCGATTGTGTCGCTCGCCGCGGCCAAGTTCACGGGCGCTCTCTACATCGTCACAGGCAGCAGACCCGCGCCCGAGTGCGTGAACTTCAACAACTCTCTTCAGAAGAGCACGGGCAGTTACGTCCAGACCGTGCAGACCAAGGCGGGGACGACGAACGGCATGCTCGGCTTCATGTTCTGGGCCTCGGAGTGCCCTTCGACGCGCAACGTCTGCACGACGCCCCCGAACACGTGCGAGGGCGGAGTCGGCGTCGGCGGCAGCACTTTCAGCATACCGATACCGATGCCGGCCCTTCGACAGCAGTGAGCGCAGGTCATTTCGGCACCGGCTCGCCCGGCCTGACGACGCGAATCCAGTGGTCTGTGAACTCGTAGTGCATCTCCGGCAGCTCGACCTTCGGCATGTGGCACGTCGCGCACTGCTTCGCGGCGACGGGGCATGCGGGGGCCGAGCGCTCGCGCGTCTTCAACTCTCTGTCGCTTGAGAGATGACAGGCGAGGCACTTCGAGTCGTAGAAGGCTGCGTCGCGTCGCAACTGTTCGTGCGGGTCGTGGCAGGCGACGCAACTCATGCGTCGGTCGTTTATGAGATGGCCGCGGCTGTTGAAGATTCTGTAGGGCTGGAAGCGTATGTTCGCAGCGCCGCCCTGACCCGCGAGCGACATCACCGTGTCGAAGCCCTGGTGGCACGCGCCGCAGAACTCCTGCGACAACTCGAAGGCGTCCAGGTCAGACGGGTTGAAGATGTGCGGGTCTTTCAAATTCTTCGCGCGCGCGACGGCGACATGACGCTCGCCGGGGCCGTGGCACGCCTCGCAACTGACGCCGGGCGAGGCGCGCTCCGGCTGTAGGCGAGTGCCGCCGACGACCGCCGTCGTGTGGCAGGCGAAACACCCTTGCGCCGCCTCAAGGCTCAAGGGGCGGCCCAGCGCGTCTTCGAGCGACGCGGGGACGGCGCGCGGATGTTGTATCGTGATGTCGAGATTTTGAAGCGCGGGGAAATAGCTGACGCGGCTTTCGTAGAACGTGCCGTCGTGTCGGAAGATGTAGGTCTGCCCGGCCACGCCCTGACCGAAGCAGAAGAGTATGGGTTCGGAGATCGAGCCTGCGCCGTCGCCGACTGTGTATGTGCTTCGGTCGCCCTCGCGCGTGATCGTGTAGTTGTACGGGCCGTTGCGAAAGTTGAGTCGCGCGTGCGTCTTTAAGACCCCGCAGTCGGCTGCCGCTTCGGACGCGTGTGCCATCGGCGTCGCGGGTTGCGTGCGCGCCTCCTTCGCGTGGCACTCTGCGCAGGCGCTCGCGCCGACGTAGCCGACGCCGGAGTAGTCGCGCGCGGGCCGCCACCTGGATAAAGAATCGCCCGCGCGCGTCTGGCCCTGGCCGCTCGTTAAAAGCGGCGCGCAGGCGTAGACGGCGGCGCACGCCAGAAGGAAAGAGAGCGCGCATGTTCTCTTAACTCCGTCTCCCATTCTTTTCTCCGCCGGAAGTGTCCCGCCGAAGCGTTTGCCCCCGGCGACTACGAAAACAGTGCGCCGGGGCGTTCGCCAAAATATAAGTCCGGGCTATACTCTACTTTCTCCGCTCGCTTTGTCGAGAGTCAACGCCCGGAGGTGAAGCGTGTCCGTCAAAAATTATTTCCCCCGAATGCCGCGCATGAGTCTGATGCTGCGCCTGCTCGTAATCCTCACCCTGTCGTTCGGCGCGGCGCGTCCGCAGTCGCGGCAGAGCAAGGAGCCGCAGAAGCGCGCGGACGACGAAGAGGTCGTGAAGGTGAGGTCGCACCTCGTCAACGTTGACGTGTCGGTCAAGGACAAGAAGGGGAACTACGTCAACGACCTCAAGGCCGACGACTTCACCGTCTTCGAGAACGGAGTGCGGCAGAAGGTCGAGTTCTTCAACCCGCCGCTCGCCGGCAACGCGACCGGCGTCGGGAGCGCGGGCGCGGCGGCGCGCGAAAAACCTCAGCCCGCCGCCGCCCAGCCGCCGGCGCGCGCGCAAGGCCCGATGACGGGGAACGTCATCTCGCTCGTGCTCGACGGGCTGACGACAGACCCCTCGAACATGAAGCGCGTGCGCGACGGCGCGGTCAAGTACATACGCGAGCAGGTGACCGGCACGGATGAGGTCGCCCTCTTCGCCGTCACCGGCGGGCTGCAACTGCTCCAGCCGTTCACGAACGACAAGGACAAGCTGCTCGCGGCAGTTGACAGAGCCTCCGCCGCCTCCACCTCTTCAAAGAACTTCGAGCAGCGCGACATCGAAGAGAACATAGCCAGGCTTCGCGAGGCGTCCGCCGGCGCGGACACCGCGGACACCGCTTCGTTGACGAGCCAGGGCGGCGCAGAGCAGATAATGGCGGCCATGATCGCCGCGCGCGTGCTACAGGAATACCTGCGCCTGCGCACCGCGCTCGGCCTTCAGCAGGCGCGACCCATACTCGCCGCGCTCGCGGCCATCTGCGAGGCGCAGCGCACCATCCCCGGCAAGAAGACGCTCGTGCTCTTCTCGCAAGGCTTCGTCTCGCCGGAGGTTTTAGACTGGCAGGTGCAGAGCACCGTTGACATAGCCAACCGCGCCAACGTCGCCATCTACGTCATAGACTCGGCGGGGCTCAAGGCGAGCGCCCCGCAGTCCGGCGCTTACGCGCCGCCCTCGCCGCTGCAGGGCATCGCCGCCGTGGGCAGGCCCGAAACGCGCGCGCACACCGAAGGCGGCGAGAACGAGTTCGACCAGTCGCGCTTCGAGGGGTCGAACCGCGAGCACGACGTACTCTACCGAATCTCCGGCGACACGGGCGGGAAGTTCGTCCGCGGCACGAACGACATCGCGAAGGGGCTCGCGCGGATTGACGACGAGATACGCTCGCGCTACACGCTCGCATACCAGAGCACAGACGCGAACTTCGACGGCGGCTTCCGCAAGCTGAAGATCGAAGTCCGAAGGCCCGCCACGCAGGTGATTGCGCGCTCCGGCTACTACGCGATAGCACCCGACCAGATAGTGCCGCTCTCGCCGGAAGAGAAGAAGCTTCTGGCGAACGTCATGTCGCCGGATTCGAATTCTTCATTGCCGCTGTTCGTCGAGATGAGTCCGTTCAGGTCTCAAGGGGGCCGCTACGTCGTCCCGCTCGCGCTCGAAGTGCCTCACGACGCCGTGCAGTTCGAGCCGAAGGCCGACAGGCGTCGGATGCAGCTCGACGTGCTGGTCGTCGTCCGCGAAGGTCAGAACAACATTGTCTCCCGCCTGGGCGGGAGCTTCGACGTGCTTCTGACCGAGGAGCAGTACCAGTCGGTTCTCAACAACAACGTCTTCTACCGACAGGACATGGAACTCGCGCCGGGCGCGTACAGTGTTGACATGGTCGTCAGAGACAGACTTTCGGGGAAGACCGCGGCCCGCAGGGAGAAGCTCGTGCTGCCCGAAGCCGACACGGAGTTCTCGATGACGGACGTGGTGTTGAGCCGTCACGTGGAGCCGGCGAGGAGTGCGCCCGCCGGCTCGCCGGGCGACGTGCTCAGCCACGGCGGCGCGCTCATCAGTCCCCTTCCCAGCCGCGAGTTCAGCGCCGCCGACAACCTTATAATCTTCTTCGACCTCTACAACGCGGGCGTGGACGCCGCGACCGGAAGGCCCCGTGCGAAAGTCACGGTGACGCTTCTGAGAGACGGCAGGCCCGCGCTGAAGCCGATAGCCTACGAGCTGACGGAGACCGTGAGCGAGCCTGTGCCGCACCTGACGTTCGCGAAGTTCATAAGCCTGACCGGCCTCGCGCCGGGCAAGTACACGGCGGTGATCGAGGCGAGGGATTCGGTCGCCCGCAAGCTCGCGAAGCAGCAGGTGTCGTTCGTCATCACGAAATGAGTCGTGCCGCGAAGAGAGTTTGACGACGACGCAGGCGAACCGCTTCGTTCGACTCCGACCGCCGCCCCCACGGCGATCAAAAAGTAACGGGCAGCCGACGGGCTGCCCGTTTTTACTTCGCGCGCCTCGTGGGCGCGGCCTATTTCGGGTGCCCTTCGGGCACGTCGCGGACGATGGGCTGGACGACGTGGCCGCGGGCGCTGGGGACGTGGCTCTTGGGCGAGGGCGCGCCGAGTATGCGCGCGGTCTTCGCCTTCACGCTCGTCGTGTCGTTTGTGGTGTCGCCGCCGCAGCTCTGCGTGGCGTCGCAGAAGTTCTCAATCGAGATGGCGAGTTGCAGGCTGAAGTCGGTCGAGAGCGTGCGCGTGCCCAACTCCTTCTTGCCGCCCGCGAGGTAGTTGCCGAAGGGCACCCCGCACTCGATGTTCTGGAACCAGCGCATGCAGTACGCGTCGCCGCGCGTGAACTTGATTGCGGACTGGAAGGCGGGGTTGAGCACGGCCTCGGACGGCACCTGCCCCGTCTTGTGGCTGGAAAATTTTAGTTCGCGGGACGGCGAAAGCATCGCGCGCGACTCCTTCATTGTTACAGCGGACATGGCTTCGATGAGAGCGAGCCGAAGGGCGGTCGGGTGCGCGCCTGTGTTAGATTGACTGCGGCTAAGATGAAGCGTCTCCGGGAGCGTCCCAGGGCTTTAACCTCGGTATCCAACGCGGGACGTTCTGCTTGTAGACGCGGTACGGCTGACCGAAACGCTCCTCAAGACCGGGCTCCTCCAGCAGGGGTATGTATATCAGGTTTATCAGGAGGAATATGCCGAACCACTCCGACAGCGGCGTCGAGCCGACGAGCAAAACCTCCCCGCACAGAACAAACAGGACGCCGCTAATCATCGGGTTGCGTACGTGCCTGTAGATGCCGCGCACGACGAGCCGTTCGGGGGGTGCCCAAGGGGCGAGCGTGCCGCGCCCGACCGTGGCGAATAAAGCGATGGTTCTAGTTATGAGACTAAGACCGAGAACGATGAGGACGACGCCGCCGAAGGTCGGGACTAAGTTCAAAGGGGGAGTTAAAGACCAGCCGACGTTCACAGTCCCTGTGCGGTAGAGGATGATTACGGGAATGACGACCGTCACCATCGTCGGCAGCAGAAGGATTGACAGGATGTGTTTAAGGATTGACATCAGCGCCCGCCGGTTACGAAAGCCTCTTAACGCCGGGGATAACCGGCGAGCAATCAACCTGATTGATAAGAGGCTCGCTTATTGCGAGTCCGGTTCATCCCCTTATTAGGCGCCGCCGTCCAAGACGCTCAACAAGGAAGATCGAATCCTCTGCTCCACCTCACCCTTGATGTAATTGGAGGACGCGATGAACTCGCCGATGCGTTTAAGATGGGCGCTTCGCGTAAGGCCCTCCCGGGCTAATGCCTCCAATCGACCCAATTCTTGACCGATCCTCGCCCGCTCCTCAAGCAGATAGTTGAACTGTGCGTCGCAGGCAGGGATGGGCGGCGGGTAATTCTTAATCTCTTCATTAACCCGAAGCCTTTCGTTTTCGAGATGCTCCCTGATTCTCTTCCAGACTGACTCAATCAGAGAAAATTCCGCCTGTCTGTCCATTTCAACGTGAGCTTCCGTGGATGGCATCGTGTGCTCCTTGAAGTAACAGCGAATCCTGGCACCAATTCAACCGCGAGAACCCGAGAGGCGCTTAACGCTGCGGATAAGCGGCGCGGCGCGCCTCCGATGATAAAATCCAAGCTGAGATCGCGTCCGCTTCATCCGCTTGTTCGGCGCGCCGACCCATTCACCGAAGGCCATGCTGCTGCTGGTCTACCAAGCCATACCCATGCAATATAATCCACCAACGGCGGCTCGCCTCCGACCTCTCGCAGCCGCGCATTCACTTGCCCACGGTGATACATGCTGTGCAAAACCACCTGGAGTGCGGTCTCCCCAATGGTGGTCGTCTCTGGGACACGCCCAAGCCGCTTCTCAATCATCGCAGACCACGGTACTGGCATCGGCTGCATGAAAGCACCATCGCTCAACATAGCAAGGTGATCGGTCGCTTCAGCATAATAGGAGCGTCCCCACTGCATCAGCGCCTCGGCCTCGCTAAACGTCGGGTAGGGTGCTTCTCGCGGCTCGCCGCGCCATACCCGCAAAAAGGCGCGCTGAACCACGTGCAGATGATACAGGTATTCGAAGAGCTTGGGGTCGGAGGATGCCTGCGGGGAGGCGAGAACTGAGGCCCACACGGCGGCATCGGCCCATTCCATGTGGCGGAAGAGATCACCGAGGGTAGCAGCATTCAGCAGATCAGTTTCTCCACAGTACGACGACTAATATTAAGGAATCTCTTGCCGTAACGGAAAGCGCCGAACGCCCGGCATCATCCGCGCCCACATTTAACTTCCATGAAAGGCATCGTGGCGGGGCGTCGGGTGCATGCCGTTGTTAGGCGCGGCGTTATTCAGTAGGCTCTGAGAAGCGTTTTACCCAACCTTGCCACCAACTATCTCCCGGCTCGGAACGAAGAGCTTCTTCGTAGCACCTTTTCGCTTCTGGGCAAGGTTTTGTTCCATCAAACCCGCCCGGCCATTCCGGATTCATAGATTTGAACACCAGACTTCCTAACATTCCCCAAGCTTTGGCTTGTTTGTCTTTGGACGAAAACTCCAGGCTTGGCATTGCATCAATCGCTTCCAAGCACCACCTATGCAAAACATCGGGCGGATATAGCTCTTGCCGACCTTGAATGATAGCAGTCCATAATCTGCTTACCTGTTCATACGGGTGTTGCCGATCAAACTGCAAGGTGCCTGAGCTTTTCTTGTCAAGCGTTGCAAGGGCGGTGAGAGCAGCCTGATGCACTTCAGCCCATTGAGATTTTGACAATATCGTTAGCTTAGGTATGGCTTGTTTAGCATCCATATCCTTGAGCACATTGATAGCGTCCACAACTGCGGGCACGTCATTACTGTCTAACACCTTGAGTAAATGTGGAACAGCTATCGATCCCTTCTCTTTAAGTTTAACCAAAGCGGGGTTAGGGCCTAAAAGTATGTCTCTGCGCCCCAACTCTGAGATAAGGGCTTCTATCTCGGCATTCTGACTCGTAACTTGTGGGCTGGCCGAGGAGGATTTTTCAGCTTCCTTTTGTTCCTTCTTAAAGAGGTTACGTAGAAACTTCATTTGTGATTCTCCTTTCTGCCGCTTGTTATTACAAGCAGTTTTGAGACGTTCATCAGAATTGTTGGAGCTATAGGTGCGAGAGCGCCTAACGCCGGTATCACGCGCCGCCCTGCGCGACTATCATGAGAGACTTCGTGGCGGGCGGTCGCGTGCATACAGTTGTTAGACCGCCCCTGAGCGACGACGTGAGACATCTGCGTTTTCACGGCGTCGCTTTCAGGCGATCTAACGCCCGGCATCACCCGCGCCCCCGCACAACTATCATGAGAGGCATCGTGGCGGGGCGTCGGGTGCATGCCGTTGTTAGGCCGCTTCGTTGTGCCAGCGTCAACGGGGTATGCTGAAAGTTCAGCCTCTACAGGATGCACAGCAGTACAATAACCCCGATGGCACTCACGGCCTGTAACCCGGCGAAGATGCACAGAATGAAAACCAACGGGCCGAATTCATGAGGCGACTCGATGCCAAGTTTTGCCGCAAGCTTGTAGTTCTCGTCCCGGAGTGTGGTGGCGAACGGTACAGACCAGCCAAAGACCACTGCCAGTCCGACACTCATCAAAGCGGGCAGTAGGAGCGCCCATTTCGTGTAAGCAACTTGGTGCTGCGCGAAACAAAAAGTCACGATTCCGCCGGTGATGGCGTAGTAGAACACGTTAATCTTCACCGCGGTCTCGATATAGAACTTGTAGAGATCCGCGCTTAGCGCGTAGTCACGCCAAAGAATCTCGCGTCCTGATGGTTCCTCTGACATTACTCTTTACCATTTCACGAGCGCGAATATCCGAATATGTGCCTGCGGCCTAACGCCCGGCATCACCCGCGCCCCTACACAAGAAGCATGAGAGGCGTGCTGCTGGGGCGTCGGGTGCATGCCGTTGTTATGCTGCGGAGTCACTAGAAATAGTGATCTTTCGTTTTGCTAAATGTCATCTTCGGGATCATCTTCTTGTCCACGGAGTATCCGTTTTCCTGCAATAATAAGTTCTTCAAACTCACGCTCATCATCAACAGTATCTGCTTGATCAAGAATAAGCCGAATTCTTAAAAATTCATCGACAAGACCGTAGCTGCCTGAAGTTTGAGCGGCAAGTATATTGTGGTCTACCAGCCACTGGATTGTTTCCTTACTAACATGCTTCTGAGCAAGGCGGCGATTCAGCCGGGACGGAAACCCACGATGCATAAGCTCCAGAAGCGTCATAAAAGCATCTAACATGCCATGAAGCTCAAGCATATGCAGCGTTGAGTCATACACTCGCGCGCGATCTTCATAGCAGACTCTTCTTATAGCTTTTAGCAGATCAAATGAATCAATAATTCCGTCTGGATCGTCATACTCCTCCTCAACGATATGAGAGCCAAGAAGCTGAATGATGTGAGGATGTCCGCCGGAAAGCTCTACGATACGCATAATGATTTCAGGATCAAATTTAAGGTCAATATGGTTTTGCTCGGCAGATTTCATCACCTGATAAAATTTTGTTTCGACCAAATCGGAGGCTTCATCAGGTGACATTGAGGGCAACGTAATAGTTTTATAAATAACGTGAGTTCGACGTAAGAAATTGAACAGAGAACCCCAAGCGGTGAGAATGTGGTTGACCAAAACTACATCCTGTTCGCCACAAGGAGTTCTCTCGT
>Ga0209027_1000388_pt1 | contig 15288 bp, 19 predicted proteins | sample GraSoi013_1_20cm_3_FD_185821 | JGI IMG/M metagenome (GOLD analysis project Ga0209027, IMG submission 185821) | Grasslands soil microbial communities from the Angelo Coastal Reserve, California, USA - Sample 09_27_2013_1_20cm (SPAdes) (version 2) | ecosystem: Environmental > Terrestrial > Soil >...
CAACTCATTGAACCGGAGCGCGGATTGGATGGCTTTCATCATTGATTGCTGGGATTATAGTTGAATGCTTTTTGCCGCGCCCGGTTAATTCGGGCGTTAGGCGCTAGCGATCAGTGAAAGATATGAGACCTTATGATGAGTCTTCACGAACAACTTATGACTGCCATTGTCGAAGACAATGTTGGCGAAGTTAGCCGCCTTATCCGAAACGGTCTTAATCTGAACGTTCGTTGCGATCAAGGCGCATCAGCTTTGTTTGTCGCTATCTTGCAAGGCAATGCATCTATTCTCCGGTTGATGCTTAAGCATGGTGCCGATCCAAACCTAATTGCGGATGAGCCAGCGGCAACTATTTACGCAGAGAAACCGCTTGAGTTGGCGATGCAATCTCGCTTTCTGTTGGATTGGGATAAATATCATCCAATCGTAAGGTTGCTTGAACAAAATGGGGCGACCGATTCTGATGGTGGTGTTGAGTCTAGCGACGAGTTGAAAGTACGCAAGCAGCACGCTAAAGAATGGCAGGATAGTCAACGGGGATTTCATCTTTCCGACTGACGGCGCGCCTAACAACTCATTCAACGCGAGCGGCGATTGGATGCCTTTCAAGATTGTCTTTTGCTTCGTGTGTTGTATGCTTCTTGCGCCGCCGCGTTAATTCGGGCGTTAGATTGCTGTTGAATGTTGGTATAATTTGGATTAAGAATCCCACCCTCAAACGAATAGGAGCCTCCTATGAGATTAAAGCAGATTGATGCGAAAGATACGCCTCCAATAAAGCAATTTAGCGTAGGCGATCTTTCAAACGTCGTTGTTCTAGCTGGCCCTAATGGGGTCGGCAAAACACGCTTGATTCAGGGCATTCTTGCTGCATTCCAATCGGGCGGTGTATATCCCAACATTCGCCTTGTAATTGAGGCTACTACCGACTCTGAACAGAATGATTGGGGGAAGAGAGAATTGGACACGGCTTTATCTGATGACGCGCAGAAGCTTGCTGCGACGTTGCAAAAGAGTAAGCGACGTAGTACGTGGGAAAGTAGTGTTGTTCAATTTGAAAGTGATCGAACCATACAGCAGATTCAGCCATACAGCTTTAGCTGGGACATGACTGACCCTTGGGAAGAGTTAATAGGATGGAATTATAGTTTTATTCCTTTGAAGAATAGATTCCAAGATACCTTGCATTCCCTATTTCGCAAGATGCAGAGCCGACGTGATGAAATAGCCAGAACTGCTGAGTCCCTCATAAAGCGGGGCGAGCACACGATGAGTTTAGATTTTCCCGACCCGCTGCTCCCATTCAAGAATGCTTTCAGTCAGTTACTTGCACCAAAAGAACTTCTTGATCCTGAAGCAAAACAACAACAACTTTACTACACCGATCAAGGGCAACAATTCTCTATTGATAGCCTAAGCTCTGGTGAGCGTGAAGTAGTCAATATTGTTTTTGATTTTCTACTTCGAAACCCATCTGACTCCATAGTGATTTTCGACGAGCCTGAATTACATCTTCATCCTGAACTAAGTTATAAACTACTCCAAACTCTTCAGAATATAGGTTCTAATAATCAGTTTATCTATTGCACGCACTCTCCTGACATAATTACTGCATCTTTGGAGAATTCAGTAATTTTTTTAGGGCCGCCGAAAGACCCGCCTTCAAATCAAGCCATCGTTGTTAAGGAAGATGATGAAACTCATGAAGCACTGAAACTCCTTGGTCAATCAATAGGAATAATCGCCTTAGGGAAAAAGCTTGTTTTAGTTGAGGGAGAGGATTCAAGCCTTGACAAGCAAGTATATGGCACAATTCTAAAAAACAAGTTCCCTAATCTCGTTCTGGTCCCTAGCGGGGGTAAAGGGTTGATCACGTCATTCTCCTCCGTAATGACCTCCGTATTAGAGAGAACGATTTGGGGAGTAGAATTCTTTATGCTCTGTGACCGTGACGCGATTCCGCTATCAGTGTCAGCAGTTGATCTTGAGACGGCTGGGAAGGGGCGCTTTAAAGTTCTAAATCGCTATCATCTTGAGAATTACTTTCTAGATGAGAGTGCATTAGCAGGTATATTCTCGATGATGGAGCCAGAAGGTTCTTGGCTCAGAGATCCCGAACAAATCCAAACTAAATTAAAAGAAATTGCACAGTCAATGGTTTCTTACACGACAGCACTTATAGAATCCGCGCACTACCGTAATTTGGTTGGCAATATGGATATTATGCCGAAAGCGTGCCATGAAAAATCCCCGGAAGAACTTGCTACATTGATGCAAGATAAAGCGAAATCGGAAAGGACTAGAATCAATTCGATTGTTGACGAAAGCAGGATAGAGTTTTCTATAAAGGAAACAATTAAGATGTTACAGCAAAGCTTAATAGAAGGTTCTGACTCATGGAAAAATAATTTCCCCGGGAAGCAGTTATTCAACAGATTTGCATCACTAACCAAGATTGATTCCGGTCGTTTGAAAACGTTATATCTGCGTGAATCTGAAAAGCATACCCCTTATCCCTTCGCGGATATAGTTTCTATTTTCGAGCAATTTAGTCGAAAGTAATTTAATCAAAAGCGCATTGTTATACGTAACGCAATCTAACAACGGCATGCACCCGACGCCCCGCCACGATGCCTCTCATGAACGTTGAACTGGGGCGCGGGTGATGCCGGGCGTTAGGCTGCTTCGCATTGAATAGTATGAAAACAGAAACTCGTGAATTTGATAATGGCTCTCGCACTTCATATATTTGTGATGATGCAGGGATTCAGTTGCGCACAACTGATTATGATGCTGATGGGAATATGATCTACGATATTCATTATGAACATAATGAGCTTGGGGATATTACAGGCTGGAAAGTCTATAATCGAAAAGGAGGGATGTTCCGTAGGTTTGAAGTTGATTATTATTCTCCCGGCCTCGAGTCAGAAAATAGGGAATATGGAGAAGATGGCAATCTTATAAGGCGCACAGTGCACTTTTATGATTCTGAAAACATGGAAACTGAGGAACATTATTATGATGCGCAGGGAGTATTGCGCGGTAAAGGAATCATTGAACGTGACGAGAGGGGTGAATACATAGAGACAAAATACTATGATACAGAAGGCAATGTGCTCAGCAATCCCGCAGCCTAACAACTCATTCAACCGGAGCGGAAATAGCTTGAAGTTCATTCGCAAGGTTGGATGCTTGGTTAGATTCTTCCCGCCCGATTAATTCGCGCGTTATGCTGCTTGCCTGTTTTTCTACGTCGTGTAATCATCTGGCTTTGGAGGTTGACCATGAGATTTAACATAACGCTTGATAGAGACGAGGATGGTATTTGGATTGCTGAGTGTCCTTCTATTCCCGGTTGCGTGAGTCAGGGAAAAACCAAGCAAGAGGCTGTTGAAAATATTAAAGACGCTATTGCCTTGTGTCTAGAAGTGAGAGCAGAGAAAGGCTTGCCATTGACTATTGAGACGCAGCAGGTTGAGGTCGCAGCATAATGGCTTCGCTTCAGGTTTTGAGCGGGCAGGAAGTAGTGCGCGTATTTGAGTCCCTGGGCTGGAGCGTAGCGCGTCAAGAGAGCAGCCACATTATCATGACCAAAGAAGGCGAAATCGTAACGCTTTCTATTCCCAATCACAAAGAAGTGGCAAGAGGTACGTTGAGGAGTCTTATCCGTTCTGCAAATCTCACGGTTGATGAATTCGTCAAAGCGATTTAAAGCCAACCCGCAATATAACAACTCATTCAACCGGAGCAGATGTAGCTTGATTTTTATCGACAACTTGGATGCTATTAGCAGATATTTCCCGCCATGATAATTCAGGCGTTAGACCGTTGCGCCCAGTGAATCCATGCTACTAATATGAACAAGATGCTGAAATCCGAACAAGCTAATCACGAAATGGCTCATCTGGTTTATCGCGTTAGCCCTCCGCTGACAAACGATGATCTAAACGCGCTGATGACTGCTGCTTGGGATGATCATACATGGCAAGACTTCCAACCTGTGCTGAGTCGCAGCCTAGCGTTCGTCTGCGCTTATCATGAAGAACAGTTGGTAGGTTTCGTTAATCTAGCGTGGGATGGCGGCGAGCATTCGTTCATTCTTGACACGCTCGTACATCCAGAGTTTCGGCGACGTGGTATTGGTCGAGAACTTGTTAGACGAGCGGTGGCAGAAGCCGAGAGTCGCGCTCTTAAATGGGTCCATGTGGATTTCGAGCCACACTTGCAAAAGTTTTATGATGAATGTGGATTTAGAAACACGGCGGCAGGTCTTATCAGATTAGAAAACCGCCAGATATAATCTAATGGGCGGTCTAACAACTCATTCAACCGGAGCGGCGATTGAATGTCTCTCATGTTAATCTATCCTTTCAATGTTGTGTGGATTCGCGCCGCCCGGTTAATCCGGGCGTTCAGCGCCTCTTGGTGCATATGATAAGATTCAAGCAGTGAGGTTTTGATATGACCACTAAAACCCAAGCGACTATCGAAGATTTGTATCGGCTCCCTAATAATGGGAAAGCTGAAATCGTTAATGGAGAAATTGTCCTAATGAGTCCAACAGGTGACATGCCCGGACGCGCAGGCGGTTCGATCTACGTAAGTCTCAGAGGAATTGAACGTCAGGTGGGCGGACGCGCGTATCCAGATAATGTCGGATTCAGAGTAAATCTGCCAAATCGTAAGTCCTTTAGCCCCGATGCCGCTTTCTATGTAGGCAAATCTTCAGGTATGAAATTCCTTGAGGGCGCACCCACCTTTGCTGCTGAAATCAGGAGTGAGAACGATTATGGGAAAGAGGCGGAAATTGAGATTGCGTTAAAGCGCCAAGATTATTTTGCTGCCGGGACGTTAGTTGTTTGGGACGTAGATTTGCTTAGTGATGATGTGATTAAAGTCTATCGTGCTTCTGATCCAGAGAGTCCAAGGATTTACCGTAGAGGTGAGATAGCCGAAGCCGAGCCTGCCGTTCCTGGCTGGAGAATGTCTGTAGATGAACTGTTCGACTAATCTCGTCCGATTCCTACTAATGCCGCGCCGGACAACTCATTCAAACGGAGCGCGGAAAATAGCTACAAAGGCTTAATCTTCACCAGCTTCTTCTTTGCCAACTTCATCGTGCAGCGTTGTGAGTCGTCTTATCTCGAAGTTGCGAGCACCCGCAGGGGTTCTGACAGTTACTTCGTCGCCCTCTTCTTTGCCCATTAAACTCTTCCCGACAGGTGAAGTGGTCGAGATGAGGCCGTTCTGCGGATCGCTCTCTTCGGGCGTAACCAATTTGTAAGTCACTTCCTCGTTGCGCTCTGAATCGTAAAGCAAGAGCGTAGAGCCATAGGCTGCGCGGTCATGCGGGACTTTCGAGATGTCTATGGAAGCGATTTCGCTGATGCGCTGGCGAAGCTCCGCTATGCGTGCCTTGATGAAATGCTGGCGGTCAAGCGCAGCCTTGTACTCGGAGTTTTCTCTTAAATCACCAAACTCAAGCGCTCGCTTTATCTCTTTCGGCAGGTGCACGCGAAGCTCTGATTCAAGCGTTTCAAGCTCAGCCTGCAATCGGTTTTTTACATCCTGTGTCAAGTCTGTCCTCCATCAAAAGAAAGGCAAAAGTAAAAAGGAAAAAGGCAAAAGTTAGGCTGAGGCCATTCTTTATTAAAAATGTTTTTGTCCGCACTTTTGCCTTTTTACTTTTACCTTTTTACTTTCCTTTACCTTTTGCCTTTTCTATCAAACGCATTCGAGCGACATGTGGTAAGACGCTTCGTCCGTCGCGCCGAAACTTATGCCTATGTCGCGCGCCGTGCGAATGAGTTGACTTGTGAACGGCACTGTCTTGAGATTCGCAACGGCCTCGTCCAAGGGGACTGTGATAATGTCTGCGGCCTGCAACGCTACCATCACGTCACGCTCGCCACGCGCCAGCGCGCGCACAGCGCACGAGCCGAAGTTGGTTGCGAGCATGCGGTCGAATGCGTTCGGACGCCCTCCGCGCTGCAAGTGTCCAAGGACTACGCAACGCACTTCCTTGCCCGTCAATCCTTCGAGTTCATGCTGGCAGAAGAAGCCCACGCCGCCCAATCTGGGCGCGTGCTGGCGGTCGCCTTTGTCCTGATAAATCTGCTGGCCGCTTATCTCTCTAGCCCCTTCCGAGACGACCATGATGCTGAACTGCGAGCCACACTCTTCGCGCTCGCGTATCTTCGATGCTACCGATTCCATAGAAAATGGAATCTCAGGGATGAGAATCACGTCCGCCCCGCCAGCCACGCCCGAATGCAGCGCAATCCAACCCGTGTGCCGCCCCATAACTTCCAGTATCATCACGCGGTCGTGCGATTCGGCAGTAGTGTGAAGGCGATCAATCGCTTCGGTCGCAATGTCTAGCGCCGTAGCAAAGCCGAATGTCAGTTCCGTGCAAGCAAGGTCGTTATCAATCGTCTTCGGCACGCCCACCACAGGAACACCCTGACGATCAAACTCCGCAGCGATTGCCAGGGAACCTTCGCCGCCAAGAACTACTAATGCGTCAATACCAAGCTTCTCCAGATTTTTAATCGCCTCCTGAAAAACATCATGATGTTTGCCGACCGTCCCGTCTTCGCCCTGCTCCACGAAGCTGCCACGGTTGCGCGCGCCTAAGATAGTGCCGCCTCGCGGCAGAAGCCCGCGCACGTGTGCCGCCGTCAACTCGCGCGTCTTCGTAGGACTGAGCAGCCCCTCGAAACTGTCCTCTATGCCGATGACGCGCATACCGTATTCGCCTATGGCAGTCTTTACCACCGCGCGAATCACAGCATTCAAGCCCGGCGCATCGCCTCCTCCAGTCAAAACTCCGATGGTTCTATACATAAACAGTTTTCAGTTTTCAGTTTTCAGTTTTCAGTTTTTAGTTTTCAGTTGGTATGTAATCAGAAAGCATTTGCTTTTTCTGAAAACTGAAAACTAAAAACTGAAAACTGTTCTTATCACTGCTTTTCAGCCCTGACTTTCGGCGGCTCAAAGTAATCGCCGTATTCCGGGTATTCGAGTGTGATGACAGAGCCGGGGCGCGTGTTCTCGGTTAAAAGCGTGAGCGCGTCGCGCAGCACCTTGCGCTGCAACTCGCGCATGCCGGGTTTCCCCAGACTGTTGCCTATCTTGAAGCCTTTAGGGTAGAGCGCGCGGGGCGGACGCATCTGCCCCGAAACTTCCGGGCTGACCGTGATAAGAACCGTTGGGATTCCTTTCATCTCAATCTCTCGCTGAACCGCTACGACCGTGCGGTGGCAGACGTTCGGTCAGCCGCCTGTCAGAACAACTGCATCAGCCCTTGAACCTCTGTCAATTTCGTTAGCTATCTCAGGCGCAGTGCCTTCGTACATGGCTTTCAACTGCATTGTGTATCCCATGTAGCCCACATGCTTGCGCGCCACCCCGCCCACGAAACCTTCTTCTACAAGATCGCGCAGCACGTCAATGGGGAAGACTACGTTGATGTCATGGTCTGCGTCCGAATGATCGTAGTGATGATGGGTGACCATCAAATTTTTTGAATCAACATCGGGCGGGATGATTCTGAAAGTGAGATCGCCAAGCTCGTCCGCGATGTTGAAAGGCTCCTGCTCTTTCATGTGAACGCCGCCAGCCGTGACTATGGCGATGCTGCTTTTCGCAAGCTCACGGTCAAAGGGAGTGAAGGGAACGCATTTGCGAGATAGTGCCACAACAAGTTACCCCTATTTATCTATTACGAGCGCGCGTCTTCGAGATCGTTCAAACGCTTGCTCAGCGATTTGTAATTCGCGCGCATGTCGTAAAGGTCTGAAGTAACAAGGTCGAACTTCTCATTCAAGCGGTCAAACTTTCTTTCTAGTCGTTCGAGTTTTTCTTGTACTGCTTCCCATATAGGGCGTGTCTCTTGTAGACGCTTGTCAACGCGCTCTTCAAGATTAGTCAGGCGCAGGTTGATTGCTCTCAATTCATTAAAGACGCGCTCTTCAAAAGAACGCGAGCCATCCATGTTCTGCGTAGGGTCTTCGCTCATATTATTTCTCCTACTACTATTTTAGCACGATGGGCTGAACCGGAGAGGCTTCTCGGAAGAAGCGCGTCACGATTCAGCCCGTCGGCCGTAGGCGACCGGGGAGTACACCAGCGTCAGAGGTTGTGCAGCACCTCGAACAAGTCCTCGTTATCCGGCTGGTCAGAAATATCGTGTATGTCCTTGTAAGCTAATTTGCCGTCCTTATCCACGATAAAGAGCGCGCGCTCGGAGATGCCATCATTCTCCCTGTATGCGCCGTAAGCACGTGCGACTTCGCCTTTGGGATGAAAGTCGCTTAAAAGATCGTAAGAGAGTCCGCCGAGAGATTTAGCCCACGCGGCGTTGCAGGGAACAGAGTCAACTGAGATGCCCAGAACCTGAGCATCATAGCCCGCGAAGCGTTCAAGGTCTGCTTCGTAGGCTGGCATCTGCGCAGTTCATACGGGCGTCCACGCCAGCGGATAAAACGCCAGCACAACATTCTTCTTGCCCCGAAAATCCGAGAGGCGCACCTTCTTGTCTTTGACAAGGTGGCTCTTCAACTCGAAATCGGGAGCCATATCTCCAACTTCAGGCATGCGAGATAATCCTCCTTTACGCTCGAAGAAATAGACCGAATTGTGTGATACGAATTTCACACCAAGATTACATCTTTGCAGAGCGTGATTCAAGGGAGAGATTTCAAAACGGGAAGGAAAAGCTTAAACGCAATCCTGAGTTCGATATAAGCGTTTAGAAAGCATAGATGGAAGAGTTATCCACGCGCATCACACGAAACAGCACGAAATGAAATGTTCTCTTCGTGTAAATTCGTGGATCATGCTCTCTCTTTCTACCTTAACAATTCCCTTTGCGTTTAAGCTTTCCCTTTGAAAAAGTATAATACTCAAAATTATGAAACAGCACGTGACAATAAATAAACGGGGTGCGGAGCGCGCTCGCAATGGTCATCTGTGGATTTACCGCAGCGATGTTCTGAACGCTGCGGGTGTTGAGGGCGGGCAGACGGTGCGCGTGCGCGACGAGCGTGGTCGTTATATTGCTCGCGCGCTCTACAGTGATCGCTCCGAGATAGCCTTGAGAATTCTGACCCTGCGCGACGAAGAGATAACGCGCGAGTGGTGGCGCGAGCGCGTTCGCGCGGCGTACCGCAGGCGTGAGCAGGTCAGAGCGGACGCGAATGCATATCGTCTCATATACTCTGAAGGCGATCTGCTGTCATCGCTTATTCTGGACGTTTACGGCGATGCGCTGGTGTTGCAGACGCTCTCGCAAGGCACTGAAAGTTTGAAAGAGATGTTCGTGGAATTGCTCATAGAGGAGTTCAAGCCTAGCGCCATCATAGAGCGCAATGATGTGCGCGTGCGCGAGCTTGAAGGATTGGAGATGCGCGCGGGCGTCCTCTATGGTGATGCGCCCGAAGAGATAGAAATAATGCAATCGGGCGTGCGTTTTATGGTCGCGCCGCTCGGCGGGCAGAAGACCGGTTCATTTCTGGATCAAAGAGAGAATCGTCTGGCCGCGCGCGCGCTTGCTCATGGTCGCGCGCTAGACTGCTTCACATTCAACGGCGCATTCGCGCTTCACCTTGCGGGCGCGTGCGAAACGGTTCTTGGCCTTGACATCTCTGCGGAAGCGATTGCGTCTGCGCGTCGCAACGCTGAACTGAACAGCGCGCGCAATGTAGAATTTCTGGAAGCGAACGTCTTCGACGCGCTGCGTGAGATGGAGGCAAGCAGCGAACGCTTCGACACGATTATTCTGGATCCGCCCGCGTTCGCAAAGAATCGTGCGAGCGTCGCGGCAGCTTCGCGCGGCTATAAAGAGATAAACCTGCGCGCTCTGAAACTACTCAACACAGGCGGCACGTTAGTCACATGCACCTGCTCCTACCACATGTCGGAAAAGATGTTTCTTGAAATAATCGCTGACGCAGCGCGCGACGCACGCCGCCGCATTCAGCTTGTAGAAAAGCGTATGCAGGCGAGCGATCACCCTATCCTCGTCGGAGTGCCTGAGACCTATTACTTAAAGTGCTTGATCGTGCGTGTGCTTGATTAACTCGTTATGAGTTGATGGGCGCGGCTCTTCAGCTATACGATTCGCTTTCGCGCGCGAGTTCGGCCAGTCGTTTGGCGTCAGGCAGCGCGTCAAGTGCTTTCAATAACTGCGGGTCGCTTTCCAGAAGAACGCGCACGCCAGCATCCTGCGAGTAGGCAGCCGTGACAACCTCTTCGCGCAGGCGAAGGCGAGTGAAATCCATTTCGTCGTCAATCTGGTTGGGCTGCAACCCTGAAGCCGTGTCGCGCTTGATAAAGTTGCGGAAGGCTTCTATGACGCGGTCTGTTATAGCGTAATCGGTCGGGCGCGGGTCGTGGCCGAACTGCGGAGTTTCAACCTTGTAATTCTCAAGCCCGGAAATCGTTCCGTTGGTAAGCTCGCGCGTGAAATAGAAAGCTTCTTCAGCGATGCGCGTTCGCAAAGGTGTGGCTTGGAGCGGCTTGACTTCAACATCGGGCGAGATGCCGCCGCCGCCGTAGAAAATTCTGCCTGCCGCAGTCCTAACGGCTGGCCCTGTGGGTTGCGGCGTGGGCGTTGGACTCGGCAGAGGTTGAGCGGGGTTCAGTTCATGGCTGGGCTTCTGCGTCTGAGTTTCATCAGCCGCGTCGTGGCGCACGTAGTAATCGTAGAGCGAGCCGTTTGAATAGTCGCGCTGAATCAAGCGACCGTAAGGCGTGTAGTAGTGCGCTGTGGTCAGCGTCAGCCCCGTCTGAAACGGAAGATTGAAGACGCGCTGCACCAACCCTTTGCCGAAACTGGTCTCGCCAACTATGTAGCCGCGCCCGTGATCCTGTATAGCGCCTGCGACGATTTCAGATGCTGAAGCCGTGTTGCGGTTAATCAGCACGACGAGCGGAAGGTCTTCCGAGTCTCCGCCCGACGAGCGATAGACGGCAGGCTGCGCGTACTCTCGCCCGCGAACTGAAACGATGACTTGCCCGCGCGCAAGAAACTGGCTCGTCACCTTCACTGCCTGATCCAGCAATCCGCCGGGATTGCCCCGAAGATCAAGTATGACCTGCCTCATGCCCTGCGATTTCAGATTGCTTATGGCTTCGCGCAATTCGTCTGCGGAAGTTGATTGAAACCCTCCGGTCAGACCTATGTAGCCTATGCCGGGTCGAACTATGAAAGAGTTTCGGATGGAAGGAAGCGGCACGGCGTCGCGCACGATTGTGAAATTGAGCGGAGCTTCAGAGCCTGCGCGCTCAACCTTCACATGGACGGATTCGCCACGGTCGCCGCGCACGTTTTTTGAAACTTCTGCGCTAGACCAATCGCGCGCGTCATGTCCGTCAACCTCCAATATGTGATCGCCGTAGCGAAGCCCTGCGCGTGCAGCAGGCGTGCCCTCGACTATAGCCTGAATGTAAACGCCGTCGCGGTGCTGAAGGATTGAGACGCCTATGCCGTAGAAGCGCGAGTCCTGATCTTCGTGAAGCTTTCTGAACTCTGAGCGCGAGAAGAACATAGAGTGCGGGTCAAGCGTAGAGAGCATTCCTTGAACAGCGGCCTGCGTAGCGCGCTCGTAATCAATGTCGCCCGCGTAGTTGTTCGACACTAGCGCCATAGCTTCGTCATAGCTGGATTCCACACTGCTCGCAGTAGCGTCAGGCTTTCCCGCCTGCTGTTTGGGAACGTAGGCGCGTCTTCGCTGCCCACGCCCCGCAAAGCCGCCGACAATGGTTGATGCCAGAATGACTATTATTGCTATTGCGCCGAACTTTTTTCTCATACTTACCAATTAGCCCGCACGGAAATTCTTGAGACAGACTCCCGGTTAAATATACCATAGCTCGCGGCCTCTGGCAGAAAGCGCAGCCGTCCCCTCTTGTGCTATATTCCGTAAAAGCAGTTTTCAGTTTTTAGTTTTCAGTTTTAAGTTAAAAGCAATTAGATTCTTTCTGAAAACTAAAAACTGAAAACTAAAAACTGTTTTCATGTCTCTATCCGTTATCATCCCTGCTTACAACGAAGCCGCGCGGCTGGGCGAGACTCTGCCTATTGTCTTCGATTACATGAACCGTCACGTCACAGGAAGCGAAATCATTGTCGTTGACGACGGTTCTGAGGACGATACAGCCCGCGTCGCTGAAGAGAGTTTTGCAAGCAGCAACGCGAGCGGCGCGCGTCTCATTCGTATAGAGCCTAATCGCGGAAAGGGTCACGCGGTTCGCACAGGATTGCTAGCAGCACGCAACTCGATTGCGCTCTTCACTGACGCAGACCTTTCAACCCCAATTACAGAGACGCCCAAACTCATCAGACCGATTCAGCGCGGCGAGTGCGACTTAACTTTCGGCTCGCGCGCGTTGGATAGAAGTTTGATAGGTGTGCATCAACCCTGGCGGCGCGAGCAGGGAGGCCGCGTCTTTAATTTGATAGTAAAGCTCGCAACGGGCTTGCCCTTCTGGGACACGCAGTGCGGCTTCAAGGCATTCAACATGAGCGTCTGCCGCCCGGTCATAGAGGCTGGGGCGATTGACCGCTTCGGCTTCGACGTGGAATTGCTCTACGTCGCGCATCTGGCCGGGCTAAATCTTAGGGAAATTCCAGTGCGCTGGGATCACCGCACGGGTACACTGGACGCTTCCGGCAACTACGCGCGCGACAGTCTTCGTATGATTCAGGAAGTGCAGACCATACGCCAGCGCGTTCGTCGCGGCCTCTACGATTCAGCCATAGCCTCTGCGCGCACAGCCTTCCTCGTCGCCGCCCAAGAGCGCGAACGTGAACTGCACCACTCCGCCCAACCCCAAGCGCCCTCGGACGGAAGACGGAGAAAGGAGATGGCTGTAAAGCAATGACAAGAACAGTTTTCAGTTTTTAGTTTTCAGTTTTAAGTAAAAGCATCGCGCACCTTTCTTAAAACTGAAAACTAAAAACTGAAAACTGCTCTGTAGTTACCATGTGTGCGAGATTAAACGTAAACATTGACCATGTGGCGACCGTTAGACAGGCGCGGCGAGCGCCGGAGCCTGGCGTGGTTGCGGCTGCCGTCGCGTGCGAACACGCTGGCGCGGACGGCATCACGATTCACCTGCGCGGCGACCGCCGACATATTCAGGATGAAGATTTACATCTTCTGCGCCGTATGGTCATGACTTACCTGAACGTAGAGATGGCCGCGACCGAAGAGATGATGAAGATAGCGCTCGATGCGAAGCCGGACTGTGTGACGCTCGTGGCAGAAAATCCTAACGAGATAACAACGGAAGGCGGGTTAGATGTTCGCACGAATCTTTCGCTAGTCCGCGCCGCAGTTCATCGTCTGCGCGAAGCAGGAATCACCACCAGTCTCTTCATAGACCCGGACGTGCACCAGATAGAATCTGCGCACACTGTCGGCGCGCATCAGGTCGAACTCTGCACGGCGGTTTACGCCGAAGCCACACTCGGCGCGCGCGGGTTTCACGGCGAAGGCGCAGCGCACGTCGCGCAGGAATTGAAGCGCCTGCGCGAAGCCGCAATACTCGCATCACAATACGGCCTGCGAGTCGCAGCAGGTCACGGTCTCACTTACCGCAACGTCGGCGCAGTCTCGGCAATCGAAGAGATCACCGAATTCAACATAGGCCACAACATCGTAGCCCGCTCAATTTTTGTAGGATTAGAACAAGCAGTAAGAGAGATGAAAGAAGCAATTGAAAAGAGCAGTTTTCAGTTTTGAGTTTTCAGTTTTAAGAAAGGCGCGCGACGCTTTTGCTGAAAACTGAAAACTCAAAACTGAAAACTGCTCTTAAACACTGAAGGCGACTTGAAGAAGAATGGCTCCCGATCCGCTCCTCTCTTGTCGCCCCCAGTCGTTTTCGGTCAGCAAAAAAGCCGCCGAAACTTGTTGTGAATTTTTAACTCGCCAATAAATCGCGTTGCCTTGGCTTCATCGAAATGCCCAGATGCTTGTGCGCTGCGCGCGTAGCCATGCGACCGCGCGGTGTGCGATTCAAGAATCCTATTTGAATCAGGTACGGCTCGATTATCTCTTCGATTGACTCGCGCTCTTCGTTGATAGAAGCGGAAAGTGTTCCGACTCCTACGGGGCCGCCGTCGAATTTTTCTATGATGACGGAGAGAAGTTTTCTATCAATCTCGTCAAGGCCGAAGCGGTCAACCTCCATCTCGTCCAGAGCGCGGCACGCGACCTCTTGCGTGATGCGTCCGTCGCTCAAGACTTCTGCGTAATCGCGCACGCGACGAAGCAGGCGATTTGCGATTCGCGGTGTGCCGCGAGAGCGACGCGCTATCTCGCTTGCGCCTGTTGCTTCAATCTCCACACCTAGAATCTCTGCGGAGCGATGAATGATTATTTCAAGGTCTTGCTGCGAATAGAAATCAAGGTGCTGAACTATGCCGAAGCGTCCGCGCAACGGCGCAGTTATCATCCCGGCACGGGTTGTTGCGCCGACCAGAGTAAACTTCGGTAAATCCAATTTAATCGAACGCGCAGCCGTCCCTTGCCCTATCATCAGGTCAAGCTGGTAATCCTCCATAGCAGAGTAAAGGACTTCTTCAATCTGCGGCTTCAGGCGATGAATTTCGTCAATGAATAGAACTTCGCCCTCCTGCAAATTCGTGAGCAGAGCAGCAAGGTCTCCGCCTCGCTCAATCGCAGGAGCGCTCACGCTCTTCATTGGCGCGTTCAATTCCGTAGCGATTATGTTGGCGAGCGTGGTCTTGCCCAAGCCCGGCGGGCCGCTAAACAGCACATGATCCAGAGCCTCGCGCCGCGCGGCTGCGGCCTTTATGAAAATCTTCAAGTTGCCTGTGATCTTCGTCTGGCCTATGTACTCGCTCAGACGACGCGGACGCAAACTAGGCTCTGCCGCCACATCCTCCGGCGTAGCCTCGCCCAAAACATGGCGCACTTCCTCCGCCGACTGAATTTCCGCAACAGGTTGTGACATTGAAAACCCCTTTGACCTTCGGTTCTGTTGACTCCGAGATTATACCGCGTCTGGGCTATTGTTTCAAGTGTGAAACACGGAATAAGTCTGGAGTCTGGAGTCTAAAGTCTGGAGTCAAAGGCAGAAGCAAAGGACTGTTTTTGACTTCTGACTCCAGACTCCAGACTCTAGACTCCAGACTTCTTTATTCTCCTGCGGCTAGTTGTAGGCGGACGATTGAGCGTTCAAGTTTGGCGCGGGCGATCTCGAAATCTTCTACGGTGCCGCTCCACGCGCTCAGAGTTTTTTCGGCGTGCTCGT
>Ga0209027_1000390_pt1 | contig 15261 bp, 15 predicted proteins | sample GraSoi013_1_20cm_3_FD_185821 | JGI IMG/M metagenome (GOLD analysis project Ga0209027, IMG submission 185821) | Grasslands soil microbial communities from the Angelo Coastal Reserve, California, USA - Sample 09_27_2013_1_20cm (SPAdes) (version 2) | ecosystem: Environmental > Terrestrial > Soil >...
GCGAGAGGATTCGGCGCGCGCGGGCGATGGCGTTCCCTGGATCAGAACCCACATCACCGCATAGGCTGCGATCAGTCCGACCGCCACGCCAATGCGTGCCTTGTTGTCTGCCGGATCGCTCGTTGGCGCGCCGTCGTGCGAGCTGTCCCAGCCGCACTGCTTGCACTCCTTCGCATCAGGCAGCATCGGCTCGCCGCAGAAATTGCAATACTTTTTCTTGATCTTCATACCGTTCTCGAAGTCTTCCTCCGAATGAAGACGAACGATGGGCGACCTGGGAACAGAAGGGGTTTCCCGCCCTCTAGCACCCGCCACACCTGCAGTCGTAGAATGGCGGCGATGATGCGCCCGTCGCGCTCCCTGCCCCTTGGACTGCTCCTTTGCGCCCCGATCGGCTCCGCCCAGCAAACGGCGCTGCCGACGATCGAGCTCAAACCGGGCCTTGTGATTACCCAGTCGGCACGGGTAGACGCGCGAGTCTACGAGCTGCCGCCGACACCGCCAGCCGATTCTGCGATAATCGTGGTTCGTGGGGACAACATCACCCTGGATTTCGCCGGTGCGACGATGGAGGGCATGGCTCGCGATTCCAACCCCGACCTGGCACACGGAATTGCCATCCTGGTCGACGGTGGCCATAACGTGCGGATCATCAACGCGCGGGTGCGCGGCTACAAAATCGGAATCCTCGCTCGGGGCACCAGGAATCTCTTGCTGATCGACAACGACCTGAGCTACAACCGGAAGCCGCGACTATTCAGCGTGATCGAGCATGAGAGTTTGATCGACTGGCTGTCGTTCCATCACAATGAGAAAGACGAATGGCTACGCTACGGTGCCGGCGCGTACCTCAGCGAAGTCGAGGGCGGCGAGGTGCGCGGCAACACCGTTCGTCAGGGAATGAATGGACTGATGCTGGTGCGGAGCAACGGACTGCGCATCTGGAACAATGACTTCTCCTTCAACTCCGGCGTCGGCATCGGACTGTATCGATCGGCGGGCAACACGATCATGCACAATCGCGTCGATTACAACGTGCGTGGCTACAGCGACAGGTTTTTTCGTCGCGGACAGGATGCCGCCGATCTCCTGATGTACGAGCAGAGCGACAAGAACGTCGTCGCCTACAACTCGATGACTCACGGTGGCGATGGTGTCTTTCTCTGGGCGGGTCAGAGCACGATGGACACCGGTGCGGGCGGCGCCAACGACAATCTGTTCTACGGCAACGATTTCAGTTTTGCGCCCGCCAACGGAATCGAGGCGACCTTCAGCAAGAACGTGTTCGTTGCCAATCGGGTCGAGGGAAACGAATACGGTGCCTGGGCCGGCTACAGCTTCGATTCAAAGTTTGTCGCCAACGAATTCCGCTTCAATCGCACGGGCGTCGCCATCGAGCACGGACAAAACAATCTGATCGCGTGGAACAGCTTCTTTGGAGATTCGACAGCGATTCGTGTTTGGGCGGATTCGATCGAGGCCAGAGACTGGGGATATCCCAAGCACCGCGACACTCGCAGCAAGAATTATGAGATCAACGACAATCTCTTCGTCGGCAATCGCGTTGGGATTCGCGCGGCCTCGACCATGGGATTGATGGTCGCAAACAATCAATTCTTCAGTGTCGACTCGACCGCCGCGATTCACGATTCAACGGGCTACACCTTCATTCGCAACGCAGTCCGCCAGCGAGCGCCGACGCGGGCAGCACGCGTGCCGCGGGTTCCGCAGGAGTACGCGCGCATGGCGCCCAAGCCGATCCCCGGTGGCTGGATGCCGGCGAGATTGGACACGTCGCTCTCGCGACGCCCGCGATCGACCATCGTCGTGGACGACTGGGGGCCGTTTGACTATCGCTCGCCCAAGCTGTGGCCGGCAGACAGCGCGCACGAGCTGCCGTTCCGTCTGCGCGTGATCGGGCCTGCTGGCCGCTGGCGGATCAGCGAGCAACGCGGAATAGCATCGGTGTCGAAGATGGACGGACGTGTTGGCGACACTATCAGCGTGACCCCCAAGCCGGATTCGATCGGGGACTGGAAGCTCTCGCTCGAGTACACCGGAGTCGCAGTGACATCTCCGCGTGGTGAGAGCTATGCGCGCGGCGAGCCTTACACGTTCTCGTACGAACGTTTCGAGCCGCGCATCGATTGGTCGGTTCGCTTCTTCACCTGGACCGACAGCGTCGCCAATTTGAGAAAGACGGCCGACGCGTTCGACATACTTGCGAAGACGCCACCGGTTTCGAGCGCGCGCATGCCAAGACTCGACTACGAGGGGTACCGGGCGCTACCCGGCCTGCCGCGCGAGAATTTTGCGCTCGACGCGATTGGATTCGTCGAATTGCCGCCCGGCGAGTACACGCTGCGTACAATCAGCGACGACGGTATCCGCGTCTGGGTCGACGGCAAGCTCATGATCCAGAACTGGCAGCCACACGAGTCGTCGCTTGACTACGCTCCGCTCAGCGGCGGCCACCACGAGCTGCGCGTCCAGTACTACCAGGCTGATGGTTGGTACGAGTTGCGAGTCGACATCCTGCGGGGGCGGGACCGGTCGGAGGGGAGCCCCGCACCGCACGGGAGCTGAGTTCTTTCAACTGCGGATTAACTGCCAAAAAGGTAGGCAGGTAGCAGAGAAGCTCTGCGCACTGCCTACCTTTAGTTAACAGTTCGTAGTTAAACCGTCGCAGTCTAGATCCGCGCAGCGGCTTCAGGGGACACACCCCCGCCAGCCTTTGGCCTGGCCCTCAGTGCCGGCTCGCTGATCTGCTCCACTATCAGCGCAACCTCCTGCTCGGACACCTCGTTGTCGCGCGCCGCGCGAGCGATGTCGGCCTGGGAGATGATGCCCATGCAGCGGCCGCCGGCGTCGACGATGCAGATCCGACGAACCTGGAGCTCCGCCATCTTTCGCTCGACGTCGCGCAAATCGTCGTCTGCGCTGCAGCAATGAACGTTCGACGTCATCAGCTCGCTGAGTCGGGTGTCGGGCGACTTGCCGGCGGCAATACCACGAATAGCCAGGTCGCGATCGGTTATGATGCCAACCACGCGACGCGCGTCATCGACAATTGGAACCACACCGCAATCCTTATCCCGCATCACCTGCGCGGCAGTGCGCGCCGTGTCTTCGCGGCGGAGGCAGGAAGGATCCCGTGTCATAATGTCTTTAGCTCTCATTTCGATGCTCCCTCCTCCCTTCACGTTTGCGTGCGAGGTGCCTCAGGCGATTAGCTACGACGCGTACCCGCCTGCCGCTAGTACCCTGGTCCGGCACACACCTCTGCGAGGATCGTTCCTGCCCGCGGGAATCCCCCGAACCTGTTCCACGAGCGTTAAATCACCGGTGGCGGCGCCGAGCGCGGCACAACCCACGAGGGCGAGCGTTCGAGCTTCGCTCTGTCCCACTTGGCCAGTTGCGCGGCTGCATCGTAGGTGCTCTGTAGGAACTGCAGCAACACATGCTCAGGCTCGGGTGCGCTGCGTACGACCTCGTAAGGCAGGATCCACTCCCTCATTTGCGTGTGGTAGTAGGCGCCTTCGGGCTCGATCGGAGCAACGGCGCAACCCGGTGGCTCCGGATAGGAGTAAGCATAGAAGGCGGCTTCGGCGACCGGTCCACCGACGTTTCCCGGCCACCAGCCGGCGCTGATGCACTCGTTCGAGTAGCTCTCTCGCGTGACGTAATCGGCGAGGTTTGGGATACCGCCGGGATGCGGCGGTGCAGGTTTTCCGGAGAATCGCGTACAGGCGAGGTCAAAGCCGCCCCACCAGAAGTGAGATGGGCTACACTTGCCGGTGAATCGACCGCGGAAATCCTTGAGCGCGCGGTCGGCGAAAACGAGAATCTGCCAGCACCGATGCGCTGCATCGGGGTCGTAGGTGTTGTGAGCGTGGTCCTCGGCGAATCGAACCGTATCCGTCATCTCCACCGGCACCGGCCACAGCTTCGCGGCGACACCAATGGACCGCAGCGTCGCCATGTATTGGTCGTAGAAATCGGCGACTGACATCGAGCGAAGTGGTATTGTCCGCGTGTCGCCGTCGCTGGTTACGATGACCAGCTCATGATTCACGAAGTCGAAGCTGACCTCGAAGGTGCGACCCTCATAGGGTATCGGCGAGGTCGTCATCCCGCGCGACGTTACGTACAGAACGACCTGCCACCAGTGATTCTGCATCGGGGCGAACTTGAGACGCGTCTTGCCGACGATCTGCATCCAGCGTTGCAGGGTCGTTTGCGTCGGTGCCCACTCGTTTAGATCGAGCTCGGGCAAGATCATTGCTTTTGCCAACTGCATCGCTATCCTCTCCCTTCCGTGCGAGCCCAGTTGGTCAGAGGCTTTCAACGGGCCCATAACTCAGGATGATAACCATGCCGTCAACATTCCCGCAGCGTCAGCTCGGCACCACCGACATGACCATTACGAGCCTCGGCTTTGGTGCGTGGGCCACCGGTGGCGGCGAATGGGGCCCGCAGGATGACGAAGCCTCGCTGGCGGCGATGAGTAGAGCGATCGACGCCGGTATCAACTGGATCGACACCGCGCCGATCTACGGGCACGGGCACTCCGAGGAAGTCGTCAGACGATTCCTGAGCGGTCGCAGCGGAAGCAACCGACCCTACGTCTTCACCAAGTGCGGGTTGGTGTGGGATCGCAAGAACAAGAACGACGTCAGACGCGTGCTCACGCCGGACTCGATTCGGCGCGAATGTGAAAACTCGCTGCGACGGCTCGGCGTAGAACGCATCGATCTTTATCAATTCCATTGGCCGGACGATTCGACCGATACTCCGCCGGAAGCCTCATGGCGTGTGATGGAGATGCTGCAGCAGGAAGGAAAGATTCGCGCTTGCGCCGTGTCAAACTTCGACGTGGCGTTGCTGAGGAGAATCGATGCCCTCCACCACGTGCAATCACTGCAGCCGCCGTTCTCGCTGATCCGCCGTGACGTTGCCGCAGCGGAGATTCCCTGGTGTCACGCGCACCGCACGGGAGTCATCGTCTACAGCCCACAGCAGGCAGGACTGTTGACCGAATCCTTTTCGGCCGAGCGGCTGAAGCAGATGGCGCGAGAAGACTGGCGCAGAAAGAACGCGAATTTCCAGACGCCGCATCTCGAGAAAAATCTTCAGCTGCGCGATTCGTTGCGGCCGATCGCCCAGCGTCACAACGCGACGGTCGGGGCAGTCGCCATCGCCTGGACGTTGGCGTGGCCCGGCGTGACGGGCGCGATCGTTGGTGCGAGAAGCGCCGAGCAGGTAGATGGATGGCTCGGTGCGGCGACGCTGTCGCTCTCGGCAACGGATCTCGAGGACATCGCAAAAGCGATCGAGAAGACGGGCGCCGGCACTGGACCGGCGCGTCCACCACTGCCTCGGGGAAAGTCTGGGGTCACGGACCGCAGCGAAGCGTCGGCGAGAGTCTAGACAGTCAACAGTCCAGCTCTGGCAAGAATCTCGCAGCGTTGGGGTAGGCCAACACCATTGCGCGACCGTGACTCACAGAAGCTTCAAGGACAAACAGGGAAGGATGTGGGACGTATGGCAGGTTCACCCATCTGCCGCTGAGCGTCGCTTTGTCCAGCGTCGTGTCAAAGACGAGGACCGCGGCGACGCCGGGGACCGGAGAAGCGGTGACGAGCGCCGCACCTCGGAAAAGGCGCGCGGCACCGCCCGCGTCACGATTGCGCCCGAGTTCACGTACGGCTGGCTTTGTTTCGAGACGATGGGCGAGAAGCGCCGGCTCGCTCCGGTGCCAGAAGGCTGGGACCGCGCGGATGACGAAACCATCGAGCAGTGGTGCTGCGTTGCCAAGCCCGTCCCACGCAGAAAGACAGACCCGAATCAGCGGGGCGCGGAGCCGAAGCTGTAGCAGTTCGCGTCAGTTGCCAGTTTCGTTTGCCGTCGGGTACTTCACCGCCGGATAGGGCCCAATCTTCTCCACCGTGTACGCGCTCGCCCAGAAATCGGGCGGACCGTCGCTATCCTGCACCCTGTGCGAGACCGGTTTTACGCCTCGCTTGAGATAGGCGGCGATCGCGTAAAGCTCCTCGTTGGACATGTTCCGCCACGACATCCATGGCATGGGCATGGCGAGGTAGTGCGGGTGCAATGGGAAATTTCCTTGCCCGGCGACAGTTGATGTTATCTCGACGTCGGGGGTCTCTTCCGGACGCAAACCATAACGGAGCGCGTTGAAGATCTGTCGCTCGGTGAAGCTGCCTGTTCCAGTCGCGACATCAGGCGTCAGATTTTTCGCACGAGTTACGAAGGGCCCAATCCGGAATTGTTGAGTGATCGTATCACGCATTCCGTCGAGCCAACCGAGTGCGGACGGATTGTCGCCGCCGCCATGACACTCACCGCAAGCGTGACTGATTACGAGGTGCCGCCCGAGCTGTATCTGGTTTTGTTGGGCTGGATCGGATCGTGAGCTTGCGCTTGAGAATGCAGCTACGGACGCGACGAACCCCAAAGCCAGAAAAAGCGACATCAGAAACCACGTAGCCTTAGCTGATCGTCGCGTCACGTTCGCTCCTTGTCGAATTGTTTACGGTTTGACCTCGAGCACTCCCATCATCCCGTGATCTTCGTGATCGAGGATGTGACAGTGGAACATCCACTTGCCCGGATAGTCGTCGTATCGGACAACGATGCGTGCCGTCGAGTGCTTCGGAATGTTCAGCATGTCCTTCCAGGCGAGATAGGGCTCCTTCACGCCGTCGCGATCGAGCACCTGGAACTGGAATCCATGCAGATGGAACGGATGGTCCATGCCGACGACGTTAGTAATCTCCCATATCTCGGTCGCACCCACATGCGTGCTGACGTCCACCCGCGCCATGTCCATGGTGTGGCCGTTGATGATGCCCTGACCGAATATGATCGTACGCACAGCCGTCACTTTGGTAGTGTCGAGCGGAACTACTTTCCGCAGTGATGTCGGGATGACCATTGGCGCACTCGGCGACTGACTTGTCGTCTCGAGCGTGAGCAGGTCACGCGTCACATTCCAGTCAACAGGGCGTGTATTCGGCGAGTACCGATCGTACGGCAGATTCTGTAGCAGCGTCCGGGTCCCGACGGCGCCGCCCTTCACCAGCACCTCGGCGCGCTCTCCTGTGGCGAGAATCAGATCTTTGACTTCGAGCGGTCTCTCGAACAATCCGCCGTCAGTACCGACCTGAAGCATTGTTCGACCGGCGAGCGCGATGCGGAAGATTCTGCCGGCGGAGGCGTTGATAACGCGCCAGCGCTGAATCTCACCGCTGCGAATCGAGATGGTGGGCATCATCTGCCCGTTGACGAACAGAAGAGGTCCCTCACGGCCATTCTCTTCGTCTACTCCGCCGTGGTGCGACGCGGGATCAGGGAAATCGATAGTGCCGTCGGTAAGGAAGCGATTGTCGGACAGAATGAGCAACTTCTCGTTCATCGGCGGCAACGGATCATCCGCGGCGTGCACTACGATGGCGCCGAACAATCCTTTGCCGATTGCGAACCCGGTGCGCCGATCGGGATGTGGATGATACCAGTAGGTGCCCGCGGTGCCGCTGCGCACGGTAAAGGCGTAGTCGTGGGTTTCGCCCGGCTGAATCGGGTGGAACGGACTGCCGTCCGACTCGAACGGGAGATGGATGCCGTGCCAGTGCACGGTCGTCGCTTCGGGCAGATTGTTTTTGAAATGGATGACGACGTGATCGCCTTCGCGGACGTCGAGGGTCGGGCCCGGCACGTGCCCGTTGTAAGCGAACACTTCGCTTGTCACGCCGGGCTGCAGCGAAAGTCTCGCCACTGCCGCAGTGAGATTCACTTCGACGGTGTGCGGTCGCCTGGAGATGTTGACGAGCAGTGGTGGATTCGACGCGTCGGTGTTGACGCCAGAGGATGTTGCGGGTGCGTTCAACGGCTCTCGTGCAGTAGTTGACGCGACGAGAGTTGAAGACAGTACGAGCACCGTCAGTAGTATGAGCCTGTCGCTCATCCCGCCGGCCTCCGGGTCCGATTGGACGCGCCAATATAGACGAACCGGATACATCGGCAATACATATTTGGGAGTCGCGTGTGCATGACTCGACAACAATTGCCGAAAGTTGTCATGCGTCGGGACTCCGTGATGCGAACCAACGGATCACTCCGAGCTGCGATCTAGTTGCGGGTTGAAAGGAGCTCCCGTCGGAGGCGTCAACCACGCCCCAAGACACCGCACGCCCGACGGCCGCCTGCAAACTGGAGGACTCCAATTGCACTTACAGTTAGGCGAGCCGCACTTGACTGCGGACTAACTGCAACCAAAGGTTGGCAGCGTGCAGAGAGGCTCAGAATCGAGTAAGGAGGTATACTCTTGGCGATTGAGACTTTCTCGCCAAGAGCATAGCTGCAAACTCAGTTCTGAGCCTCTCTGCTCCCTGCCTACCTTTTGTTAGTAGTTAGTCCTTGGTCGCGCCTTTCAAAACAGCAGCGACATCCCCAAGCGTCCGAAATGCGGACTGCTCCTCTCGCGTAAACTCGATACGGAACTCCTCCTCCACCGCCATCATGAACACAACAAGGTCGAGGGAGTCGACGCCCATCTCGGCGAGCGTTGCATCGAAGCGGATCTCCGATTCGTCGTGGCCGAGTGAGTCGGCGGCAACGCGACGCAGTCGCTGCTCGATGGAGTCTGCGGATGGCTGCTTTGGTCCAACGACTTGCTCGAAGCGATCGGCGTATCGCTTGAGGCCGTTGTAGACCTCCTCGTCGATGCGCTTGAACCGTTCCATCATTTCTTTCACGACAGTTTCGCCGTTCGCCGCGGCGTAGGCATCGAGCCGATCCTTCACCCAGCGGATGTGACCCGCTTCCTCCTCGATCAGCTGTTGCAGGGTGCGCTTGACCTCGGGATGAGTTCCCGGCCACGACTGATGCGCGCGGAAGTGTCGGACCACTCTACGCTCGAAAATCTGGGTCAACGCCAGAACCTCCAGCAGGTTGGTCGGGTTGCCAACCGCCGCGTGGTATCGCGACTGATACGTCTCACTCACCTTCTTCGGCGTTCCACCCACCCTGAGGATGCACTCGGTCCAGGCCCATGCGTGCCGAGCTTCCTCTGCACAATGCTCAGTAAGACGCACACGTAGATCGTCGTCGTCGGTCTCGCGCGCCAATCTTCCCATCAACAGCCCGCCGGCGAGCTCTGACTCCCGATAATAACTGAGCAGCCACAACTCGTTCTCACTGATTTCCAGAGCTTGTGGGTACTCGCGCTCGACTTCCCTCGCGATCACTGCGACTGAACTAGCCATTGCTCAATTCCTCCATCAAATGCTCTGTCGGCGACAGGCCGCAGAGCTGTCTGATCTTCCGGTTCATCGCCATTATTGCCTCGAAGTCGTTCTCCTCGGCGAGCGGGATGTCCACGACATCACTGCCGTAATGGCGAAAGTTCTCAGCGGCGCTGATGATCTCAGGAACCACGCTGGGATCAGCCGTGACGCGTTTCTTGAGTAGCGCGCCGGCGGCTGCACTGTGACGGAGCTCGTCTCTCGTCATGTACTCCATCAACTCGCGCAGCACCGGCTCCCGGGTCTGGCCGCCAATGCGGCGGAAGAAATGCGCGGCGAAAAGTTCGGAGCACATGAAGTGAGTGAGGTACGTCGCGGCTGAATCCCGATCGTATTTGATCGAGCTCGTCGCTCCGCGTGCTTCGACCAGCGCCTGCTCGCTCGACTTCGTTGACTGATCGCCGACTATGTCGAGGTAGCGTCGCAGCGCAGTGTAATGCTTGAGCCCCTCGTACAGCTCGAGACTCAGGATTGCGGTCGCATCGACATCGTCCCACAGCAGCAGCATCAGCCGGGGTGCAAATGTCGGCAGATAGCCCTCGATCATGGCGGCGTCGCGCAGACTGGCGTGGATCTCCGTCTCCTCACGTGCAACGCGATGATCGATCGTGTTCCAGCGAATACTCTCGATGGCCCACGGCGACGCCTCTGCCGCGCGCAGATGCTCTTCGTAGATCATTGGCCCTTCTCCGCAACAGCCAGTGTCTGCAGTCCAACGGTGTCGCGACTCGTGCGCACTCTGACGAAGCCGGCGGAACCGAGCAGTGCCCGCAGCTGCTCGGTGCTGCGATAATGGGTGTGCAGCTCGGCGAGCTCGCGGGCGAGATAATCGGAGATTCGGTCACGACTCATCGCCGAGGTGATGAAGCGCCCACCCGGCCTGAGCGCGGACAGGCAACGGCGGTAGAAATCGTAGAGGATCCCGTCGGCCAGAAATTCACCGAAGCCCAACGACACAATGACGTCGACGTTGCGCGGGATCGTTCGCGGCTGCAGCGCATCGGCACAAACGAAGTCGAAACAGCGATGGCCTCGCGTCAGTTCCCGGGACAGTGCGAGCGGTTCCGCATCGATGTCGATGCCGATGAATCGGGTGCTCTCGTAACGACCTGGATCGCTGCGGCGCACCGTCTCCGCAACGTCGAATAGATCCCGCGCGATGCCGCAGGGAATCGATACGACAGTCATGTCGCGGTCAACGTCGCAGTTTTCAATCGCGCGTAGAATCTCCAGTCGCGAGTGCAGGAAGCGGCTGCGCATGGAGCGCGCGCCTTTGAGCTTCAGCAGAACCCGATCGAGCATGCGACCAAATCCGAACCGTCCGCTTGGCTCGTTGCGGTAGATGTGGTCGGCGAAGCGGAAGCTCCCCGAGTTGCGAATTCCTTCACGCGCCAGATCGCTTGTCGTGAGCAGCGCGTAGACGGGCAGCAAGTGATACTTGCCCTCTGACACCAGGCGTCGCGGAATCGACGCCGAGCGTCGAGTGCGGTTCGGCAGCGGCGCGTTGGCCGGCGTAGTCAAATCAGGCTGAGGCAGCGACATCGTTTCTCACTGAGACGGGCCAATTCCGCTCGTCAGGCCCGTGTTGGTTGACGAAGGCGATCACCCAGCGCTCCCAGCCGAAGGCAACGCAACCGCTGCTGGCTGTCTCGCCTGACCGGAGACGAATTCCAAAGGCTTCGCCAAAATGATCGTGATGATTGTTGAATGACGCGGCGGCGATGGTGCGGCCGACACGGTCAACGCGCAGGCGCAGCTCGTACTTGAGCGGCAGCATCTGCTGCATGAGCCGGCGGCCGCGAGACTCGTCGGTAAAGAACGGATCAGTAGCCGTCTCGATGAATCCATCGAGCCCTAGCTCTTTGATCCAGAGCTCCACCCGCTCCATCAGACTCCGACGAACCGTCTCGACGAGCTCATCATCGCCAACCGTGATGATCTCGCGCATCGTAAACTCGCGCAGTCGCTCGGCGGGCTGCGTGGAATTGAGATCGAACTCGTTTCGATAAGAGCATCCGAGTGCCGTGACGATACTGCCACCATCGACGACCGACCCGGCGAGCGTCGGATAGTGGTGGTAGCAGACCGCCGGCGGTCGGGCAGCCTCTTCGGTGTGAATCAGTTTCTGCGGAAAGGCGGAAAGGAATCCCGCACGATCCAAAACCGATAATGAAATCTCGTCGGGAAAATGCAGCTCCGTCGCGCCGAGCTCATTCGCCCAGTCACGGACGGTATTGTCGAAGACATCGCGCAGTGCGGCGACAGCGCCGTGCATCCGCAAAGCGCCGTCATTCGTGAGCTCGAGCTCGCGACGCGCGAGCAGCTTGTCCACGGCGGAATTGGCGCTTTGATCGCGCCGACTCAAGCGGCGCGCCGGGCGCCGCTCGGAGATCGACTCACCGCCAGTGAAAACACGCGAGATCGTCTGAATTGATCTGAAGTTGGCCAGCACGATCTGCGCGTCCGGAATCTTTCTGCCGATTGCTGACTGAACGAATGCGATCAGCTCCAGGATCTTGAGCGAGTCGACGACCCGATCCTCGAACAATCGCGTGTCGCGGGTTATCGACGTCGCCATCCCAGGCGCGGCGAGCTTATCGCGAACGAAACGCAGCAAGTCCTCCTCGAGCCGAGTAGCGGCAATCATTGACGGCTTCCCCAGTTCGTGTCGAGGCAGTACTTCACCACGCGAGGATAGAACGCCAACGACGGCTGTGGTGCGATGCCGTTCCATGCGAGCGCCGCCGACGCCTGCCTCGTTTCGAAGACTTTTGGATGTGCCAATTGATATGCGAAGGTGCGGATCGAACGCGTGGCGTTGCGGAGAACCTGATTGCCTGTCTCTTCGACCGACTTCACGAACAGCTCGTAGGTGTCCAGGTCGACGATCACTGGTTTTTCGACGGAACGCTTGCGCCACGAAGGGCGGTTGGCCGCGAGCGTGTTCATTGTCTCGTCGATGATCTCGCCCAACGTATTGCTCGATTCACGACCGGCCGCGACGTGGTAAACGCCGGGCCGCGGCGCGTGCTCGACCAGGTGCAGCGCAGCGTCGCAGACAAAATCGGAGCTGACGATGTCGACCGGATCGTTTGGATCGCCGGGAATCATCGGCGCCAAACCGCTGTAAAGGAGCCTCACGGCGTGATGGATGGTGTTGAACGCAGACACCCTGCCGGTCGTAGAATCACCAAGCACTGTGCTCAGTCGCACCAGAATCAACGGCAAGTCGTTCATCGCCGAGCGGATCATCTCTTCCATTTCGGCCTTCGATTCTTCGTACGAGTTCACGAAGCCAAGGCCGGCGTCGCCAAAATCGGATTCGCCGAAATCACCGCGGCGTTTGCCGCTGACATAGACCGTACTGAGAAAAGCGCCACACTCGAGTGCGGGACAGTTGCGCGCGAATTCGAGCACATTACGACTGCCGTCGACGTTCGCTGCGCGCGCATCGGCGAGGGGCAAGGTGAACGAGGTCGAGCCAGCGCTGTGAACGATGTGCGTTGTCTCACGCTGCAAATCGCGTAATAGTTCTTCGCGAACGCCGAGCATTGGGCCAGCGCCGATGTCGGCTTCGACGACATTCACTGTGGCTTTGATCTGGTCGTGGCTGAGCAGTGCCCTCACGCGCTCGACAGGCGACACGCCTTTCCGGCGCACTGCAACGTTGACTGTGAGATCGTCGCGCTGTGCCAGCTTGCGCAGCAGATCACCGCCAACCGCGCCAGTCGCGCCGGTCAGAAGAATTGACGCGCGTTTCATCAGTGCTGCACCACCATGCAGGCCCAGTTCGAACCGTAGCCGAAGGTGAACATCAGCATGAGCTCACCCTTCGCGATCAGTCCTGCATCGGTCGCGTGCTTGAGGTTGAGCAGATTGTCCGACGCGATGGTGTGCCCGACTTTGGCGATGTTGTTGGTGTAGATCCGGTCGGGCGGACACTTGATCAGGCGTCCGAGAATCTCCCAGCTGCGCAGAGAAACGTTGTGCGGGATGACGAGCGCGATGTCATCCATCTTGAGTCCCGCGCTGGCGAGTGTGCGCTCGATCAGCGCCGCCGCTGTTGGGAAATACGCGGCGATGATCTCGTTCTCGATTTCATCGCTTTCCCACAGCGCGCCTTTGGTCACCTGCGCGCATTCAAGAATCCGGTTTCGCTCAGCGTCGCGTCGTACGAGAGCGGCGCAGGCGCCGTCGGACACCAGATTGTAGGCGAGATCGCGCGGCTGCCCGGATGGAAACTTGTCGGCGCTGACGCAAAGCACAGCCTTGAGATTGTCTTCGGTCACCACCAGCGCGCGTGCCATCCGCAGCGCAGCGAAGATCGAAGCACAACCGACCTGGTTGATGCCAACGACGGCAGCGTTGGGAAGATCGAGCTCGGTCTGCAGCACCGACCCCGGATACTTGAACAGATCGTGGACGGTGCCGAGATCCAGCACCGAGCCCGGCCGTGAGACGCCGTTGCCATTCCAGAGAGTGGAGCTGGAGTTGAGCGCGGCAGCGTACAGAATCATCCCGATTTGATCGCGCTCGATCCCGGACTCGTTGAGCAGTTTCTCGGCAGCAGCAATCGCCATGTCGAGGTTGGATTCCTCGCACGCGAGGTGGACACTCTCGAATCCGAACGATCTCAACGTGTCGGCCGAACCGCGCAGCAATCCGCGCTCGCTGAGCTCGGTGATACTTGCGACGTGCGGCGGCAGGTACTCCGCGATCGATTCGATTCCGACAGTGCTAAGCGTCATGAGGAGATAGTACGGCGTCGTTCGGTACGTAGGGATACGTACTGTTACGTAGCTCGCCGGGAGTTAGGCCTTTATCCGCGGGGTTGGGAAGGAGCTGCCGAATTGTTTACTGAAAAGGGAGCGAATCAGCTTTGCCTTTTTTGACGCCTCCGCGCCTGTGAAGCGAATCGTGTGACCACGGAGAGGCAGATGCAGATTGCCGAGTGCCGCGCGGCTGCTCGTAATGCCAACAATCATCTCGAAGTCGCCGCAACGGACCACGTAGTCGTAGTCCCTGCGTGTAGCCGCAGACCGCGTCTGTTTAAAGCAACGCTCGAGGATAGCGCTCGCCTCCGCGGGTGTGATACCGACCAGCAGCCATTTCCCGCGCAGCAGGACGGCCATCAAAACCAAAGCGAGATCGAAGAGCACGAGCGATCCGGGCAACACCAACGCTGCCGGCGCCTCTCGAAAGCCGTAGATGAGCGTGGCGATGACGAAGAGACTGTTGACGATCACCAGCGAGCTTCCCTTCCACAGCGTCGGCGTCGAGCGGCGCGTGATGACCAGCGCCCACGCCAGCAGCACGAGCGTGTACGCGGCGAGCCACGGCAGCATTACGCGCTGTCGATCGGTGGGATTATGTCGCCGCTTCGGCTATTCCTCGAGCAGCGCGCGCAGATTCTCGACCACGCGCTTGCCTTCTGCCTCATTCAGCTTCTCGAACATCGACGCTTTCATTTTGCCGAGTGCGTTGGTGGGCACTTCGTATTCGACGTTCAGACTGAGCTTGGTTTTTGATCCGGCGGCATCCGCTCGATAAGTGAAAGTGCTCTTGGCGCCGGTCGTCGTCTTGTAGACGAATTCTTTCGCCGGAACAAAGCGGACCGTCTCCGCTTTGCCAGCGAGCTCGACGCCGGCGATGTTGTACACCCAGTCCCAGCTGGTGCCCGGCTTCTTCACATCACCTTTGACATTGGCCACTGATTTCAGCGGCCCGATGAACGCGGGGTGATTGGTGACGTCGACGATGTACTCCATAAGGCTGTCCGCGGTGCATTTGACTTCTACGGACTGGGCGACTTTTGACATTAAAACCTCCACCATTCGGGATCGGGGCGCTGCGAATGCACTCTAAACTAAAGTCGGCAGTTAGCAGAAGCACAGACCGCAGTTTGGAGTTTTCATACATGTGTGACGCCCTAGAT